>Ga0315282_10007236_pt1 | contig 18293 bp, 17 predicted proteins | sample YL17G07_20_MG_FD_203693 | JGI IMG/M metagenome (GOLD analysis project Ga0315282, IMG submission 203693) | Sediment microbial communities from Yellowstone Lake, YNP, Wyoming, USA - YL17G07_20 | ecosystem: Environmental > Aquatic > Freshwater > Lake > Sediment | place: USA: Wyoming | collected...
TGCTTCTTTCTCGGCCGCTGCTTGGAGAGGCCCCAGCTGTGGAGGAGGCGGGTGACGTGCATCAACGAGTACTGTACGCCGGTCTTCTCGTGTATCAGCCGCGTAACCTCAGTCGCCGTCCAGCACTGCTTCTTCTCGATCAGCGTTTTGATACGCGTCAGCTTCCACGAGGTCACCTTTGGTGGCCTTCCTGACCTCGGCTTATCCTTCAACCCATCCAATCCTTCCTCCTCGAATCGTCGTTTCCAGTAGACGATGTTGGGCTGTGGACGACGGAGGTCAGCCGCCACTCTTCTCGTGGTCTTGCCATCCAAGACGCCCATCACCATGAGCAGTCTCTCCCTTACCTTCGGATCCTTCTCCTGCCTGTAGGCCTCTTCCAGAGTCTCCGAGTTCATACATACGGGATGCGAGAACAAGATTAAGAACTTATGTTAGTTGCTATAGTTCCCTATCGAGACTGTGTCGCAATGGCAACGGCAATACTGTGGGTGTTCGACCACCCTAGCGAAGCTAGGATCCTCGGCAGGCACGCACGGGTGATTGCGTTGCAGCAGTTCCACCCGAAGAAACTAATTGAACAGGAGAAAGCCTGTTTTGAACGCGTGTTGTTAAGCATCCACCAGATTCCAGCGGTCATATCTCGCTTCCCGAAGAAGCAGCGCTTTGGAAGTAGGAACGAGTGCTCAAATGCACTCGACAAATTGTGACACTTGGATTCACTGTTGTGGTAAGGCTTCACTTGAGACGCATGACTCAGCATCTAGGGCCGCAGTGCTCTCAGTACCTCTCCTCCAATCGGCTACTCTGCAACCATGGCTATGGTGCGCCATGCCAGTGTTGGCGGCAATCGGGGCCACACTGTAGGATTTCGGTTCTTCGTCCCGCGGCTGTGACATGCATGAGCTCAAGAGACGCGGCTTTTTCCAGCCCTGCATTCAGCATTCGCCTGACTTCGTGAGCAGGCACCTTTGGATTGCGAGGTCGCGAGTTTTAGCAGAGCTATTCCAACATATTCGACCATTGGAGAATTCATGACTCAGGCGCGGTGGTGCGACGCCTAGTCAACGGCTGGAAGTACGCGAATCTTTCGTACCGCTCTCTCGTCACTATGCTATCATGCGTCAAGCTCATCTTGGTCCTGCTCGGAAAGAAGGCACTTAATTGCACCGCCACATGCTCACTTGCTCGCGAGTTCCTGCGAAGCACCGACGCCCGTTAGATTGTCGACAACGTTGTCACAGGTCGGACAGGAAGCATCGAACTACCCATGGTCTTCTGTTTCAGCAACGGGATGACGACCGACTTGGCCTCCAGCCGACACTCGATTGCAGGTTGGGAAAAAGAACTATCTAGCGCTGCCTCCTTTGTCGCGCCGACAAACGGCTTCGCGGATTGAACGGCCTGGCAGGGTTGCCGACCACTACGATGCCTCTAGGCACATCTCGCGTAACCACTGCACCCATCCCAATAAACGACTTGTCACCTATGTGCAGGTAGTCTCTTATTGTGCAGTTGGGGGCCACGTAAACGTCATCTCCGATTCTTGCACTCCCAGCTACTACTGTACAGGCAGCAATCATGCTGTTGGTTCCAATGCTGACATTGTGACCAATATGACAAAAGTGGTCTATCTTCGTGCCACGACCGATTCTGGTGTCCCCTAGTGCTCCTCTGTCTATGTTCGTAAAAGGGAAAACCTCGACATTATCCTCAATGATCACCCCGCCGTAGTGAGGGAAATTCTCCCATTCGCCATTCTCGTTTCTTATGTGACCAAAGCCAGTGTATCCAATAAGGCAATACGGATAGATTGTCACGTGTTTCCCTATTGATACACCGTCATCAATAGCGACATTCGCATGAATAATTGAATTCGCTCCTATCCTGCATTCTCCAATGATACAGTTGGGTCCGATGTATACGCTCGGGTGAATCTTGGCTTCCTTGTGAACAATGGAACTCGGGTGTATCTCTCGTTTCTTGACTTCTTGTGGAAAGCATTTCTTCAGTATCCGCATGTATGTTAGCTGCGGATTCTCTACTGCAACAATGGCCTTACCCTTCGCCGCCAAGCCGGCTATCCTAATGGTCCTATCTACGAGTATGACCGACGCCTTTGATTTCTTTATGACCTCGATCGCATTCGGAATTTTCTTGCTTGAGCAAAAAGCGATGGAGCCCTTTTGTCCGTCCCCAATGGTTGCTGGCTTAGAGAACTTTGTCTGCGGATTCCCTCTGATTTCGTAGTTCCTTGTGCCCAGCGCCTTCAAAACCCCGCCTATCTCATGTTGCACAGTGACTCTCCCCTTGTGGATAGCATGTATGTTTTGGTGACCATAGAGAATGCCATTAGCCGAGTATGACCCATGACGCGTCATTGCGCAAGTCGCCTCCGTCGTCCAAAAACCTTCCCCTAGGAATCGCTGGCGATCCCATACGTCCACACGGAATGGTGCAGCGTGCCTTCAGCAACGCAACCTAAGGACCTGCCCACACATCTCGATTGCCCCTGATGCTTCCCGCGCGCTATTCATAGAAATGTTCGTCGTAGAACGTCTCTGGATGGATTAGGTTGTATATCAACATGTGTCCATCGTGGCAATGCTCACCGAGCGACTTATGATCTCCTTGTCTCAGCACTCCTCTGTCATAGCACTTCCAGTGTGTCCAGTCTGAATCCGAAACATAGAACGAATCATGGAAGAGACCAAACTCTGGCTGGCGATCGTATGCTTCGTAGAGCAGCCCGAAATCTGATGGTTTGCGGCCTCTCCAGAAATCGAGGTTGTTGAGGCCGGTCATGCCGCGATGGCTTGCAACGCCACAAATGCTTAGGTTGAGAATCGAATTCAGCACCGCTATGTCACGCCTCAAGCAGGACTCCGCGCCCTCTTCCCAGATGATGAACTGATCCATCACTTCGGAATGATATCCGACCTCGTGCCCGGTGTCGCGGATGAACCTAAGGCAGCGGTAGTTCTCAAATGAGAACGGATTGTACTCCTCGGCGTGCAACCTCACGAAGAAGCTCGCTTTGATCTTCAGATCGTTAAAGATGACTGCCAGCCTTTTCGCTTTGCGAGGTGATTGATCGATATCGACTCGATTCACAAGCAGCTTTCCTGACCAGCCCGACTTCTTCATGTCGAGATACTCACGGCAGGTGATGACGCAATAACCGCATGCAAGAGCTTCCTCGAAACACTGCCTGATCTTGGCAAAGGTGAAGGCGAAATCTGCACCCATGGCGTACGCATGCTCCATAGTCCTATCCGTGACCGAATAGCCGTACCCGAGTTCAGATAGCCTCATTCACGAATATAGGAGATTCGCATCTGACGTGCAAAGCCTGATAGCTAGACTTGGAGCGATCCTACGTAGACAGGCCACTAGGCTGGTCGCGATCCTCTCACACACATACTGGAATCCGCTTCGTCGTTTTGCGTCGACAACTCCTCTTGCGTCTACGATGACTCTGTTCCTCATGACCTTTCGTTGCTGCTCCTCTCGGAGAGCGAACACTTATCTGAACATACGGCGCCGAGAGATGCACGTGAAGGCGCTGCCAGAGAATTCACTGACGACTATCTCAGGACAATCATGCAGAAACGGTCTACAGACAAACAGTGGGAACTTCCGAATAGGATCACGCAGCTTGGAAAAGCGCTCTCCAATTTGCGAGCAAACCTTGAGATCTCCGCCGACATTCCTGAACTAGGCATTGGGAAGGGGTAGGATAGACGTTCAGAGATTCATCCGTTGGAACTTCCTGAAGTGCTTCTGGAACGATGAATTGCCTCCTGAGGAGAACAGACTCGTCAATTTCGACTGGCTCGTGCCAGAGCATGCATACAGGTTCACGGAAGAGGAAATCAGAGACTGGTGCAGTAAAGAAGGCCTCGAAATTGCTTGGTTCAATGCCCAAGAATCTGGATTCAGCGTTCGAGCGTCAAAGAGAGCGTGAGGAGTGCGTTATCGACTTATCGCACTTGCGAACCTGTGATATCTTCGTATAGGCTCTCATAGCTGCGGCATACTGTTTCTAACGAGAAGTGTTCTCTCACGAAGGCACGAGCGTTCATGCCGATACTCTCTCTCAGCTTCCCGTCCGAAAGCAGCCTGATCAATGCATTGGAAATGTCCTTGACGTTGCCGGGCCTCACGAGCACTATGTTCCTCCAATTCTCAAGCTTGAGATCGATGAAGTTGTCTTCACGCACGGAAGAGAGGACTGCTTTTCCTGCTGCCATGGCTTCGAGGCTGGCAAGTCCGACTCCCATTCCTGACCCGAGATCATGTCCCTCCACATCGCAAGCTCCCAAGTAGGATGGGATCATGCTGTAGTCCACCCTTCCAGTGAAGACGACCGACTTCTCTAGGTCCAGCTCCTTGACCAAGCGGGCCGGCTTCGTGCTATGGACAGCGCCTACTAGGAGAAGCTTCGACTCCGGGAAACTCTCCAGTACATCAGGCAACGCTCTTATCAGGCTGGTCGGACTGCGGTAGTTTGATATCGTGCCCAGCGATAGGACGACGGGTTGCTTGCCATCTAGGCCGCACATCTTTCTGATAGCTCGTCCTTCGCACTTTTCGAAGCGTGCAACATCGACCGCTATGGGGATGAAGCTGATAGTGCCGTTCGCCATATTGTACCGCTCGATGATGTAGTCCCTCATCTGCTTGTCCAGCGCCACTACGGCTTTGACTCTCTGAGCCACGAGATGCCTGACCAAGACCTTGTCACCGAATACGAAGATGCTGTTGTACAGTGATCTCGGATGCTCCATTCTGACGCCAATGGACAGCACCACGGGAATGCTCAGCGCCCTGCATGCTGCAATTGTCACTAGAGTCAGGTCTTGGAATTGCCCGAAAACCTGAACCACATCTACCCTATGTCGGCGAAGTATGCTAACGATCCTGCCGAGAGTCTGCGGGAGCAGATTCCAATACAGATCCGCATTGTGAAGTAACTCGATCTTCGGATACTTCAGCGAGCGGAGACGATAAATCGTCATCGCCCCACGCTTCTCCGTCTCAAGGATGCCACCTATTCGGGACGTTATTACGACGACGTTGTGTCCTCTCTCTGCAAGTTCCTCCGAAAGTAGAAATGCGAGCCTGGCGCTTCCGCTCACATGAGGAGGAAAGAAGCCGTTGACGATGCATATGTTCAAAGTGCTTTCCTCCGTTGCGATCCTTCTCCGGAAGCGCCGGCGAGACGCGGGATGAGTGTCGCTTCACTTCAAATAGCTTGCGTATCCAGCAGCAGTCCTCTTGCCCACGAGCAAACTATGCCGTGACTGGTATCTCGATGACTGCATGTGACAACCGTAGTACTGTAACCTGTTCGTTGTGATACACGTATCCGTATTCGCCCGAACTCAGGATCTCGTTCATCAGAACGGTTTCCATCAACATCTTGCCAAGTGGAGCAGATCCGTCTTTTCTGGTTACATCTGTGCTCACCTTGCGAATACCCTCTATGAAGTAGAGACCGGTTTCGTCCCCTCCGTTCAGCGTAATCTTCACTCCCGAAACGCGTCGGGAGGGCGTGTCAGCCTCAGGATAGACTATCAACAGATCAGCAATCAGATCTCCGGCCTCGACTGTTAAGTTAGTCACGCTGATCATCGTTCTTTGACTCACCGTTGCATGGTGAGTGAGTATCGAGGAGTCGACTGCAACAGTCAAGACCATCGAATCACTGGCAGTATTGTCTCTGACGTATGCCAAGGCGTAGTACTCTTCGTCAGTCATGCACTTGTGGTAGTAGTGGCTTCTCAGAACCCCGAGACCGTTTCCATCCCAAGCTTTGTAGTAGTTGACAGCGCTCAGGTTGATCAAGCACACCAAGATCACGATCGCTACTGCGATCGCCCTAATCTGACGCTTGCCTAACGAAATCCTGGATGCCCCTTTGATGCTACTCCACAGAGTCCCCGAGACGACCATAATGCCGTAGCTTCCGAATGCGGCGACTGGCATCGTCAGCCAGCTGAATATGTAGACGCTGCTGTCTCCAGCGCCGGCCAATCCGAGGCTGTATGCTGTCCAAAGGAAGACCGTCAAGCAGGCTAGCACGAGCAGATATGTCACTAGGAAACTGGTCTCCAAGCGCTTGTTCTGCTTGGCTCTGAAGAATACGACGCAAGCGAACCCTAGGAGTCCAAGGGCGGTCATCATGTAGCCGAGAGTTGACAGGGCGATTGCACCGGTCTTTCCGATCGAGTATGCGAGAACATGAAGGAAACCTGTCAGGGAACGCTCAAAGGTTGGAACTTGATACGTGCGGATGTTCGTTCCGAAATAGAACGCAATGATCTGTCCTACGACCTGGAAGTACCAGAGTGCTCCCGCGGCGAGCGCAGACGGGATCACAATGCTTCCCAAGATCTTCGCGGTCACGGTTCTCTTGTCTGCTTTGAGGAGGAACGGTAGTGCGCAAAGGAAAGGAATCAGGATGATCAGCGTGAAATGATAGTACAAGACTGCGATCGTCATGGACGTGGCTGCTGCCGCTCTGTAGATCCACTTGCCGCTCTTGAGGCTCCGCAGAATAAGAAACAGCGTCAAGACTAGGAAGAAGTAGCTCAGACCCTCTGGGATCCCGATGGATGTTCTCATGAAGTGGTAACGCGCCGTTACTGTGAGAAGTGCTGTCAGTGCAGCGATCGCGTGCGAATCGAATATGTCGAGCGTCAGCAGGTAGATCGGTACCACGATGAACGCTGCAGCTATCGGAATGTAGCGAATGACTTCGTATGGGTCCACGCCAAACGAGGCTATGGCTGCCACGGTGTACATGAATGTCGGCGGATACCCGGCACCAGTGAATAGGGAGCTCAGTTGCCCTGTGGCTAGGAATTGACGGGTGGTGTCGGTCCATCCCCAAGGATCCAGGGCACCTATCACTGGGGAACGCACTGGGTCGAATGCCTTGATGACCACGGCGAAAATGGTCACGACAACCAACAGAGCATAGTCTCTCGAGAGAGATTTTCTCATAGCTGACAGCTCACTGACGCGGTTCATAGAAAAGACTTGTTCATCGTGATCGATGAGAGCTAGCTGCTGAGACCAGTCGCTCTGATCGCTGTGCAGGGCGAACAACCCGTGCATCCATGCGGTCGCATGCAGAAATGCTCTCAGGTCGTAGGGCCCGAACAGTCCGTCGTCATTCTTAGGTCTCGCTGGGCTTTCGACCTTTCCTTGGATCAGGGCGATGTCTCTCCCAAATCGGGCCGCGTTTCTCGAGATAGTCCTTGAGCTGACATGTTGCGTTGGAGAACACCACATTCATCAAGTAGTCGGAGCGATCATTAACCGAGCCATCTAGCCAGAGTTCAGGATGTGCGGTTAGCAGAACCCGGTTTGGCGGATCGCTTCCGAAACATCGCAGCAAGGTCTCGTCTCGCCACATTCGGCAGCTGTCACTGGCATAGGTCAAGCCCTCCTGCAAACGAGGATCTTGTGGGTGTAGGTAGCCGTCCAAAGTCAGAAACGGGTCTGGAAACCTGAACGGTTCATGTGTGCTGATCGTGCGGACCGGCTGTCCGATCACGTCGCTGAGGATGCTCGTATCCCTTCTCAGTCGAGCGAGTGATTGTTCAACATCCTTCGGGTAGCATTCGAGATCATAGTGAAGGCCGATCTCGTGCCCCATGCCGACGAGGTCCCTCAAGATCTGCGCATTCTCGGAACACAATGCATTGTAGTAACCGGTAAGCAGCACATAGTAAGTGGCGCGGCACCCCAAGTCTTTCTCTATTTCAGCTATCGCATTGACTCCGTACAAGTGAAAGTCTATGTCGTGCCTAAGGAACAGGACTCGGCTCAGCGACAAGTCAGACATGGCGCTCACTTTTCGAATGTCGTAGTCGGCTTGCTGAAAGCCGCTGATCAGTGTTCGATAGCCATCAAGCGCGAAATCTGGCATTCTCATCATGTCAAGTGAACACCACGCCGTTGGGGCTCGTAGCGAAAGAGACTGGCTCTATAAGAGTCTTGGCGTTTGAGATATGGTACCGAATGTACATGGTCGACCAGCGCGCCGAGCCCAGGCTCGACATAAACACGCTGTAGGACCGGGCTACTGCCCGTGAGTTGTTCTTTCTGCAGCAGTCCGAAAGGTTGAAGAACGGGAAAGCGAGTGCAAGGTGCGCAACCAAGAACGATCTATGTTCCACTCGTGATGGGATTACGGGAATACGCCAGTCTTCCCGAGCAAGAAAGATGCTGAAACAGATTTGGAGACAGCCTCACCATCTTACGGTCATGTGTCATCCTTGAGCAGCCGGTTCCGCTCCGTGCGTAACTCGAACATACATCAGATCTACAACCGCGTACTCTATAGAAAATCGAGAATGATAGACGGGACCGAACTGCCCGTGCATGTACCTTATGGCGCATTCTACTGTGGAATGGGAGTAGAGGCAAGGTGTAACCTGAAATGCACCATGTGCCCCCGCAATGATCCCAACTTCAAGGAGGGCGAGATGCCATACGACGCGTTCACGAGAATCATGGATCAGCTTCCATTCCTCAGAGAGGTCCAGCTTGCCGGCTTGGGCGAACCCCTTTTACACGGGGATCTCTTCAAGATGATCGAGTACGCTAGAACAAGAAAGATCAGATCGGTTATCACTACAAACGGGACCCTTCTGAATCAACGGAACATCGAAAGCGTAATCCAGTCGGGACTAGGTGCCGTGCATGTCTCGGTCGACAGTCCAGATCCTGAAATGTATAAGTCGATAAGAGTCGGAGCGACACTGGACCACGTCACGTCAAACATGAGGAACCTAGTCCAACACAGAAACGAGGCTGGATCAAGACTTCAGATAATCGTCAACTCCATACTGATGAGAAGCAACTATCACCAAGTAGAGGACATGATCAAGCTCTGCGCCGACTTGGGAGTAGACTCAATCAGCTTCTCATACATGCAGTACTTCCTCGATGTCGGCATATCAAAGGAATCAGAATCACTTAGGCGTGCACCCACGAGCGAGAAGGATGAGATACGTAGACGACTCGCGAAGGCGCAGAAACTAGCCGACGAGCTGAGGATCGAAGTAGGTTTCCCAAGCCTAGACCAGCCCAAAGTCAGAGAAAACTGCAAACAACCATGGCTCTACTTCATGGTTAAGGAGAACGGAAGGGTTCGCCCTTGCTGTGCTATTCATGATCAGGAATTCGGTGATTTGAATCAGCAAAGCTACAAGTCGATTTGGAACAATGACGATTTCCAGAGTTTCAGGAAACGGCTGCTGTCTAACGATGTTCCAGCCGAGTGCAAGCGCTGCATCTTCTTGTGATCTCCTGTTTCCTTGAATGATCCCCGCCCTGCTTCGGTTATCGTAGGCAACGCCGTAGCGTTGGGGCGTCTCATACTCGGATCCATGTTTGAGTGGCCTGCCATTGTATGCCTGCACGCCTGGGCTGGCAGCAAAGGTTACCTTAAATGCACTACGGCGGTTGTCGCCGGTTCTGCCGCAAAACGCGACTGTTGATGCCTCAAGAACGTTGGTCGCCGGCGACGAGACTGGTATTCTGCCTGAAAAGCGAGGTCTGGAGAGGCTATGTCTGCAGTTTCGAAGCGCGGCCCTCTTTCGAGTATCTGAGCTTGACCTTCGCTCCTTGGACCTCGACCTTTCCGATGATACGGGCCGGGCATCCTACGACGATTGAGTTGCTAGGTATGCTCTTGCCTACGAAGCTGTGGGCTCCGACGAGAACATGATCTCCGATATTCACGCCCATTCTGATGATTGTCAAGCTTCCTATGTAGGAGCAATTTCCAACGCGAACTGGAGCTTTGGTGTACTTGGCTTTGCCACCGCTTAGCGCCCAGTCTGAACTTTCATGAGTGTATATTTGGACTCCACTCGAGATATTGCAGTAGTTGCCTATCTGCAACCCCCCGGTCCCATCTAGTATGGTGAATGGGCCGATCCAAGTGTGATGTCCAACCTTAACGTCTCCGTAGACGTAGCTACTTTGGTATATGCTTGTGTCGCCTCCGAAACCTAGGAACCGTGCCCGGTCCCATCGCGCCTTGTCTCCTAGGATCTCCTCGTAGAATGGCATGGATCTCTTCCATTTACTCATGGAACGCTCACGAAGCCTCATGCTTATGAAGGAAACAAATCCGCACACAAGGTCATCCTCAATACCTGGCACTTTCATCCTCTTCTTGTAGCTGATTTCGGTAAACCTCTTGCGATGTCGACAATATCTGTTTGTTGCCCATGACGGGTTGCCAATCCACAACGAGGTCAGTATTCCCCCTAAGATTCATGGCATAGGGTCGTCGCTGGTCAGGAGGCAAGCTCTCTAGTATGTTCGAGCATATGTGCTGATTTTCTCAGTCAACTTCTTCTAGCCCAAAGCGCATTGTTCAACCGTGAAAGGGAGCATGTTGGATGCCGCGAAACTAGCTCCGCATGGTCATGACTCCAGCTGTCTTGTCAGGCTCATCTTGGCTCTATTCTGAGGTGATCAAATTGGAACTTGCCGTTGGACAGAAAGCATCCTATAGCAGGACGATCACAGAATACGACGTTCTCCGATTTGCTGACATTACCGGTGACTTGAACCCGTTGCATGTCGATGAGAGCTATGCGAGACACTCGCGTTTTGGCACGCGTATTGCGCACGGTGCCCTGACCTTCGGGCTTATCTCTGCTGCAATTGGAACTAGACTGCCTGGTGCAGGCACCATCTATCGAACTCTATCATTGGAGTTCATCAAGCCGGTGTACTTCGATGACACAATCACTGCGACTGTAGAAATAGCTGCGATATTCGAGGACAAGGGGGTCGTGACCCTTAAGACACAATGCACTAACCAACGTGGAGAGATAGTAGCCCGTGGCGAGGCAGTGGTGCTCCACGCCGACGCAAGGAGAAAAGAGAATACTTCATGAACGTAAGGGTGGTCTTCATGTTTCTTCCAGGAATTCGGAGAGTGTCCTGAAGGGGGTGAGTTTGTCTAATGGTTTCGGTCACGGCAGAGCAGATAAAGCGACTTCTTGGTGAGCGAGCGCTTCAGGTATACGGAGACCAATCACGGCGGGTTGTGACTGCCAGACCGCTTGGAGAGGACACCGTCGACAGCATCACCTATTGCGCCGCTAAGGGAGATGAAGCGCTTCGCAAGATCCGCAAATGTGAGGCTGGGATCGTTGTGTGCCCATTCGATCTGACATTTCGACCTGAGGACTTTTCTACACGGACTCTGATACAGGTCAAAGACCCACGGCTGGAATTTGTGCGTATTCTAAACGCATTCTTCGTGACGACTCTTGGGCCAGGTGTACATGCGACGTCTGTTATTCATTCCAAGGCGAAAGTGGACTCTTCGGTGCATGTGGGACCGTTTTGCTACATTGACCAATGCGAGATCGGAGAGGGAACGATCATCTATGGACATGTGCGGATTTACGACCATGTTAGAATCGGTAGGCGTGTGGTAATTCATGCAGGGTGCGTAGTTGGGGCAGATGGGTTCGGCTTTGCCCGCAGCGAGCAGGGGGAGCTGGAGAAGTTCCCGCAAGTCGGTGGGGTCATTGTAGAGGATGATGTCGAACTTCAAGCCGGCGTGCATGTTGCGCGTGGGGCATTGGGGGACACACGGATCGGCAAAGGTACGAAGATAGACAGTGGTTGTCACATAGCCCACAATGACGTTATCGGGAAGCATTGCGCAATCGCGGCCCACACGATGTTTGCAGGTAGTGTGAAACTAGGAGACTATTGTTACGTCGGCCCGCTCACAGCATTTCGAGATCATATCGAAGTTGGAGATAGAGTAACAATTGGTTTAGCCTCGGTTGTCACGAAAGATATTCCATCAGGAGCCTCCGTCATGGGGGCCCCAGCTCGCGCAGTTGAGGAATACAAGAAAATGCTGTCAGCTGTCAGGAGCATTGCAGGGATCGACTAGCGTCAATCCGTATGATCGGGAGTCATGAAACCGTCATGACCCCGACATTTAGTTCGAGACATCATGATCGCACGAAAACGTAAGCTTCGTATTCTTTGCTCCTAGTGAGGGAGTTTCGCTCCTATATGTCAGCTTTCATTACGTCGTGCAAGTCAACCTCGCCCACATGAACTCGGGAATCGTTGGTTGCTTGGGCAAAGAACTTAGGTCGCGGAAGCATGCAGCCACGAGAAGGTCTTCTTTAGACCGTCTTCAAGAAGTGTGAAGGGTCTGTTGCCAAGAACTTCGAGGCGCCTCTTAGTATCTGCGACGAAATTGTCAATCTCCCCCGGCCTGCTCGGCTTGTATGCAATCTTTGGTTTCACTCCGAGTGTTTCGGCTCCCAAGTTTATCAGTTCGACTATCGATGTGCCACGCCCAGTCCCCATGTTGATGACCATGTCCTTCACATTGCTATTGATGGCTGAGGTTGAGAGCTCGGCTATGTCCTCAACGTATATGAAATCCCGAGTGTTCGACCTGTCTCCGAATACTTGAAACTCCCTGTTCTCCGAGAGAGTCCTGTAGAGGTTCGGGATCAAGCCGCCGCTCTTTTGACCCTGCCACGATACATACACGTTGAAGAACCGGAACACGAGGTAGTGAAGACCGTACATTTCATTGTAGACCATTAGGTACTCTTCGCAAGTCCTTTTCGCCACTGCATATGTTGTCTTCGGAGTGCAGGGATGGTCTTCATCGACCGGATTGTATTTTGGGATCACCAAGAATAGATGGCTTTCTTCACGTCATGTTTTCTGGCGGCATCGAGAATGTTGAGCGTCCCTTCTACGTTGACTCTCATGTTCTCCACGTGAGATTCCCAGGACTGCGTGAGCGGAGAAGCGGCGAAGTGCACGATCACATCGTTTCCTTTGACGACATCAATCACTCGATCTCTGTTCAAGAGGTCGAGCTTTGCGTAGTTGACCGAGCCATGAAAGGGATCTTCAACTAGATCAGAGGCTGCTAGACTGTGCTCATCCTTGCGGATTTTCTCGACCACGTTTCGGCCGACAAATCCTGCTGCACCAAAACGAGAATCCTCAACGCGTTCAGCGTCCGAACTGTTTCAAGGACTTCTCAAGCTGAGAAACCACGTACTCTTGATCCTCAACCGTCATGTTGTGGCACATGGGTAGTGCTATCAAGTTCTCGTAGAGCAGTTTCGATCTTGAGAGATCGCCTTGCTTCTCAAGGTCTTGATAGTATGGTTCAAGGTGTAGCGCGTACGTGCCTATCTGAGCCTCAGCCCCCGCTGCTCTGAGATCCTGCAGCAGCTTGTCCCTAGCACCCTTGATCTCGACGTATGCGGCGTAGGTCTGATAGATGTGCTTGCCGTCACTTTTCTTCTCGGGCGGTCTGATTCCATCTACCTCAGAGAGCAGTCTGTCGTAACGCCCGGCGAGTTCTATTCTTCTCTCAATGATCTTGGGAAGCTTCGCCATTTGTGCAACGCCGACGGCGGCCAATATGTCGCTCATCTTGTAGTTGCTTCCGTATCTGATGAAACGCGTCTGTTCCCCAATCTTGCCCATGCCGAAGTTCTTGAAGCTCCTCATTTCCTCTGCGTATTCGTCATTCTCAGTTGTTATCATTCCGCCTTCGCCGGTGGTCATGACTTTTCTGGGATGAAAGCTGAAGCAAGTGATGTCGGCCATGGCTCCCGTCTTGGCTCCCCGACACTCGGAACCGAGACTGCATGCAGCATCTTCTATGATCAGAAGATCGAGGTCGTCTTTCAGAGCGTCGAGTTCCTTCTTGTCCAGGGGATAGCCTCCCCACGAAACCGGTATCGCTGCCCGAGCCTTCTTTGCCATCGCCTTCCGGGCATCATTGATGTCGATGTTGTAGCTGGTGAGATCGCAGTCAACTAGCACGGGCTTCGCACCTACAGCTATTACAGCGTCAGCAGTTGCGGGATGTGTGAAGTCCGGAATCAGGACTTTGTCGTTATGCGCTATCCCCATGGCCCTCAGTGCGATCTCCATTGCGGTTGTGCAGGAGGTCGCGGCGATAGCATGCTTTGCGCCGACGAACTTTGAGACGAGTTCTTCAAACTTCCTTGTCATCGGTCCTTCGCTGAGCCAACCTGACTTCAGGACCTCGGCAACTAATCGTTCCTCTTCTGCGCCGACCACGGGTTCTATCAGTCGTATGCGTCTACTCATGTTCACGAACCTCCTAGCGGACTCGACTGCTACGGCATAGATCACGGCGGATGATGCTATAATACGATGCGGGTCACGCTGGCATGACTCTGACATTCGTTGGGGAAAGCCAGACTTCCGGTTGTCAAGTCAGCCATCCTGCGTCCCCGGCCACATGGTAGGCTATCCCCTGCTGTTTGAAGTTGAACTTCTTCCATGTCTCCTCCACGTTGTCGAGGATCAGTTTGCAGTTGTGTAGATTCTCCAAAAGCACCGCCTCTGGTACCGCGCCATACATTCTGTGCCCGGCGGTGACTATGATGGTGTCGAACTCTCTGAGGCCTGTGGGAAAACCGAAGGCCTCGACTCCAGTGATCTTCTGTATCTCTTCTTCTGAATAGTAAGGATCGTGCACCTTCACTTCGACCTTTTTTTCCTTGAGTCTCTGTACGATCCCCAAGGTTGGACTGAGAATGTGGACCTTTAGGTCTCCCTTGTAGGACAAGCCCAAGATGCCGACTCTCTTGCCCCCCCTGGCGACTATCGAGTCGGCTACCTTGTGTGGTTGTGTCTTGTCCGTCTCGACGGCTGCTTTCAGAATTGAAAGCTTGTCCGGATGCTTGGTCCCTGAGAGAACGTATTGAGAGGAAAGCGGAATGCAGTAGCCCCCGCTCCCAAAGCTAGGATGGTAGACTCCAACGTTCCATTTGGTCCCTACGAGCCTGAGAACCTCAGTCATGTCGATGTCTGGATATGCCAGTGAGAGCTGGTTAGCGAGTGTGATCTCCACGTGGCGATAGGCGTTCTCAATGCTCTTTATCATTTCAGCGTGTCTGTGATCTGAAGCTGACAGGAGCCTGTCGCATATTATCGAGAGCACATCTACCATGAGCCTCGTGGTCTCAGGAGTGGTTCCGCCCAACACTCGCGGGAGATTCTTGAGATTCTTCTCAGGACTTATGAACCAATCCCTCCTTGGAGCCACCCCTGCGAGGAGGTCTCTTCCCACCTTGAGCCCTCCCGACTCCAGGAGCGGTATCACAAGCTCGTCAGTCTTTCCAGGCGTGAGTGTAGACTCTATTATCAGGAGCTTTGGGGTGTCTAGCCGAGCATCTTCACTTGCTATCTTCTTCATAACATCCCTTAGCGCGCCATCCCATGGCTTGTCCCCCTTCTCCGTCGGAATCGCGATCATGTGGACAGCGACTTTCGGGTCCAGAAGTTCATGCCAGTCCACAGTGGCTCGAATCATGCCCGTATCGACCAGAGGCTTGGGGTCGAATCCCAGCCAATACTCAAGGTTTGGTACAGGGACCTTCCCGTCGTTTATCGTCTGTACGACTGATGGATCAATGTCGGTTCCTACGCATTTCACGCCATTCACTGCAAAGTTAGCCATCGTTGAATAGCCTATGTAGCCGGTTCCCCACACGCCTACTAGCGCATCTCCCCTGAGAAGTCTGCGCTTCAATTCAGTCTTCAGAGCACCTACCTCCGATTCGATCCTGATTCTGCTTAGCTAGGTACTTTGCCATCACCCGATCCCCGCATTCAGATAAGACTTCTGGCCCTTTCAAAACGACATGCGGTTCACAAGAATGTGACGGAGCGATTCACGCATAATGCCGGACGGCAGAGATCACTGACAGAACGGTGCTGCTGGCGCGGAAAAGTGTTGCACAAGTGACACGGTCCTTTCAGGCGTCACAGAATCTTCGAGAGTTCTTGCTCGAACCTGTCAGCGAATTTCACTGGATCCCTCTCGGGCGGCACTTTGTCTATCACTCTTCCATTAGATATGACCTCCATACCTGAAAGGAGCGCCTCGTCAACCATTCTCGGCAAGCCATCCTCAGTCGTCATGCGAACGAGCCGTTTGTGCCTATTGTACACGTCTACCATCTGTTCGTAGCGAACGAATGGAATGACTTCTACGTTGCGCAGGTCGAGTCGGTACTCCGCCGGGTGAGTCTCGTTTCCTAGTAGGGTAATCTTCTCGTCGGGATGCGTCTTTGCGTATGCCAAGATCCAGTCGAGCCGATATATCCTCGCGTTCTCGGCTCCGCTTGGACAATAATACAGCACATCTCTCTCGCGAGACGCATGCCCACCTTTCTCGAAAAGGCTCAATCGGATAGGTAAAGGCAAGATTGCTCCTTGCCTTCCTACAAGCGTCGTCAAATGCTCTGACACATAGAAGATGCCATCGCAAGCATGAACCAGTGTCATCCAATACAGCTTCCGTAGACCTTTCTCACGGGCGTATCTGTAGGCATCGCTTCCGACGAAATGGATCATGGTCTTCTTGTGCAGGACCTGCGCTGCAGCAACATATCGGCTACAGGTCTGAAGATACGCGCCGTATACCACATCGGCCGAGGCAATCTTAGATGGTTTTGGGATTCTCACATCTTCGACATAATTGACAAGGAATCCTTTGTTTCTCAGGGCGTCCACTACGACTTCATCCAGTATTCCTCTACTGCCGACCATCAGTATTCTTGCGATGACCCATCATCTCGTTGCGTTTTTGACAGAGACTCATAGTAACTGAACAAAGTCTCCAATCCGGATGTGAGACTGACTTTGGCGCTCCAATGCAAGACCTTTTCAGCCTTGGTAACCTCGGCCACGCTGTGTTTGACGTCACCTTTTCTTGGAGGCACGTGAACTGGAGGTGGGGACTCGCGCTTGCTTGTGTCTCTAAGCGTTTCTGAGAGGTTTGCTATGCTAGTGGGCTTTCCAGATCCTATGTTGAAGACATCACCCAGAGCACTGTCCACCTCCAAAGCGAGCATGTTAGCCTCAACAACATCCCGTACATGCACAAAATCTCTCGTCTGGCTTCCGTCTCCAAAGATTGTCATAGGCTTGCGATCAAGTAGGCTGCGAATGAACGCAGGTATCACGCTCGCGTAGCCACTTGATCCCTGTCTGGACCCGAAGACATTGAAGTACCTCAGGCACACCGTGGGCAATCCCCAAGCTTTCCAGAAGCTCAGGCAATACGCCTCACCGGCTATCTTCGAAGCCGCATACGGAGATAATGGCTGAAACGGCGTATCCTCTGTCACCGGCAATCTCGCGGGATCCCCGTATACAGATGAGGATGATGCATAGACGAAACGTTCTACTCTTTCTTCTGATGCGGCTGCAAGTAGGTTCAGGGTGCCTCTGACGTTGACGTCATCCGTGTACATGGGGTCATTCATCGAGATAGGGATGCTCACCTGAGCTGCTTCATGGAAGACCGCATCGATATTCCGAATTGAATCCTTGACAGCCTTCTGGTCTCTTATGTCTCCTTTTAGAAACTCGATTGTCCGTTTCCTAATGTGTTCCTCAAGATTTATGATTGTGGAATTTGAGAGGTTATCGAGCACCCTGACCTCGTGTCCCTCAGCGACACACCTGTCGACAATGTGGCTCCCTATGAAGCCAGCTCCGCCTGTCACGAGAATCTTCATGCCTCTGTGGCCACCACTCGATACAGAAAACCTAGCCCACGAGAATAGGTGTGCAACCTTCTAAGCCTGATGCCCCAGGATCTCGAAGACATCAGAAAGCTTTGCCATCTCGAAAGTAAGCTTCTCGTTTGCCAGCTTAGGGCAGCTCGTGCGGTTCGCGCCAGTCTTCATTCTCACGGTGATCATACCAGCGGCGTTCCCAACTGCGATTTCGTGTGCGAGCTCAGACCCAATGAAGGCTGTCTTTCCAGGAGCCCAAGACAAACCCATACTTTGATGACGAACGCCTCCTCCCCATCCACAATCGTACTTTCGGGATCTTCAAACCTCTCCCAACCATGACCCTACCGAACGTGACAGCAAGAAGCGATATGAAGCCAAGGTAGGTCAAGGGGCTCGATACACCAGCGCTAGCTAGACGGGTTACCGTTGTGTAAACCACCCTCGTACTTGTCGAAGTCGACGTGCCAGTGTAGCTAGTGGTCGTCATGGTCGTATATTTGGTCTCCGTTGCAGTACGAGTTGACGTTTGAACCTGCATGACTTGGACTGTTGAGGCTGCGGCCGACGGAACCTGAGTCACGGTTGTCGGAACCACGATCGTGCTCGTCGACCTCTCCGTGCCAGTATAACTAGTGAGCGTCGTGGTCGTGTAGCCAGTTATCGCTGTGGTGCCAGTCGAGG
>Ga0315282_10007237_pt1 | contig 18290 bp, 15 predicted proteins | sample YL17G07_20_MG_FD_203693 | JGI IMG/M metagenome (GOLD analysis project Ga0315282, IMG submission 203693) | Sediment microbial communities from Yellowstone Lake, YNP, Wyoming, USA - YL17G07_20 | ecosystem: Environmental > Aquatic > Freshwater > Lake > Sediment | place: USA: Wyoming | collected...
AGCAGCGGTGCTTCGGCCGACTGGGCCATCTCGTCGCCGCGGCTCTTGCCGAAGATCTCAATCTTCTTGCCCGTGTCCGGGGTTACCAGATAGCTCATGTTCTCTATGACGCCGAGTATAGGTATCTTCATCTTGCGGGCCATATTTACGGCCTTGCGGACCACCATGTTTGCCAGGTCCTGCGGCGTGGAAACAATAATCACTCCCGATAGCGGCAGCGATTGCAGCACTGTAAGTGGTATATCTGCTGTTCCGGGCGGCAGGTCGACGAGAAGATAGTCGAGCTTGCCCCACAGCACATCCTGCCAGAACTGCGTTATCACTTTGGCCAGCAGCGGGCCTCTCCATATCACGGCATCGTCTTCGTTGGGCAGGAGCAGGTTGAGAGACATGATTTGTATGCCGAAACTCGTATCGACGGTGAGGATGCCTCCGCTGGTACCCCCCGGGCGGGTTTTAATGCCGAACATCTTAGGGATGCTCGGCCCGGTGATATCCGCATCGAGTATGCCGACATCATAGCCTTCACGCCTGAGCGCTATTGCGATGAGGCCGGTGACCAGCGATTTGCCTACGCCGCCCTTGCCGCTCATTATCGCGATAACGTGGCCGAATTTGTTCAATTCGCCGGGATGTGCGTTCACCAACTCGATCGATACTTCTTTAATGCCATCGAGGCCAGTGACGGCGGTGCGTATTGCGGCTTGAAGGCTTTCGCTCTCCTGCGGCGGGAGTGTGTTAAGTGACAGTTTGATATTAACTTTTCCCCGCGAGAATTCGATGCTTCTCACCATGTTGAGCTGGGTGATGCTTCGCTTTGGCTGTGAGAGGTTGATTGTGCTGAGCACCTGCTCGATATTTGCTATGTCCACTGCCAGGCTGTCCTGTTCCCTGAAGTTTTACGCTTGATGAGCCCTTTCTGTGCAAGCGTTCCAAGCTCCTGTTCAGCAATGTCCAAGGGAGTGCCTATCTTGGTCGATATCCTTTGTGCAAGATCCGAAAGCTCGTTTGCACCATTTCTGGTATGACCTACTTGCTCGATTATATCGAATTTAAGAAGCTTCCATGCGAAACCTACGCTGACCTGTTTGTGCATACGTTCCATGCACTCGGGGTCTCCCTTTTCCGCCCTTTGCTGTACATCATCAATAGCATATGACATAGCCCGATCATATTCGTTGCTAAACTCCATGACCTGAGCCGGGCTCATGTGCTCGGTACATGTTATCGGCTTGTTGGCATCGTATTTGGCCCAATCGCGCGAAAGGATGCGGAGCCCGTATTCCTTGGGTTTCTCATACAATTCCGTTCCCGGTAAAGGAGACAATATATGGAAGCCATATTTGGCTCCGTATTTATCATCCAACTCTTTGGCAAAGTCCATCGATTGGCGTGCGGTCTCGGGGCTCTCGCCGGGCAGTCCGAAGATGAAGGAATTAAATACTTTAATGCCGGCTTCCGCAGCTATCCTGGCGCCCTGCCTGAGGGTATCTGGAGTGGTCCCCTTTTTAATCGTCTTTAATATTTCCGGGTTACCTGATTCAGCACCATAAAGCAGCCATTCACAGCCAGCCTCGCGCATTAAACTCAGTAGGCCGAGATTTACAGTGTCGGCTCTCGCGAAGACGTTCCATGTAATCTTTATTTTTCTCTTGAGGATGCCGTTGCAGATCTCTCTTGCGTGGCGTTCATTAAGCGTGAATGTATCATCAACGATGTTTATCTTCTGGAATCCATACTCTTTGTTAATCTGTTCGATCTCGTCGAGCACCAGTTCGGGGTCACGGAAACGGACGCGGCGCCCGAACAATCGTGGCCCTGAACAGAATATGCATTTGAATGGGCAACCCCTGCTGGTAATAACGGTGCAAGGGGCCTCCAAAGCCTTGTACTTGGAGAGCGGCAGCAGGTTTCTGGCGGGGAATGGAAGTTCGTTGAGGTCTTCGATAAGAGGGCGCGGCTCAGTTTTAACAACTGCGCCGTTCTTGCGGAAGGCTATGCCGGGCACCTGATGGTAGTCCTCGCCCTTCTCAATTGTCCTCACCAGCTCGATTAGCGTTCGTTCGCCCTCGCCGGTAACTATCAGGTCGATCCAGGGGGCTCGGAGTAAGGTTTCATTGAGAGCAAACGTAGCGTGCGGACCGCCGAGCATCGTCACGATATTCGGATCGAAGTTCTTGCACACCAGCATAATGCGGGATGCAGTGGGATAGTTAAGCGTCACGCAGGTGGCGCCGACGATGTCCGGCTTGAACTGCTCCAGCTCACGTCTCAATTTATCCGGCGTGTATTTTGAGACCAGATGATCCATTATCTGGACTTCAATGCCTTCCTTTTGGAGGGCGGCGGCCAGATAGGCGAGGGATAAAGGAGGGATAGGGTTCTCTTCCAGTGGGTATGGGGTGCTAAGTAACATAACACGCATTGGTTATACCTCTATTGTTTGATTTTCTGCGCAACTATTATATCCCAACTCAAAACCTTTCACCACACATTGTTCTAGTACATCGCTTGGCTGCGGGAATTATTCGACTTGGTACAGCTTATAGGCCTCTGCCGGCAATGTATTTCACAAGGTCAGCGACGCGGCAGCTGTAGCCCCATTCATTATCATACCAGGCGACTACCTTCACCATGTTGTCTGCGATGACCATTGTTGACAGCGCATCGACGATGGAACTCGCCGAGTTCCCCTTGAAGTCGATGCTTACCAGTGGCTCTTCACAATATACGAGTATGTTCTTGAGCGGACCGGCAGCTGCTTTCTTCAGGGCTGCGTTCACATCTTCCGCCTTGACCTTCTTCTGGAGGTCGGCGACGAAGTCGACTACAGATACGGTGGTAGTCGGCACCCGGTAAGCCATGCCGTGCAGCTTTCCCTTCAGTTCCGGGATCACTGTAGTGACCGCCTTGGCCGCGCCGGTGGTGGTGGGGATGATACTAAGGCCTGCGGTACGTGCCCTTCTCAGGTCCTTATGAACCTGATCGAGTATTCGCTGGTCGTTGGTGTAGGCATGGATTGTTGACATAAGCCCCTTCTCTATACCGAAGGTCTCGTGGAGCACTTTGACGATAGGCGCGATGCAGTTGGTTGTGCAGGAAGCGTTGGAAAGAATCTTATGTTTGCCGGGGTCGTACTGTTTCTCATTCACACCAAGGACAATCGTAATATCTTCTTCCTTTGCTGGAGCGGTGATTATCACCTTCTTGGCCCCGCCCTTAAGGTGGGCGGCTGCCTTCGGCCCATCGGTGAAGAGGCCGGTGGATTCTACAACAACCTCGGCTCCATAGCTGGACCATGCTATTTTTGACGGGTCTTTTTCGGAGATCACCTTGATCACCTTCCCGTCGACGACTATGGCATCTTCCTTAGCTTCCACGGTGCCTTTGTAAATTCCGTAATTGGAGTCGTATTTAAAAAGATGGGCGTTGGTTTTGGTATCGGTGAGGTCGTTCAGGGCGACTACTTCAAGGCTGCCCGAATGATTTTCAATAACAGCCTTCAGAACCTGCCTGCCGACCCGTCCAAATCCGTTGATTCCTATCTTTGTTACCATTCATACACTCCTTTGATTTTTGTATTGATTCTATTCCGGTCGATGCCGAATTTTGGAAGACTCCGATTAAGGCTATCAACCCCCTGTCCCCCAATCATGGGGGAACTAAAACAAAAGGATAGGGGACACCCCTAATCCTTCCGCGGAAGGACCGGCAGGAGGAATCCTGCACTTCTTTCTTAAATGTTCCTTAACTGCTCCTTCTTGATTTGCTGAATGGTTTAGAGCTATCGCTTCGATTTTTATCCCGATGGCGCTTTACTACATCCAAGAACGCCTCGAATCTGGTCTTCAGGTGCTGCGTCAGATTGTATTCGTTATTGCCTTCAACAGTCAACATCGGCAGCTTGATATATTCTCGCAGTACGATGTCCCCGATGCCTCTGTGGCAGAATGCTTGAACGTAGTGGATGACACCGTCCACACGCCGTGCTCGAAGCTCGGGCAGGATATCATTCAGCCTTTCCGAGAGCGAGTACGGATACGTGTATTTACAATATTGCTCGGCCAATGAGTTACATTGGTGCGGCATTGCGAACTGGCGCTGAATCTCGTTGAATACGACGCGTGCGCCGTTGCGTTCGAGGAAGCGGTAGAGGTCTCTGGCGAAGACGGGCGGCACGCCGATATATGCCAGCCGCAGCATATCGTCGCTATATGGTTTCCTCGTGCGGCACTCGCTCAGGAGTCGACTCAATCCCTTCTCATATTCGCTCACATCACCGGTGAAATCGGAGGCGGATACGAGCCAGTAGTGGTTTTCAAAGCCGCTGGCGACGTTGTCCTTCCATGTCAGCTCGTCGATCTCTCGCGCCAGTGAGCGTGCCCGTTCCAGCTCCATGCGCATCTTCTCAGCTTCGTCGACTGTGGTATTGAGCGTTTTGGCCAGGGATTCAAAGCAGGCCTGCATGTGCAGCAGGTTTGGGCTGTCGGGGTAGGCGAATGGTATGGTGTTTACACCCTTGAGCTTCAGAACCTCCATGAGCATCTGCGTGTTTGAACAGTCGCCGTTAGTGACACAGATTACGGAGTCTATACCTCTCTCCATCACGGTTCCGTAGATTCCTTTTATCCAGGTGCAGCAGTTGATGGGGAATCCAGCACGCTCGGCTTTTGTCACCAGGCGCTCTGGATTTGGGTCTGATATGAATATATTATTCAGGTCTATGGGCTGATAGCCTGCGGCTAGCAGGACCTCTGTAGGTACTGTGGTAGTTATGCCGATGGATTTCATTTTCCCAGGTTGTAGAATGCGCTCATGCCTGGATAGTAGGCATGTTCTCCTAACTCCTGCTCTATCTGCAGTAATCGATTGTATTTAGCGACTCGTTCGGTGCGGCAGGGGGCGCCCGATTTAATGAAACCGGTGTTCTTGGCTACAGCCAAATCAGCAATCGTAGCGTCCTCGGTCTCGCCTGAACGATGGCTCACAACCGCGGTCCATTTTGCATCCTTTGCCATATCGATTGCTCTGAGTGTCTCAGTCAGCGTACCCACTTGATTCAATTTAATAAGGATTGAGTTAGAGGTCTTCTCTTTAATGCCGCGGGAAAGTCGGTCAATCTGGGTGACATAGATGTCGTCGCCGACAATCTGTATTTTTTGACCAATTTTGCTAGTCAGCATCTGCCAGCCATCCCAGTCGTCCTCGGCCATCCCATCCTCGATGCTGATGATGGGGTAATCTTTAACCATTCGAGCGTAGCAGTCCACCATTTCAGCGCTGGTGAGTGAGCGCCCTTCCCTTGCAAGAACGTATTTCCCGTCTTTATAAAACTCGCTTGCAGCCGGATCCAGAGCAACAAAACAATCTTGCCCGGGCTTATATCCTGCCGCTTCAATTGCGTCCACAAGAAGCTGTACGGCATCGCGATTCGATTTAAGGGACGGGGCGAAGCCGCCTTCGTCGCCGACGTTGGTATTGAGCTTCTTGCCCTTGAGCACCTTTTTCAGTGATTGGTATATCTCGGCACACATCCTAACGGCCAGGCTGAAGGTTGGTGCGCCTAACGGCATGATCATGAATTCCTGTAGGTCGGTGGAATCGGCGGCGTGTTTTCCCCCGTTTATCACGTTCATCATTGGTACGGGTAGCGTGTGAGCCTCTTCTCCGCCGATGTAGCGGTAGAGCGGCATTTTGTGAAAATTGGCTGCGGCATAGGCAACGGCAAGAGATACACCCAAAATCGCGTTAGCGCCGAGTTTGGATTTGTTAGACGTGCCGTCGAGAGCTATCATGCGCTCGTCTATTGCCTCTTGATCATTTACAGGCATGCCGACAAGTGCAGGCTCGATTTGATCTTCTATGTTGCTTATAGCCTTCAGCACACCAAGTCCGCCGAATCGTTTCTTGTCACCGTCGCGTAGCTCGAGGGCTTCGTGAGTGCCGGTGGATGCGCCTGAGGGCACTGAGGCATGCCCATGAGTGTCGTCGGTGAGCCTTGCATCTACCCGTACCGTTGGGTTGCCTCTGGAGTCCAATATTTCCCTGGCAGTTAATGATTCAATGGAAGCCATTTTTCACTCCTTGTCTGATACTTTCTATGGCTTTATCGACAGCATCTGATGCATTATTGGCGATAACAATTGATTCGTCTTTAGATTTGCTGGTAGCAAGTTTCCAGGTGCCGAGGCCAATGACCGGTATTTTATCTTGCAGTGCGTAGGCTATCTCCGATAGGGTACCATATTTACCGCCGACAGCGATCACTGCCTGCCCCGACCTTGCTACTATGGAATTCCTTGCATACCCAAGACCTGTAATGATAGGTATATCTACATATGGATTGGCGTCGAGGCGGTTATTGCTTGGCAGGATGCCGATAGTGAGCCCGCCTTCGGATTTAGCTCCACGGCATACGGCCTCCATCACTCCGTTAAGACCACCGCAGATAACAACTGCACCACGTTTGGCCAGCTCGCGTCCTACCTCCTCGGCGAGTTTGGACTCTCTCGCGCTGCAATTACTGGCGCCTATCACAGAGACGAAATATTTATCTTCCATTTTATAGCCTTTATAGCTGGGTGAAGGCGATTATAACATTCCTTACATATTTATAGCAACCGAGGTGTCGTAAGGATATTATACATTTAAAAATTACAGCTGTATCGGTGTTAATTATATCTGTTCATGGCTGTCTCGATTCCCTCGCTGAGGATGCAGTCGATGACATCAGAGACTTGTACTACAACTTTACCAATGATTTGTTTAGCCTCTGTCGGGAAATTGCTTAACACGAACGATACCTCATCGTCATCGGGTCGCCCGATGCCGACACGGATGCGAGTGAAATCATCGCTTCCTACCGAGTTGATGATTGAGGCGATGCCTTTATGTCCGCCGGAGCCGCCTTGCTGGCGTATGCGCATCTTGCCCAGTGGTAAATCCATATCGTCGCATATTACGATGATGTCGACGAGAGCCGCTTTGAAGCGGTGTATCAGCTGCCATACCGCCTGTCCGCTGAGGTTCATGAATGTGGTGGGCTTGGCCAGCACCACCGCTGTGCCATTGATATCGCCGGTGCCGAATCTGGCACGCATGCTGCGTTCGCGCCACCTCCGTTCTTTAATCTCGATTCTGTGGCGGCGTGCGAAATAGTCGAGGCATTGAAAGCCGACGTTATGCCGATTGTGAGCATATCCCTTACCTGGATTCCCAAGCCCGATTATAATTTTCATAGCATAAAAACTGTTCTGGGAGACTAGCCTCCGGCAAGCTTCTTGCCCATGGCTTTAAGTTCCGCAATATCCTCCAGAGTCGGCTTGCCCTTGGACATTACGCCCTCGCCGACCTTTTTCAAACTATAGGCAAAGGCTATGCCATCCAGGACATCGAGGGCTTTTCGCTTGCCCATACCGCTGCTGGTGAACGTGCAGTATGGCTTATCCTTTGTTTTTTCACGACATTGGATAAGTGTCCGATCAAAGAAGTCTTTCAGTGCGCCGGATATGTAGCCAAAGTTCGTCGGCGAGCCGAAGGCTACAGCGTCACATGAAATAAGGTCTCTATCCGTTGTATCAGACGCCTTTTTCATAACCACGGTCGCGCCTTTTACAGATTTGGCCCCTTCGGCAATTGCCTTAGCCATCTCCTCGGTGTTTCCGGTCTGGGTGGAATATACTATCAATACCTTGGCCATAGATTCTCTCCTCTCCAAGTCTATTTAAATATCGCTTATTAGATATTATCAATCCCCTGTCCCCCACTCTTGGGGGAATTTTAAAAAGCTGGAGGACACCCCTAAAACCCCGGTCCTTCCTATATAGGAAGGACACCTCTAGTCGGCATCTTGCGATTAAATCCGAGTGTTTCCTAACCGATCAGCTTGAGGAATTCGTCCTCGCTAATTATTTTTACCCCCAGTTTCTGGGCTTTTTCTATTTTCGATCCGGGATCGGCACCTGCTACCACGTAAGTTGTTTTCTTACTTACGCTCGATCCGGCACTGCCGCCGAGCGCTTTGATGCGTGCCTCTGCCTCGTTCCTGGTGAGTGAAGCTAACGTTCCCGTTAATACGAATTGCTGGCCCTTAAGCGGCAGGTTCTTCTGTTCGCCCCCACGTTCTTTTAAAGTGACCCCTGCTTGCTCCAGCCTTTCGATTATACTACGGTTCCTGTCTTTTTGGAAAAAGGCGGTGATGCTTTCGGCTATTTTAGGGCCGATAGCCGGGATCTGTGTGAGGTCCTCCCCAGTCGCCTGTGACAACGCGTCGACACTGCCGAAGTGGTTTGCTAATATATCGGCGATCTCGGCGCCTACATGCCTGATTCCCAACGCGAAGATGAACCTTGACAGAGGCCGCTCCTTGCTTTCGCCTATAGCGTTGAGCAGGTTCTGGGCGCTCTTCTCCTCAATGCCGTCCATGGTCAGGAGTTGTTCTTTGCTAAGGGAGTACAAGTCTGCTGCGTCCTTCACAAGGCCATTTACGATGAGGGCAGCGGCTATCTTCTCGCCGATGCCGTCGATATCCATCGCATTGCGTGAGACGAAATGAGCCAGCAAGCGATGCAGTTGTGCTGGGCACGATGCGTTGGTGCAGCGGGCTATGGCTTCGCCCTCAGGTTTGAATACTTCGCTGCCGCATACCGGGCAGCGGTCGGGCATGGCGAATACCTTTTCATCTCCGGTGCGCTTGGATTTCACAGGAGCGACGATTTCAGGGATCACTTCACCGGCTCGCTGTATGATTACCGTATCGCCGATGCGTAGGTCTTTGCGCCTGATGTCCTCTTCGTTGTGGAGGGTAGCCCGTTTAATTGTTACTCCTCCGACGGATACCGGCTCCAATATAGCATATGGATTCAAGCTGCCGGTGCGGCCTACGTTGATACCGATATCGAGCAGCTTGGTTGTGGCCTGTATCGAAGGGAATTTGTAAGCCACAGCCCACCGCGGGTCGTGGCCTACCGCGCCTAGTGCCTCTTGCAGTTCGAGCGAGTTGGCCTTGATCACGACGCCGTCGGCCTCGAATTCGAGCTTCTCGCGCTTGTCTAGCCAGCGTCGGTAGTATTCCGCGGCCTCGCTGATACTGGCGGCCTTTGAGCTGTAGGGACTTATTCGGAATCCCAGCGATTTGAGATATTCCATCGTTTCCCAGTGGGTCGACGGCGCTTTGTGTCCCGCGTCGTCTATGTAGCCGAGGGCGTATATGTATATATCCAGCGGTCGTTTGGCTGTGATGCGCGGGTCCAGCTGGCGCAGCGATCCGGCTGCGGCGTTGCGCGGATTAGCGAATAGAGGCAGTTCTTCTTCGGCTCGCTCCTTGTTGAGCTTGGCAAATCCTGCCTTGGATAGATAAACCTCGCCCCGCACCTCGAATTTCCTAGGGGCATGCTTGGGAACAGTGAGCGGGATGCTTTTTATCGTCCTTAAATTTTGAGTGATATCCTCGCCGCGGAAGCCGTCGCCGCGTGTGGCACCGGTCGTCAGTTTGCCGTCAGTGTAGGTAAGGGCGACGGCGAGCCCGTCCATTTTAAGCTCACAGACGAAGTCTATCGCTTGATTTGGTATGAGGTTGGAAATTCGCTTATGCCAGGCGAGTAGCTCATCGTCGGAAAAGACGTTGGCCAAGCTTAGGAGCGGTTTAGGGTGCTCTACCACGCCGAATTCATTTATTGGCGCTGCGCCTACGCGCTGCGTGGGAGATTCTGGGGTAATTAGTGCTGGATACTGTTCTTCGAGCCTGCGCAGCTCGACCATCATCTGGTCGTATTCAGCATCGGATATCTCCGGGCTGTCCAGAGCGTAGTAACGATAACTATGATAGCTGAGCCGCTCCCGCAGTTCAGCTATCTGTTTTTTCGCTATTTCTATGTCTGGCACGAAGGTTTAACTCCGAGGATCAGAGCTTCACCAATTTCATCGTGTGTACTTCGGGCAATGCCCGAAGTTTTTTAAGAATATCTTCATTAACGGCTTCGTCGACTTCGAGGAGCAGCAGCGCGTTGCCCCTGCGCTCCAAACGGCCCAGGTGCATGGCGCTGATATTGATGTCGGCGTTGCCTAATATCGTCCCGACCGATCCGATAAGGCCCGGGCGGTCCTTGTGATCGCTGAACAGGAAGTATCCCACTCTGGGTATTATATCGATCCAGAAATCGTTGACCCTTATGATGTGGGGCTCTCCCCTTATGGCTGTGCCTGCGACTGTCAGGGTTCCGCTTGTAGTTTTAAGCTCAATGGTGATCACATTCGTATATACTTCGCAGGCTGGGTCTGTGGTCTCGCTGATTTTCAGCCCGCGCTTTTGTGCGATCATATTTGCGTTGACCAGATTGACGCGCTCCTCGACGGTGCCCTCGAGCAACCCGCCGATAATATTGGCCTTCAGCGCTGAGGTATCGCAATTGGCGATCTCACCTTCGTATTTAATGTTGATACTCTCCATCTGACCTTCGCCCAGCTGATGGAGCAGCTTGCCCATCAGTTTGCAGACGCCGATGAACGGGCCGATGATGGCGAGTGTCGCGGCAGGTATCCTGGGGATGTTCACTGCGTATCGCACAGGGTCTCCCTTGAGCACGGCGATGATCTCTTCCGCCACATCGGTTGATGCGAGTATCTGTGCCTCTGTGGTGGATGCGGCAAGGTGCGGGGTGACGATGATCTTCTCGCTCTTGAAGAGTATGTTATCTGTAGCTGGCTCCTTGGTGAATACATCGATGGCTGCGCCTGCGACCTTGCCTTCCTGGACTGCTTTATAGAGCAACTCTTCATCGATGATGCCGCCGCGGGCGCAGTTAATGATGCGGACGCTAGGCTTAACCTTTTCCAGTTCCTTCTCGCCTATAAGCCCCTTGGTTTTGCTGGAGAGCGGCGTATGCAAGGTGATGAAGTCTGACTCCGTGAGTATTTCATCGAAGGATACCATCTTCGCTCCCATGTTGTTGGCGAACTCGACGGAGACGAAGGGATCATATGCGATGACACGCATCGCCAGCCCGATAGCACGTTTGGCGACCTCCGAGCCTACGTTTCCCAGCCCGACGATGCCCAGGGTTTTGTTCCTAATCTCGGTGCCCATGTAGTCCTTGCGTTTCCACTCGCCGCCTCTGAGCTTCTGGTTCGCCTGCGGTATGTGGCGCGCTAGGGCCAGCATGAGGCCGATAGTGTGCTCCGCGGCGGAGATGGTGTTCCCAGTGGGGGCGTTCACTACCATGACTCCATTCCGGGTGGCTGCTTCCAGGTCGACATTATCCACGCCGACGCCGGCGCGCCCGATCACCTGGAGCTTTTTGCCTGCATCGATAATGTCTGCCGTTACCTTGGTCTCGCTTCTTACAGCGATAGCGTCGTATTTCCCGATGATAGCTTTGATTTCGTCTTTGGTGAGGCCTGTTTTAACGTCAACTTCGGCATAAGCGCTAAGTGCATCGACACCCTCTTTGGCGAGGGGGTCGGCAACTAGAATTTTAAAATGGTGACTCATATACCCCCCTAAAATTTTAGAAATTACTATTATTTATAATCGTTGGCGATCTGTAGAAGCTCTCCCGTACGATGCCTAGCTCGCGGGAGAGCCGATTCCAATTTCCCCGGACTTCATGATTCCTCCTCATTCCTCCGCTTACGGCTTCTTTTACGATGAGATTCAGATCGGACAATCATTCCTGTGTCGTTTCGATTGTCGGTATACGGTTATCATTATACTTGAAATCGCCTTTCTTAAAAAGACGGGGGTAGCGTTATTGCCCGACTTGATCGGGCAATCCAGCGGGCGCGATGAATCTCGCCCCTACAATTTTCTGCGTAGGGGCAGGCCCCCGTGCCTGCCCTTTTGTGGGCAACCACAGGGGGTTGCCCCTACGACCATCACACGAACGCCGAGGTTTACGTAGAGACGCAAAATGTTGCGTCTCTACACCCCCGTTCCCCCGGCAGGAGAACTCTCTCCTGCGCCTCTTTTCCCGTTGTCGCGTAGGGGCGAACCTATGTGTTCGCCCGTCGCATAAATCGTTAACCGTTGTATTGGGCAGACACGCAGGTCTGCCCCTACATGTCGGTGTTAATCGTCATTCCGGCGGAGGCCGGAATCCAGGGAAGGCGCGGCATGTGTTGCCGAGAGAGGGTGGCCTGTGAGAGGTGCCTCGGTAGGGGCGGTTCGCGAACCGCCCCTACCGACCGCCCCCCGCGGCTGAGCGCCGCTTCCCCCGATCCAAAATCTCCCCTTTGGCAAAGGGGGACTAAGGGGGATTCAGAATAGGGTGAGTTCGCACATATCACGTTTGACTCCGATGTTTATGCTACATATAATGCTGACATACGTGGAGTTAGATTAAAAATATGGTCCTCTGAGATTATATGATCGAATACCTTTGGCTTTTTATCGCTGCATTTTTGGCTGCGGCCATTTCAGGCGCGGCGGGATTTGGCGGAGCACTGCTGCTTTTACCGATACTTGTGGCCACGGTAGGCACGACTCAGGCCGTTCCTCTGCTTACCATCGCTCAGCTTATCGGTAATCTATCGAGAGTTGTTCTCGGCTTTTCGCAAATTCGGTGGAAGCCGGTCGGGCTGTTTCTGATCGGGGCTCTTCCCTTCAGTATCCTCGGGGCTTTTTCGTTTGTACAGTTGTCCAAGGATTTAGTGACTCGCTCTATAGGAGCAGTCATATTACTATTAGTGGTGCTCAAGTATTTTGGTTTATTGAAGGTGAAGGTTGGTCCTGTCCTCTTGGTGTTGGGCGGAGGTGTAGTTGGTTTCCTATCCGGGCTGGTTGGCAGTGCTGGCCCTCTGGGAGCCGCCATATTCCTCTCGCTGGGGCTGCCGCCGGTTGCCTATATAGCCAGCGAGGCGACGACTGCGTTGGCTATGCACAGCGTTAAGACAGTTGTGTATCAGCAATTTATAACTCTTGATAGGGAGTTCTGGCTTCTGGCTGCGTTGATGGGGATTGCGATGATTCTCGGTACGTGGACGGCAAAGCGAGTCATCCAACGCATGCCTCAGGAGAAGTTTCAGCGATTTGTTACGGTTATGTTGGTTGCTATTGCCGCCTATATGTTGATTTACGGGTAGCGGATTACGGTGTACTCTGCAATACGAGACGCTTCACCGTCGCTTAGGGTTTTTCCGTTCCTAATGTTTCCTCGTTGAATCTCGAAGGTGCGCCCTCGTTTATTTGTCCGCGTCGACAATCTTAACAAATCGCCGCTTGCCAACCTTTATAATGTCGCCGTCTTGAATAGGCGACTTTTCATTATCGTTTAGTACATTTGTTCTGCTGCCATCAGGATGGAATATTGATACGGATCCTTGGGACATCAATCGTTTTGCTTCACTACGACTTTCAGCTAGGTTACAAGTTACAATCATACCTGATGTTAGGGTAGGAGTAGCATTGATTGATATTCGCGCTTCCGGTATCTCGTCGGGGATTTCTTTCTTTTGTACCGTCTTCTCAAAATGGGCTTGTGCGTCGCTGGCTGCTTTCTTGTCGTGGAACTGCTCTACTATCTCGCGGGCCAGGCGCTTCTTGAGCTCCATCGGGTTCACCGAATTGCTGTCCAAAGCTTTGCGATACTCGTCCAGCTCTTTGCCGGGGATATCGGTGAGCAGCTCGAAGTAGTTAATTATTATGGCGTCGGGTATGCTCAAGACTTTGCCGTACATATCGTTCGGCTTTTCATCGACGGCGATATAATTATCCAGGCTCTTGGACATCTTCATACTGCCGTCGGTGCCTATCAGGAGCGGCACGAGGAAGACCTGCTGCGGCCTCTGCCCCTCGATCTGCTGCAGCTCGCGCCCCACGAGGCAGTTGAACATCTGGTCGGTGCCGCCGAACTCGACGTCGGATTTGATCATTATCGAGTCGTATGCTTGCAGTAGGGGATAGAGGAACTCGGTGATGGCGATAGGACGCTTCTCGTCGTACCGTTTGGCGAAGTCGTCGCGTTCCAGCATCTGCGCCACGGTGAACTTGCTTGTCAGCTTTATAACATCGGTCAGTGTAAACTTGCCGAACCACTGGCTCTGCCACTCGACCTGCGTCTTCTCCTTGTCGATTACCTTGAAGAACTGCTTCATATAAGTCTCGGCGTTGGCGCGCACCTCTTCGGCGGTGAGCATGGACCTGGTCTGCGAGTTGCCGCTGGGGTCGCCTATCTGTGCCGTCCAGTCGCCGACGATGAGTATGACCTGATGGCCCAGCTCCTGGAACTGGCGCAATTTGCGCAGCCCAACCACGTGTCCCAGATGGATGTCGGGGCGGCTCGGGTCGAATCCCTGCTTCAAGCGCAACGGCCGCCCGGATTCGAGCAGCTTGATCATCTCATCTTTCATGATGATGTCGGCTACGCCTCTTTCCAGAAGGTGCTTTTGTTCTTCTCTGGTCGGCTTTCTTACATGTTCCATAATCGATTACCTGCTATCTGCTCCAGGCCGCTCCAACAACAGCTTCGCCAGTTCCACGTCTTTGGAAAGCTGAGACTTTAGTTCCTCTGGACCCGGGAACTTCATTTCATCGCGCAGCCGGTCTACTAGCTCAATGGTCAGCTCCTGTCCATAGATGTTGCTGCTGAAATCCATGATGTGGGCCTCGATAAGGCGGCGTTCACCCCTGAATGTCGGGCGCACCCCGATGTTCAGCACGGCGTTATATCGCTCGTTGCCCAGCAGGGCGTAGCATGCGTACACTCCGTCGGCGGGCAAGGCCTGCTCTTCTTCAGGTATCAGGTTCGCTGTAGGATATCCCAGTGTTTTCCCGCGTGAATCGCCGTGTTCCACCTGGCCGTTTAAAGTAAATCTACGCCCCAGAAATTTGTTGATTTTATTAATCTCGCCCCGGGCCAGCGCGCCACGAACGGCTGTGCTGCTGATTACTTCACCTTGGTACAATAACGGCGGTACAACCTCTATCCCGAATCCGAGTTCCTCACCCAAAGACCGGAGCGAATGGACATTCCCTTCCCTTCCCCTCCCAAGTGCAAAGTCAGGCCCGACTACCAGTTCGCGCATCTTTAGATGTTGCATCATCAGATTGATATATTCAGGGGCGCTGAGTCTGGCAAGCTCATGGGTGAATGAGAGTGTTACCACGTGTGAAACGCCCGTGTTTCTTAGCAGTTTTACGCGTTCTTCGATGCTGGTTATGAAAGTTATGTGGCTTTGGTGCCCTAATATCAGTCGCGGGTGATGTAAAAAGGTCACGACAATGCTTTCAAGGTTGTTAGCGGTTGCCTTCTCTTTAACTTTGTTGATCAGAAGCTGGTGTCCCAGGTGGACCCCATCAAATACCCCGATTGTGAGCGCGGTACTGCGCTTCGGCGATACTAGAGCCAGTTCTTCTTCGACAAGCATAGTGTCCTCAGATAGCATTTGTCTATTCTACGGGATACTGCGTCCAATGGATGAGGCTACCGGTGTAAGCTGTGTCATGAGCCGGTTGAAGTTCTCAAAGGTGAGCGATTGTGCTCCATCCTTCAAAGCGGCATCAGGCTGGGGATGGACTTCCACCATCAATCCGTCAGCCCCGGCAGCTACAGCGGCCAGCGCCATCGGCGTTACCAGATACCATTTGCCTGTTCCATGGCTGGGATCGGCAATAATGGGCAGGTGGCTGAGCTTCTTGATTATTGGGATCGAGTCTAAATCCATTGTATTGCGGGTATAGGTTTCAAACGTTCTTATGCCCCTGGCACACAGGATCACCTTGTTGTTTCCCTGGGAGAGGATGTATTCGGCGGAGAGCAGCCACTCCTGGATTGTTGCTGCCAGTCCTCGCTTCAGCATCACCGGCTTCTTGCTTTTACCTATCTCATCAAGAAGGAAGAAGTTCTGCATACTGCGAGCACCCACCTGAAGGATGTCGGCATATTCTGAAACCATATCGACGTCTTCAGGGCTCATCACCTCGGTGATGACCGGCATGCCTGTTTCCTTGCCGGCCTTTTCTAAAAGCTTCAAGCCCTGCTTGCCCATGCCACGGAAGCTGTACGGCGACGTGGATGGTTTGTAGGCTCCACCGCGCAGGATATTAGCCCCTGCCGCCTTTACAGCTTGGGCAATGGACATTAACAGTTCCTCGCTCTCTACTGCACAGGGGCCTGCCATAATAGCCAGTTTGTTACCGCCGATAGTCACATTGCCGATCTTGATGGTGGTGTCTATGGGCTTGAATTCCCTGCTGGCGAGTTTATAAGGCTTGCTTATGGGAACGACCTCATCCACATGAGGCCATGTCTCTACTGTGTCCTTTAGTTCGGGATAGGTTTGTCCCACTATGCCGATTACGGTGCGTTCCACTCCTTGCGATACATGGCCGGTGAAGCCCATCTGATTGAGCCGATCAAGGATTTCTACTATATCCTTTTCCGAATGTCCCTGCTGCATTACAATGAACATTCGCTATTCCTCCGTGGCCTTTATACAGTCGTTATCGTTAGACCTTAGATCAGCGGCTCCTTTGAGATAAATGTGTTTTATTTCATCAGGTTTCCTGTTAGTGTTAAACAATATCAGGATGCGTAAGCAGGATTGCAGGCTGTTTGGAACATCTATCTCGCGACTGCAAAGAAGAGGTATGTTTGAAATCCCCATCTCCCTAGCCGCTTTCGCCGGGAACGCTGCATTTAAGTCCTCGGTGGCGGTGAATATAATACTCGCCATATCGTCTTTATCGATATCGTTTGCTTTAATCATCTCGCGGAGCAGTGCTTTTGTCGATGCATATATGCATTCCTTAGTATTGGCGTCGACTGTTGTTGCCCCGCGGATACCACGGCATTTCATGATTGTAACCTCTTCTGAGTATAAAATAGGGTAAAAACTAATATGATATTATCATAAATACCAGAGCAATGGAATTATAGACGAAGTGGGCGAAGATACAAGGCCAGATAGACTTTGTTTTGTTGTAAAGCCATGCTAAAAGAAGTCCGAGGATAAAAATAGGTACCAGGGAGCCGGGCTGCAGGTGGGCCAGTGCGAAAAGAAGTGCGCTGATAAATACCCCCCAACTATATCCATATCGCTTATTAATACCCGGTAACATGAAACCACGGAAGAACAGCTCTTCGACTGCCGGTGCCACAACCACAGCGAATAAACCGAGTATAGCCCAGTTATACCATGTGCCTACGAATTCGGATGGCAGCGATGACGGTGAATCTGCTCCCGTCTGTGTAAGTATCCAGTCATATAGAGCGCTAACGGCTATGCCCATGAGTACAACTGCTAAGCCGAGCATCACTCCTTTGGCATCGGTAGGGCGGAAGCCCAGCGCACGCCATCCGCATCTGTATTTACGAACGCTGAAGAGCCAGATGGCAAGTACCATCGTTGCATAAAGCGGTATTCCGGCGATGGTGAGGATGAACCAACTTTCAAGGACCCAGTCGGAGCCTGATGCTACGATAAGAACAAGTAACGCTATTATGAGCCCCAGGATTACTATTGTGGCCACGAGTGTAAGGAGTGTTGCTTTCCCAACGTCGCCTATGGTCCAGGGGATTGCTTCGGGGCTCGCATTGGGCTGAAGGTTTTCTTCCATCATATCTCAGTATACGGTAGCGGCGCCTCCGCTGTCACACCTTCCTGAATCAGGCGTTTGATTTCATCGCTGCTCATTCCCAGCAGTTTGCTGAACACGTACCGATTGTGCTCGCCAAAGCACGGGGCGGGCCGCTCGATGCGGCCGGGCGTGCGGCTCATCTTCCATGAAATGCCCGGCATGATATGTTTACCTGCTTCCGGATGCTCGACCTCCTCGAAAAATCCGCGCTCTCTTAGATGTGGATCGTCGACCAGTTCGGCTGCATTCAGCACGGCGCCCGCCTTAATGCCATGCGCTTGCAGTATCTCTGCAAGCTCGATATTGTAATAGTCGATGGTCCACTTCTCAATCGTTTTATCGATCTCATCGTGGTTCGCTAGCCTCCCATCGAGATTAGAGAATCGCTCGTCTCTGCTCCACCGCGGATTTCCCATGACGCGGCATAGCGCACGCCATTCTTCGTCGGATGAAACAGCGATTACGATCCATTTATCATTTCCCTTTGTGCGGTAGCATCCGTGCGGCGCCATTCTCGTGTGTTGGTTGCCCCGGGGCTCAGGTATCCTTCCGTTCATAGTGTAGTCCATAATCGCTTCGCTGAGCAGGGGCGTCAGCGCCTCCCGCATCGACAGGTCGATATATTGCCCGACGCCTTTGACTCGCCGGTAACGTAAGGCTGCCATAATGGCGAAGGCGGCGTGCAGCCCTGCGGCGGCGTCGGCATAGGCCACTCCCG
>Ga0315282_10007238_pt1 | contig 18290 bp, 15 predicted proteins | sample YL17G07_20_MG_FD_203693 | JGI IMG/M metagenome (GOLD analysis project Ga0315282, IMG submission 203693) | Sediment microbial communities from Yellowstone Lake, YNP, Wyoming, USA - YL17G07_20 | ecosystem: Environmental > Aquatic > Freshwater > Lake > Sediment | place: USA: Wyoming | collected...
TGTCCGAGATGGCTGCGCTCAGCGGGGTCGAGGTGGCGGATGAAGAAGGCATGCGCCGGGCTGCCGCCGTGCTCGTGGCGCAGGGGGCGAGGGCCGTCCTCGTGCGGGGAGGGCACCTGCCGGGGAAGGCGGCGGTGGACATCCTGTTCGACGGCCGGCAGTATCGGCGCTTCACGCTGCCGCGGGTGGACACCCCGCACGACCACGGCACGGGCTGCACCGTCAGCGCGGCCATCGCGACCTACCTCGCCAGGGGCTCCTCGCTCGAGGAGGCCACCTCCGCGGCCAAGGGGCTCGTCCACCGCGGCCTGCGCGACTCCCGGGCGCTGGGGGCCGGCAAGGGGCCGGTCAACATCTATCCGGCGCTGCAGGACGCAGCCGAGCACTGCCGCGTCGTCTCCGAGCTGGGCGCCGCCCTCGAGGTGCTCAAGGGCTCGGCGGTGGCCACCCTGATGCCCGAGGTGGGGATGAACCTGGCTTTTGCCCTGCCGGCCGCCACGACCACACTCGACGTCGCCGCCTTCCCGGGCAGGCTCGGGCTCTACCACGGCCAGCTCTCGGCCTTTGGGGGCCCCGAGTTCGGCGCCTCGAGCCACGTCGCCCGCATCGTGCTCACCGCGATGCGCCGCGACCCTGGCCTGCGCTGCGCCCTGAACCTCCGCTTCGGCGAGGACGTGCTCGCGGCCTGCCGGAAGACGGGCCTCAGGCTCGCCTCCTTCGACCGCGCCCAGGAACCGGCCGAGGTGGCCTCGCGCGAGGGCGGCAGCCTGGTATGGGGCGTGGCCGAGGCGCTGAAGGGTGAGGCGCTGCCCCAGGCCATCTTCGACCGCGGCGGCCAGGGCAAGGAGCCGATGGTCAGGCTCATCGGGCGCACGCCGGGGGAGGTCACCGGCTGGGTGGCCGCGATCGGCGCAATGCTTTCATCGACGGCATCTTCATCGATGGCATCTTCATCGGCAACGGGCTCGCCGCAGGGCGACGGGCCGCAGGGGGCAGCATGACCACACAACTCGAGGCGGCCAGAGCCGGGCAACTGACGAGTGAACTCCTGAGGGCGGCCGCGCGCGAAGGGCTCGACCCCGAGCGGCTGCGGGAGGCCGTGGCCCAGGGCAAGGCGGCCATCCCCGCCAACCCCCACCACGCAAACCTCGACCCCCTGGCCATCGGGGCGGGGACGCGCATCAAGGTCAACGCCAACCTCGGCACCTCGGCCGACCGGGCCGACCCCGCGGAGGAGCTGGCCAAGCTGCGGGCGGCCATCAGTGCCGGGGCCGACGCCGTCATGGACCTGTCCACCGGGGGCGACATCCGCGCCATTCGCCGCCTGGTGCTCGAGAACTGCCCCGTGCCGGTGGGCACCGTGCCTATCTATGAAGCCGCCACCGAGGCCGTGGCCAGGCAGGGCGGCATCGTCCACCTGAGCCCCGACGACCTCTTCGCCACCATCGAGCGGCAGGCGCAAGAAGGCGTCGATTTTATGACGGTCCACTGCGGCGTCACGCTTCAGGCCCTGGAGAGGCTGCGCCGCGAGGGCCGCGTCACCGACATCGTCAGCCGCGGCGGGGCCTTCCTGACCACCTGGATGCTCTACCACGGCCGCGAGAACCCGCTCTACGAGCACTACGACCGGCTGCTCGACATCGCCCATAGCTACGAGGTGACGCTGAGCCTGGGCGACGGGCTGCGCCCCGGCTGCCTCGCCGACGCCACCGACCGGGCGCAGGTGAGCGAGCTGCTGACACTCGGCGAGCTGACCGAGCGGGCCTGGGCGGCCGGGGTGCAGGTCATGATCGAGGGGCCGGGCCACGTGCCGCTAGATCAGGTCCAGGCCAACGTGCTGCTCCAGAAGCGTTTGTGCCACGGCGCGCCGTTCTATGTCCTGGGGCCGCTGGTGACCGACATCGCCTCGGGCTACGACCACATCGCCTGCGCCATCGGGGGGGCCGTCGCCGGCTGGGCGGGGGCCGACTTCCTGTGCTACGTCACGCCGGCCGAGCACCTCTCGCTGCCGAATGCCGAGGACGTCCGCGAAGGCGTCATTGCGGCGAGGATTGCGGCGCACGCGGCCGACATCGCCCGGGGGCTGCCCGGGGCGCGCGACGTCGACGACGAGATGGCGCGGGCCCGCAAGCGGCTCGACTGGAAGCGCCAGATCGAGCTGTCGATCAACCCCGAGGGGGCGAAGCGCAGACGTGAGGCGAGCCAGCCGGCCGACAGCGACGTGTGCACCATGTGCGGCCAGTTCTGCGCCATCAAGGTCGTCCGGGACTACTTCAAGGGCAAGGATTGAAGGCCATGCTCAAGTGCAACTTCTGCGGCAAAGAGTGCGAGCGCGTCTTCCGGGTGGCGCTGGCCGGCGAGTACGACCGGTTGAGTGTGGCGCACCCGGTCAAGTATGCCTGCCTGGAGTGCCACCTCAAGCGCAACCGCGAGCTCAACGAGCGCTTCGGGGTGGACCTGCCGACCACCGAGGAGCAGTTGATCGGCCACTAGGCCGAGGGCCTAGAACCGACTGCCGGCCCCTTGAGGCTCAGTGATTGTTGGGGCTCGGCGAGGGGCCGGGGTTCCCGCTGCCGTTGGCAGCGGGTCGGCAGCGCCGACGGGCAATAACCAGGCCTTGATAAGTTTGCGCTGCTTGAAGGGCAGAGTGGGCCCGGAATCCCGCTGCCGTTGGCAGCGGGTCGTCGCAGGGGCAAGGCGACGCGGCAAGTAGGACTCTTTTCTTCCTCTTCAACCATCCGTGCTCTGCCTTGCAGGCGCCATTTGGGATAGCCCTTGCGGGGTCGGCAGCGCCGACGGGCAATAACCGCCGCCTCTAGCCAAGGGGCGTCGTCGGCGTCAGCGATGCGGCGGAGCCCCCTTGCGTTGCTCGGGGTCGGCAAGCCAAACCCTCGAACCCGGCTCGCCACCAAGCCTTGAAGCTGCTCCCACGCCCCGCTGCCAACGGCAGCGGGATCCCGCCCCCCCACCAAGCACTCAGCAGCCACTCGGTCTCATGGGGGCGGTTGTGCCCGCAGCGGCTCGCTGCCGGTTATTGCCCGTGGCGGCTCGCCACCGAGGCCCGCAGGCTGGCGCGCACGAAGCGCTCGCACGACTTCTGGCTGGTGTCGAGCAGGTAGTCCTTGAGGTTGGGCAGCGGTATCTCGGCCCTCGCCGACTCTAACTTGCCCCCGGCCGTGCCCAGCTCCCCGAAGGCCCGCGCCACCACCCGGCCAGCGTTCTTGCGGTAGCCGTCGTTGCGCACCACCACCACGAGCGCCTCTTCGGTCAGCCCCGAGACGGCCGTCCAGGACACGCCCTGGATGCGCAGCAGGAAGTCGGCCACCATGACCAGGGCGTCCGGGGTGCCCACCTTGCCCAGGTGGGCGAAGGCCCAGCCGCGCGAGATGCGCATCGAGGTGAGGGCGGTGCGGAAGTGGCGCAGGACACTCACCGGCATCTCGGAGAGCTCGATCTTGCGCACCATGCCCTTATTGGCATAGGTGAAGAGGAAGCGGAAGGCGCGCATGTCCTCCTCGCCCGCCTTGCGCTCGAAGCCGAGGGTGTCGCTCTTGATGGCGTAGAAGAGGGCCGTGGCCAGGCGCACCGAGGGCCGGATGCGGGCCGAGCGCAAATATTCGGTGAGCATCGTAGCCGCCGCGCCGTAGTCGGGCCGGATGTCGACGAAGGCCGCCTTGGGGCCGCCGCCCTCGACGGGGTGGTGGTCGATGATGACGTCGGGGCGGAAGGCGGAGAGGGCCGCCTTGTGCTGGGGCTGGTTGTCGAGCATGACCACCTTGGTGTAGGCGGTGGCCTGCACCTCGGCGATGGGCACGAGGGGTACCTTGAGCAGGTCGATCATGGCCAGGTTGTCGCCCCGCTTGATCTCGTTGATGTGGGCGATGGTCACCACGGCCACCTCGCGCCACAAGAGGCGCTTGAAGGCCAGGGCGCAGGCGATCGAGTCGGGGTCGGCGTCGATGACGATCAGGACGCGGTCCTCGAAGGCGAACATCTCCCGGAGGCGGCGCAGCCTCTCGGCGATGGAGGTCTTGGGGCGCGGAGCTGGCTTCTTCACGGCGGGCTGCTTCACGCCAACAATAATACAAAGCTTTGGCGCGTGCGGCGAGTGCCAATTGTCAACTTCCGGACTGGGCGCGGTGCGAGGGCCCTGTTGACAGTCGGGCTGGCCGCGGGAGACTATCGGCCCCATGCCCACTGCGGCTGAAATCCGGGCTGAGCTGGCGGCCCTGCACGAGGCGCTGGCGCGCGACGGCCTGATGCTGCGCTCGGGGCGAAGGACGCACTCGCTGGCGCGCGATATCGCGGCCGCCCACCCGCTCCCGGCCTCACGGGGCGCCACCCTTGCCCTGTGGGGGCTGCTGCGCGGTGCCCGGGGCGAGGAGCGCGACTGCCTGCACCGGCTGCTGTGCGGCTGTGTGGAGGCGCACGTGCGGGCTCAGCTTGCCCCGCTCAGCCAGGCCGCGGCGGCGCTGCTCCCTAGGGCCGGGGTAAGTTTGGGCGGCGAGTTCGTGCCCCTGATCGAGGCCGCCCCCTGGCTCCAGCGCCAGCAGGATGCGGCTGCCCGGGCGAGGTTTGCGGCCGGCTTCGAGCGGGCCTGCGCCTCCGCCAATCCCCTGCTGCGGCGCCTGATCGAGGAGGAGGACCGGCTGCTCTCCGGCCTGGGCTTTGGCGGCTACCTCGGCTGGTGCCGCTTCAAGTCGGGCATCGACTACGCCGCGGTGCTGCCCGCCGTGGAGGCCTCGCTCGAGCGCACTGCCGGCGCCTACTTCGAGGGCTTGGCAAGACTCCTGCGCCGCGAGCTGCCCTCCCCGGAGCCGACCCGCTGCGACAGCATTTATCTCCTCAGACTGGGCCGCCTCGACCGGCTCTTCCCCCCGGCGAGGCTTAATCGGCTGCCCGCGCAGCTGACCCGCCTCGGCCTCGACGCCGCTCATCCGCACCTGCGCATAGACGTGGCCGCGCGGCCCGGGAAGCACCCGCGGGCCGTCTGCCTCGGGGTGCGCGTGCCCCGCGAGGTCCACCTGCTCCTGTGCCCGCAGGGCGGTCTCGTCGACGCCGAGGGCCTCCTCCACGAGCTGGGCCACGCCCTGCACCTGGCCCACTTCGACCCGGAGCTGCCCTTCGAGCAGCGGAGCCTCCCCCGCAACCGCGCGCTCAGCGAGGCCTTCGCCTGCCTGCTCCAGGGCCTGCTCGCGAGCGGGCCGTTTCTCACGGCGCTCGGCCTGACCCCCGACGAGGCGGGCGAGCTGATTCGGGCCAGAAGGCTGCGCGACCTGGCCCTGTGGCGGCGCCACGCGGCCAAGCTCCTGGCCGAGGTGCGCATGTGGCAGAATGGGGGGCCCGACGACGGCCGCCTCTACGGCGAGCTGCTCAGCCGCCACACCGGCTTCCGCTACGCCCCATCGGGCTACCTGGCCGACATGGAGCCGGGCCTGTATCCCGCCGACTACCTGCGGGCCTGGATGGCCGCCGCCCAGCTCACGGGTCATCTCGAGCGCGGCTTCGGCGAGGGCTGGATGTTCGACACGAGGGCCGGGGAGCTGCTGCGCGGCCTCTGGCGGCAGGGTGAGCGGGTGCCCCTCGAGCGCGTGCTGGAGGGCTTGGGTCTGGTCCCCTTCGACGCCGGGCCGCTGGAGCGGCGCCTCAGCGCGCCCTGATGAATTCTGCCGAGATGGACTCAACCTCGACAGACTCGACCTCGACAGATTTTGGGGCCTTCCTCAGGCAAGCCCTCCCGCCGCTGGGTCTCGATCCCAAGCCCCATAACCGCCGCTCGCTGCGCCGCCGCCTGGCCAAACGGCTCGAGGCCCTCGGCCTGCGGGACTGGGCGCGGTATGCCGCCAGGCTTGAGGCCGACCCGGCGGAGCGCGACTGGCTGGCCGCCCACGCCTCGGTGACCATCTCGCGCTTCTGGCGCAACCGCGGCCTGTGGGAGCACCTGGCGGGGCATGTGTTGCCGCAGCTCTGCCGCGGGGGGGCTGGGGCCAGAGCTAGAGCCAAAGTTAGAGCCTGGAGTGCCGGGTGCGCCAGCGGCGAGGAGCCCTACAGTCTCGCCATGCTCTGGCGCGAGGGCTGCCCGCAGCACCCGCTCGACCTGCTGGCCACCGACCTCGACCGCGTGGTGCTGGAGCGGGCAGGGCAGGGGCTCTACCCGGCGGGGAGCCTGCACGAGCTGCCGATCGAGCTGAGGGAGCGCTGGTTTCGCCCGGAGGGGACCGAGTTCAGGCTCAGCGAGGAGCTGCGCCGCGCCGTCGCCTTCCGCCGCCACGACCTGCTCCGCGACCCCGCCCCCGAAGGCCCCTTCGGCCTGATACTTTGCCGCAACGTGGCCTTCACCTACTTCGCCCCGGAGGCGCGGGCGAACGTGGCGCGCCGGCTCGCCGCCGCCCTCATCCCCGGCGGTTGGCTGGCCATCGGGCGCAAGGAACGCTTACCGATGGAACGCTTACCGGTGGGAGCGGAGGGGCTGGAGGAGGCGGGCTACCCGGGGCTGTTCCGCAAGCCGCCCGCCGTTTGAGGCTATACTGAAAGGCAAGGTATAAACCCGCCAGCGCTGGAGTGGTGCCGCATGCGCCGGCTGACTTCCCCCCTGGCGGCTGCCGCCGTGGTCGCCGCGGCCGTGATGGCCGCAGTTCTGGCCGCCGCCGTGCCCGCCCTGCGGCCCCCGGCCCTCGAGGCCGCGCCGCGCCTGCCCCTGGAGACGATCAAGCTGCCGCCGGGCTTCCGCATCGGCCTGTTTGCCGAGGGCCTGCACGGGCCCCGCTCGATGACCCTTTCGGCCGACGGCCAGGTGCTCTTCGTGGGCACGCGCGAGGGTGGCCGGGTCTACGCCCTGCCCGACAGAGGCGGCGACGGCCGGGCCGACGAGGTGATCACCCTGGCCGAGGGGTTGGATGAGCCCAACGGGGTGGCCTTCCGGGACGGCGCGCTCTACGTCGCCGAGGCGAGGCGCATCCTGCGCTACGACGACATCGAGCGCCGCCTGCACGCCCCCCCGCGGCCCGTGGTCGTCTTCGAGGGTTTCCCCGAGCAGCGCGACCATGCCTGGAAGTTCATCGCCTTCGGCCCCGACGGCTGGCTCTACGTCCCGGTGGGCGCCCCGTGCAACATCTGCCGCCCCGAGAACCCCCTCCAGAAGACCATCGCCCAGGAGACCATCACCCGGCTGCGCGCAGACGGCACCGGCCCCGAGGTCTACGCGAAGGGGATCCGCAACAGCGTCGGCTTCGACTGGCACCCCCAGACCCATGAGCTGTGGTTCACCGACAACGGCCGCGACTGGCTGGGCGACAACCTGCCCGCGGACGAGCTCGACTACGCCCCCCGGCCCGGCCTCGACTTCGGCTTCCCCTACTGCTACGGCAACAACGTCCCGGACCCGAAGTACGAGGACCCGGCGCGCTGCCGGAGTGCGGTGCCCCCGGCCTGGAACCTGCCGGCCCACGTCGCGCCCCTCGGGATGCGCTTCTACACCGGGGAGATGTTCCCGCGAGCATATCGCGGCCAGGTCTTTATCGCCGAGCACGGCTCCTGGAACCGCTCAGAGCCCATTGGCTACCGGGTGAGTCTGGTCAGGCTGGAGGGCAGGCGGGCGGTCGCCTACCAGATTTTCGCGCAAGGGTGGCTGCGGGGAGAGAAGGCGTGGGGGCGGCCGGTGGACGTGCAGGTGGCTTTGGACGGCGCCCTGCTCGTCTCGGACGACCAGGCCGGGGCCATCTATCGCATAACCTACGGGCGCACAACCTACGGGCGCATAACCTACGGGCGCATCAGCTACGAAGGCCCCTAGCCCAGGCCCCACGCCACCGAGGCAGGGCCGAGGGGACCCCGCCGCCTCGCTGCCGGTGATGATGCCCCGTCGTTAAAGGCGGCGGTTATTGCCCGTGGCGGCTCGCTGCCGCTAGCGGGGGCCGGCGTTGGCCGCGAGCGACTCGATATCGAGGGCCTCGCGCAGGTAGCGGGCGGCCTCCTCGGGGGGTGTGACGTTGATGTAGATGCTCGTGCCCATTTCCAGCCCCGCCGGGGTGGTCAGCCGCGGGATGATCTCCAGGTACCAGTGGAAGTCGTCGTAGCGGCCGCCGTCGATGGGGGCGGTGATGAGCTGGTAGTTGTAGGGCGGATTGTCGAGGCAGCGGTCGAGCCGCAGCAGGGTGTCCTTCAAGGCCTCGGCCAGCTCCATCACCTCGAAGCGGTTCATGTTCGCGAAGGAGGCCGTGTGGTTGCGCGGCACGATCCACGTCTCGAAGGGTGAGCGCGAGGCGAAGGGGCAGATGACGGCGAAGCTGCCGTTGAGCGACACCAGGCGCTCCTGGACCTCGATCTCGGTGTTCAGGATGTCGCAGTAGGCGCACTTCTCCCGGTACTCGCGGTACTGGGCCAGGCCCCGCACCTTGTTGAACATCTTCTGGGGGATGATCGGCGTGGCCACGATCTGGGAGTGCGGGTGGGCCATCGAGCAGCCCGCCAGCTCGCCGTGGTTGCGGAAAATCAGGATGTACTTGATCCGCGGGTCCTGCCGCAGGTCGTTGTAGCGGTCGATGTAGGCCCAGATGATGTGCTCGACGTCGCGGGTGTCCATGATGGCCGGGTGGAGGTGGTGGAGGGGTGTCTCGATGACCACCTCGTGGGCCCCGGCGGCCTGCATCCGGTCGTAGATGATATAGTCCTCGCGGTCAAGCTCGGCTCCGCGGTCCAGGGCGGCGAATTTGTTCGCCGTCACGCGCACCCGCCAGCCCGCCGTGTTGGGCGGCTCGCCCGCTCCCCGGTAGGCCATCACCTCGGGCGGGGTCAGGGCCTCGTTGCCCGGGCAGAAGGGGCAGTTGGGGTCGTGGGTGAGGAGGACCTTCTTCTCCATCTCCTGGTGCTTCTTGAACTGATCCGGCCGCTTGGCCCTCTCCTTGGCCACAATTACCCACTCGCGGGTAATAATGTCCTTGCGCAGCTCCGGCATGGACGTCCCTCCCTGGGCGTAGAGCAGCCCAGCCAGGGTTGAGCAAATGTCGTGCCTAAACTGCCCGCCAGGCCTTGAATCCGGGCCGCCGACGGGTTACAAGTGGCCTCAGGAGGCGGCCAGCTATTGGGGTCATCCAGGCTAATTTAGTTTTTAGATGCCACTGTGGGACGCTAACTGCTTTATGCGGCCATGACACGAGAAGAGTTACTCCAGAAGGCAAAGACTGCGATTAGGGAGTCAAAATATATTGATTTTAAAGAAGAATTCGATGTCAACTCGAACCGGGACTGGTGTGAAATTATTAAGGACATCGCGGCAATGGCCAATTCAGGCGGTGGCGCAATCCTCGTTGGAATCAAGAACGACGGCAAGCCATCCGGCTTTGACGTAACGCCACTCCTTCAATTGGATTCTGCTAAGATAAGTGATAAACTGTATCGCTATACTGGAGAAAACGTTTCCGATGTGGACATAATTGAAGCTCGAAGAAATCGGCATAAAATAGCAGTATTATATGTCCCTGGTGGTCAGCCTCTAGTTTTCACTCAACCAGGCACGTATGATATTGGTTCCGGTAAGCAAAAAACAGCATTCGGGAAGGGAACAGTGTATTTCAGACACGGCGCTAAAAGTGAGCCAGGGAATACTAACGACATCAAAAAAGTAATCGAAAGGGAATTAGAATCTGTTAGAAAGTCATGGCTCAGTAAGGTGAGGAAAGTCATGCAAGCACCAAAGGGATACCACGTACAAATGCTTCCGCCGCACGTCATTGAGACTATGGCCCTCTTGGGACGCCGATTAGATTAGTAGAAGATCCTAATGCTCCCGCTTACAGAAAAGTGAGTTGCGACGTTACTCATCCTCATAGACAGAAAGAAGTTTTGCATGAAGTGAACAAACTCCTTGCTGGTAAGGCAATAATCAACACATTTGATGAATTGTCCGTCCGAAGGGTTTATAAGATAGAGTCTAATGCACCATTTTGCCATAAGCCAAAATTCTCCTCTCCCCAATATAGTGATGCCTATGTAGATTGGATGGTAGCTGAGTATCGTAAGAACCCGCTCTTTTTTAAGCAAGCAAGAGAAAAATATTGGAGCCTACCAACAATGGCGGCGGACGGTAATGATTAAAAACACCTTCATCCACATCCCCGGCGTGGGCGAGCAGACCGAGCGCCGCCTCTGGGAAAACGGCATCCTCTCCTGGGACGACTTCCTGGCCGAGTGCGGCCGGCGCAAGCTCCCCCTGGCCCGCAGGGATGAGGCCCGCCGCTGGGTCGAGGACTCCCTGCTCCACGAGGGCGACCTCGACTTCTTCCGCCGGCTGCTGCCGGGCCGCCACACCTGGCGCCTGTTCGAGGAGTTCGGCTCCGAGGCCGCCTACCTGGACATCGAGACGGCGGGGCTGCCCCCGGGGCAGGACTACGTCACCGTCGTCGGGGTTTGGGCCGGAGGCGAGCTGCACCAGTACGTCGAGGGTGAAAACCTCTGGCGCTTCGAGGACGACGCCGCGCGCTACCCCCTCATCGTCACCTTCAACGGGGCCTGCTTCGACCTGCCCGTGCTGCGCCGCCAGTTCCCCCGGCTGCGCCTGGAGGCCGCCCACATCGACCTGCGCTTCCTCACTCGCCGCCTGGGGATGCGCGGGGGGCTCAAGCGGATCGAGCCCCTCTTCGGCATCAACCGCCCGGCGGAGGTCCGCATGCTCGACGGCTACGACGCCGTGCTCCTGTGGCGCCGCCACCTGGCCCGCCGCAAGGGGGCCCTCGAGCTCCTCCTGCGCTACAACCGCGAGGACTGCGTGAACCTGGAGAAGCTCACCACGCGCGCCTGCGCCATGCTCAAGGAGAGCCTCCTGCCAGGCCCCCTGGTCGGCTAGGTGGCGAGCCGCCACGGGCAATGCCGCCCCCTTGCAGCTCAAGGGCTATTGAGCAAGCAGCGTGGGGCCGGAGTCCCGCTGCCGTTGGCAGCGGGTCGGCAGCGCCGACGGGCAATAACCAGGCCCAGGTGGCTCAGTGGCTGCTGAATGCTCAGTGTGGGCCTGGAATCCCGCTGTCGTTGCCAGCGGGTCGTCGGTGGCGCGGTTGCAGAGCACGAGTCCGACCCCTCGGCAACGCCGAGGGGACTCCGCCGCATCTCTGCCGCCGACAATGCCCCATCGCCGGAAGCGGCGGTTATTGCCCGTGGCGGCTCACCACCCCGCCCGGTGGCAGAGGGCCTCTTCGCTGTTTCTTGGTGTTGTTAGCTGGGGCTCAAGTAGAGGACGAACCGCCCGGCCTGAGGGCAGGCCGTTTCTTACGCCCCAAGCTGCTGCCAAGCCCCCGAGGCAACGCCGAAGGTACCCCGTGGGGCCACTGCCCTGCCTGTCTCGTCCCCTCTCTGGCCCGAAACGTCTTGATTACCCCTAGCGGCGTCCTATAATGGCCGACGCCCATGGCCGCCAGCGTCAAAACGACATCGCACCGGGCTAGCAAGATGCCCCCCGCCTGCATGGAGCGCGCGGTGGGGCTGTGCGCCCCGGCCAGCCACTTCAAGCGCGAGGACTTCGAGGCCGGGGTACGCCTGCTCGAGGCCCGCGGCTTCCGGGTGAAGTTCTCGCCCCGCCTCTTCGAGCGCAAGGGCTTCTTCGCCGGCGACGACCGAGCCCGTGCGGCCGAGCTCCACGACCTCTTCGCCGACCCCGAGGTGGGGGCCGTGCTCGCCGTGCGGGGTGGCTGGGGCAGCCTGCGGCTCATGGAGCACTTGGACTTCGGCCTCATCCGCCGCCACGCCAAGCCCCTCGTCGGCTTCAGCGACGTGACCACGCTCCTTGCGGCCATTTGCGACCGCGCCGGCCTGGTGGCCTTCCACGGCCCCACGCTGACCAGCCTGCCCAAGCTCGACGCCGCCTCGGTGGATGCCTTCTGCCTGGCCCTGCGCGAGGGTTTCTTCGCGCCCCTGCGTCCCGACAAGCCGCACCTGGTGCGCCCCAGGGAGGCGGTCGGCCGGCTCATCGGCGGCAACCTGGCCACGCTGGAGAGCCTGATGGGCACGCCCTATGCCCCCAGGGCCGAGGGCGGCCTGCTGCTGCTCGAGGAGATCCGCGAGCGCCCCTACCGCCTCGACCGCATGCTCACCTCGCTGCGGCTGGCGGGCTTCTTTGAGGGCCTGCGCGCCGTCGTGCTGGGCGATCTTGTCCAGTGCGGCCCACCGGCCCTGGCCGTCGTCCTGGCCGCCCTGGAGGGCCTGCGCGTGCCCATTGCCACGGGCTTTCCCTGCGGCCACGGCGGGCGCAACGTCGTCGTGCCCCTCGGGGCCAAGGCTGAGCTTGCGGCTGACGGCACGCTGAGGTTCCCTGGCCTTGAACCGGTTTGAGCATACCCGCGGCCTGATGCGCGAGGCGGTCTTCGAGGGGGTATTCCCCGGGGCCGTCCTGCTGGTTGCCGTGCGCGGCGAGGTCGCCCTCCACGAGGCCTACGGGATGCGCCAGCTCCTGCCCGAGCCCGTGCCGGCATCGACCGACACCATCTACGACCTGGCCTCGCTGACCAAGGCCCTGGCCACGGGACTCTCCCTGGGCGTGCTCGCCGCCGAAAAGCGCCTGGCCTTCGACGCGCGCCTGGCCGACTTCCTGCCGGCCCCGCCCGACAAGGCCGCGGTCACGGTGCGCGAGCTGGCCAGCCACTGCTCGGGGCTGCCCGCCTGGCGGCCCTACTTCCACCGCCTGATGGGCGTCCCCGCCGCGGAGCGCCGGGGGATGCTGACGAGCCTTGCGCTCGAGGAGCCGCTGGGGAGCCCGCCAGGCACAGTGGCCCGCTACTCGGACCCCGGCTACGTCCTGCTCGGGGCCGTGGTGGAGAGGGCGGCCGGGGAGCGGCTGGACCGCTTCGCCGCCGAGCGCATCTACCGGCCCCTGGGGCTGGGGCTGCACTTCCGGCCGCAGGGGGAGCCGAGCCCGCAGGGAGCCGTTGCCGCCACCGAGGAGTGCTCGCTGCGCGGGCGGCTGCTGGCGGGCGAGGTTCACGACGAGACATGCTGGGCCGTCGGCGGGGTGTGCGGCCACGCCGGCCTCTTCGGCACGGCGGCTGACGTGGCCGAGCTGGCCCTCCACCTGCGCGCGGTCGTTCGCGGCCAGGCTGACGGCCCCGTTCCGGCCAAGGTCTTGCAAAGGCTCCTTGCCAGGCGGCGCGCGCCTCGCGGCACCACCTGGGGCCTCGGCTTCGACCACCCCAACCGGGTGGGCTCGAGTGCCGGGCGGCTATTGTCGCGCCGCAGCGTGGGCCACCTGGGCTTCACGGGCTGCTCCTTCTGGCTCGACCTCGAGCACGACCTGCTCGTGGTGCTGCTGAGCAACCGCGTCCACCCCACGCGGGCCAACGAGGTGATAAAGCGCTTCCGGCCGCGGCTGCACGAGGCGGCCTTTAAGGAAGCCCTGCGTTGAGTAGCGCTTTTCGTTGAGGGAGGCATTTGGTTTGACCGACAGGCCGAGGGTGCCGGAGGCCGTCCGGCGCGTCTATCTTATGGGCATCTGCGGGGTGGCCATGGCCTCGCTGGCCGGGCTGCTGCGCCAGCAGGGCATCGAGGTCACCGGGTCGGACGAGAACGTCTATCCGCCGATGAGTGACTTCGTCGCCGCGATGGGCATCGACATCAAGCGGGGCTGGGATGCCGCCAACATTGAACCCGCCCCCGACCTCGTCGTCATCGGCAACGTCATTCGCCGCGAGAACCCGGAGGCGCAGGCGGTGCTCACCCGCGGCCTGCCCTACGTGTCACTCCCCGAGGCCCTCGGCCACTTCTGCCTGGCGGGCAAGACGAGCCTGGTGATCGCGGGCACCCACGGCAAGACGACAACCTCCGCGCTCACCGCCTGGCTGCTCGAGGCGGCGGGGCTCTCGCCCGGCTTCATGATCGGGGGACTCGCGCGCAACTTCGGCGCGGGATTTCGCCTGGGGGCAGGAAGGCACTTCGTCGTCGAGGGCGACGAGTACGACACGGCCTTCTTCGACAAGGGCCCCAAGTTCCTCCACTACCGCCCGAAGCTGACGGTCATCACCAGTGTCGAGTTCGATCACGCCGACATCTACGCCGACCTCGCGGCGGTGAAGCGCTCCTTCGCCCGGCTCATCGACATCATCCCGGAGGACGGCTTGCTCCTGCCCTACCAGGGCTGCCCCAACCTGGCCGAGTTGGTCCCCGAGGCGCGCTGCCGGGTGGAGCCCTACGACACGGAGGTCGGGGCCTACTGGCAGGCCGCCGACGCCTCCTTCGGGCCGCAGGGCACAAGCTTCGAGCTGCTGCGGGCGGGGCTGAGCGCGGGGCGCTTCGCCTCTCCGCTCCACGGGGCGCACAACCTGAAGAACGCGGTCGCCGCCCTGGCCTTGGGGCTCCACGCCGGGGCCGGCGTCGAGGGGCTGCGCCGCGGCCTGGCGACGTTTGCCGGGGTGGCCCGCCGCCAGGAGGTCAAGGGCGAGGTCGGTGGCGTGACGCTCCTCGAGGACTTCGCCCACCACCCGAGTGCCGTGCGCGAAACGCTGGCCGCGCTGCGGGCCGCCTACGCCGGGCGCCGGCTCATCGTCGCCTTCGAGCCGCGCACCAACTCCAGCCGTCGCAGCGTCTTCCAGGCCGACTACGCCACCGCCTTCGCCTCCGCCGACGTCTGCCTCATCCCGCCCGCACCCGGTCTGGAGAAGATCCCCGAGGCCGACCGCTTCTCCTCGGAGCAGCTGGTGGCCGACCTCGCGGCGAGAGGCCAGGAGGCCCACTTCTGCCGGGACGTGGCGGCCATCGTCGACTTTGTCGCCGCGCAAGCCAGGCCGGGCGACGTCGTCATCACCATGTCCAACGGCGGCTTCGACAACATCCAGCCGCGGCTGGCCGCAGCCCTGGCCGCCCGGAAACCAAAGAGTGAAGCACTTCCGCAGCGCGCCTCCGCCTGACGGTGGTAGAATGGGCGCCGTAGCTCGCGGGAAAAGCAGCAGGAGGTAGGTTATGAAGAGAATAGTCACCAAGAAGATAGTCACCGTGGCCGCGGGGCTCGCGCTCTGCGCCGCACTTGTGGCAGCTCCCGCCCTGGTTCAGGGCGCAACCAAGGCTCCGGCCAAGGCACCGGTCAAGGTTGCATCCAAGGGTGCATCCAAGATGGAGAACGGTAACGAGGTCCTTGCCCGCGTCAATGGCGAGGCGATCACCGAGCAGCAGGTCCTCATGGTCATGAACCGCAGCTTCCCCGTGGGGCAGCCGCCCGAGGAGCTGATGCGGCGCATCCTGGATAACCTCGTCGAGCAGGCCGTGCTCGCCCAGCAGGCCAGGAAGGAGGGTCTCACCAAGGACCCCGAGGTCCAGGCGCAGGTGCGCACCGCCGCGAACGCCGTGCTGGCCAGGGCCTACCTCCAGCGCGAGGCGGCGTCGATAGCCGTCTCCGGGGAGACCTCCCGCAAGGAGTACGACGCTCACCCCGAGAAGTACGTCCAGCCGGCCCAGGTGCGGCTGTCCCACATCCTGGTGGCCGACCAGGCCAAGGCTGAGGCCGCGGCGGCGCGGCTCAAGGGCGGCGAGAAGTTCGAGGATGTGGCCCGCCAGGTCTCCCAGGACAAGGGCAGCGGGGAAAAGGGCGGCGACCTCGGCTGGTGGAAGGTGGGCTCCATCAACCCCGAGTTGGAGAAGGCGGCCGCGGCCCTCAAGGAGGGCGAGGTGAGTGCTGCGGTCAAGACGAACTTCGGCTATCACATCCTGAAGCTCACCGGCCGCAAGGAGCAGCGCAAGCCGCCCTTCGAGGAGGTCGAGGAGCGCATCGCCAGCCTGCTTGGCCAGCAGGAGGTGGAGCGGCTGCGCCAGGAGCTGGTGAAGAAGGCCAAGGTGAAGATCCTCCTGCCAGGGCCCGAGGCGGCCCCCGCCAAGGCAGCTCCCCAACCAGGCGCGCCGGCCTCCAAGTAGCCACGATCACGGACAACCCGGCCCCGCCGCTTCTATTCGTGAGGCGGTGGGGCGGTTTTTTAGGGGTTGGCACCCGCACGCCGATGGACTAGCCTTGAAGAGAGTAAAGCTACTCCATCACCGACCGGCCGGGTGCTCTACCCGCAAGAAGTCCCCGACAATGAGGAGGCAACGATGAGGCCGATGAGGCTTATCGTGTTGTTGGCCGTACTGGCTCTGATGGCGACCCCCGTGCTGGCCCAGCAGTCCGATCAGGGCTCGATGGGCGGCGGCATGAACGCCCAGGATCCGGGCGCAGGCGGCGCCATGAACAAGATGCACGCCGAAGGCGACGTCAGCAACATCGACCAGCAGAACAAGACCCTCCAGCTGAGCGAGGCCGGGCAGGCCCCGAAGACGCTGCACTTCAGCAGCAACACGCAGGTCATCGACCAGAACGGGCAGATGGGCTCGATCAGCTCTCTCAAGGATGGCGACCGCGTCCGGGCCAGCTACAAGAAGAGCGACGGCAAGAACGAGGCCACCAAGCTCCAGATCATGGCGCCCGCCGGCCAGGGCGGCGGAATGATGCAGCAACCCAGCGGCGGCATGAAGGGCGGTGCCGGTGGTGGAGCCATGCCGGGCGGCTCGAGCAGCGGCTACTGAGCCATGCAGGGAGGCTTGGGCCTTGCGGCCCGGGCCGGGTGAAGCCTGCGGCGGGAGGTGGATTGGTGCCACCTCCCGTTTCTCGTTCGGGTGGCCGCGGGGTCACAGTCGCGGCAGGGCTGCCCGGCCGCGGGTTTTTGTGGTGTCCGCGCGGCAGTTGCCCTAGCCTTAGAAATGTAGGCAGCGGCGCCTTGGCGCGGTTGCGCCGCGAGAGGGCCTCCTGGTCCAGGCAACCCCCGATACAGTCAGGAGGACCTGATGAGGCTCATTCGGCTGATCGCGTTCCTCGGCATCATACTCCTCGGCACCGTGCTTTTGGCCGCGCCCGTCCTGGCCCAGCAGAGCGACCAGGGTGGCGGCGGCGCGGCCCCCGGCGGCGGTGAGCAGCAGCCCAAGCTCAAGGACGTCGAGGGCAAGATCAGCGACATCGATCCCGCCAAGAAGACGATGGACGTCGGCGGCGACTGGTTCGGCGGCACGACGCTCCACATCACCGACCAGACCAGGTTCATCCCCGGCCCTGGCGTGCAGCCCGGCCTGGGTTTCAGCGCCCTGAAGAAGGGCGACCGCGTCCGGGCAAGCTACCTCAAGACCGACGACCACAACACGGCCCAGGAGGTCGTCATCCTCTCGCCCGAGGCGGGTGAGACGCCACCGGCCGCAGGCGGCGGTGCCGGTGGTGGCGGCGCGGGCCCCAGCTCCAGCCCGCAGCAGCAGTAGCGGCCGCGGGGTTCCCCCTTAAGTCTTGGCGGGCAGGCGAGGTGGTGCGGCGGCCACCTCCCCGCCAGGGACGCCATTTGCTTGGCGGCCAGCGGCGCGGGGCTTAGACTAGGACATATAGCCGGAATAGCCGCCAGCCCGCCCAAGCAGGCCCCCCTCACCCGAAGCCATCCCCGACCAGCCAAGCGATCCCAGATGCACGCTTATGGAGGCAGCGCCATGAGGTATATCGCCGTCGCCGTCCTGGTCGCCGTCCTGTCCTTGGCCCTGATAGCCCCGCAGGCTGCCGCCCAGGGGTTGAGCAAAGAGCAGCTCGGGCCGCCTTCGTGGGTCGTCGTCGGCCCGGTGCAGAACGTCAGGGCCAGCGACAACCAGGTCATCATCCAGACCGACAAGGGCAATCTGCCGCTCGACATCTCACCGACGAGCAAGCTTCGCGGGGCCAACGACCAGGTGCTGTCGCTCGGCGACCTGAAGGAGGGCCAGCGCGCCGTGGCCGCCTTCCACAAGACCGACAGCAAGAACGAGGTCAGCTACCTCTACCGGCCGGCCAAGCAGGAGGAGGGCAAGGGGGGCCTCAACCCCAACGCCCAGACGATCAATGCTGACGCCCTCGGCGAGGCCATGCCGGTGATCGAGGGGATTGTGTCGGATGTGAATACCAAGGAGAGGCGCCTCAGCGTGACTACCAGCCAGGGGGCGCAACCGCTCGAGATGACGGGCGACAGCAAGGTCTATGGCTCGGACCTCCAGCAGACCTCCTTTGGCAACATCCCCCAGGGCCAGCGCGTCCTGGTCTCCTTCCGGCAGTCGGGCGGCAAGAACGAGGTGAGGAACCTCTTCATGCTGCCCGGCTAGCCTGCCGGCGTCGAGGCGGCCCTCATGCCCGGATAACCCTTGCCGACACCCCTCATGCCGAATGACCCCTCAACACGGAGGGTTTCTATATATGCACGATGAGTTCTTCGCCCTGCTGCACAAGGACCACGTGGCGGTGCAGGGCCTCCTCAACCACCTGAGCGTGGCCCCGGCGAGCGACCGTGAGGAGC
>Ga0315282_10007240_pt1 | contig 18286 bp, 22 predicted proteins | sample YL17G07_20_MG_FD_203693 | JGI IMG/M metagenome (GOLD analysis project Ga0315282, IMG submission 203693) | Sediment microbial communities from Yellowstone Lake, YNP, Wyoming, USA - YL17G07_20 | ecosystem: Environmental > Aquatic > Freshwater > Lake > Sediment | place: USA: Wyoming | collected...
TATAGACAAAAATATAATAGCGTCTCATTTGTCCGGGGATATGACAATCGGTTCATTCCAGATAAACCCGAAAGACAACACAGTGAAGTGGATATGCTTTGATTTCGATGGTCATCTTGCAGAGGAATTGGAAAAAGCAAAAACTCTTTTTCAAAAACTTAAGGAAAGAGGTTTCGCTCCTCTGCTTGAGTTCAGCGGAAGAAGAGGCTATCATGTGTGGCTTTTCGTTGAACCGGTACATGCTTCAATCGCTAGAAAATTTGCGACGGAAATTTCCAAGGAGATAAAACCTCACGAAGTGTTTCCCAGACAGGATAAAATCAGAGAAGATGAATTCGGCGGCCAGGTAAAAATTCCGATAGGCGTTCACAGAGTTTCAAACCAGCGAAGCTTCCTTTTTGATGAAAAATTCAGACAGCTTTCCGAGGAGGAAGGCAGGAAACTGCTTATAGAAATAAGCGAGCAAACGAGAGATGTTGTTAAAATAAAGAGTTTAGGAGATTTTATCTAAACGTGGCAATGAAGGATCAGCAATAATTTTTATCTCATGTCCTGTAGTACTCTCGATCATGCTTTTTATATGTTCAATGGCGTTTATCCATCCTGGAAATTCTTTTCGGGTCGCATAAATAAGATCATAATAAAATCCTCCCGAACCTCCAGATTCTATTTTTATAATCTTAGTGGTTTTTGCCATTTTGAATTTTCTCAACTTCTCGATATAATAGCTTTCAAGTAATTCCAAATTACCTAAATATTTTTGATATCCTGCTTCTCCAAAAAAACTAGGTAGCGTATCTTCATAACAACTTTTTCTATTGATACCAAATGGCTGAAAATTGAAAATCATATCAAAAGCAGGGTAGTTTAACGATAGTAATTTCTCCATTGTACTCCATTTTATTTCAGTTGAATAAGGATCAACAAATAATAGAAAATGAGCATCTGGCAATTTCTTTAAAATTTTTATCAATTCATCAACATTTTCATTACAATCGCCTTCAAAAATTTTATATTCGGTACATGTCAATTTATTGTTGTTTTTTAATATTTCAACTCTCTTGCTTAACGATACAAAATTTTCATGATCCTTTTCAAAGAAAAAACATTTTTTGAATGGGTTTTTGAAAGGTGCTGTTGCCATCATAACAGGGGATCCTAATAAAAAATTGGTTTTTCTACCATAATCTTCAAATGAGCTCATTCCGCAGCCTGAAAACAAATCCACATAGCAAATATTTTTGTATCTTGAAGCATAGCCAATTATATTTGTATAGGTTTGGGCAAAACACCAAAGAAAAGCTAATTTTAAGAATGACCATGGGCCAGATTCTTGTATTGTTTCAGATTTTTTAAGAAGAGTTAACAATTCTTTATTTTGAACTATTGACAAATATTTTTCAATCCAGTCTCTAGTCGATGATATTTTCTTTACCATGTACAATTGCACCTTATCTTCCTGTAATCCATTCCCAGACTGCTCCACATCTCTATCGTTTCCTTGCACATGGCGACTTTCTTGAAGTTGTGGTTTTCCTTGAGGTGATTGAACAATGTAGAGTAAATTTTGAACCTCGTTTCAGAATCGAGTTTCCTTCCCCAGTTTGATCTGTCTGAAAGATATTCTGCCCAGCTCTTGTCTTTGCAGTTGTTTATCGTGCTCTGCAGGCCGCGCGGCGTTCCTACGGTTATCCTTTCTGGCGTGAATTTATCGAAAATTTTGTCTATCAATGATTTGTAAGATATTCGCCAGTTTTTAATGGGCATTATGGGGTCAATTCTCAAGCGGACATCATAGCCCGTTTCTGAAAGTTTTTTCGCGGCATTCAATCTTCTGAGAGGCGATGGAGCTTTCCTTTCCCATCTTTTCGAAACCGGAATGGCGTTAACAGTAAAACTGAATATCGGTTTATGGCTTGTTTCCATTCTTAAGATGTTCTGTATGTAATCTGATTTGCTAAGGAACAAAGCCCTGTGCTTTTTCTGCGTTTCAAAAACGGGAAGTATCATTTTTGATAGCGAATGGCCGTTATTTTCAAACATTAACGAATCGGCAAGCTCTCCGGTATTCAGAACTTCTTTCGGATAAGAGCTTCCGTGATTTGTTTCATCTAGGAAGGATGTAAGGTGAGATATGATTTTATTTTTATCCTTGATTATGGGCGCAGTTTTCCCTGGCAAAAATCTAAGCGTTCCTTTAAGGTAACACCATGCGCAGTCGAAAGGGCAGCCGTAAGCCCATTTCAGTTCGACAAAGTGCGGGCATACGACATCAGTCGGGTTTTCGGGCGCCGGCGTTTTGTCGAACCTCTTTATTATGGAGCCGTCGCCAACTTGTTTGACCAGTCTCAAAACAGAGCCGTCAAGTTGCTGGTATAAACCATATTTTACATGAACTCTCTCCAAAAACACGCCAACACCCATCCTATATAAATATTGTAGTTGATTTTTAATAAAACACGCGTTTAAACATAGGAATTTAAAAACTTGGAATAATTTTCAATATATGTGCTCATCCATACGGAAATGGTTATCCAAATGGAAAACGATTGGAATTGTTTTAATTTTTACAGTGATCATAGCGGTTGTGGTATTTTCAACTTACTGGAATGAATTTCAATCTTTCTTACGTGAAATTTTCGCATGCGTAATTTCATTTTTGTTTATTGAATATCCTTTAAATTATGATTGTTGTATTTCAACCAATCTTTCAACGACATTAAGCTCGATAGTTACAGGCTTTTTTGCCCTTCTCGGTTTGTTGGCAGCCATGCATGTTTTTTATTTGCAAAAACTTCACGAGGATAAAGAGTTTATAGACAAATGCTATAGAGAGCTTTATTCTCTATTGTATAAAGACACAAGAATTATCATCGATAAAAAAAGAGCAGAATATTTAGAAAAACAATTAAAAAAGTATAAGCATGATATAATTAACATAATAAAAGATGTAAGTAAAAAAAGAAGTATCGATCCAAACGAATTGAAAAGCGATCTTATTTGCGAAATATTTGATAAAATTAAAGAAGACAAAAAAACTGAGAATTTGCATCTGATTCTCGGTTACAGAACTCTTCCGGACAAAGTGAAATTCGTTAAATTGGATGAAACAGGAGAATGGTGGTCTATTAGGTTCAACACACTTGTTGCCGCATTTTTAATTGTGATTATTTGGGGTATTGGGTTATTTTTGACGTTGAATAAGACAATTTGGTTATTTTGGTTGGCTGCTTATTTGATTGGTGTGCTAATTTCACTTTTTATGTTTTTAAAATATTTAATTAAAATTTCAGTTTCTAGCCATACTTGAATGTATATCCGAAATTTTATTTAGAATCAGTTTATCTTTCACTCAATGAACAGCGGCCCACCATGCGATTCCTGGATTTTCCTTTCGAGCTCGTCTATGCGCTTCTTGAGGTCTTCTAATGCGGGGATGTCGCTAAGCTTGCTCCATTCGCCCTTCTCGACTGTGTTCACTTCCTTCTTCACGCGCTCGACATCGGATGCGACAGTGTGTATCTGGTCCTCGTTCCGGAGAATCGCTTTCTTTATGTCGTTCATCTCCTTGTAGATTTCGCCCGTTATCAGCTTCTCGTCCGACTTGAGCCGTTTTTCAAGGAATCCCTTCTCTATCTCGTCCTTCGTCAGGAACCCGTCGAGCCTTGATATGATCATGTCTATCTCCTTCTTAAGACCTTCTACATCACCTGTTGCCGCGCCGGGCTTCCCTACTCTTGGCGGCGCGAATTCCGGTATCTTTATCGGCTTGAGGTTGGACATCCGTTCCAGACGCCGTCCGAGCAGGTCCATCTTCTGTTCCATGACGGAAAGGCGTTTTCGTACGTCGGGGTCAGGAGGAACCACGACCTTTGCGGACGGTTTCTTCGAAAACAGCATTCCCTTTATCTCGTTCATGAATTTCCTGTTGTCCTCCAGCTCCTTTTTTACTTCCTCTATGCTCGTCTCCTCGCCGGAAATCAGCGACTTCAGCTTTTCTATGCTTGTCCTGTTCGCTTCCATCGCCTTCTTAACTTCGTCCGAGCTTTTCGGCCCGAACTTGACGTTCAGGTCGCCGAGCTTCGTGAACAGCTCTTTCTTGAGGTTTTCGATGTCGTCCTTGCCCGTCTTGATGCTTCGTTCCCCCTTTATACGCACGATCTCCTGCTCAAGCTTCTCAACTTCTGCATGCAGCTTATCGACTTCGCCGTGCGTCTCGGACGGGAAACTGTAACTGGAGCCGCCCATCTTCAGCTTCAGGTCTTCGATAAGGCGCCTGTTATCTTTGGTCATTTTCCTTATGGATTCAATGTCAGGTATCGCGCTTTTCGGTTCGCCGGTTATCATGAGCTTGAGATTCTCAACCGCTTTCCTGTTGTCCTCTATCGCCTTTCTGAGGTCCTTCAGGTCCACATGAGGCGGCGACTTCTTCGCATTTATCATCTCCCTCATCTCGAGGATTTCGCTCCTCAGCCCTTCGAGGTCGCTTCCGGAAGATTCAGGTTCTGCCTGCTTGACCGGCGCTTCCCCTCGCACGATTTTCTCCCTGAGAAACCTGACTTCTTCTATTGTCTCCCTCCATTTCTTGAAAAGATCGGCGTCCTTACTGAGGTTCGCCATTTCTATTATTTTCTCTTCAGTCGCCGGAGGAATGGGAGTTTCAGAAGAACTGAGCTTGAGCTTCTCTATCTCGTTATTAAGGTTTATCACGTCAAGCTGGAAGAGATTCTGAATATCTTCCATGGACGATAATTTGTTCATCAGGTCCTTCTTTTCGTCAGCGCTTTCAGTCATCCAACCCACACTTTAATATTGATATTTATAATATAAATTCTCCACGCGGACGAACGCGCTTCGCTGTCCGGCTAAATTTCCAGCGTCGGCGAAACCCGCGGGCACACGTCGTTGATTATCTTTACCTTCATGAGCGACCATGTATTGTTTATTCCCGTGACGTCCGCATCCAGTATCCATTCGTATCCCGGCTTAAGCGGATTCATTTTTGTCCGTTGAGTCTCGAAGGTCACGTTGATTTCCGGGTAGATTATAAGCTTCATGCCGGTCTCGGTCTGCATCATGAGCTCGAACGAGAAATTGTAAAGGTTCTGCGTGCCCGTGTTTATGATTTTGGCGCTGAGGGTGCCGTTCGTTTGCGTGAAATTCCAGGCCACTCCGGAGTTGCCGTAACCCGAGTCGAAAGCGTATGCTGTTTGCCTGCATATTATATCGGTGTTCGCGCTGTTGCCTGCGGCGTTGGACGCGTCGGTCGCGATCTTCATTATCCAGGGTCCGATAACAGCGGCCATCAGCACGACTATTCCTATCAGCAGGATGGTCGATATCATCGTTGAAACTCCCTTCATTCATTCACCTTTTATGGTTATGAAATCCTCCCCTGTTTCGAGCATGAATTTTATGTCGTAAGTGAGGCCGTAGTCCGATTCCATATGCGCTGTGACTTCGGCGTAGGGAAGATGATAGCCGGAGCTTTCGAGTTTCGTGTAACCGTTGCCTACGCTTGACGTCTGGTTGTCGTCGAGCGTTATCTGGAGGTATTGCAGGGGAAGCGTCTGATTCAGGTCTTTCTGGTATAACGATAACAGCACGTCGGACATGTTGTATCTCACCTTGCTGTCTTCAGAACCGAATTTTTTGAAGCATGCCCTAAGGTGTTCGTTTTCAAGTATGAAAGCCGTCTGCCCGCTGCACGAGCCTTCATGAGCGCTGGTGTCAAGGTTGGAGCCAAAAACGACGTTGCCGAAGGTCTGGAATGTCCTTGGAGACATGACCGGCGAAGAGCATTTGTAGGTCCAGTATATGGTGTCGTTTCCCCCGTCTATTCGAATTTCCCCCTCGTTGACGTTAAGTTCTATTATTCTTTTTGAACCTTCGCCTTCTGACGCGACTTTCTGCACGACCTCATCTATCGAAGCAAACGATGTCTTCATTTTGTCCATCACGACCGCGCATTGCATCCTGTTTATGGCAGGGACTGCGGTCAGGTATATTATGGAAGTTGCCGCGATGATGAAAGCGGTGAAAAGAACACCCGAAATCAAACTTAAACCCCTCATGATATTTCCTCGTTTATTATTTTCTCTTCGCCCATGCGCATGTTCAAAATAACGTAGAGATTAGCCTTGTATTTCTCTAATAATAGATTAATCCCGGTTGTATTAAAGTTTGCCAACAGCTGGAATTCCGAAGGCGGCGAGCTGAAAAGATGCGATTCAACATTCCCTGTATTTACCTGAAGCGTCTTCATGCTCCCTGAAACGTTCAGCGTAACATTGGTGTCGTAACCCAGGAAATTGCCCACGGTCACGTTGAGATCGCTGCTCTGGTTGACGGTCGTTATCCACAACGCCGCCAAGTCCGCTCCGCGGCTTTTCGAGACGTTTATCGAAAGCTGCGTGAAATCGGAGAGAATTTCGCTAGGTCTGGATTCGTTTAGGCCGAGATTGAAAGCATGAGGATATTCGCTTCTGATGTTGTCGAAAAGATCCGGGATTTCGCTGCCGCTCTTCGAATGCGAAGGCTGCAGGTACACTGCAGCACCCATGTAAAAAATGAGCACCAGGAAAAATGCCGACACAAGGAAGAATTGTCCTTTCATCCCCTTTTCGTATGCCATCTTATCACCAGACGTAAACCCTTATTTCGATGGGTGCGTAGTCCTGATAACCGGAAATTACGTAGCTTGATACGATTATGTTCGATGCTTCCGGTTTCGTTCCTGTGCAGTTGCCATCGAAGCTGCATATGGCGATCGAATGATTGTATCCGGGCGTTTCAATTCTGGAATTGAGCGCGGTGAGGTTCATTGAACTGGCGTATGGTCTTAGCTCGTTTCTCGCATCAAGCTCCTTAAGCATTGCGTAGATGTCAGGCCCAGCTCCGGCGTCGCTCTTCGTCTTCAGGTAAACGTTCCCTATTGTCACGAGGAAGCCCAGTATAATAACGACTGCAAGCACGCTTTCCATCATTCTCCAGAACCCTTTCATCATAATCACCATATCGCAATCGTGATATTCGCCATCTCTGAAGTTTCGAATATCTTTCTCTCCGAAGTTTTGGAATAAACATCCAGAGGACCGTAAGGTATTGATTTTCCGTATTCCATTTCCCCTGAACCTTTCTCGATGGTCACCCTGAAGTTTTGTCCGATGTTCAGTAATTTTCTGAAATCGTCATAACTTGTGTTCGTCATGTTGTATATTTTTGCGAGCGAAACCATATTCTTCCCTTCGAACGCCCAGGGAACCGTCAGGTTGTAAGATGAAATTCCGAAAGTTCCGGTGCAGTTCATGGTGCCATTCACAGCGGCAACGGATATGCTGAAAACGTTGTATCCCTGAACCAGGTCTGACTGCCAGTAAAGGTCGTCGCCGTCTATCCTGCAGCCAAGAGGCTGGCCGCCCGAAAAAACCCTGGTCGAATTCTTTTCTCCGTTATACCACAAAGATTTGGCCTTTAGCACTGCACCGCTGACGACGGAAGGTGAGTTGTATTTCACAGGCGCCTCGTAAACTCCTGTCGAAATGTAATCGGTTATCGCATTCCTTGCAAGGCCGCTCTCTATTTCTGAATGGTTCTTGTTCATCTCGAATATTGCGAAGTAATACGTAAACGCCCATCCGGTGAAAACCAGGAAAACGAGTACGCCCACTATCCAGTCGATTTCCATGATTAATAGATGTGAAAGGCTGAATAAATAGTGCCATTATATCAATCCCGCCATGCGGTTTATACCATAAACATTTAAATACCAGTTCCATAATTTAATTAGAAAACAAACAAACGCAACGATTAAATTGGAGGTGTCTGGATGGCCGCAAGAAAGAAATACTACATTTTAAAGAAAGGCAGCAGAGTTTCAGTGTTTACAGGAAGGTCCCCCAGGCAGGCCGCTTTGAAAGCAGCTGCCAGAGGCATAACGGACATAAGACTCCGTGAAAGGGGAAGAAGGAACAAGGACAGGACCTACACCATTCATGTGTTCAAGGGCAACGTAAAGACGGTGGATGCTCCTGAAAAGAGACCTGAATGGCTGCCCGCAAGGATAAAGAAAGCATCCGTGAGAAAAGTCGGGATAGAAAAGGTCACGAAGATTTGAGTCATTTTGGGCCTGTTAGGTTTTTTCAGGCCTTTCATTTTTATTTTCCGTCGCGATTTTTGTAAAAACTTCAGAAGAAAAAATTTACCAGCAAATCCCATCGAACTTCGAGACTTTCGCCTTGTCGAGAATGCGCCTGCCCTCGATGATGATCCTGTTGCGCATGGCATCGAAGTCTTTGTCTTCGAGCTTCCTGAACTCGTCCCATTCGGTCACTATCAGGCATGCGTCGCTCCCTGCCAACGCTTCCTTCGCGTTAGAGACGTATTGGATGTTCGGGAAGAGCTTTTCCATGTTCTCCATCGCCTTCGGGTCGTACGCTTTCACCTTCGCTCCCTTTTCGATGAGTTTCGAGATTATGGAAATCGAAGAAGCCTCACGGATGTCGTCCGAGTCAGGCTTGAATGCGAGACCTAACAGGCATATGTTTTTCCCTTTCAGCTTTCCTATCCTTTTTTCCAGCTGGTCGACGAGGACGACTTTCTGCCTGTTGTTGAGCTCGTGGACTTCGTCAAGGAGCCTCGGCTCGTATCCCGTTTCCTTCGCCTTCCATATGAGCGCTTCCACGTCCTTCGGGAAGCACGAACCGCCGTAGCCGCATCCTGCGTTGAGGAAATGCGGGGAAATCCGGCTGTCCATGCCAACGCCTTTCATCACTTCGTTGACGTCTATGCACAGGCGTTTGCAGATGTTTCCTATCTCATTCGTGAAAGAAATCTTCGTCGCAAGGAACGCGTTGCTCGCGTATTTTATCATCTCGGCCGTCTTCACGTCTGTCCTGAGAATTGATGCCTTGAAATTCGAATAAAGCTTCTCGATGACGTCGCCCGACCTCTTGTCTATCGAGCCTATGACTATCCTGTCCGGCGTCAGGAAATCTTCCATCGCCTTCCCCTCGCGTAAGAATTCGGGATTCATGCACACGCCGAAATCTTCTCCAGCCTTCTTGCATGAGGCGCTTTCGACATTCTCTACGACGACTTTCTCAGTCGTTTCCGGGACGACGGTCGACTTTACAACAACAACATGATAATCCTTCTTGTCCTTGAGGACCTGGCCTATCTGCTTCGAGACCTCTTCTATGAACCGCAGGTCGATTTTTCCATCCTTTCCTGAAGGCGTGCCTACCGAGATGAAGCTTGCTTCGCTCCTATTAACCGCGTCGCTGAGGTCAATGGTTGCGCGGAACTTTTTCTGTTTCAGAACCTTCTTAAGATAATCGTCCAAAAGCGGCTCGTATATCGGCGAAACTCCGCTGTTTATGGTTTCGACTTTTGCTGCATCGATGTCGACGCAGAGGACATCATTCCCCTTTACCGCGAATCCCACGCCGGTCGTGAGACCTACGTAGCCAGTCCCTATTATCGATATTTTCATTTCATCATCCTGCATGTTGCTTTGTTATTTCTTTGATTGGTTGCTTATAAATTTATTCCGCGCTGATGGGATACGTATCTGTTTAAAAATTTCCCCCGCAATTTTTAATTCATGGGAAGCATTCGCAGGCTCGCCGTGGCGGACGTGGATAACACGCTGGCGAGGGGATATTATATCTGGAAGTTCGCGAAATACCTGGCCGAAAAGGATTACTTCAGGCCAGAATCCATTAAAGAAATGCTCGACATTTCTCATGAATATATGGATGAAGGCGCTTCTAGAATGGACTATGAGACGTTTGCAAGAAGATGGGTGCAGCTTTTCGGCAGGGGAATAAAAGGCATCGAAAGGCGAAGGATAGAGGGACTCGGGAAGCAGTATGTTTCTTCTCATGGTGGCGAAATATTCGGCGGCGCAGGCGAGCTCATCGCCTTCCTCAATGGCGAGGGTTTCACCACGCTCGCACTTAGCGCATCGCCAGCCGATATAGTATTGCCGTTCGCCGAAGCGGTCGGCATACGGAAAACATTAGCCACTACCTACAGGGCGGACGGCCGCGGCGTATATACCGGGAAAGTTGGCAGGACAAACGTGGTAGGGACGAAGGCGGACGCGCTCGGAAAATTCATGACGCAGCGGCATCTTGACAGGAAAATCCTGAAGGAATCGGCCGGCTTCGGGGATTCGCCCCACGACGTTTCGTTCCTGTCGATTGTCGGTTATCCTTATGCCATAAACCCCGACGATGAGCTGAGGAGAGTGGCGGAGGCGAATGGCTGGGACATTACGGACTCTCCTTCCGGCGCGCTGAAACTCGTCAAAGCGCGCTTGGCACAAGACAAAACTTAGCTAACATTTTTGGTTTCTTGGAATGCGTGTGCAAAATAAACTGTACAAGGATAAATAATCTAGAATCATAATAATGTATGGCTTCGGATATACCCGGGGTTGCTGTGGTGAGCGTGGACTCGCTTGCAAACGGGTATCGCCCCCTGAATTTTGCGGGCTATCTTTCTGGAAGAGGCCATTTTGACCCTTCCGTTCTCAAAAGGATGTCCTCGGAATGGGATAGTTACGAGTACTCCTGCTCCAGAGGGTACGACTGCTTCGAAAGAACAATGGATATCATGACGTATCTTTTCGGCGAAGGGATTGCCGGGCAGAAAAAAGAACACATAAAGGAATTGGGGCGGGATTTCTCGAGAGTCCACGGTCCGGACGTTTTCCCCGGTTCGCAGGAGCTCGTTCGCCGCCTGTATGCGTGCGATTTCCGAACGCTTGCGGTTAGCGAGTCCCCGATAGAGGCCGTAGCTCCCCTTGCCCGGGAACTTGGATTCGACAGGACATATGCGACCAGATATGCTTCATCCAGAGGGGTTTATACTGGAGGAGTGAAAAGATGTTACACGGGAACTCGCAGCGGGTTCAACGCCGTCCAGGAATTTCTAGACCGAAATGGCCCTGTGGGAGAATCAAAAAAAACGCATCTTGGCAGGGTTGGAACTTTCTTGCTGATAGGTAGCCACCCTCTGCATGACCCCTATCTGCTGCTTTCGGGCATGCCCGATCTCAATGCTCATTCATTCGTCATCAATAAAGAAATCCGTGACCATCCGGATTGTGTTGCCAGGAAAGTGTTATATGATTGGCCGGTTTTAGGCACGCCAGAGGACATGCTTACGCACAGAGAAATCGTAGACGTGCTCGGCATTCCCGAGATTCCACGTAAGGTGGCATAATTAAAAACTTCCGGCTGTTTATCTATAAAAACTTAAAACAGAAATCCTAAATTCTCGGCTCTTCACTTCCCGAAAATCTTCGCGTATTCCGGCACGACATCTTCAGAGAATTTGACCACGCCCTCGAACGTCTTCGGATGCTTGAGCATGTCTTCAAGGACGTCGAACGGTATGGTCGCGATGTCAGCTCCGATCTCCGCGATTTCCCTCACCTGCCTCGCGTTCCGGAGCGAAGCGGCTATGATTTTCGTCTTTATATTGTATTTTGACAGTATGTCTTTCGTCTTCCTGACGAGCTCGACGCCGCTCGCTATGCCGTTGTCTTCGAGTTTTTTCTTCCCTTTGGTCTTCCCTTCCGCAGGGAAATAATCCGATTTCTCGAAATCCTCGCCCAGGTTGCTCCGTATGAAATCGTCGATCCTTCCTGCGAACGGGCTCACGTATTTCGCTCCTGCCTTGCCCGCGAGCATCGCCTGCTCCGGCGTCATGATGAGCGTGGCGTTGACGGGAATGTCCATCTCGCTGAGCATTTTTATCGCCTTCATGCCTTCATAATGCGGCTCGTTTTCATTGCGAGATGTGCTCACCGGTATTTTTATCACCACATTCCCTGCGACCGGGTTGAATTTATCGAAGAGTATTTTCGCATCCTTCACCATGCCCTCGGCGTCGAGGCTCACCACTTCCAGGCTGACCGGCCTTCCCTTTCCGGCAATCATGCATATCATGCGTATGTAACTTTCCACGTCCACCTGCTCTCCGTCCGCCCTGAGCCTCAGTACGGCCTTCTTTATGAGCGACGGATTCGTGGTAACGCCGTCGCATACCCCATACGCCTTCGCTTTCCTTATATCCTCAATGTCCGCTGAATCTATGTATATTTCCATAACATCACCGTTTTTTCTTTAAAACCTTGCCTGCCCTGTCCGACTTCTCCTTTATAATTTTCAGCATCGCAGCAGGGTCTTCGCTGCGGAATATCGCCGAGCCCGCGACAAGAACGTCCGCCCCTGCCCTGACGACCTCGCGGCAGTTATCCTTGTTTATGCCCCCGTCGACTTCTATTTCGAATTTCAGTTTCCTTCTGTCCGCTATTCCCTTCAGCCTGCTTATCTTCGGCAGAACGCTGGCCATGAATTCCTGGCCGCCGAATCCCGGTTCAACGCTCATCACAAGCACGACGTCGACATTCGCAAGCACGCTCTCTATATTTGAAATGCTGGTCCCGGGTCTTATCGATACCCCGGCCCTGCAGCCGCTTTTCTTTATCAGATCTATGGCCGACCTTACGTTCGCGCACGCCTCGGAATGGACAGTTATCAGGTCTGCGCCTGCCCTGGCAAACGCTTCAATATGCTTTTCCGGATGCTCGATCATCAGGTGGACGTCCAGCTTCTGTCTGGTTATCCTTCTCAGTGCTTTGACGATTAACGGGCCTATCGTTATGTTCTTTACGAAGTGTCCGTCCATCACGTCCACGTGTATCCATTCCGCCCCTTTCACTTTCCTGACTTCTTTCTCCAGGCATGCGAAATCCGCTGAAAGGATGGAAGGCGCTATTTTTACCATTTTGAGAATTTAGCTTGGTAATTTAAATAATTGGTATTGGTCCTCTAAAGCGGCGTCTCCATCATTCACATATACTCCAATATCTATGTAACTATTAAGTAGTAACATTTATAAGGAAGAAAAACATAAAATAATCATGACAAACAGGGGATATTCTACGCATCTCGCCAGGAGAGATTACCTCGTTGGCAAATACGTAGACGGAGCCATGGCCATGAGGGACTTCTTCGATAGAGCCTTTGAGGACGAATCACTGGATTCGCATGATATCGCCCGTGAAGTGGCTTCGAAGTATGATGTTACTCCCAACCAGAGGAAATACCTGGATGCCGTAGTCGAGAGAGTTGGGCAGGCAAAAGAGATAGTCGGGCTGTTTAAAAAAAGATACGGAGTGAACCAGCGTGGTATGTTCAGGGATAAGGAAGAAGTTTACAGGCTCGTTTTCGACGAGGAGCCCCCGAAAGGTTATTTTTCTGCTGAGCCTCAATCCTTTGTTGTTAAATTCAAGTTACCTCCCGGTCGCTTCAGAGAAGCATTCGGATATCAAGGATCATCTAAAGTAAACCTTAATCCAGCTATAAGAGAATTTCGTAAAAAATTAAGAGAAGGCGGAATCAATCTAGATCTTCCTGAAATTGTATACAGGATTAATTACAAATCTATAAGAAAAGAAATGTCTGTGATGAGGAGATTATTTGGAGGGTCATTGTATAAACAATGGGTTAAGGATGAACAAATGGTTGAAGACCATGAAAAAAAGCATTGCATCGACGCTCTAACCAGTAATTTAAATCATGTTAGGCCCCTAGAGATAGTTCAACCAAGACGGCTTGCTGAGCAGGTTTATCCTATAGAACTTTCTGCGAGATTGTTCGTGGGCAGAAAACATCCAACGGTTGAAGAATTGAGAATGGAGATTGGAAGAGACGCTGTAAGATTTGAAACAAATTTCGATAAACTAATTGCCAGAGCGAATGGTAATATGGGACGCATGAATTCCCCTTTTCTGAAAGAGCACGAAAAACGGCGAGCTGAAAAACTAACCAAAAAAAAGGGGGAAACTGTGCGGCAAGCGAATGAGATTCCGTTGGACGTTTTCGGAAGGCTTTACCAAAATGGCGTTGATGCGAGGGCGGCTTCTTACATGGTTTCGACCACCCCGCTCCCCAAGTTGAAAAGAAGGCTCGAGATGGTCGATGCCCATTCGCAGACACATTCCATGTCCACATCAAATTAAATTTTTATAGCGAACAGTGCTAATTTAACTATGAAGATAGCGATTGGCTCTGACCATGCAGGCTACGAGCTGAAAGAGAAGGTAAAGGAGTTCCTGAAGGCGAACGACTACCATTTCGAGGATTTCGGGACGGATTCTTCCGAAGCCGCAGATTACCCCGAATACGCCAAGAAGGTTTCCGAAGCCGTCCTCGGCGGCTTCGAATTCGGGATTCTAATATGCGGCAGCGGAATCGGGATGTGCATCGCTGCCAACAAGTTCCCCGGCATACGGGCGGCTTTCTGCATGAACCACGATCTTGCGAAGGCGGGCAGGGAGCATAACAATGCGAACATCCTCACGCTCGCTGCGAGATTCACGACCGACCTGGAAGCGAAAAAGATCGTGAAGGCGTTTCTCGAGACGAAGTTCAGCGGCGAGGAAAGGCACATAAGGCGATTGAAGAAGCTGAGCGAGATCGAGGGGATTTTCCAGGCCAGAAAATAACGTCCTTTCATTTCTCAAAGTTTTTTAAATAATATGAGCAAATATTACTTTGTATGAAAGAACGGATCACGCTCACCGTGGATAAGAACATACTGGAAGGCATAGACAGGATGGTCGATGGCATAAGCGTCCGCAACCGCTCGCATGCCGTTGAGGTGATACTTTCCAGGCATCTTGCTTCCATGGAACTGAAAACAGCGCTCATCCTTTGCGGCGGCGAGGGGACGAGGCTCCGCCCGATAACATATGAAATTCCGAAGGCTTTGGTTCCTGTCCACGGCAAGCCGCTGGTTGAGCATCTGTTCGACCTGCTCAGGAAATACGGAGTGAACGACGTCATTCTCGCGGTCGGCCACAAGAAGGAAAAGATAATTGGCGAGAAGGGCAACTGGGCAAGGCTCGGCATGAAAATCTCTTTTGTTGAAGAGGAAAAGCCTCTCGGAACCGCTGGTCCGATAAGGCTGGCCAAGGAACGGTTGACCAAGAGTTTTATAGTTTCGAATGGCGACGAGCTCAAGGACATCAACATCATCGACATGTACGACGCTCATAAAAACAGCCATGCTCTCGTCACCATTGCGCTGACCACCGTGGACGATCCGAGCCAGTACGGAGTCGCCAGGCTCGAAGGCAACAGGATAATCGAATTCGTGGAGAAACCCAGCAAGGGCAAAGTGCCTTCGAAGCTGATAAACGCAGGATTCTATATCATCGAACCAGAGGTCGTAGACATGATACCCAATGGTTACTGCTCCATCGAGAAGGAAATATTCCCCAAAATCGCAAAGATGGGAAGGCTTTACGGCTTCCCCTTTTCCGGGCAGTGGTTCGATACCGGAACGATGGAAAGATACGAGCGCGCCCTGAAGGGATGGAGAGGGGTCAGGCGGGAATAGGGCTTGGTTCCGAACAAAAGGATTCAGTTTGTTTTTTAGTGGACAAATAAAAATTTTTGGCATATATCAAATGCCTTCTTACGCCTGTCCACTGTTCCTTTTCTGCGTGCTCTTTAATAATTCTTCCAATCTGTAGAATTCCAAGGCCCATTTCGCACTTGTCTAGATAATGACCGATATATATCTCTGCATTTTCAATTTCGTTCTCAATATAAATTTTTCTGCTAACTTCTGAATTGATATAAGGTATAAAAATATTGCCTTTGGGCGGGTGTTCGTCTACATATTTTAAGAGTTCTTTCAATTTCTTATCGAAATATCCACGTATCCTATCTATGTCGATCCTACTGTAATCCTTCATGAAAGAAAAATGGTGCTAACTTTTAAATCCGGGTAATTCGACGGGGTTTTCACTGGTGAAATTGTCAACAATATGAACTGCCCTTCTATACCAGAATAACGCTTTTTTGATGTGTCTCGCAACACCCTCCCGCATGTCACCCAGCGCTTCGTCAGCGAACTCCCGGTCTATCATCTGTTGGATTCCCTCACCGGCACAATTAAGGTAAAAAGTAACATCCGTGCTGCATTCATCGACATAGCGCAGAACGCCTGTTTTCACATCGTCCCTCATGGGGTACTCCCCCGCTTTTTGCCTCAGCAGGTCGAACCTTTCAGCATATCTTGCCTTAAGGGCAGGCACCGCTCCCGGATTCGGTCGTCTCATTTTGCATTTTTCATTTACAGCCGTTTCTGCCGCCCTGTACTCGTATATAGCATCTTCAATATGCCTTGCGACGCCATCCCACATAGAATCAATAATGTGAATCATGGTCGAGGAATAACATTTTTTCGGGGAATAATGTTTTTCCAATTGATACATTCCAAACCCTGCCTTACGAAAGAAGTTGATGGCGGTCCTGCTTGCTTTGCTGATATCGTCAATGAGCTCATCCTTTCGAGCTTCGTTCATGGGGTAACTCCCCACTCTTTGTGAAAGGTAATAGAATCGATTAATGTATCTGGTGCGCAATGTCTCTATTGCGCTTGGATTGGGTTTACGCATTAGAAATGAATTGTGCTAAATTTTAAAAACCAGGCATACACATAGGTAATACGATACCAAAAGAAACACGTATATTAAACCATTATCACAATATATAAGGAATAGTGCACAAGAAGAAAACGTTAAAACATTATATAAAAGCATTATATTAATGTGAGATGAAAGTGATATCATGGGACTCAGACCAGCGAAATGCTACAGGAGGCTTGAAAGACCGAACACGAGAATTTCGATAAGCAAGCCGAAGAAGAGCTACGTGAAAGGCGTGCCGCCCGGCAAGATACACAGGTTCAATGCAGGCATCGATAAGCCGGAATTCACGCTAAAGATGTTCCTCGTCGCGAAGAATCCTGTCCAGATAAGGAACAACGCCCTCGAGGCCGCGAGAATCGCTGTTTCCAAGGCGCTTGCGAAAACGCTCGGCGAGGAAGGATTTTTCGTCAGGATTCTTGTTTATCCGCATCACGTTCTCAGGGAAAACCCTCTGGCAACCGGAGCGGGAGCGGACAGATTTCAAACGGGAATGAGGCAGTCGTTCGGCAGGCCGATAGGCACGGCCGCGAGAGTGATGGAGAACCAGAGGATAATTGAAGCCAGGGTCGTGCCGGGAAACGAAGCTTTATGCAGGAAAGCGCTAAAGATAGCGGCTTCGAAAGTTCCGACACCCTGCCGCATAGAAGAATCTAGAGTCTAACAAATAAAAAATAAAAAAGGGAAGTGTATTTCTCTTTCTCTTATATTTCGTATTTTATCTTATCAGGCCACCGAACACTGCCCACAATGCACCTACGACCAGGAAAATCCATCCGAGGAACTCGAACAGGTATACGCCGAAAATGTACGAGTTTCCCATGGTGTAGGTGAACAAGGTCGCGGTAAATGCTATCGATACGAGGAAGAAGACTCCTGCAGCTGCTATGAAGTTGAACTGCCTTTCTGCTTTGACTCTGATCTTAGCGTACTCCGCAAAAACCGGTGCAAGCAATGTTGCAATAGCGAATAATACATCCACCATGTTGACACCCCTTAATTAAATATTTGTCTTCGACTCCCATATAAGCATTTAGCCGTCAATTAACGTGATTTTTTCAGAAATAAACCTCGATTCCCGCAGCGGCGACTATGAACAGGGCGCCGATGATTATTATTTTCAGCGAATCGAACAGTATTATTTCCAGTATCTCCGAACTCCTGCATCTTAATATTGCGGCCGAGATGAGGCCGCCCGCAAGGCCGGCGCACAGGTATCCGACGACCTCTGGGATTCCGTGCGGAAGGAAGGACAGCGTGACCATGGGAATTTCGTATATCGATTTCGAAAGCTCGCCTATGCACGTTCCCAGTATTGAAGCGTTCCATACTATTATGAAGACCGCGCCCGCCCCGAAAAGCAGCGAGAATATGAAAGCGAATGCCATGACCTCGAGGTTGTTCGAGACTATCGCAACGAAAGACGGCATGCTTCCCTTCACTATGGTCCCGGTTATCTGGCCCGATACCATCGCCCTTATGTCGTGTATCTTGACTAGCTGGACCTGGAAGAAATCGTCGGGAAGTATGAAAGACCAGATGGCGAACGCCACGGTGACGCCGAGGAAGAAGAAAAGGAACATCAACAGATCCTTTTCGTGACGTTTGAAAAACGCTTTCTGATAATGTTTCCTGCAGACCTCCTCTTCCATCGCTTCTTCCTTGTTTATGACTTTGGTGAGGAAATACGCGGAAGGGACGATGGTGAATATTACGGAGAACATGCCGGTCAGGTTGAACGAAACATCGGAGATGGTGACCTTGTAGTAA
>Ga0315282_10007241_pt1 | contig 18285 bp, 19 predicted proteins | sample YL17G07_20_MG_FD_203693 | JGI IMG/M metagenome (GOLD analysis project Ga0315282, IMG submission 203693) | Sediment microbial communities from Yellowstone Lake, YNP, Wyoming, USA - YL17G07_20 | ecosystem: Environmental > Aquatic > Freshwater > Lake > Sediment | place: USA: Wyoming | collected...
CCGGCGCGCGACGGGCTGCGCCTCGACGAGATAGCTTTGCAACGGGCTCTCACGGCGGCCGCGGAACGGCTGCGGTCGTTCGCGGGGCCGGCTCCGACCGTGCCCGCGCCGCCCGGCATCGCCAGCGAGCAGGCTCGCAGCGCCGCGCAGGCGGCACGGGTTTACCTGAGCCGGCCCCTGAAGCTCCGTTACCGCGGCCGCGTCGTCACGCTCAGCCCGGCAGAGCTCGCCGGCATGGTGACGGTGAACGCGGGCGCCGACGCCCAGGAGTACCCGCTGACCTTCGACAACCCGCGCGCGCGCCGGGAGCTGCACCGTCTCTTCGGCTTCGCCGAGACGGCGCCGGTCCCGGCGCGCGTCGTCTTCGTAGGCAAAGAGGTGCGCATCACGCAAAGCAGGAGCGGCTTCATGCTCGACATGCAGCGCCTGCTCGGCGACATGGACGAGGCCGCGGCCCAGAACGGCCTGCGCACCGTCATCGTGTCGCTCACCGGCGTCGAACCCAGGGTGACCACCGAGCAGCTCCAAGGCCAGGGCTTGAGCGCGCTGGGCTCGCAGTTCTCCACCTACTTCGACCCGCACAACACGCCGCGCGCCGGCAACATCGCGCTGGCCGCCAAGCTCGTCGACGGCACGCTGGTGAGGCCGGGGGAGACCTTCTCGCTCAACGCCACGCTTGGTCCGCGTACGGTGAACCGCGGCTTCGACGTCGCGCCGATCATCTCGGGCGGCGTCTACCGGCAAGGCGTGGGTGGCGGGATCTGCCAGTTCGCCACGACGCTCTTCAACGCCGCCTTCTTCTACGGCCTGCCCATCGTCGAACGGCAGCCGCACGCGCTGTTCATCGAGCACTACCCGATCGGGCGCGACGCCACGGTCGCCTGGGGCGGCAACGACCTGAAGTTCCGCAACGACACCGGCAGCCCCTTCATGATCCGCTCCTGGGCCCGCAACGGCGAGCTCACGGTCGTGATCGTGGGCAACGCCGCCCGCACGGTCACCTTCACGACGAGCCCGTTCTCCGACGTCCGGCAGCCGGCCACGTCGAAGAGTCATCCGCGAGTGGTCTACGACGACCAGCTCGCGCGCGGCATCGTCTCGTGGGAGAAAGGCGGCGAAGGCTTCACGGTCGCGGTCACACGCACGGTGTCGCAAGGAGGCAAGCTGCTCTTCCGCGACACCTTCACCTCGACCTACCAGCCGAAAGACTGGGTCAAGCGCATCGGGACGCGCTGATCGGCCGCGCCGGTCGCTCAGCCGGTCTTGGCGATGACCTGCTTGCAGACGGTCTTGAGCGTCTCGAAGACGCCCAGCCCGCTGACCGCGCACGCCTCGATGACCGGCGAGTGGGTGTGGTTGAGCAGTTCGTTCAAGTCTTCGACCGAGAAGATGTCGGAGAGGTCGCGCTTGTTCATCTGGATGACGAAGCCCAGCTTGGTGAGGTCGTCACCTTGCGCGATCAGGTTGTCCCACAGGTTGAGGTAGCTCTCGACGTTCTCGTCGAGCCGCGTGATCTGCGAGTCGGCGCAGAAGATGATGCCGTCGACGCCTTGCAGCACCAGCTTGCGGCTGGCGTTGTAGTAGCTTTGCCCCGGCACCGTGTAGAGGTGGAAGCGCGTCTGCATGCCCTTGACCGTGCCGAGGCTTAAAGGGAGGAAGTCGAAGTAGAGCGTGCGCTCCTCTTCGGTGGCGATCGAGACCAGTTTGCCCCGTGCCTGCGGGTTGATCTTGCGGTGGATGTACTGGATGTTCGTGGTCTTGCCGCACAGGCCGCAGCCGTAGTAGACGATCTTGTAGTTGATCTCGCGCGCGGCGAAGTTAATGAGCGGCATCCGCCTCCCCTTCGACGTCGGCGAACAGGTCGTCGATCATCTTGCCGGCCGAAGCTTCGTACCCCTCGTCGACCTGCAGGAGGTCGTTCTCCTCGTCGGCGTTCTCGAAGACGGGCTTGAGGATGTCGACGGCCCGTTGCGTGTAGAGACGGACCTTGCCGACCTGCGTCTCGCGGCCGAAGGTGATGATGAGCAGCACCTGGTCGGACACCTGCGACACGTGGAGGTTGGAGTTCTTGCCCTCGTGGAAGAGCAGCGTGAACTCCTTCTCGTCGAGGATCCGGGCGAGCTGCTGGGTCGCCGCGAACGAGCTCGCGGCCAAGGAGGCCAGGGAGAGCGTCTCGGGATGGTAATCGTCGGATGCCGTCGTGATCGGCTGGCCCGACGTGGAGATGAGGGCGAGGAACGTCGACCCCGACACGTCCTTCAACTTGCGCAGAATGTCGTCGCAGAGGTCGAGTTGTCGATCGTTGATGACGAGACCTTTGCGCTTGGCCACGCCCGACTCCTTTACCGAGGGCTCGCACTAAAGCGGGAGTATACACCAGGCGTTGCCCAGCCGGGCACCGTCCCTAGCTCTATCGGCGGCGGGCCGGCATTCCATTAGTCGCCGCCGGCCCGCCGCCGTCGAGAGGCACGGATTGCCCATCGGAGCAGGGCTTTGCCGCCTGTGATAGCATTCGTTGCGTAACCATCGGCTGGGGGAACTTGAGCCTCAAAGGGACGCTTGCAGAGCTCGCGCTCTCAGACTTGATCGAAGTCACGTCGCTCGGTGGCAAGTCTGGGCGCCTCGATATCGTGCACCCCGACGGTAGCCCTGCCGGCACCCTCGCCTTTCGCGACGGTCGTCTCATCAGCGCCGTGAGCGGGGCGCTGCAGGGCGAACGTGCGTTCTATGCTCTGCTGGCCGTGCGCGAGGGCGGCTTCGCCTTCGACTCCGAGGCCGACCCCGGGCCAGAGGCTCTCGACCTGCCCACAGGCTCGCTGCTCATGGAAGGCATGCGGCGGCTCGACGAGATCTACCGCTTGCGCGACTCCATCCCGGGCACCGCACGGGTGATCTTTCTCGGCGGCGATGCGCAGGATCCGGTCGAAAAGGCGATCTTGGGCTACCTGGGCCCCGGCGAGCGCGACGTGGGCGACATCGTCGCGGGCGCGCTGCTCGACGGACTAGCCGATGAGTACGAAAGCCTACGTGCGCTGTCGCGGCTTCTCGAACGGGGCGTCGTGCGGTTGGGTGAGGAGGAACGATCGTGAAGACGAACGATCGCCCGGCGGCGCAGCGCCGGGCGGGTGTCCCTCAAGGTCAACTTGAAGGTTGGCCGTCGGTCCTGTAAGCTTCGCTACTCTGCCACCACGAAGAGGGGATGGGGCGATGGACGACATCGTCGACCTCGTTTCGCTGACAGACGAGGAACTCAAGGCGCTCATCAACGAGCTGGTGGCTGAAGAGCGCGAGGTCTCGCGTCGCCGCCGGATCCTCCACGGCAAGATCGACATCTTGCGCGCCGAGCTCGTGCTGCGGCTGCAGCGTGAGCACGAAGAGGGCCAGTCGATCATCTCGGGCGACGATATCAAACGGCTGTCGCAGATCCTCGCCGGCAAGGGCCCGTACCTGGCCGACGACGAAGAGGGTCGGGGCGGGCCCGACCAGCGTGGCAGCGGCTGACCCATGTTCTGCCCGAACTGCGGCTTCAAGAACTCCGAGGGCGCCAACTTCTGCGCCCGCTGCGGCGCGAGCTTGATCGCCGACATCGAGTCGCAGACGACGCTCAGCTACGCCGTGGGCGAAGACGAGCGCGAGGCGCATCCGCCCAGTGAGTTGCTTCCCGAGCAGGCGTCGCTGATCATCCGCAGCGGCGGCGGCCGCGCGGGGGAGACGTACCCCCTGACTCGGGAGCGCACCACGATCGGCCGTCACCCGGCTTCCGACGTCTTTCTCGACGACGTCACCGTGTCGCGCAACCACGCCGTCGTCGTGCGCGACGACGGCGAGTTCGTGATCCTCGACGAGGGCAGCCTCAACGGCACCTACGTCAATCGGCGCCGCATCGAGCGTCACGTGCTGGTCGATCGCGACGAGCTGCAGATCGGCAAGTACAAGCTCACGTTCATCACCCCGTGACCGAGAAGACCGAGCTCCTCTTCGAGATCGACGACCAGAAGCTGCTCACCATCGGCGCGGTGGTCGACCGGCTCAGGGGCGAGTTTCCCGACATCAGCGTCAGCAAGCTACGCTACCTCGAAGAGCAGCACCTCGTCTCGCCCAAGCGCACCAAGGGCGGCTACCGGCTCTTCTCGCCCGACGACTTTCGCCGCCTCGTGCAGATCCTCACCATGCAGCGCGACGATTACCTGCCGCTTAAGGTCATCCGGCGCGAGCTCGAGAAGCCGACCGCGGCGGTGTCGACGCCGGCTCGGCAGGGCTTGCGCAAGGCCGATTTCCTGCCACCGGCCAACGAGCCTCAGTTCACCCTCGAGGAGATCCAGCAGATGACCGGCGCCGGGTCGGCGCTGCTCGCCGAGCTCGAAGACTACGAGCTCGTCAAGGGCCGCCAGGTGAGCGGCGTCAAACGCTTCACCGAGACCGACGCCGGCATCATCGCGGCCGCCGAGCAGCTTGCGCGTACCGGTCTGCGCCCGAAGAACGTGCGCGTGCTGAAGAGCTCCACCGACAGAGAATGGGGGCTCATCGAGCAGATCCTTCTGCCGGCGCTGCGCTCGCGTCGCCCCGAGCGCCGCCGCGAAGCCCTCGATGCGCTCGAAGAGATCACGCAGTCGGCGGCGCAGCTGCAGCAACTCCTCTTGGCCAAGAACATCCGTCAGTTGCTGGCATCGCTCGGACTGTCGGCCCCGCAGAGCTGAACTCCCGAGCGCAGAGTGATGGGTGCGTATCGGCGTGCCCACGAGAAAGCGAGGCATCGAGGCATGGTGGAACGTGAGGCGAACGTGGTGGTAGACATCGCCGCCAAGATCAGGGCGATCCCCGACTTTCCCAAGAAGGGCATCCTCTTCCGCGACATCATGCCCCTGCTGCAAGACGCCGAGGCCCTTCGCTACACCGTCGACAAACTCGCGGAGTACGCCGTGGGCAAGAACGTCGAGCTCATCGTGGGCGCCGAATCGCGCGGGTTCATCCTGGGGGCCGCCATGGCCTACAAGCTCGGCGTCGGCTTCGCGCCGGCCCGCAAGCCGGGCAAGCTGCCGTGGAAGACGGTCTCGGCGGAATACGCCCTCGAGTACGGCGCCGACAGCCTCGAGATGCATGAAGACGCCGTACGGCCCGGCATGCGCGTGCTCATCCACGACGACTTGCTGGCGACCGGCGGCACGGCGAAAGCCAAGTGCGAGCTCGTCGAGCGGCTCGGCGGCGTCGTCATGGGACTGGCGTTCATCGTCGAGCTGGTCGATCTGGGCGGCCGCGGCAAGCTCGCCGGCTACGACGTCTTCAGCCTGGTGAAGTACTAGGCCGGCTCATAGAGGCGTTGGCGCCGAAGGGAAGACGGGGCCAAGCCCGCCCGGGCGACCCCGACGCGAGGGCGTTGCAGGCCATCGATCGGTCCGTTCAGTGCGTTGGAGGCGTCGGTTTGGGTGCGCTCCGGTCGTACTTTACATAACCTACATTATCGTGCGTTCCCGGCGAGGCTCTACCAGCGACGGCCGAGATACACGACGCCCTCGGGCTCCTCCTGAAGGAACGCGGCCAGGAAGTCGGCGATCGGCGGGCGGATGTCGAGCGCCGCAAGCTCCGCTGCGGCGAACAGACGTACATCGAGGACCACTGGGTCGCGCCAGGTGGTCGTCGTGGGCGAGGAGCGCTCCGTTGCGCCGCGGATCGCGCGTGAGTCGAGTAGACTCGCGTCGACTGCGGCGGTCAAGACCACGTGGAGCACGTGTTTGGCGTAGACGCCCATGTCGGGCGAGAGCGATTCGGCAAGCGCGATCGGTCGCCCGATGGTCGCGGCGAGGTCCAGTTCTTCGAGCAACTCGCGGCGCAACGCGGTCGCCAGATCCTCGGCGAAACGCACACCGCCGCCCGGCAAGAGCCAGTAGCGCTCTCCCCCGCGCTGTTGTTCTAGTAGTAGGAGGCGTTCGTCGACGGCGATCGCGGCGGAGACGCGGATCCTCGGGGCGGCCTGCTGAGACCGCGCGTTGGCGAAGGTCACGACGTGTACCCCTTCCCATCGTGATCGGCGCCCTGGTGATCGGCGCCCTGGTTAAGTGTGGTGCGATAGTGCAAACCTCTCACTGTCTCACTGTATCTCCCCCGCCCCGCCGCTGGAGCCGAAACCGCGCTCCCCGCGGAGCGTGTCGTCGAGTTGTGCGGTCTCGAAAAAGGCGACCGGCGTGAGGGCCACGACGAGCAGCTGCCCGATGCGGTCGCCCTCGAGAACGTGGAACGGCTGCTGCCGGTCGGTGTTCAGCAGGATGAGTTTGATCTCGCCTCGGTAGCCCGGATCGATCAGGCCCGGAGCGTTCACCAGCGCGATGCCGTGGCGAGCGGCGAGGCCCGAACGGGGTAGCGTGAGCGCAGCCGCACCCGGCGGCAGGGCGATCGCGACGCCCGTGCCCACCGTCTGGCGATGTTGGGGGGCGAGGATGACGTCGTCGGTTGAGAAGAGGTCGAACGCCGCGTCGTTCTCGTAGGCGCGTTCGGGAAGCCGGGCGCCGTCGCGCAGGAGCTTGACGGGGATCTCGAGACGGTCAGTCACTGCCGTCTGCGGTCGCGGGCGGCGCACCAGGCTCGCGCACGCGATATGCGGCGTAGCGCCCGGCTTCGGCCGCGGGGACACGCGCGGTGATGAGCACACCTTCGGGGGTGCTCTCCTGAGTGATGTCGGAGGCGACGCCGCGCAGGCGGTGCACGATGCCGCCCTCATCGTAGGGGATGAGCAGCCGCACGGGCACGAGCGTGCTCGCGAAGTGCTCGGCGACGCGCCCGAGGAGCTCTTCCAGCCCTGCGCCGGTGAGCGCCGAGACGGCGACGGACCCGGGGTAGATCCCCTGCAGCCGCCGCACCTCGCCCGAGCTCACCAGGTCGACCTTGTTGAAGACGGTCAGCCGCGGCACCTTGCCCGAGCCGATCATGTCGAGGACCTCGCCGACCGTCCGGTGCCGCGACCCGATCTCCTCGACTGAAAGGCCGGCATCGGCGACGACGAGGATGAGGTCGGAGACGCTCGTCTCCTCGAGGGTCGAAGCGAAGGCGTCGACGAGCTCGTGCGGCAGCTTGCGGATGAAACCGACGGTGTCGGTGAGCACGTAGTCGCGGTCGCGGAAGCGTAGCGAGCGCGTGGTCGGGTCGAGCGTCTCGAAGAGCCGGTCGCGCACCGAGACCTCGGCGTCGGTGAGCACGTTGAGCAAGGTCGACTTGCCCGCGTTCGTGTAGCCCGCGAGGGCGATCAGCGGCACGTCGCTGCGCAGACGGCGCGTGCGCTGGGTCCGTCGCGTGCTCGCCATGTGCTCGATGCGCCGGCGCAGGACTCGGATGCGCTCGCGGATCACCCTGCGCTCGACCTCGAGCTTGGTCTCGCCGGGGCCGCGCATGTCGACGCCGGCGCCTAGCCGTGAGAGGACGAGCCCTTTCCCGCGCACGCGCGTGAGCTCGTACTCGAGCTGCGCCAGGTGCACTTGCATGGTGCCTTCGAGCGAGTGGGCGTGCTTGGCGAAGACCGAGAGGATGAGCTCGGTGCGGTCGAGAACGTCGGCGTCGACGGCGTCGAGCACCGAGGCGACCTGGGCCGGCGTGAGGTTGTCTTCGCAGACGACGACGGTGGCGCCCAGGCGCTTCACCGCGTCGCGCAGCTCGAGCAGCTTGCCGGGCCCGAGGTAGGTCTTGGGGTTCGGCCGCTCGCGGAGCTGCACGACCTCGCCCACGCAGTCGACCTCGGCCGCTTCGAGGAGCTCCTTCAGCTCGGCCAACGACTCGTTGCGCCGCTCGTCGGCGGCCTGACCGCCGGGTTGCACCGCGAAGATGACCGCCCGGGGGCGGTCGACCGTTGTCGTGAAGGACGCCATGTGGTCTTTAGAGTCGCACCCGTTCGGCGATGCGCCGGACCGCCTCTGCGAGGCGCTCGTCGGGCACCGTGAGCGACAGGCGGATGTATCCTTCGCCGCTGGGGCCGTACGCGGCTCCCGGTGAGACGATGACGTCGGCCTGCTCCAGCACGAGCTCGGTGAAGCTCGCAGAGGTGTGCTCGTCGGGCACGGGCACCCAGAGGTAGATGGCGCCCTTGGGCGGCGTCGCGCGCAGGCCGATGGCGCGCAGCGCCTCGACGAGCAGGTCGCGACGCCGCGCATACAGGCGCCGCAGCTGGGCTACCGAGTCTTGCGGCCCGTTCAGGGCCGCCGCGCTGGCGCGCTGCACGGCCTCGAACATCCCCGAATCCATGTTGGTCTTGAGGCGCCAGAAGGTCTCGATGACCTCGCGGTTACCGACGATGGCGCCCGAGCGCCAACCCGTCATGTTGTAGCTCTTCGAGAGCGAGCAGATCTCGACGCCGACGTCTTTGGCGCCGGGTGTCTCGAGGAAACTGGGCGCGACGTAGCCGTCGTAGGTGATGTCGGCGTAGGCGTTGTCGTGCACCACGACCAGGTCGTGCTCGCGTGCGAACTCGACGAGCCGGGCGAAGAAGTCGTCTTCGATCACGGCGCCCGTCGGGTTGTTGGGATAGCTCACGAAGATCATCTTCGCTTTGGCCAGCGCGGCGGGCTCGATGGCGTTGAGGTCGGGCTGGAAGCCGAGCTCGGGCAGCAGCGGCAGGCGTACGGCGTGGCCGTCGGCCAGCAGCGGACCGGTGGTGTACACGGGGTAGCCGGGGTCGGAGGCCAGGCAAACGTCGAACTGGTCGAGCAGACACAAGCCGATGTGCGCGATCGCCTCTTTGGCGCCCAGCACGGCCATGACCTCGGTCTCGGGATCGAGCTCGACGCCGAAGCGGCGGCCGTAGTACCCCGCGACCGCGTCGCGGAAGACCTTGGCGCCCAGGTTCGTCGGGTACCGGTGGGTCGCGGGATCGCGGGCTGCGTCGACGAGCGCGTCGATGATGTGCGGCGGTGTGGGCGTGTCGGGATCGCCGATGCCCAGGCTGATGATGTCGATGCCCGCCGCGCGCTTGCCGGCGACCTTGCGCTCGATCTCGGCGAACAGGTACGGGGGCAGGCTCTCGACGCGCTGTGAGAAGCGCTTCACGTGTGGCTGTGCCATGTCTCCTGACTACACGAGGTGCCTGAGGAACTCGCGTGAGAGGTCGCCGTGATAGATCTCTTCGGCCGGTCCGGTCATCCACACGCGCCAGTCGGGGTCGACCTGCACCAGCAGCTTGCCGCCGGGGAGCTCGACCGTGACCGGGCTCTCGGCGGCGCCCGTCCGTACAAGAGCGACGGCCGTCGCGGTGGCGCCTGTACCGCAGGCCCGGGTCTCCCCCACACCACGCTCCCACACGCGGATCTTGGCGTTGTGCCTGTCGACCGGCACCACGAACTCGACGTTGGCCTTCTTGGGGAAGAACCGATGCTCCTCGATCATGGGGCCGACTTCGTGCAGGGGGAGTAGCTCGAGCGGCCACGGCGAACGGATGACGCAGTGTGGGTTGCCCACGTCGACGAAGGTGAAGGGGAAGCTGCGCCCACCGGAGTGCAGGGTCGCTTCGACCGCCTCGCCGTTGTCGAACCCGGCGAGCTTCTCGCCGCCGAAGCGAGCCACGCCCATGTCGACGGTGACCGTGATGCCCTCCTCGAGCTTGGGCACGATCTCGCCGGCAGCCGTGTCGAGCACGACCGTGTCGCCGCCGACCAGGCCCTCCATGCGCAGCTTGCGCGCCACCATGCGCACGCCGTTGCCGCACATCTCGGCTTCGCTGCCGTCGGAATTGAAGATCTGCAGCGCGAAGCGGTCCTTGCCGGTCTGCGGCCCGACGACGAGGATACCGTCGGAGCCGATGCCGACGTTGCGGTCGCACAGCAGGCGTACGCGCGCGGGCGTGAGCGCGAATGGTATCTGCTCGCGATGCAGCACGATGTAGTTGTTGCCCAGGCCCTGCCACTTGGAGAACTGCATCTTGCCCAGGCCCTGCCACTGCGGCGGCGCCGACGACTCTTGCGCCTGCACGGGCGTATCGAAGGACGCATCTACGGGTGCGTCGTCCACGGGTGGTTCCTCCTTCAGGAAGCTGCCTTGGCGATCTCCCGCGAGATGTGCTCGGGCGAACGCCCGGCAACGAGGATTCTATCAGCGTCGGGCAGCTTTCTCATCCAGGTGAGCTGACGCCTGACGTAGCGGCGCGTGCGCCGCTTCATGCGCTGAGTCGCCTCGTCGAGGTCGAGCTCGCCCGCCAGGTACGCCAAGGTCTCGCGCACACCGATCGCCTGGCGCACCGTGCGGGAGAGCCGCGACGGCAGCGCGGCGACCTCCTCGATAAGACCGCGACTCACCATCTCGTCGACGCGCGCCTCGAGACGCTCGCGCAGGCGCTCGCGGTCGGGCTCGAGAGCGTACAGCCGGTACTCGTAGCGGCTGCCGGGCGCCCACAGGGCGTCGCGCTCGCGCGGCGCCAGGGGGCGCCCGGCAGCCGCTACGCTCTCGAGTGCCCGTACGACGCGGCGCGGGTTGTCGCAGTCGATCGCCGCGGCGGTCGCGGGGTCGAGGCCGGCGAGCTCGTCGACGAGCCCTTGCAGGTCGGCCGCGGCGCGGGCTTCGAGAGCGGCGCGGGCGGCGCTGGGCGGGCTGCCGAAGCGCAGCCCGCCCAGCGCCGCCCGCAGGTACAACCCGCTGCCGCCTTCGAGCACGACGCGCTTGCCGCGCGCCAGGGTGCCATCGATGGCCGCCTGCGCCAGCCCGGCGTACTCGGCCACCGAGAACTCCGTCGTGGGTGGGACCAGGCCGATGAGGTGGTACGGGACGCGCGCGAGCTGCTCCGCGGTCGGCTGGTTGGTGAGCACCGGCAGGCCGGCGTAGACCTGCATCGAATCGGCCGAGACGATCTCGGCGCCGATGCGCTCGGCAAGACCGAGGGCCACCTCGGTCTTGCCGAGCCCCGTCGGACCGAAGAGAGCCACGACCGGTGCGCCGGTCGGGCGGAGCGGCCTAGACGTTCCGCTCAGCCGGGAAGCCACGGGGGCGCTGGGTCCGTCGCAGCGCTGCGCAGCCGTCAGAGCCCGGCCTCCGTCCCGTTCTGGGCCTCTGTGCGACCGTCGCTCCCCGCGCTACCCCGGGTCGCGTCGCTATCTCGACTCTCCGCCCCACCCGCACCCTCCGCATAGCGCTCGACCGTGAAGCGACCCACGTCGAAGCGTTCGGACGGCGCGATCCCGGCCTTCTGCAGCGCTATCGCCACCTGGTCGCGCACGGTGCGTACTGTAGGGAGGTCGGGCAGCAGCACACCGCGCCGCGACCCGGCGCTGACGACGACGCCGTAGCGCCGCGGGTCGAGTTGATCGAGCGTGGTCGGCTCGATGGCGCCCAGCACGTCGACCGAGTAGTCCAGATCGGCCAGCTCGGCTGCTCCCACGGGGTAGAAACGCGGGTCGCGGAAGGCCGCCGCGCAGGCGTTCCGGGCGATCTCTGCGCCGAGCGTGGGCTCGCACGGTTCAAGGGTGCCGATGCAGCCGCGCAGATCGCCGCCGCGCCTGTGGATGGAGACGAAGCACGCCGCGAGCCGCCCGTAGAAACCGTCGGCCGGAGCTTCCGGGATCGCTCGTCCCTGTACGACAGCCTCGACGCAGGCTCGCGCGTACTCGGCCGGGCTCGGGGACGGCTGCATAGATGGCGTCGGCGCAGGCGTCACGGCGCCGTCACCCCGTACGCGGCGACGGCGTAGCCGACGCCGAAGGGACCTTCATAGCTCAGCAGTCGAGCGTCTTCGCCGGCCCCATCGCCGAGGAACCCGCCGAGGGCGATCAGCGAGCGCAGGCCGCACTCCCCCGCGGCCGCCACGAGGCGGCCGTCGATCTCGAGCAGGGCCTCGAACTCCCCGCGCGACAGGTGGTCGGTGACCTTGCCGTCGAAGACGCTGCCCTCGGGGTTGAAGCCCGCCGGGGCGTCGTGCGTGAGGCGGTGCGAGAGGTCGCCCGAGGCCACGAACAGAAGGCTCGTGCGGCCCAGCGCCTCGGCGACGCGCCGTACCAGGGCGCCCAACCTCCGGTGCACCGCGTAGTCGGCGACGATCGAGAGCGAGACCAGCCTCCGCGCCTTGAGGAACGACATGGGCACCAGCACGCCATGGTCGAGATAGTCGTCGTCGACGGCCTCGAGGCGCAGTCCGTCGTCGTCGGCGGCCGTCGCCGTCAGTGCCGCGACGAGCTCTTCGTCGTTGGCGATCTCGATGCCGACCCCCGGGCAGCGGAAGGCCGAGAAGTCGCCCCACAGCCGCGGCGGCGACTTGACGGTGAAGGTGCTCGCCGTACCCGGGGTGTGCGGCGAGATGATGACGATCGTCTCGGGCTCTCCGGCAGCCCGGGCGAGGGTCTCCATCGCCTCGATCGTGGCGTGTACCACTTGACGGTGTTCCCGCCCGATCTCGGGCACGAGAATAGGCGGATGAGGGCAAACGCATCCCGCCACGTGCATGGCCGTGCCTCCCTCCCTATCGCAGCTCCAGCGAGAGCTTACAGCGTCTCGCCTGCAGCTTCACCGTGTGACGCTACCATTGCCTCGTTCGTTTGCCCAGACGAGCGTCACCGACGCCCTTTCAGCGTCGTCGACGTCGCCTGCTCGATGAGCACGTCGACCAGCTCGCCGGGACGCGCCGCTCCGGAGAAGTTCACCGTGACGTTCTGGCGTGTGCGCCCGCGCAACGTCTCCCCGTGCCGGCTCGGTCCTTCGACAAGGACCTCGTAGCGCCGCCCGACCATCGCTTGGCGACGGCGTCGCGCGGTCTGCTGCGTGGCGGCGATGAGCCGTTGCACGCGCTCGCGCTTGACCTCGTCGGACAGGTGCCCGGGCAACGCCGCCGCGGCGGTACCGGGCCGCGGCGAGTACACGAAGGTGAAGGCGCCGTCGAAGTCGGCCTCGCCGACAAGCGAGAGCGTCTCGGCGAAGTCGTCGCCGGTCTCTCCGGGGAAGCCGACGATGAGGTCGGTGGTGATGGCGACGCTGGGGACCCGTTGGCGCAGGTTCGCCACGAGCTGCAGGTAGCGTTCGCGCGTGTAGCCGCGTCGCATCGCCGCGAGGATCCGGTCGGAACCCGACTGCGCCGGCAGGTGAACGTGCTCGCACACGCCGGGCAGCTCGGCGAGGGCGTCGATGAGGTCGCGTGAGAGGTCTTTCGGGTGCGAGGTCGTGAAGCGGATGCGCTCGATGCCGTCGACGGCATCGAGCGCATGAAGCAGGCTCGCGAAGGTGGGGCCGTTGGCTGCCGGATCACGTCGCGCTGCCGGATCACGTCGCGCTGCCGGATCACGTCGCGCTGCCGGATCACGTCGCGCTGCCGCCTCGTCGATGGCGCCGACAGGAGCGCCGCTCGTCAGATCGCGCCCGTAAGCGTTGACGTTCTGGCCCAGCAGCGTGATCTCGCGCACGCCGTCGGCCGCCAGGCGGCGCGCTTCGTCGATGATCGCGCGCGGCGCGCGGCTGCGCTCGGGGCCGCGCACGAACGGCACGATGCAGTACGAGCAGAAGTTGGTGCAGCCCGACATCACCTGCAGCCACGCCTGGTAGCGACGCTGCCGGCGGCTGGGCAGCTCGCCGCTCATCGCGGGGTCGTCGGCGAAGTAGCCCTGCGGCGCGTGGTGAAAGGCGCGCAACGCCTCGGGCAGGTGGGAGAGGTTCTGGGGGCCCAGCGCCACGTCGACGAACGGGAAACGCTCGAAGAAGGCGGCCTGCTCGGCCTGCGGCAGGCAGCCCGTCACCACGACCAGCCGATCGGGATCTTCACGCTTGAGGCGTGCCGCCGTGCCGAGATGACCGGCGAGACGCTCGTCGGCGCTCTTGCGCACCGTGCAGGTGTTGTAGACCAGCACGTCGGCGTCGTCGGGCTCCGCGCGCTGCTCGAGGCCTTCGGCCTCGAGCAGCGCGCGGATGCGCTCGGCGTCGTGCTCGTTCATCTGGCAGCCGAACGTACGCAGATAGTAGGTCGGCATCGCGCCCCTCGCGCTGGTGCATCTGGTCTTCGTCTTTCGGCTACGCGGCGCGCCGCGTCACTTGGCGTACTCGATGGCGCGGCTCTCGCGGATGACCGTGACCTTGATCTGGCCGGGGTAGTCGAGCTGGTCCTCGATCTCCTTGGCGATCTCGCGGCTCAGCAGCACGGCCTCGTCGTCGTCGATCTCGGCCGGCTTGACCATGACGCGCACCTCACGCCCGGCCTGCATGGCATAGCACTTCTCGACGCCCTTCTTGCTCTCGGCGATCTTCTCGAGCGATTCAAGCCGCTTGACGTAGTTCTCGAGCATCTCGCGCCGTGCCCCCGGGCGTGCGGCCGAGACCGCGTCGGCGGCCTGCACGAGCACCGCCTCGATGGTCTGCGGGTCGACGTCTTGGTGGTGCGCCTCGATGGCGTGCACGACGCTCTGCGACTCGCGGTACTTCCTGGCGAGCTGGGCCGAGATGGAGGCGTGCGAACCGTCGACCTCGTGGTCGACGGCCTTGCCCAGATCGTGCAGCAGTCCGGCACGCCGCGCGATCTTGGGGTTGGCGCCCACCTCGTCGGCCATGATGCCGGCCAGGTGCGCGACCTCGATGGAGTGGTTGAGCACGTTCTGCCCGTAGCTCGTGCGGAACTTGAGTCGCCCGAGGGTCTTGACGAGCTCGGGCGCCAGTCCGTGCACATTGGTGTCGAAGCAGGCCTGCTCGCCGGCCTCTTCGATGGCCGCTTCGACTTCGGCCTTGGCCTGGCCGTACATCTCTTCGATGCGCGCCGGATGGATACGCCCGTCGGCAAGCAGCTTGGTGAGCGTGATGCGGGCGATCTCGCGGCGCACGCCGTCGAAACCGGACAGCACGACGGCCTCGGGGGTGTCGTCGATGATGAAGTCGATGCCCGTCAGGTTCTCGAGGGCGCGGATGTTGCGCCCCTCACGCCCGATGATGCGCCCCTTCATGTCGTCGGAGGGCAGCGCCACGACCGACACCGTCGTCTCGGCGACGTGGTTCGCCGCGGTGCGCTGGATGCTTAGCGAAAGGATGTTGCGTGCGCGGCGCTCGGCCTCGCGACGGGCTTCTTCTTCGACTGAGCGGATGATCTTGGCCATCTCGTGACGAACCCCGTCTTCGGCCTGCTTGAGCAGCATCTCGCGCGCTTGCACGGCGGTCATCCCCGAGATGCGTTCGAGGGCCAACGTCTGCTCGGCCACGGCCGCCTTCAGCTCGTCACTCAGGCGGGTGTTGGCGGCCTCGCGGTCGCCGACCGCCTGCTCGCGGCGTTCGAGGTCGGCGGCGCGCGCCTCGAGCTGGTCCTCGCGTTGGCTCATGCGCTGCTCGGCCTTGGCCACCTCGGCGCGACGGTCGCGAACCTCTTCCTCGACTTCAGCCCGTACGCGGTGCACCTGCTCCTTGGCCTCGAGGTTCGCCTCTTTCAAGGTCGCCTCGGCCTCGCGGCGGGCGTCGCGCACGATGCGCTCGGCCTCGTTCCCGGCGTTCGCAAGACGCGCAGACGACAGGTACCGGTGCAGGACGTATCCCGCGCCAACCCCGACCGCGAGCCCTATCACCATGTAGAGCGCTATCATCTCATCCCCTTATGCCATCGATAAGAAAAGCCGGGCAACCGCCCGGCCTTGTGCCACGCATCGTCTGGGTCGCAAAGGGATGCTTCTGTCGCGAGCGCTACAGGGCGCCGTCAGCTCGTCGGATGGAAGAAGCTGCTGCCTACGTGATGGTCAAAGGCCCCATTCGTGCCGGTACGACAGACCGGCGCGGCGTCACCGGCCGGATTGCATCGCTATGCGGGATCCAAAGCGTCATTCACAAGTCTAGGAGCATGTTGCTCGACTCTCATTCTAGTTTTCGGCTGCAACTACTGTCAACGACGCCGTCGGGGGGCGACCGTGTCTATGCCTCTGCTCTGGCAACGGTTTCACTGTTCACCACGCGGTCGTTTGACCGCCCACCAAGCGGCTGCTTGAATGCTGGAAGCAGCCACAGCGTGGACGTCGTCGTTCCACAGCTCGGCGCTGCGGGGATAGCGACGCCGGGTGAGCGTCGCGGGAGCGCCGAAGGGGCGCCACGAGATTGGTGGAGGTGCATGAAAGTGGAGCGTAGCCACGGTGCCCAAGGCATGGTCGGTCGCTTGCGCAAGGTGGTCGTCCGGCCACCCGACGAGACCATGGCCGATGCCGACCCCGCTCGCTGGCACTACACCGACCGCGTCGACCTGGCCGAGGCGCGCGCGGCGCATGAGCAGCTGGTCGGCGCCCTGGTCGACTGGGGAGTCGAGGTCATGGTCCACGACGCGCCTTTGCCCGACCATGCCGACAGCGTCTTCGTCTTCGACCCCGCCCTCGTCACCGACCACGGCACGCTCGTCCTGCGCATGGGCAAGGCGCTGCGCGCCGGCGAAGAGGATGCCCTGGCGACCTTCTTGGAAAAGGCAGGCGTCCCTGTCTTGGGGCGCATCGAGGGCGACGGTCATGTCGAGGGAGGCGACACGATGTGGCTCGACCACGACACCCTGGCTGTCGGCGTCGGGTTCCGCACCGATGCCGAGGGCGTTCGTCAGCTGCGGGGGATCCTGGGCGGCATCGGCGTCAAGGTTCTCGACTACGACTTGCCGTATTTCACCGGACCGGAGGCCTGCCTCCACCTGCTGTCCCTCATCAGTCCTGTCTGCGAGGACACGGCCGTGGCCTACCCGTCGCTCATGCCGACGGCGTTCTGGAAGGAGCTGCACGAACGGGGGGTGAGACTCCTCGAGGTGCCCTACGAAGAGTTCGCGCGCACACAGGCGACCAACGTCCTCGCCGTAGAGCCGGGGCGCGTCGTCATGCTCGACGGCAACCCGGTCACCCAGAAGCTGCTCGTCGATGCCGGCTGTGAGGTGCGTACCTTCCCGGGTGAGAAGCTCTCCTTCAAGACTGAGGGCGGCCCCACCTGCCTGACGCGGCCCGTGCTGCGTGATTGACGGCGCCGGGCGGAGCGTCAAATGACCTCACATCGGCAGGCGGCCCGTTCCGCGCCATCCCCATCGCTGAGCGATGACGAGCGCGCCGTCTTAGCCCTTATTGAACGTGTCGACATACTCGAGAGCCTTTCGGCGCTGGTGGCGGCGCCAAGCTGCGACGGTCACGAATCGGCGGCACAGTCGGTGATGGCCGGGCCTATGCGCGAGGCAGGCCTCACGATCGACCAGTGGGCGATCGACCTCGACGAGCTGCAGCGACACCCCGCCTTCTCGGCCGAGATCGAGCGCCGCGAGGCCATCGGCCTCGTCGGCTTTGCCGGTCGTCACGCTGGTCGGGGGCGCGACCTCATCCTCAACGGCCACATCGACGTCGTGAGCGCCGGCGACCAGGCGCGGTGGCGTCATCGGCCCTGGAAGGTCGAGATTGAGAACGGCCTCGCTTTCGGACGCGGCGTCGTCGACATGAAGGGCGGCCTTGTCTGCGCGGTGACGGCCGCTCGCGCGCTGCACAAGGCGGGTATCGAACCTCTCGGCCGCCTCATCATCGAGAGCGTCGTCGGTGAAGAAGACGGCGGTCTGGGCACGCTGGCGACGATCCTGCGGGGCTATCGAGCCGACGGCGCCGTGGTCGTCGAACCGACGCGACTGGCCGTCGTTCCCGTGCAGGCCGGCGCGCTGACCTTTCGTATGCGGGTGCAAGGTCTGGCCGCCCACGCGGCCATGCGCTGGGAGGGGGTGAGCGCGCTGGAGAAGTTCGCTCTCCTCTACGACGCCGTCCTCGCTCTGGAGAAGGCGCGCACAGACGAAGTCAGGAGCGCCTGGTTCGCCACGCTGTTCAGAGACTACCCCATCCCCTGCCCGATCGGCATCGGTCGTCTGCGGGCCGGAGAATGGCCGTCGACCGTCCCCGAAGAGCTCGTCTGCGAGGGACGGCTCGGAGTCATGCCCGGTGAGGATCTCGCACGAGCGAAGGAGCGCTTCGAGCACGCGGTCGCGCAGGCCGCTGCCGACGATGAGTGGCTGCGCTCGCACCCGCCTGTGGTCGAGTGGTGGGGCGGACGATTTGCTCCTGGTACCACGGATACCGTCGACCCGCTGGTGCAGGCACTCGCTGCCGTGCACGCCGACCTCGTCGGTGAGCCTCCGGCGGTCGCGGGAGTGACCTACGGTGCCGACATGGGCCTGCTCGTCAACGAGGCAGGTATACCGACGGTGCTCTACGGGCCCGGCGACGTCGCCTGCGCCCATCAGCCCGACGAGCAGGTACCGCTGGCCGAGCTTGAAAGGGCGACGGCGGTGCTGGCCTTGCTGAGCATGCGTTTCTGCGGCTATCGGTCGCAGACGCACAGCGGGCCCGCCTGAGCGCCGACGCTCGGCGAACCGGCAAGCCCTCTCCC
>Ga0315282_10007242_pt1 | contig 18284 bp, 30 predicted proteins | sample YL17G07_20_MG_FD_203693 | JGI IMG/M metagenome (GOLD analysis project Ga0315282, IMG submission 203693) | Sediment microbial communities from Yellowstone Lake, YNP, Wyoming, USA - YL17G07_20 | ecosystem: Environmental > Aquatic > Freshwater > Lake > Sediment | place: USA: Wyoming | collected...
CGCACTGTGTGACAGCAAGGTTCCCTGTCGGGCCAGCAGTTGCTCCAGAACCTTCGGTGGTTGGTTCATCGGGCTTCCTTGTCTGGGAGGGGCGAACATCGTGAGCCGTCGCCAGGATCGCCGCAGCGTGCTCCGCAGCGGCCTGGGCCTGGGCCAGGGAGCCGGCGTCTCCCTGGACCACCAACAGGTTCTCATCAACGTCTCTGGTGGCACTCCAGGGGAAGACCCAACACAACCCTTCCCCTCCTTTCGGTGGCCAAGGACGTGCATCTTCGCGGATGATTGTTTGTTGTACCCGCATCGTGATGACCGGCCACTTGCCGGCTTCGGGGCCCATCCCCCGGGGGTCATGCTGGCGGACGGCCCGGTAGTAACCTGGACTGACACGTGTCCACACGATTTTCATCACGTCTCCTTCGGCAATGAGGCGAGGGTCGCCACGGCTTGTTTGCCTACCATGTCCGCATGGATGCCCTGCAAGGCCCCGATGAAGTTCAGCAGCTCCTCGGGATTCTCGAAGACCAGGTAGCTTTCGACGCGGACAATCGTTTTCTTCGGCTGAATACCTACCGGGGGTTGCGGACGTTGTAGGATGTATGGCTTGTCACTCACTGCCCTCTCCTTTCCCCACGAGCGTCCCCTGTCCCCCCAGGTACTCCGCGAGGCTCAGCCCCGCTTCCGCAGCAGCGAGGCGCTGGTTGGCGGTGTGATGTTTCACCCCGCCCGGGCCCTTCCCATAGTCTTTGTCGCCACCGGCTAAGTCGCAGCCGATGAAGTCCCGGCCGAGTTCGAGCGCCACCACGCCTGTGGTCCCGACGCCAGCGAAGGGGTCAAGAACAATACACCGGCCTACAGGCGGGTCAATGCACTGGCAGGTGGGGCGGAAGCCAAGGGTGGTATTTTCATTGTGTCCGATGTGTCCTTTGTCCCCCCTTGTCATGCTCGCTGCCATGAGTTCACCATACCCGCCTTTGAGTGTCCCTCGATTGCGCGTAACCCCTTCCTGCACAAAATGTGTGTCCACCACCCTTTTCCACGGCGCCCCGCACTTGGGGCACGCCTGGGCCGAGGTGCCCGCTAGGATGCAGCGGCGGGGGAGGTCTTTTGGAAATGTTGCAAAGTGGGCACCCAAGTAGGGTTCGGTAGCGAAGGTCCACACCGACCGGCAGTTTCGGCCAGCGGCGGGGGGCGCGCAGACGAGGTGATCGCGGTTGTCGGCGTACATGTCCCTGCTGACGCGGGCCGTCTCGCACCGCTTGTAGCCATCGGGCACCGGTGCTTTGATTTCAGCTTCACCCTGTCGCGTCGATGCGAGACGGACCCGCCTCTTGGTACTCTCTGTCGGCTCTTCCCTCACCGCCTCAGCGTCGTAGAAGTAGTCGTGACCCGCCCAGAGGTTGATGCGCCGCCACTCCCAGACTTGGCCCCGCTTCGGCTTAGGCTGGCCTTCATGGCCATCCTCTTCCTGGTCAGCGTCCCCAGGCGCCTCTTCCTCTTCATCTTTCCAGCAGGCACACTTGGCATAGCCCAGGAACAGGCGCTCGGGGATCAGTCCCGCAGCTTCCTCGTAGACGGGCGCCTTGCCCGTCCCGTTGCACACCGGACAGGTGATAATGCTGGTTTTCCAGTTAGGCGGTTCTTCCACCTGCTCCCGGCCCGTGGCGTGGAGGTAGCGGTAGTCAGCTTCGGGCTGCTTGCGGACGCCCGGGAGGTCCCGGTGCGTCCAGTAGAGGGCGTTGCCCGCGTTCTTGGTCAGGAGGAAGATATACTCGTGCGCTGACGTTGGGCGGGTGTCTGTACTTTCAGGCATCGGATTCAGCTTGTGCCAGCAGATGTCCCGCCGCAGGTGCCAGCGCCAGGCCCGCAGTGCCAGCGCGACAGTCCAAGGCATCCCCACAAGGTCTTTCGGCTTGAGACCAGGGCTGATGCCCGGTTTCTGTCCTCGATACTTGGCGTCGTTCTTGCTTATGCTCGCTCCCGAAGACCGGTAGTCGTTGGAACCGCAGTTGCTACCAGCATAGGAGTCCCCTAAGTTGAGCCAGAGCGTGCCGTCGGGCCTCAGCACCCGCCAGACCTCGGCGAAAATGCTGACCATGTGCTCTACGTACAGGGCGATGGTCGGCTCAAGCCCCAGGTGGCCGCGCCAGCTCCCACAGCGGACGCAGAAGGCCGACTCGCCGGTGATGGCCGGGTTGTTCGACCCCCGCCCGCCCTCCCCGATGAAGTTCCGGTTGGTGCCGAGGAGGACCGCACGGAATCGGCACCCGCCAGCCAAGGTGCTACTCGGGCTTCCGCTATCGTAATGGACGCCTCGGGCAGCTACGGCCTCCCATTCATGCTCGCACAACCTCCACGCCTCGTCGTTCTCTGCGTCTCCGCGTCTCTGCGTTGAAGGTCCCCAGAGGACCGGCGGGGTGCCATAAACGCGCAGGCCAAGGTAGGGCGGCGAAGTGACGCAACACTGCACCGACTCCGCGGGGAGCGTCCTCAGCACGTCAAGCACGTGCCCCTGGATAATGGTGTTCAGCTTCACGCCTTGCTCCTCGCCTCGTCATCCGCTTTCGGCGCCAAAGCCTCGCCTGCCTCGTCCAGCACATCCCGGAGTTTCCGCTGCTCGGCGCGGAAAGTGGCTACCGCCGTCAGAGTGTCGGCGGCAAGTCTCAGCGCGAGAATCGGCTTAGAGGCGATGAACCATCCAAGGCACTTGCCCAGCAGCTCAACGCCTTCGTCCGTCACCCTGTCGGCCGGGCCGTAGAAGACCGCCGGCGTCTCAGACTGGTAGACCGCCCAGAACTCTTTCAATCCATGCCGCTTGGCGAGCCGATGCAGCGCTGCGCCCACTTTGTCCTTGGGTTGTGTTGTCATGCCTTCCCCTTCCGCACCAGTACGGCATCCTTGAGTTCCCTCTGGACGAAAGCCATCCAGTCGGAGACCAGGGCGCTCGCGCCCAGCCCATTCAGCGTCTCGCGGCGGCAGGCGCGACAGAGTTGGAAGGTCAGCCAACGACGGTTCGTCCCCTCGTTTCTTACGGTCATGGTTATGGCCACGGTGAGCGAATGGAGACGCTCTTCATCGCTCGCGCAGAACTCGCAGGCATTCATGCCTTCCCTCTCGGTCTCGGCCCACGGTACGCGCGGGCATCGGCTTTTTCGACTTGCGCCCTCCATTCACGCCACCCGCGTCCCCGGCCACGTTCCCATGCCCGGCGCTGCGCCCCGCTTTCTTCGCCCAATCCTCATAACGGACAATGCCCTGCACCACCACTTCTCCTGTCTCGCGGCTGACTGTATGGCGGCACCTTTCGCACCGAAGCAACCACCAGCAATGCGGCACAGAAACCAGTTGGCCATGCCTGCAGTTGGGGCAGGAGCGCTTGCCCCAGTGGCGAGTGCTACTCACCCTCCCTCCCCTTTCTCGCCGCCGACCGCCTCGCACCGCTCGGCAAGCTCACGCAGCAACGTAAGCGCGTCCTCTTCTGTCAACAGGAGATATGGCCGGGGTAGTAGGTAACGAGTCATGCAATCATAAATTGCCCGTGCCCGCTTGCCCAGTTCCTTGCACTTCACCCCCAGCTCGGCGAGGGAGAGGAGACGGAGCATGTCCTCGGGGTGGAGGGATACCCACGAGTCGCCGGCAGGGGCCGCTTTCACCAGTTCTCCAATCTCAACCACGAACTTCTCGTCGCCCAGCTCGTCGCTCACCCCTTGCCCTCCTCCCGATTGATTCTTCCCTGCGCCCAGTTCAGCAGACGGAGTAGTTGGTCAGCATGTTTGCCGAACACGGGCTGTCCTGCTTCCAACCAGGCCAGCTCCTGAAGCACCTCGTGCATGGCGAGCGGGCAAGGAGATGACGCTTCTTGCGCTGCGAGTCCCAGCTTGGCGAGGGCGAGGAGATGGCGCATGGGTTCCACAAACATCTCCAGGCGGTAGACTGGACCGTTCCAGATGCCCTCCCACAACTCCACGAACTCCGCATCACTCAGCAGGCTTTTCCCGTCGCTCATCCTCCCTCCCCTTTTTCGCCCGTGACGATCATCCAGGGTGCATTCGCCGATGGCTTTACCGCTCTCCAGGTATTCATCTCTACCTTTCCTCCCGTTCCTCGTACTTGGCTGCGAGCCACAGGGCGTGAAGGGCCGCGTGAAGCTTGTCACTCGCTGAGTACCAGGATACAACTCGGTTGTCACCGTCCCGAAGTTCCGCGTACCATCGCATGGAATACAGACCGTGCGTCTGCTTCGGCGTCTTGGCCGTAAGGCGCGGAAAGAGGTGCTTCTTGTATGCCACCTCCAGCACCGCCTCCAGACTGGGAAATGAACTGGTGGCCAAGTCATGGACGCACTGTCCAGCCGGGTACGATTCCCCGGCCCACTCGACGAACCACAGTCGTAAGTTAGCAAAGCTCTTCACGGCGTCTGCTCCTTGAGTTCTTCCGCTTGCTGGCGGAGTTTCTTCCTGCGCTTTTCCAACTCCTCGGGACTGAGAGGATCGACCGGCGCCTGGTGGGCCGCGAGGACCGTGTCTACCGCTTTCTGCGCCTCTTTCTTGGTCCAGGGCGGTTTCCGAAGTTCGGGTTGCTTGTAACCCGGAGTCTCGCGTTCCGCCTTCAGTTTCGCCTCTTCCTTGTCCCAGTAATCGCGCCGTGATTGCGCCTCCCGCGTAAGTTGGTCCTCGCTCGCCATGCCTGGGCCTCTTCTCTGCCTGTCTGATTGTGAGGTTCCTGCCTTCCATCCCTCCTCGACTAACCCGACGCAGATGCCACGGATGTAGCGGAGACTTCGCTTCTCAGACTTCTCCACGGCGTGGAAGAGCAGGTCTGGCTCGTAGTGCTGACTGAGCAAAGTCCACCCTTCAAGGTCTGTGACCAAGCCGAACTTCTGCTCGTACCTGGCCTGGACTTTCGCGTAGCGGATGTCAGGTGAAGCCAATGGGGGGGTAGGGGGGGTCTTTCCGTCTCCGTTTACGTCTCCGTTTACGTCTCCGTTTCCGTCTCCGTGTATCGTAGGGGTATCAGAGGGGTTCGGATGCCCTATGTCTGGCGATAGGGTATCGGAGGGGTTTGCATAGGGTTTCAGCGCGGCGTAACGTGCGTAGAATGCTTGTCTTAGGGCGACAGGGTATTGACGGAGCGTAGCGGCAGCACCCTTGGCGTGTTTGGGGGAGGGATGCCCGTCCTCGCAGAAGCAGGTGTAGGCTGCCCGACCTTTCACCCAGTACGTGCTGTCGCCGAACCACTGCACTTTGTCGCCGATCTCCTGGATGGCCGTCTGAACCTGCGCGGTGTTGAGCTTGGTCTCCGCCCGCATGACGTGAGGGGGAACAGCGCCGGCTCCGGTCAGGCCGCTGGCTCTGGGCTGGCTCAGCAAGTAGAGGAAGAAGTAGCGGGTGGCAGGCCTCCAAGGGACCACATCCTCGTCAACCCAGAAGCTGCGGAAGATCGTCGCATAGCTCTTGCTCGTCACTCGCGGTGCTCCTCTATCCGGGGAGGGGCCGGAAGGCGGAAAGGTGCAAAGTTCCTCCCGGCCCTTCCCTTCATCGGCCCCGGGCAAGTATGGGGCGGCTACGCTTTCACCGGGGCCGGGTGCTTGGCTGCTTGGCCGCTACCGTGGCAGACCTTGCAGTCCTCGAACTCGGGCTGATCGGGGTCAGTGCCTCTGATGGGGACCCGCCCGTCCCCTCGGCACGCTGGACACTCGTCCGTCTGCGGTCCTGGGTTGGACAGGGCCTTACCCGTCTCGTTGCAGAAAAGGCACGGGCCAGCCTTGGTGACCGCGGCGCCCTTGCACTGTGGGCACACGCAGTTGGAACAGTACAACTTCCCGTCGACCGTCTCGCCCCAGCCCTCCGGCCAGCCACGGTCCTTGTCCTGAGCCGTGTTCAGTAGGGCCGTCATACCACAGTTAGCACATGTCACGGGGATGAGGGGTTTCTCCTGGTCGGCTGGCGGTGGAGGCACTAACAGGGGCAGTTGGACCTCCTTCTTCTCCGCCATCTGCTGTTTGACTTCAAGGACGGCAGCGTCAACATTCTTGCCGGCCATGATGACGTTGACGATGACCTCATCGTCATGCTCCCCGCCCCTCCAGTCCTGTTCGGCGATCAACTTGCCGAGACAGGTGAGGCCTCCCTGGAGTTCGCCAAGGGTGTTGCAGGATGTCAGGAGGCCGAGGGAGAAGCGGTAGGCACGGTCCACGGTACGGACGTTGCGTTCTGAGAACTGCTCATCACTCATTGGCATTCTTCACCTCCTCTCAAGAATGCTGGTGGAGCCGGGGGGAATCGAACCCCCGTCCTGAGACGACTTCCGAAGTCGAGTCTACGCGCGTCGCCTGGACTTGTGGTCGGTGCCGGGCAACCTGACTGGTCTTTCCCTAAGCGTCAGGGAGTTCTTTCCCCTCCCGAAGCCAGCCGTCTTTCCGGCCGCCAACCCCGTTTGTCCCTGCACCAGCTACCGGGGTGCTTGCTCGCAGGGGGCTGGCTAAGCAGCCATTCTGAGAGGTTCGGCAGTTATCTGTCGGGTCGAGTTTTAGCGTGTCCCCTCGACCAGCCACGGCGCGCATCGACAACCTCCATCGTCCAGTCGAAACCATTCGGCCCCACAAGGGGGAGCCGTCGTAAGCCGACTCCCCAGTGCCACAACCGCCAACAGCTACAAGTTAGACCCGGTGGGGCCGGATTTCACCGGCCGGTCTCCTTGGCCCGGAGCGCCCTGTTCGGGATGCTATCCCTCATGAAGGCCGTGGCCGCTCGCATACTTCTTACCGTCCACGTCGCCCGCTGGGTCATTCCTTCACTTTCCCGGGACTTCGCCCAGGACCTCCCTGATTCGACCGAGCAGATGTCCCAGTTGCATCCGGTCCAGGGACCGCCACTCGCGGTTGCCCCAGGACTTGTCCGCAGCGTTCGCCAAACGTTCCTCGACTTGGTCGTTGTTCAGGCCCATCTTCGCCATCGCTGCGCAGAGTTGAGCGAACACGAAGATGCCATGAGCAAAGAGCCGGTGAAGTTGTTTCACGTTGAGCAGGGCCAGCGTGTTGGGCTTGAACCCCAGGCTGCCGGCATAACCCTCGGCCAAGCTCTGCACACTCTCGGGCTTCCGGCTCATCCCCGTGGCGGATGCAATGTCCCCGTACACGGAGAGCACCGCGTCCCGCAGGTCCTCAGCGTGCATTTGCTCACCTTGGCCGCCAAAGAGGCCGGAAAAGGATGCCGGAGCCGGTTGGGCTGGTTCCTGCACTGACGTGGGTACAGGTGGCTCCTCGTTGGACGGCTGAGGCGCCGGCTCCGGCTGAGCTTCGGCTGGAGGTTCGCTGGCTGGTTGAGAAACAGTCTCCGCCGGGGGCTGGTGCTCCTCTTTCCTCTGGGCCAACTTGCCTTTCAGCTTCTCGGTCTGGGTCTGGGGTAGGGCGTCGGGCTCCGTTGGCCGTTTTACGTCCTCATAGGGCGTCTCCAGTGGTTGTTCCTCTGCCTCCAGGCGACCCTCTTGGGCCACCGCAAGAGCCAGGGCATTGTTTGATGGGAGGAACTTGGCGAGTCGGCGAATGGGGGTCTTCCTCGACATTTGGGCCGGCCAACGACGCCAGTTTCCCCCGCCTTTCTTCCAGCCCTGTGTACTGTTCCGGGTCTTTGTGAGTTGGGCCTTGCTCACGACCTCAAAGATGCGTTGGCCATTCCCGAGCCAGGCGATTGCATAGGCATAGCGAATGCGCGCCCACTCCTCTTCTTCGCTGACGGGTTCCTCAGACTCCTCGGCTGGTTTGTGTCGCAGAAAAGGCTCATCGCCATACTGGTACTCGAACGTGTCTTCCTGCAGCACGACTCTGGCTTCCACCTTGGCGACGTCATTACGTCGCGCCAGTTCGAGGTAACCTCGGTACCCCACGATGAGGGTACACATGACCACCCCTGTCTTCGTGTCGTTGAAGGGCACCAGGTAAGCCAGTTCCTGGATATCATCAGGGGCCAGATTGTAGTGTTGGCAGGACAGGACTGCCGCCAGGACGGAGTTCCGCTCGCAATCGTAGAGGGCTGGGTTGCGGTTCATCTGGCCGAGGGCGCAGAGGCGGACGTAGAGTGCCTGTTTTTCTCCAAAGGCGGCGACCATCCGGTTCCACCAATCTGCCGAATGGAAGAGGTCGTAGAAGGTCATCGCCTTGGTCTGGGTTTTCGTGGCTGGTACTGTCTGTTCGGGCATCGCGGCTCCTTTCCAGGACGAAGGGTTCAGACAGAACGAGTGGGGCATGATGAGGGCGGCGAGCGGCCTGATCGCTCCACTGGTAGTTCCCCTCCCGCTACTTTTTCGGCATGGTGAAGTTCGTCAGGAAGCGACGCGACCCGAACTTGGTGGTGGTGTACTGCTTGATGAGGGAGGCGGGAGGCGACAACTTCAGACTCACCGTCTTCCAGTCTACGTCTTCCCGGTCCTTGGTCCGCCGCCAAGTGATGGTGCCCCAGGGCCCCTTGAGGCCGGCGTTGTCGGCGATGATGGCCTTGACCGCATTCTCCAGGCCGAGTTCGTTTGTCTCTGCCTGCTTACGGACCATGACGGCGGCCTGGAGGTTCATGGCCAGTTCCTCAAGCGCCGCCACCGTGACCTCCGCGGTGTCTGTCAGCATCACCTCATTGGAGGCTGGGTAGAGCTTGGCAAGGACCTGGGCGTCGGGTTCGGTCCCTGTCGTGGGCGGAGGTCGGCGGGCGATGATGTGGTCGGTCCACCAGCGCATGAGCGAGTCCTGGAGGGTTCCCAAGAACTCCGGATCACGCACGATGTGGTACTCCCGATGACGGTTTCGGCCGGTCATGGCGACTACGACATCCCACCAGTCTGCCTGGAGGACGCCGATGTTCCAGTGAGCTTGGAAGAGGTAGGAGTCGGGGATGACGTCCGTACCCGCGTCCCCCCATTCGTCTCCGTAGCCGCCGGCCGTCTTGGCCTCCACACCGCCCGGGCCAGCGCCGCCCTGGACAAGGGCATCGGGGGTGGCGGCAAAGAGGGACCGGCTGGGGTGAAGGAAAAGTTCCTGGCCGGCATTGGGGATGACTTGGAGGTCCTTGTGGTCCTCCTGATACCAGCGCAGGAGGACTGGCTCCATCGCCACACCCACCTGGACGGCCACGTTCCGGCTCAGGTCGTCAGGTGGGACCAGATTGAGCTTGTCGACGTAGACCTGGAAGGGGCTGCGGTACTTGTTGAAGCCCAGGATGGCGCCGACATCGGTGCTGCAGATGTGCTCCCTGCGGGCCATCAGTTGTGCGTCCGTCAGAGGCATGGATGCTCCTTTCCTCGCTTGGGCGTGGCTGGATGGTCAAAGAGACTGCCCGACCCCCCCATCATGCCCTTCCCGGCAACGCCGTTTGGTTGCTGGCGGAAACGTTTGAGGGCCTGTCTGCCCCTCTCGGCGGTTGCCCTGGTCACTTCCGGGGAACGGGGCTGCCGGAAACCTGCTGGAGTCGTGGCCAGCCGCCAGGGGTAGAGCCAACATTCGGGGCTTGTGCACAGTGTGACTTCGGATATCGCGTAGCCCATGCACTCAAGGCAATGGTTGCGGATGGAGACCCGAGGGGAAGCTACGTCCTCGGGCTTCCGCCTGCGTTTCAGGATGCCTACCTTCATCTCTCGGGCTCCTGATGCTCCCGCTCCCACTGGACAAAGGCGGGCCAGTCCTGCGGGGCGCATCCCTTCACTTCCTGCCACCACCAAGCCACAACTACCCACCATGCGGGTTTGCCAGGGAAGTCCGGGAAGCGCAGGGCAACCTTGTGCGTGTCGGTCAACAGGCCACTGAGCGTCGAAGCGAGGAAGGGCAGCGGATGCCCCGCCTCGTCGTAGTCAAGGATGCAGTAGGCCGTAGCCTCAGCTTCGCTCAGGGTGCTCAGGAAGTCCTGGAATGCTGCCCGCACGTCTTCACCTTCTTGGAGTTCCGCCGCATCTATGGGATGCAGGGTCGTCGGGCGGGGTTTGACGGGAACCCCGTCCTCGAATCTCAGGGAGAATAGCCATTGTGTCGCCGGGCCAGCGGCAGACATCGTGTCGAACAGGGCTGCCAGCGCCTTGGCTGGTGCTACCGCCCGCTCCAGGGCCGCTTGCGTGTCGGCGTCACTCATGCGCCACCACCTTTCAAGGGCGCAATATCGGGGTCCCACAGACTAATCCGGGCCGCGAGCGCCTTCCGAGCGAGGGGTGACAGTTCGTTGCCGGGCCGATGTCCGTTGCCGAGGCGAGTGCCAAGCGAGGAGTTCAAGTCGGCCATTGCCTTGGCAAAAGCCTCCCTGCGGCCCTGAACGTAGCCCTGTCGCCGCGCCTCCCGGTCTATGGCGAGTGCCGCCTTCACGTCGTCAAGAGCGCTCACTCGCCACCCCCCTTCAGGTATGCGAACAGCCGCTCGGTTTGCCAGGAGCGCTCTGCGTCCCCGGCTGCGTCCCAGGCTGCGTCCCAGGCTGCGACTAAGTTATCCTTCGTCGCCTGGCCGCGGGCGAAGGCCCGCGTTATCTCAATCATCTTGCGGACTCGCTCGTCTGTGGGGTATTTCTTTTCCCAGATGGGCAAGACCCGTTCTGCGCAGTCGGCGGCGAAGAGGCGGGCGGTTCGTTCGTTCCAGGTCTCCAGAACACCAAGTAGCCGGGCCTGCCCAAAAACGTCCTTGTCGTTACCCGCTATGTGCTCCCCTCGGCCCTCGGCTCGATAGATGACGGGGCCCAACCAGCAGACGAGGTGCTCCGGCCGTACCAGGTGATAACCCCGCTCGCAGAGGGCGATGTGCTTGATTTCGGGCATCCATTCGCCGGGTTCCTTATCGTGGGGAAGCGACCAGAGTCCATTACCTCCGTGGTAAGGGAACCCGCCCGGACCGAGAACCTTGAACATTTGGACTTCACTGGTGGTCACGTTCCACCCCCCTTCGGCTCCTCGACGGGCTCGATGGTGACTGTGACGCGGGCACCGAGGAAGCGGTTCCTCAAAGTGGCCCCTGTTCCACGCAAAGGAAAGGACACCTCCATCTCGCAGGAAGGGGAGTTGTTCTTCAAGATGACACATGAGAGCATCCGGTAGAGAACTGTGACGGTGAACTTCTTGGTGATGGTCTTTGGTTTGCTCATGCCCTCGTCCTCCTCAGCCTCTCGAAGGTTTTGCCTGGAGCGCCCGCGTGAGCAGGCGCCCCAGGCCCCACACGGTTCACCGCATTGGCTGAGGAGGACCGTGGGTATGAAGAGGCAGGCGGCCGGGGCTGGTCTGGTGGGACACAACGTCAGGGGGGCGTGTGCCGTGACAGGACCCCGGCCGCTGAAGAAGAGGGCAGGCGGTTTGGCCCCTATCACCACTCCGCGCAAGGAGGTGTTCAGAGTGAAGGACCGCCCGCCCAAGAAGGAGACCCGACCGGCCTTCCCATTCGTCCCCTGTACGGACGCCCACTACGCCTTCCGGCTGGGGCATGTTCGGGGTTCCCGTCGGCTTGACCGCCTCATCGGCGCGTCGGCTCACAGTTGGGGCGCCGGTCGGGTCAGTTGATTGGAAGAGGGTCATGGTGCTACCCTCCGCACGGGGAGGTAGCGGACGCCCCAGTTCAGCGCTTCCTGATGCGTCCAGAAGAACACGTCAAGCCTGCCCTCCTTGATGGCACGACCTCGGTCAGCAACCGGCACGCTCCCGTACCCCGGGATGGCCAGCACCGTGCCAAACGGGATGCTCGCAGGAGCAGCAACAAGGCGGGACCTCGGATGAAGTACGGTTCCATCAGCAGTCACTCCTTTCGCGTTCGGGCCACAACAGAGCCTGCAGGGGCAGTAGGCGGTGACGCGGTAGAGCCCCAGGCTGTCGTCAGCAGGAAGGGAGGCAACGAGGAGGGAGAGAAGGAGGAAGGCTACGGCAACCTTCGCCCAGGAGGGGTACAACCTTCGTGTTCGTAGGCCGCTGGTCTTTCCGATTGACCTATGGGCGCCCGTGGAAACCGCCTCGCTCATCTCAGTCCTCGTTCCCGAAGTTCATTCAAGAGCCACCCTGGCTCCTGGCCCAAAGCTTCGGACAAGCGGGCCATGACCTGGATTTGATGGGTAGCTTTGCCGAGGTAGCTCAGCAAACCCCTGATGGTGTTGACGTGAAGCCCAGACTTGGCCGCGAGGTCCTGGTAGTTGAGGTGTTGCTGGGACATTAGGTCTTCGACCCGCTCGTGGAGCAGGTGGACCTGGGCTTCTCGTTCGGCTGTCGTGGTCATGCTTCACCTCCTGGCACCTCTTCTATCGGCTAACGAAACGGGTGTCAAGAGGAAAATCTGGGAAACTCGAAAAAAGTTCGTGGCCTCACGGGCGGTTGTGGGGTATACTGAAAGCCGGTGCGGGGTTCCTTCGAGGGGAGGAGGGACCTGACGATGGAGGTCTACACCGTGGCGGTCCTGGTGGCAATCTACCTGGACCAGGCGAGAGTGCGAGTCCGTCCGTCCACTTGGCGTGAACTAGACCGAGGTCTCAGACTCCTCACGAACGTCTACGGGTCTCGTCTGCCCTTGGAGGTCCAGGCCTTCGACGTGGAAGCGCTGGTGCAGGTGCAGCTCGGAAAGGTCAGTGCCGCCTCCACCCACAAGGACATGCGTAGCTGGCGGGCCTTCTTCAATGCTCTTCTCCGTTGGGGGATGGTCGAGAAGAACCCCGTGGGGGGCGTCCCCTTCCCTCGACTGCCTCGAAACTTCCCCTCCGTACTGTCGGTCGAGGAAACCCGGAGGGAACTGGTCCGAGCGGAGGAAACAGGACCGAGTATCTGGGGGATGGTGGCGACCGCCCTGTACGCTGGCTTGAGGAAAGCGGAACTCGTCTACCTCCGCTGGGCCGACGTAGGAGCCGAATCGGTACTGGTGCGGAACTCGTTGGAGCACCAGGTCAAGGACTTCGAGGAACGGGAGATTCCTCTACACGTGGAACTCAGACGTATCCTGGACCGCCTGCCTCACGACCGGCTACCCTGGGCTTTCCCGAGTCGGCAGGGGCGCCCCTGGGACCCCTCGAACCTGCGGAAGCACTGCATCCGGGCTGGACTTCGGGGTTTCCACGTGCTCAGGAGAACCTTTGCCACGAACTGTCTTCACTGTGGCATCGACGTGAGGACCGTCCAGCGGTGGCTGGGCCACGCCGACCTCCAAACGACGATGCGTTACCTGGCGGCCGATGTCGGCCAGCGGGTGGACCTCATCAACCGGCTGTCCTACGGTGTGCGGGAACCAAGTCTCTTTGCGGTGGGAGGGTGAGGGATGGGCGAGCAAAGGAAACCTGAATGGTGGCGGTGGTTATTCTTCATTGCGATCTGCGCGGTCATCTCGGGGACGATCAAACTCCTGCGCGAGGTAGGACTTCGGGGGGTCATTTCCGAACTCTTCCGGAAATGGGACCCAGTCCGGGACAGTCAGGCTTTATCGGCCTGGTATGGGCTTTTCTTCACGGCCTCCGTGCTCATCGCAGTCGTCTTCCTGGTCCGCAAACTGTTCGAGCCATAGGCGGATGGGGGCGATGAGCGGTTGGCTCTCCTGGTTCGTCGAGGACGCGCTGAAGTACGTCATGGCCGCCCTTGCGGGCATCGCCCTCTTCTGCCTGGAGAGGGACATACTGAAGAGGAGAGACCGATGAGAAGGCTACGTGGCGAACCGCCGAGCGTTTGGCAGGATGTGGTTGTCACTGCCCTCACCGCGTTCTGGCTTGGCGGCGGGTTCTACCTCCGGCATCTTCTGTGGCCCTGGTTCCTCGTCTGCCTGACTTCGGTCCTGGCGACGCCCTTCTATGGTCCGGGCGATGTCAGTTCCAGGTTTGTCCCGGACTTAGATTTTCCCTGGACGGCGGGGTTCTGGATCGGCCTTGGAGGTTGGGCTTGGCCGATAGTCGCAGTCCTGCTGATGGTCCGGGTGGTCCCGGCTTGCCGTCGGCTTCTGGGTTTTGTGGGGCGGTAGGGCAATCACGACGACGGCTGAGTGGGTTTTGGGGCGGTCCACCCGCCTTCAGCGTTTCCCTCGCGGCACCGAGAGAACTCTGCGATGGTCACTTCCTCCTTGCTGGTGCCGTTCCCACCAGTTCCCGGAAGCGCTGGATGTCGGCCTCGGTGACGCCTTCCTTCCGTGCCAAATCCCCGATAGCCGACCGTACCCCCGCAGCGGCCGGGTCAGCTTCCACAGCCTTGCTGAGCAGGGTCCCGACCTTCCGGGCGAGTTTGGCGGGGACGCGCTTCTGCGCGGAGAGGAAGAGAATCAGGGCCACGACGACGACGAAACCGCCCGTCGTGCCCGTCAGGATGTTGAACACGAACTGGTTGTTGAGGCCGATGCCACTCTGCTTCGGGGCCACCGTTTCCTGTTCGGAGACTTGGGTGCTCCCCGCCCCGGCGGCACTCTGCGCCGGCGCGGCGGTGTCCGCCTGCTGCTGAGCGGAACCCAGGCCCGTCGCCGGGCCGGAGCCGGACTGGGCGGGAGTGCCCGCTCCCGTCTGCTGGGCGGCGCCCCTGGTCGGCTTCTGCTCGAGGCCCGTGCAGCCTGAGTGGAGCAGGGCCAGCGCGACGCCGACGGCCAGAGGCACCAGTACCGCCAGCCAGCGCTTCCACGTCCAATCTCCCTTGCCCTGGAGGAAGTCCATGATGACCTTGGCTACCGCCTTCGCTTCCTTGGCGTCCAGTTCAGGTTTCACTTCGCACCTCCCTGCCCTGAGCCAGTCGAAGGGCCGTTCGTCACCGTAGCTGAGGCTGCTCCCGTCAGGCTCCGGCTCTCCACATGGTTCACCACCGCGCCCGGGGAGTTCTTCACCGTGGTCCAGCTCAGTCCGCCACAGTCACTCAGGGCCAGGGCCAGAAGGACAAGCAGAAGCGTTCTCATTCGTTCACCCCTTTCTTGCGAACTGCCGTTGGGGTCTGCCGAAGCAGAACGATGAAGTAGGCGGGCTTCCCCCTCAGGCCAGCGCCATACGGATGCGGGTCGTGAAGGCACTTGCCACGCCGCCACAGGACGGCGTGGTACTCTTCGCTTCGTGTCGTCTTGCCTACGGCGATGCAGAGCGCCCCGGACTCTTTGAGGCCAACGTTCGATGCCTGCTGGCGGCTCAGGACGAGGTTTCCGTAACCGTAGTCACTGAGCCAGCGAAGGAGTAGGTCAGGCCATCTACTTCGATTCAAGGCCACGAAGTCGGGTACGTCCTCAAGTTTCAGGTGAAGAAGGGAGGCGACACAAGCGGGCAAGCAGTCTCCCCGTCCCTTGACCAACTTGGTCTGCATGACCTTCTTCATGCTTAGAGTGCCCCCAGCCCCATCATGGCCAGGGCCAGGGCCAGAAGGACAAGCAGTAGCGTTCTCATCAGGTTCCCCTCCTACAATGCCAGGAGCGCAGTGAGAATCAGGCCCCAAGGCAACTTGCCCGGCAACCCCTTGATGAACGCCCACCGAGCCGCCCCGTCCACGGCCAACTGACGAAGCCTCTCGGCGTTCCTCTCCATGCGGACAATGCGCCCCTCCGGGTCAAGTTGTTCCAATACCAAGTCCTCGGCCACCGCCTCGCCCTGCAACTGAAACGTCTGAGCAACCGCAAGAACTTCACTCCACGCCCAGTCCTTCAGGAGGTCGCGATTGTTGGTCAGGTAGGCGATGAGGTTGGTCACGTCCCCCGCGATGGCGAGCGCCGTAGGATTGTTCTTGAGGGTTGTCAGTTTGGCGATAAGTACATCTATCCAGGGGGTCGTCGTGTCGGTCATGGTTGCACCCCCGTCGCGGGAATCACGGTCGCAGGTTTAGGGGCCGGAGGTATACCCTGGACGATGTTGTTGAGTAGCATCCAGTTCTGCGCGTCGGCTTGTACCCACCGGATGAACTGGTCGGTCGTGACCTTGCCCGCCTGAGCATCCGCTGCGAACAACGGAGCATTCTTGGCGTTGTCCGTGATGATGGTCTTTGCCTCCGGGCTGAGGCACCCGGCCACGCACAGGCAGCACAACAGCGCTACTACGCACAAGCGGTTCATTGTGTCTCCTCCTCCACTTCCACAGCCAAGGGAACGTCCTCCTGATGCCAAACCAACTCCTCCGTCAGCGTCAGTTTCACCCCCTTCCCAAAGGGCCTGCCGTCAACCCGGTTCATCTCCCGGCGGTCCGTCACGTCCACCTCGACGAAGGCGACGCCCTTCTCCTGAAGCTCCCGTACCTTGTCCTCGCAGCGGGTACAGCCCCGGATGGTCAGCAGGTAGAGCACCTTCATGGCGTTTCCGTCCCTTGGGAGCCTTTGCCTTCGGCCTTCTCTTCCTCTGCGGCCCGTATCCACCAGGTCACGAGCAGGGCGCGCAGGTCGGCCGCGTACCGACGGCCCACATCGAGTTTCTGTCTCTGCACCCCGGTCAGGAACTCATTGGCAAACCGCCACTCGTCCTTCCGGTTCAACTGGGACCCGAGCGGGTCGAGGTAGCCGAGGGAAGCCTTGAAGTTCGTCCACCCTTTCCCCCGTTTGAGGTAGTAGGCCCGCGCCTCCTTGAAGGCCTTGTAGTCCTCGTTCATGGCGGCTTCGCGCATGGGCCGGAACGGGCTGATGACCTGGGGAGGCGGTTGTTCCCTTCCCTCCTTGCGCAGGAACCTTTCCCGCAAGTCGTACATCTCGTACAGTGCAGTCTTCTTCGGGTCTACAACGCCTATGGCCCAACGTTGATACCAGTAGGGTCGCATTCGCTCGCCGTTCTTCAGCACCCATCCGCGGAAGAGACGGACTTCATCCTGGAGACCGAGCACCGACCCGGCAGCCTCCAGGCGGCCGATTGTCCGTGGTTGGGTGACATCCGGGAAGATGCTCTTGCCCGCAGGTATCTCCGCAAAGGCCTTCACTTCGGGCCTCACTTGGCCAAGGGCCTTGTTCAGCGGCGACTTCGCCATCTCCACGAGCATGTCCTTGCCGGTGATCTGGCCGTTCTGGTACAGGGGCAGGAGACTGACCAGGGTGTTGATGCCGAACCATTCCAAGTAGTCTCCGAAGGCGCCGATGTTGCGGAACACCCTGACTAACCTATCGGCGTTTCTCCCTAAGTCGAGGTGGGCATTGGCTCGCTCGTCCGTCCCCAGGTCGGCCTCTTCGTCGGGACGCACAAGGTGGTTGTAGGCCGCAAAGAGTCCGTACAGGGCTGGTATCCGGGCCAGGGCCAAGGCGGTGAAGAAGGTGTGGGCGGCGGTCTTCCCCATGCCCTTGATGGCTCCCTCGTTGAAGGCGTTGATGACGAAGCGGGGGTAGCGGGTCATCTGGATTTCCTGCCAGGACCAGAAGGGCGCGACGTGGTCACGCATCCAGTTGCCCATGACACTCAGGTTGCCGTAGTCGCCCAGGAGTTCCCGGGAGAGTTTGGCGGCGCCGACCTCTGGACCTTCCGCAGCGATCAGGGCATCGATGACGGCCCTCTTGCTCCCACCATAGTTGGCGAGTTTGCCGCTGCGAATCTCCGCCTCGTAGGCTCGGTACGCGGCGAGACGGAGCGCGTTTTCCCGGAAGGTTGAGAACTGCCTCACCATCTCGAACCAGTCGCCCCCTGCATGGCCGACCTTCTGGACAAAGGACTCGGGCTGGTAGAACCTCTTGAAGCGCTCCAACTGCTTGAGGTCAGGAATGGTCTGCGGTGTTTCGCCTGACCCGATAACCGACAGTTCGAGGGCTTTCCAGACATCCGCTGGCAAGTCCATGTGGCCTCGGTAGAGTCTCCAACAGTCCTCTAAGGCTTGTGGCAAGTAACGCAGGACTTTCGGGAAGCCAGCGATGGTCGCGTCCAGGTCGCCCGTCAGGTTCCGCAGGTTGTAGGGCAGGGCGCGTTTGGGGTTGAAGAGCGTCCAGCGGCGCCAGTCCCGAATGAGGGCCTTGCTCGCTGCATCGATAAGCCCCGCTGGCTTCGGCTTCACCATGTCGTTGAACTGGGCGATGACCTCACGAGGCAAGACGAGGTTCATCTGCCCCTGGCCGAGGGCCATCCTGATGTTGGGGTCGGTCAGGTCCAGTCCGGCCGACTTGACTGCGTCCTGCTGGATGAGTTCGACGACCTTCTCGCCGACTGTACCGGCCTGATAGAGCGGGTGTCCTTGGAGCGCCTGCCACACATCCCAGCCGGGAAACTGGTCAGCGAGGACTTTCTGCCACGTAGTTCCTTCGGGACCCGCCTTGGCGCGTTCCTGTAGAAGTTCCATCATGGGGGCGCTGTAGTTTCGGTCGAAGGCGTCCAGGAACTTCTTCTTGGCCAGTTGGCGCAGAGCGTCGGCCATCCAGGAGGTCTCCGCCTCGATGTAGTCGGTGTTGTAATCCCACTTGGGGTCGCG
>Ga0315282_10007243_pt1 | contig 18280 bp, 20 predicted proteins | sample YL17G07_20_MG_FD_203693 | JGI IMG/M metagenome (GOLD analysis project Ga0315282, IMG submission 203693) | Sediment microbial communities from Yellowstone Lake, YNP, Wyoming, USA - YL17G07_20 | ecosystem: Environmental > Aquatic > Freshwater > Lake > Sediment | place: USA: Wyoming | collected...
CGGCCGCGAACGCGTGGGCGTACTCGTGGAGGACGAGGCTCGGGACGAGCGCGACCGCGAGGTAGACCGCGGACTTCAGGTCCTCCACGGGACCGTCGCCTCCTTCCGAGGGTGCTGCTCTCTCCTGTGGCCTTACCTGCCGTACCAGCCGTAGACGAGCGCCGGCGCCTCCACCGGATCCTCCGAGAGCGTGAGCGCCCCCAGGACCCGCGCAGCGCACGCCCCGGCGGCGTCCTCGTCGCGGGTGTGAACGATGCCGAGCTCCTCGCCGCTCTCGACCCGGTCCCCCACCTTGGGGCGGAACACGATGCCCACCGCCGGGTCGATCCGGTCGCCCTTGCGCTTCCGCCCGGCCCCCAGATCGCTGCTCGCTCGACCTAATGCTGCCGCGTCGACGGCGGTGAGGTATCCGGCGGCCTCCGCCACGATCGGTCGCCGCACCGGGGCCCGCGGCAGGACGCCCCAAGGGTCGTCCACCACATGCGCGTCGCCGCCCTGCGCCTCGATCATCCGGCGGAACGCCTCCAGGGCCGCCCCGGAGTCCAGCGCCTCCGCTGCGCGCCTCCGTCCCTCACCGAGGTCGTGGCCCGACAGGCGGGATACTGCCTCGGCGGCGAACGTCAAGACCACCTCCCGCAGGCGCCCGCGGGACCCGCCACCCAACAGCTCGACTGCCTCCGCGACGTCGAGCGCGTTGCCGATGGCATCCCCGAGCGGCTGGGACATGTCGGTCACCGCAGCGCGGCACGTCCGACCCCAATCGCGTGCGAGTCCCGTGCACACCCTTGCCAGTTGCTCCGCGTCCTCCGGCGTCTTCATGAAGGCGCCGCTGCCGGCCTTCACGTCCAGGAGGATCAGGTCCGTGCCGACGACGAGCTTCTTGGACATCACGCTCGCGGCGATGAGCGGGATCGAGGGCACGGTCGCCGTCGCGTCCCGGAGCGCGTAGAGCGCACCGTCGGCCGGCACGAGGTCGGCGGTCTGCGCCGCCACGGCGCAGCCGATCACCTCGACCTGGCGCTCGAACGCTTCAGGTTCGAGGTCCGTGCGCAGGCCGGGGATCGACTCGAGCTTGTCGAGCGTCCCGCCGGTGTGACCGAGCCCGCGGCCGGAGAGCTTCGCCACGGCGAGGCCGAGCGACGCCCCGAGCGGCGCGAACGCGAGCGTCACGCCGTCGGCCACGCCCCCTGTGGAGTGCTTGTCGACCTTGGGCCGCGAGACCCGATCGAGAGGCAGCGTCCGGCCTGAGTCGACCATCACATGCGTCAGGGCCAGCGTCTCCGCCGGGTCCAGGCCGCGGATGAAGGCGGCCATCAGGAACGCGGAGGCGAGGTAGTCGGGGATCTGACCCTTCGTGTAGCCCTCGACGAACGCGGCGAGCTCCCCCGGAGCTAGATGCTTCCCGTCGCGCTTGGCCGCGACCACATCACGAGGATCCGAGACCGTCATCGGCAGCCATTCCTCCCCGTCCAGTCGCGCCTTTGAGCACGATGGAGCTGAAGTGGAGGGTTATCGGGCGACCATGCGCCTAGTCTCGACGGACGCTCGACCCTCGAGCGGTTCGAGCTCGCGGCGAGGGTGCTCACAGCCCGAGCTCCCTCGCGAAGCTCGTTCCGGCCAGCCCCTCGGCTTCGACCCCTAGTAGATCCGCTACGGTCGCGCCGAGGTCCGCGAACGAGGTGCGCGTCCCAACGTCGCGCGGCTCGCCGCGCAAGCCCGCTGCGAGGAGCGGAGCACGCTCCCTCGAGTGGTCCGTCGAAGGCGTCGTTGGGTCGCAACCGTGGTCGCCCGTCAGGAAGAGCACACCGCCACCGAGGGCGACCAGCAGCTCCGGGAGCCGCCCGTCAAGCGCTTCCACGCAGGCCGCGTAGCCCTCGGGGTCGTTCCGGTGCCCGTACTTGCTATCGAAGTCCACGAGGTTGGAGAAGACGAGCGCCGGCCCCGGGCGCCGCAAGTACTCGAGCGTGATATCGACACCATCGTCGTTCGAATCCGAGTACCGGGCCTCGGTCAGGCCTCGGCCGGCGAACACGTCCTGGATCTTGCCGACACCGTAAACGGCTACACCGGCGTCCGCGCTCAGGTCCAGCAGGGTGCGGGTGGGCGGCACCACGGAGAAGTCCCGGCGCTCAGGCTTGCGCACGAAGCTTCCCGGAGCGCCCTTGAACGGTCGCGCGATCACGCGACCGACGCTGTGGTCCCCCGAGAGGATCCCGCGCGCGACACGACACCAGCTGTACAACGTTTCGAGGTCTGCAACGTCCTCGTGGCACGCGATCTGGAACACGGAGTCTCCGCTCGTATAGACTATCGGTCGACCCGTGCGTAGGTGCTCCTCACCTAGCTCCTCGATGATCTCGGTCCCCGACGCCGGGACGTTCCCGAGGATCTTCCGGCCGATGCTCGCCTCGAATGGCTCGATCACCTCGGGCGGGAACCCGTTCGGATACAGGGGGAACGGACGGTCGAGCACGATGCCCGCGATCTCCCAGTGACCCGTCGTCGAGTCCTTGCCCGCGGAGCGCTCGGTGAGCCGTCCGTGCGCGGTTCCGGGCTCGGCTCGCGGCTCGACCCCCCGGATGTGCGTGAGCATCCCGAGACCGAGCGCGCCGAGGTTCGGAGCCCGGATGCCCTCCACCGCGCCAGCGCAGTTGCCGAGCGTGTCGGACCCCTCGTCGCCGTAGGCGGCAGCGTCGGGCGCGTCCCCGACGCCGAACGAGTCACAGACCAGGACCAGCACCCGCGGCACGCGCGCGGATGCCACCTCAGCGACCCTCCCCCTTACGTTTGCACTCCATGCAGAGGATCGCCCACGGCAGAGCTTCGAGCCGCTCGACCGCGATCGGACGGCCACAACGCTCGCACACCCCGTACGTGTTGAGCTCCATCTTGGTGAGCGCCCGTTCGACCCACCTCAGGTTCGCGCGCAATGCCTTGATCACCGAGAGCGCCCGCGCGCGCTCCGCCGTGCTGTGTCCGCTGTCGGCGAACCCGCGCTCGACGTCGATCGCCGCTTCGTCCGAGTCCGGATCCCCTCCGAGATCGACGATCTCCCGGCGCAGGTTGTCCCGCTGCTCCTCGAGGGCCGCACGGAGTTCCGCCACCTTCTCGTCACCGATGATCATGCTGTGTCCCTCCTCGTCGCGGGCGCGGTATACCGGGCCCGAGGATGTGCCGTGTAGTACACCTCACGGAGATGTTCCTTCGTCACCAACGTATAGATCTGGGTCGTCGCCACGCTCGCGTGGCCGAGTAGCTCTTGGACGACCCGCACGTCGGCGCCGCCCTCGAGGAGGTGCGTGGCGAACGAGTGTCGCAGCGTGTGCGGCGTCACGCGTTTGCGGATGCCGACCACTTCGGCGTGCGCGGCAACGATCCGCGAGCATCCTTGCCGCGTGAGCCGCCCGCCTCGCTGGTTGAGGAACAATGCCGCGCGCGATCGTGCCGTTGCGAGTGCCGGCCGAGCGCGGGACAGGTACGCGCCGATGGCCTCACAGGCGTAGCGACCGAGTGGGACTTCGCGCTCCTTGCCGCCCTTGCCGAACACGCGCACGCTTCCCTCCTCGAGGTCGACGTCGTCGACGTCGAGCCCGACGACCTCCGAGACACGCAGCCCCGCGCCGTAGAGCGTCTCGAGCAGTGCACGGTCCCGCAGGCCCGCCGACGTGCTCTCGGACGCAGCCGTGAGCAGATGCTCGACGTCGTCGACGGAGAGCGGCCGCGGCAAGGAGCGCGGCAGCTTCGGGCGCACGATCCCCGCTGCCGGATCGCGGTCGGCGCCACCCTCCCGCATCAGGAACCGGTGGAAAGAGCGGACCGAGGATAGGGCCCGGACGACCGAGGTCGCCCGATAGGGCTTCCCGTCGTCGTGGGTCGACGCGGAGAGCCGTGCCACGAAGGCCGCTACGGACCCCTCGTCGGCCTTCCGGCCGTCACGGATCCCGCGCCCCATGAGGAACCCGCGGTACCTCGCGAGATCGCGCCGGTACGCGGCGATGGTGTTCGGCGAGAGCCCGCGCTCCACGGTCAGGTGATCGAGGAAGCGTTCGATCTGGGTCACCAGGGCATCGCGCATCGACGGATCCCCCTCTCGACTGCGCCCGGTCAGGCCACGCCGTCGACCAGCGTGGAGAGCGGAGTGCAGGACAAGCCGTGAGCTTCCGCCACCCCCTCGTTCGTCACCTCCCCGGCGTACACGTTCACGCCGAGGGCGAGCGCAGGGTCGCGGCGGACGGCCTCCTCCAGCCCCTCGGAGGCGATCGCGACCGCGTGGTGGAGCGTGACGTTCGTGAGCGCGTAGGTGGATGTGCGTGGCACGGCCCCCGGCATGTTCCCCACGCAGTAGTGCACGACGCCGTGCTTCACGTAGACGGGGTCCGAGTGCGTCGTCATGCGTGCGGTCTCGACGCAGCCGCCCTGGTCTATCGAGATGTCGACGATCACCGAGCCGGGCAGCATCGAGGTCACCATCTCCTCGGTGACGAGGTGCGGCGCTCTGGCGCCCGGCACGAGCACGGCTCCGATCACGAGATCCGCGTCCTTCACGAGTCGCTCGATCGCGAGGCCCGAGCTCATCACCGTCTGGATGCGGCCACGCTGGATCTGGTCGACGTGACGCAGACGGTCGACGTTCTTGTCGAGTATCACGACTTCGGCTTCCATACCGGCCGCGATCCAGGCGGCGTTCAGCCCCGCCATGCCCGCGCCGAGCACGACGACCCTCGCGGGCGCGACTCCGGAGGCGCCGCCCATCAGCACGCCACGGCCGCCGTTCGGGCGTTCGAGGTACTTCGCACCCTCCTGCGGCGCCATCCGCCCTGCGATCTCGCTCATGGGTGCGAGAAGTGGCAGTCCCCCGTCGTCGAGCTGGACGGTCTCGTAGGCAACCGACGCCACCTTGCGCTCCATCAGGAACTCGGTGAGGCGCCTGTCGGCCGCGAGATGCAGGTACGTGAACAGGATCTGCCCGTCACGGAACCGCGCGTACTCCTGCGGCTGGGGCTCCTTCACCTTCATGATCATGTCCGCCGCGGCGAACACGGCGTCAGCGTCGGGCAAGATGCTCGCCCCCGCCGCCGCGAACTGGTCGTCCGACAGCGCGGAGCCGACCCCCGCGCCAGCTTGGACGACGACCTCATGGCCCGCACGCGTGAGCTCACGGACGCCCTCAGGGGTCGCGGCGACCCGGTACTCGTTGTCCTTGACCTCTTTCGGGATCCCGATGATCACGCGCGGTCCCCTCCTCAGGCGGCGTGCGCCTCCAGACTACCGGACCCGGAAGACACCCAGCCGACTCAGGGGGAAGCGCGGCGCGCGTCCGCCAGCAGCAGTGCCAGCGCGGTCTTCGCGTCGTGGACCCGCCCGGCGCGCGCGGCGCGGACCATCTCGTCGAAGGGCTTGCGCAGCAGCTCGATCTCTCGCTCCGGTTCGCCCTCGGGTTCCGCCCTCGTCGTCGCCAGGAACAGGTGGATGTACTCGTCGGCGTAACCGGCCGACGAGTAGATGCCGCCGAGGGGGTCGATCCTCTCGTGCCGGTACCCGGTCTCCTCGAACAGCTCGCGTCCGGCGCAGGCGATGGCGTCCTCCCCAGGGTGGTCGAGGATGCCGGCCGGTATCTCGGTCAGGATCCGACGGATCGGCCGCCGGAACTGCCTGACGAGGATGACCTCGTCGTCGGACGTGAGCGGGAGTACGGCCGCGGCGCCCGGGTGACGCACGACCTCCCAGCGGCCGCCGGGCCAGGTCTCGACTTCGACGCGGAACAGCTTCCCGTGGAAGCGCTCGCGAACGCCTTCGGGCTCCACCCCTGCGGCTCAGCCGGGGACGACCACCGGACGCTCGCCAGCGGCAGCCTCGCGACGCGCCCGCGCCGCGCCGACGAAGTCGCGGAAGAGGGGATGCGGGCGGGTGGGGCGAGACTTCAGCTCCGGATGGAACTGCCCCGCCACGAAGAACGGGTGCTCGGGGAGCTCGATGATCTCGACGAGCCGCCCGTCGGGCGACAGGCCGGAGAACACGAGACCGTGCTCCGAGAGAACCTCGTGGTAGGCGGGATTGACCTCGTAGCGGTGTCGGTGCCGTTCGTAGACGACCGGCTCGCCGTACGTGGCCGCGGCGCGTGTACCGGGGACGAGGTGACAAGGTTGCGCGCCCAGGCGCATCGAGCCGCCCAGATCGGTCACGTTCTTCTGCTCGGGCAGCAGGTCGATCACCGGATGCGGGGTGGCCGGGTCGAACTCGGATGAGTTCGCGCCCTCAAGACCGCACACGTCCCGGGCGAACTCGATCACCGCACACTGAAGTCCGAGACAGAGGCCTAGGAACGGCAGACCCTGCTCGCGCGCGTATCGGATCGCCTCGAGCTTGCCCTCGACGCCGCGCCAGCCGAACCCGCCGGGAACCACTATGCCGTCGATCCCCTTCAGGACCTTCGAGACCTCGCCCTCGGCAAGGTCATCTGAGGACACCCAGCTGATCTCGACGCGCACGCGGTGGTGGAACCCGCCGTGGCGGAGCGCCTCGATCACCGACAGGTAGGCGTCGCGCAGGTTGACGTACTTGCCGACGATGGCGACGTTGACCTGCCCGACCGCATCGTCGATCCGCGCGACCAGGCTCTGCCACTCGGAGAGATCGGGCTCGGGATCGATCCGCAGGTGCTGCGCGAGCTCCCGGTCGAGGCCCTCCTTGTGCAGCAGGAGCGGCACGCGGTAGATCGAGTCGGCATCGGGCGCCGCGATCACCCCGGACATCGGCACGTCGCAGAGCAACGAGACCTTCTCCTTCAGGTGCCGACCGATCGGCCTATCGGATCGGCAGACGATCGCATCGGGCTGTAGACCGAGCGAGCGCAGCTCCTTCACGGAGTGCTGGGTGGGCTTGGTCTTCAGCTCGCCCGTGGGTCCGATGAACGGCATCAGCGACACGTGGACGAACGCACAACGATCGCGCCCGACCTCGTTGCGGAGCTGGCGGATCGCCTCGAGGAACGGCAGAGACTCGATGTCGCCGACCGTGCCCCCGACCTCGACGATCACGAGGTCGGCTGCCTCCGCCTCGGCGTGCGAGCGGATGCGCTCCTTGATCTCATCGGTGATGTGCGGGATGACCTGCACGGTCTTCCCGAGGTAGTCGCCGCGGCGCTCCTTCTGGATGACCGCCGAGTAGACCGCACCGGTCGTGAGGTTCGACCCGCGATGCAGGTTCTCGTCGGTGAAGCGCTCGTAGTGCCCGAGGTCGAGGTCGGTCTCGGCCCCGTCGTCGAGCACGAACACCTCGCCGTGCTCGAACGGGTTCAGCGTGCCGGGATCGACGTTGACGTATGGGTCGAGCTTCTGGAGCGCGATGCGAAGCCCGCGCGACTTGAAGAGGCGGCCGAGGGAGGCGGTGGTGATGCCCTTGCCGAGGCCCGATGCGACCCCGCCGGTCACGAAGATGAACTTCGGCTGCTTCCTCACCTCGGGATTGCATGCTATCAGAGGGCGCCGACCCACCCTCGCGCTTGCGCTCGAAAAGTGGGGCCGGACGTCGAACCGATCACCGGTCAACCGTCGGCGCGCACACGCCCGAGGCCGTCGAGCCACCGGAGCGGCGGCAACGCGTCGATCAGCCGCGAGAAGGTCACGGTGTCGGCGAGGACGTTGAGCGCCACCGCCAGCACGGCGGCCGCCCCGACGCCCCACTCGGGCAGTTCTAGGTAGAGGCCGAGGCCTACCGTGAATCCGAGCAGGTTCGACCCGCCGTCCCCGAGCATCGCCCGCTCTCGCAGGTCGAAGTAGAGAGCGGGCCCGGCCCCCAACACGACCAGCCCGGGCAGGGTCGGTAAGAGGCTCCGATCGACCGCGATGGTGCAGAGACCAGCGACGAGGAACGCCTTCAGCGCTCGACCGGGTCGCACATCGAGGCCGTTCCACACGTTCGTGCAGGCGGCGACGAGAACGACACCGACGATCTGCACCCAGACCGGGCGAGCCGGCTGCAGCGCCACGACCAGAACGGAGCACGCGCCGACGACCGCCATCTTCAGGACCCCGGTCGTCATGCGTCCTCGCGCCAGCGACCGGATGTGATCCCGGAGTCCACGCGGCCCGGTCGGGTATAGGTCATCGATCAGCCCCGCCCCGAACACCAGGAGCGATCCGGCGAGCGCAACCCACCCCGCAGCCTCGAGACCGAGTCCAACCGCGATCGCAACGGTCGAGAGGACCGCGACCAGCGCAAGCGCGATGCCGAGCGCCCGCGGCAGGTGCACACCCCGGTAATTCTCGGCCGTGAGCCGGCCCCAACTCATCGTAGTCCGAGGGCCCTGGGCACGAGGGCGAGCAGGATATCCAGGCCCTGTCGCCCGCGGTGCGCGAACCCCTGCAGGTCGCGGCCGGTCGGCCGGTGGGAGAGGCCTGCCTCCAGCTCGACGACCCGGAAGCCGCGCCGAACCGCGTCGATCGTGAGGGCCGCCTCGACGCCGAAACCGCGGGCCACCGGTCGACATGCCGCGAGCGTCTCCCCGGTGACAGCACGCTGTCCCGAGAGCGATTCGTGGCCCTCGAAGCCCGAGAGAAGGCGGATAGCCCGTGCGGCTGCCCGCTTCACCAGACCGAACCCCCCACCTTGCACGGGCGGCAGGACCGCGATCGCCATGTCCGCGCGGCCCTCCAGAACCTCGGACAGTACCGCCGAGAGGCCCCGCGCCGAGGCCCCGAGGTCACCGTCGGCGAGCAGCCACACGTCCGCCGGGGCGATCCTCCTCAGCGCGCCTTCGAGCGCCCCGCCCTTGCCCGCACGCCGACGAACCTTGAAGACACTCGCCCCGGCGGCGAGAGCAACCGACGCCGTCGTGTCGTCCGACCCATCGTCGACGACGACGACCTCCGTGAGCGCGGGAAGCGACCTCAAGGCCGCGATGGTGCCGCCGATCCGGTCCGCCTCGTTGTGGGCGGGTACGAGCGCGACGACGCGAGGGGCGGTCACTGCTGGGGTGGGATGGAGCTCGTGGCACCGTCCTTGATGCCGTAGTCGCCGCCCTCGGCGGACCCGAGGAGGCGCTCCAGCCCGAGGACGAGCGCAGCGCCGCCGATGGGGAAGTCCAGATCGTCCACCGTGACGATGACGCCGTCCGCGATGGAAGGATCGCTGCGCAGGTCACCGATGAACCCGTAGTCCGAGGAGGCGCTCTCTCCCGCAGCGACGCGGGCGCCGTGCGCTGTGAGGCCCTCAACGAGCGGGATCATGAAGTCCTTGGGCTGGATCACCGGGTCTCCCTGGCCTCCCGAGACCACGATCACAACCTCGCCTGGGCCGCCGATGCGCTGCAGGTCACCCGCCGTGATGCCCGGTGAGGTCAGGAAGCCGTCGGGGTCGGTCAGCAGCTTGTCGAGCACATCGTCGGGCGCCGGAGGGACGTCTCGACGCGGTGGCCCGACCGCGAGCCGCTCGGCGAGCATCTCCGCTGCTCTGCGCTGGAGAGCGGCGGCGTCGGTCCCGGACGGCTCGCCCAGGATCATGGCCAGCCGCTGCCGGGTCGCGTCGTCGACGGCCGCCATCCGGTCGGTCATCGTGAGCACCGCCACGGTGTCGGCCCGCGCTTCGTCCAGCGCGGCACGAGTCTCGGCGAGAAGACCCGCGCCCACGCCCTGGTGCGTCACAACGACGACCGGAACACCGGCCAGGGTACCGGGGTCCACCTGCGGCAGGATGTCGCCGGCAGCTTCGAGGTCACGCGCCTGCGCGCGTAGATCCGCCCATGTCTGCTCCAGGTCCTGCACCTCACTTCGGAGCTGCTCCGTCTGACTCTGCAGTTTGCTCACCAAGGCGGGTTGAACGACGGTGTTGCCGACGAGCAGTCCGAGCCCGACCGCCAGGAAGATCGCCACGATCGTGATGATGTGGTAGCGGAACGAGATCATGGGAGTTCCCTCAGGTGGAACAGCCACTGGCGGAACTGCTCGAAGAGCTGGATCACGTACAGGCGGAGCGGCGGTGAGATCGCCACGATCATGCCCATCACGACGATCGCCGCCCCGATCAGCAGCAGTGCGTCGCTGGTTCGCACGCGCGGCGTGTAGACGCGCGAGACACCCTTAGCGTCCATCAGGATCTCGCCGACCCGCAGCCGCACGAGGAACGTGCTGGCCATCCCCATCCGACCCTTGTCCAGGAACTCCCGCAGGTTCCCATGGCTGCCGACGGCGATGATCAGGTCAGCACCCTTCTCGTGAGCGAGCAGGAACGCGACGTCCTCGCTCGTGCCCGTCGCCTCGACGACCTTGTACGGGATCCCGAGTGCCTCCAGGCGCGCCCTTCCCGGCGCATACCCGCCCTGATACGCGTGCAGGATGACCTCGGTCGGTCGCCTGCGTCGCAACCGTCTTCGACCATCCAGCGCGAGTCGGAGTGCTCCGTCGGACACGCTGTCCATGTCACCGATGATGATGTCCGGAGCGTGGCCCGCCTCGATCAGCGCGTCGGCACCGCCGTCGACGCCGATCAGCACCGGCCGGACGTCGCGGAAGTACGGGCGGAGGACCGCGAGGTCCTCCTTGTAGTTGTAGCCGCGCACCACGACGAGTACCGGCTGGCCCGCGAGGTCGTGCTCGAGATCCGGCAGGCCCGAGCCGCCGAACAGCAGGTCGCGCTCCCGCTGTATGAACTCGACCGTGTTGCGCGCGAAGGTGTCGAACCGGTCGGCGAGCGCGGCTCGCGCCTCCTGCATCGCCGCCTCGACCGAGGCCTCGTCCTGGAGCACGCCGACCCCGACCAGCCGGTCGCCCGAGAAGACGCGATCGCCCTCCACGTGCAGCACCTCACCCTCGCGCACCTTCTTCATGAGCAGCGATCCGACTCCGTCGATCAGCGTCACGCCCGCCTCCAGCAGGATCAGCGGTCCTAGGTTCGGATACCGCCCACTGATCGAGCGGCCCGCGTTGATCACCGCCCCGACGCCCGCCTCGACGAGCCCTTCGGCGGATACGCGGTCGAGGTCCTCGTGATCGATCACGGCGATCTCGCCCTCGTGCGCGCGAGGGACGAGGCGTTTGGTCCGTGCGTCCACCCTGGCCACACCAGCCTGAGTCTGCAGGCGTCGGCGTGGCCGTCGCAGCAAGCTCCTCGGCTTAGCCGTCAACGGATCGTCTCCTCCGGGGGCGCTCAGCCGGCCCCCGTGACTCCCGACCGGTCCGGATAAGACTAACGAACGGCCCCAACAAGCCCAGTGGACGTCGGATCCTAGGCGGGCGGCCCGTGCCTCGCTCCCGGATCCTCCCCTGGCAGGTCGAACTTCTCACGGACGATCGCGTGGAAATCGGGCATGTCGCTGGGGCGCACCACCCGCGCTGAGGTCCGCGCTCGGCCGATCCGCACGGCGGCTCCGACCGGCAGCTCCAGGCTCTCACGACCATCGGCGGAGAGCAGCCCATCCTCCTCACCGACCACTTCGAGCGTCACCTGCTCGTCGGCCGACAGGACCAGGGATCGATCGAACACCATGTGAGCCGCCACCGGCGTGACGAGGATGCACTCGATCGTCGGCGTCACGATCGGCCCGCCGGCTGAGAACGAATACGCGGTCGACCCGGTGGGTGTTGCGACGATCACACCGTCCGCCGAGAAGGTCGTCACGTAGACGTCGTCCACGAACAGCGCGAGATGGATGATCCGGTGTCGAGCCCGCTTCTCGACCATCATCTCGTTCAGTGCCCACTGGGGCTCGAACGAGGCGGTGCCGCTCGGCTCGGCGAGCACCGCGAGGCGGTCCTCGATCACGGCCGCTCCATCGAGGAACCGCTGGAGGATCGCCGGCGCGTGGTCTGGTTCGATCTCGGTGAGGAACCCGAGCCGCCCGACCTTGATCCCGAGGATCGGGCACGCCACAGGGTGCGAGAGGTGCGCGGCGCGCAGGAACGTCCCATCCCCACCGACCGACACGATCAGGTCGAGGCCATCCGTGAAGATCGTGGCTGCCTCGGACCCGACCTTCACGTCCTCGGTGAGCCGACGGGCCTCCACTCCGCGCTCCTCGAGCCATCCGGACAGCCGGTCGGCGGCCCAGACCGCTGGCTCGCGATCTGGATGCACGACGAACCCCACACGCTTCACGAGGTACCTCCGATCCGCAGCCCCTCGGCGATCGCGCCGTCGACGTCCAGCGTGCGCTCGATGCCGCCCTTCACCGCCCGCAGCAAGAACTCGATGTTGCCGGCCGGTCCCGGCAACGGTGAGGCCATCACGTCCACCGGCATCAGGCCGGCCGCACGGCACGCCTCGGCGACGCTCTCGATCGACCGGCGCCACACGTCGGCGTCGCGAACGACGCCGCCCCTGCCCACCTCACGGCGGCCGGCCTCGAACTGCGGCTTCACGAGTAGGACGAGGTCGGCGCCTGGCACGGCGACCGCGGTGAGGGCAGGCAGCACCAACCGGAGCGAGATGAACGATAGGTCGGCCACCACGAGACTCGGCGCGAAGGGCAGGTCCGCCTGCCTGAGATCGCGGATGTTAGTCCGTTCCAGCACGGTGACCCGCGGATCCTCGCGGATGGACCAAGCGAGCTGTCCGTAGCCGACGTCCACCGCCGCAACGCGGGCCGCTCCGCCCTGGAGCAACCGGTCGGTGAACCCTCCGCTCGAAGCACCGGCGTCCAGACACTCCCGACCGACCGGATCCACACCGAACCGGCCCAGAGCCGCGTCGAGCTTCTCTCCGCCGCGAGAGACGAACCGCCGGGTGGTGCCGTCCACCCGCACCGCCTCATCGGGTGCCACGAGCCTCGAGGACTTGGCAGCCGGCCGACCCGCGACCGTCACGCGCCCATCCTCGATCACGGCCTGGGCCTCGGCGCGACTCGCGACCAGTCCACGACGGACGAGCTCGGTATCGAGCCGACGGCGATCCACGTCGGTGCGCTCAGGAGGTCGACGGGGTTCCCGACCGTTTCGCGACGGTCTTCTGCGCCGGCGCCTTCTTCGCCACACGCTTCCTAGCGGTCGAGCGTTCGGGGGCACCGCCGCGCTCGAGCTGGCGGACGCGCCTCTTCAGCGCATCGAGATCATCCCTCGTCGCGACGCCCAGCGCCTGCACCTGACGCCGTACCTCGCGCTGCACCGCCTCCGTGAGCTTCGCCGAGCTCCTCTTGAACTGCTCCTTGACCTGATGGTCGATGAGCTCCGCGAGTCGCTCGCGGTTGCGCTTCAGCTGCTCGCCGACCTGACGGTCGACCAGCTCCGAGAGCTGCCTGCGGCTCTTCGTGGACCACTCCATCAGGTCGTGGGCGAGCTTCTGGACCTGCTCCCTGCCGCCTCCCTGGACAACCGATCTGGCCATCTCCTGCGCCTTGGCGGGGGTCAGCTTCTCGAAGGCGGCCTCCATGTACTTGCGGACCTCACTTGCGGCCATCTCGCTCCCCTTCCAGATCCCTTTCCCGCTCAAAGGATACCCCGACGTCGCCGCATCCCGGCCGCGAGTGCCCTGCTAGGCTCCGGCTCCGTGGCACATGGGCGGGGGCCTGACCCGTGATCCCGATCCGGGACGTCAACCCGACCCGCCGCTTCGCCTGGGTCACGCTCGCGCTGATCGCGACCAATGTGGCGGTATTCCTGCTGTGGGAGCCGACCTTCGCGAGCGCGCGGCAGCAGCAGACCTTCTTCCTCTGCCACGCCGAGATCCCGTACGAGGTCAGCCACGTGACGAACCTCGCGCAGGGCGGCCTGGGGGCCTCGGCGGCGATCGACCGAACCTATGGTGCGGGCGCGGGATCGGCACTCCAGGCGGTCCTCCAGCGGAAGTGCCCGAACAAGAGCTGGGCCACGTCGGTGTTCGTCGCGATGTTCCTCCACGGAGGGTGGCTGCACATCGGCGGGAACATGCTGTTCCTGTGGGTGTTCGGGAACAACGTCGAGGACCGGCTCGGGCGGGTCAGATACATCGCCTTCTACCTGCTCGGCGGGCTCGCGGCGGCCGCGCTTCAGATCGGCCTCGCTCCAGGCTCCACGGTGCCGACCCTCGGCGCCTCGGGCGCCATCGCGGCGGTACTCGGCGCGTATATCGTGATGTTCCCCCGGGCCCGCGTCCAGACGCTCGTACTCCTCCTGTTCATCTGGGTGGTGGAGCTCCCGGCGTTCCTGGTGCTCGGCATCTGGTTCGTGTTCCAGCTGTTCAGCGGGCTCGGATCCCTGGGGATGAACGTGAACGGAGGCGTCGCCTACACCGCGCACATCGGTGGGTTCGTGTTCGGGATGGCGGCAGCGTGGCTGTTCTTCCGCAACCGGGGCGGCCGGCAGCTCCCATCGTGGGTTCCGCCCCGGCCCGACGCCTACTGAGCCCCGGTGTCTCGTCGCGTCGGCTCCGGCTCCACGAACAGGGCCGACAATCCCGCGGCCACGTAGGTCGGTCGGAACGGGGATCCGATGAGATCTGCCTGCCGCGCGATGCCGGTCAGCACGAGCAGCGAGTCCCAGCCGAGCGCCTGCGCCCCCGCGATGTCGGTGTCGAGGCGGTCGCCGACGACGAGGGGCCGTCCGCCGCCGGCGTTCCGGAGCGCGGTCTGGTACACGGGTGCGTTGGGCTTGCCGACGACCTCGGCCTCCACGCCGGTGGTCGACGTGATCACCGACAGCAGGGCACCGGCCCCGGGCCACAGGCCGTCGGGGGCGGGGTACGACACGTCCGCGTTGGTCGCGACTAGATGGGCGCCCCGCTGGACGAGGAGCGAGGCGGTACGGAACTTCGCGTAGTCGACACCTCGGTCCCAGCCGACCACCACGTAGTCGGCACACTCCGGCTCGCCGTCGAGGATCACCAGGCCGGCGTCCGCGAGCGCGTTCAGGAGTCCGACCTCTCCCACAACGAAGGCCGTCCCGCCACCGCGCGATGTGAGCAGGTCCGCGGTCGCGAGCGCCGAGGACACCACCTCGCCGGGCGCCGCCCGGATGCCGAGACTGGAGAGTTTCTGGGCGACCTGCTTGGGCGTCCGGGAGGAGTTGTTCGTCATGAATAACACGCGCCGCCCACTACAGCGCAGGCGGACGATCGCGGCGCTCGCGCCATCGATCGGAAGGTCCCCGCGGTAGAGCACGCCGTCGAGGTCGATGAGGAAGCAGTCGTACCGATCGACGATCGCCATCAGCCGCCGAGGCGCTGGAGGGCGCGCTCGTAGTCGGTCACACCGGGCCGCATCGCGATCGCGAGCTTCAGATGCCCGATCGCCCGCGAGCGCTGGCCCGTGCGTTCGCACGCGAGCGCGAGCGCGTAGTGCGCCCAGTCGTCGACCGGGTTGATATGAACAGCCTTGGCGAACTCCCGGCGTGCACGGGCGGTCCGTCCCGTCGCATAGAGAGCGCGCCCGAGGGCTGCGCGGATCGATCCCTTCTCCGGCTCGATCAACTTGGCCCTTGAGAGGACCACTTCGGCCTGGTGAGGGTGGCCGTCGCGCAGGAACCGGACCCCTCTGGAGAAGAGGTCGTACACCATCTCGTCGTCGAGGCGTCTGCTATACAAGACACCGTGCCTCGGATCTCACCCTTCGTCGGCCTGCTCTACGACGTCTCGCGCGTCGGGCCGCTGGAGCGGGTCACGACCCCTCCCTACGACACCATCTCCCCGGCGGAGCAACGTCGGTTCCACCACGCGAGCCCCTACAACGTTGTCCACCTCGACCTCGGGGAGGACCTACGTAGCGAAGACGGCCCGAATAAGTATATGCGGGCGGCCTCCGAGCTCAGGAGGTGGCGGGAAGAGGGCGCGCTCGTACCGACCGACGGGCCCGCGCACTACGCGTACGAGATGCGGTTCAGATCGCATGGCGTAGAGCGACGGGTCCGCGGCGTGATCTGCCTCGTCGAGCTCGAGGACTGGGGCGGTTCGATAGTCCCGCACGAGATGACGATGCCCGGCCCGGTCGAGGACCGCCTCCGGCTCATGCGCGCCGTCCGCACCAACCTGTCGTGCGTCCACGCCGTGTACACGGGGCCGTGTCGGCCGGTCGCCGCGCTCCTCGAGCGGGCGTGCGACGGCGCACCGACCGCCGAGCTCATCGACGAGGCCGGCGTCGAGCACCGCATGTGGACCCTCGGCGACGACGGGCAGATCTCCCGATCGCTTGCCGACCAGGTGCTATTGATAGCCGACGGCCATCACCGCTACACGATGGCCCTCAGGTACCGGGACGAGATGCGTGCCGAGCACGGACCCGGCCCGTGGGACCGCGTGATGATGCTGCTCGTCGATGCGGCAACCGAGGACCCCCCGGTACTGCCGATCCACCGCATCCTGACGGCCGGAAGGACCCCCGTGCAGGGTGTCCGGGTCCACGGCCTGGAGGAGATCCTCAACGAGCTGAACGATGATGCGCTCCGGTACGGCGTCGCTATGTACGAGGACGACGCGCTCGTCCACCGCGTTGCGGCTCTCTCCGGCTGCCCTCCGACCGTCCGCGCCCTGCACGAACAGGTACTCCGCGGCGTCGACGACGAGTTGCTGTTCACCCCCGACGCCGTCGAGGCCGAGGAGGCGGTGCGCGAGGGACGCGCCTCCGCGGCGTTCTTCCTACCGGCCACCAACGCTGCCCGTATCCGATCGGCGATCGACCGCGGTGAGCGGCTACCGCAGAAGTCCACCTTCTTCTGGCCGAAACCGCGGACCGGCGTGATCATCCGACCGCTCGACTGACCCACGCCCGCGGTCGCGCGCCACGCGACGTGAGCCGGGGGCTCACTCCTTCCCGGCGGGCTCCAGCTTCTTGATCCCCGTCGCCACGACCTCCGTCAGGCTCCGAGCCCCGGCTCCGCTCCGATAGAAGCGCCTGGCCAGCTGACCGTAGACCAGCACGTCGTCGCCCTTGCCGATGTCGCTCAGGGCTCGCTTGCTGACGGTCTTGTGCCACGCAGCGACCGGGAGGGGGAGGAGGCGCTTGCCGGCCTCCGGAACGGAGAGCCGTAGCTCGGTGACCTCGTCGCCCGACGGCATCCGGCGTTCCACGGGGTCGGCGGCCACCGTACCGGCCAGCACGACGACGTTCACCGTCACCACATCGACTCCCCCCTTTCGCGACGGACGCTAGCACTCGCCGCTGACACGCTACCGGGTGCGACGCGCGTCTAGGGCGAGCGGCTGAGCATCGGGACGCGATGGACCCGATCCGGTACTGCAAGAAGCGCGCCGATCACCTGGACTCGGCTCCCGCCGAGACCACCGACCCTCAGGACAGCTGAGCCAGCCGCTCCGCGACGTCGTACGCCGCCGGGTCATGCCGCAGGATCTTGCGGAATTCGCGCACGGCATCTTCGGTGCGTCCCGCGCGCTCCAGCACGGTCGCCGTCACGTACCACACGCGGATCACCTCCGGTCTCGCGACGTCGTCCCGTGTCCGGACACGCCGCAGCAGCCCGAGGGCTTGGCCGAACCTGCCCATGTCCGCGAGCGCCGACGCAGCCACGATCACCGCCTCTGCCTTTGCCGCGACCGGGACGCTCCGCGAGCTGAGCGCCTCCTCGGCAAGCGGCACCGCTCGCTCCGGCCGGTTCAGGGCCCGGTAGCAGTCGGCGATGATGTGGTTCTGGTCGGCCCGGCCCGACATCCGCCGGTACGCCTGCATCTCCGACAACGCCTCCTGCCATCGCCCCTGCTCGTAGAGCGCCAATCCGAGCACCTCCCGCACGGCAGCCGATCGCGGCGCGAGCTCCTTCGCCTTGGCCACCTCGCGAGCGCCCGCTCGCCCGTCCCCCCGCTCCACCAGCTCCACGCCGCGCTGGAGGTGAACGATCGCGGGCTCGCCCTTACCAGCACGGGCAACGCGTCGCAGCTCGGCGACGATCTCACGGGGTAGGGCTCCGGGCATCGCCGCCGGAAGACGGCGCTGACCGCCGGGACGGGGTCGGAGTGCCTTCGGCATGGAGGACCCTAGCCTACCGGGGCCCGACCGCGGTGTACCGCCACCGGAAACGCTCCGGGTCCGGGAAACGAGAGAGCCGCCCGAAGGCGGCTCTCTCGCAAGGTGTTCCGGCGGCGACCTACTCTCCCACCCGGTCTCCCGGGCAGTACCATCGGCGCTGGAGGACTTAACTTCCGGGTTCGGGATGGGACCGGGTGTTTCCCCTCCGCCATGACCACCGAAACAGCGTCTCGGGTCGTCGAGCGATCCGATGAGGGTGCGAGCTCCGAGGTGTACACCTCGGAACGCGATAGCGAGCGCGAGCAAAGTCAAGTCCTCGGCCTATTAGTACCGGTCGGCTCAACACGTTGCCGTGCTTACACCTCCGGCCTATCAACCTCGTAGTCTGCGAGGGGCCTTACC
>Ga0315282_10007244_pt1 | contig 18280 bp, 13 predicted proteins | sample YL17G07_20_MG_FD_203693 | JGI IMG/M metagenome (GOLD analysis project Ga0315282, IMG submission 203693) | Sediment microbial communities from Yellowstone Lake, YNP, Wyoming, USA - YL17G07_20 | ecosystem: Environmental > Aquatic > Freshwater > Lake > Sediment | place: USA: Wyoming | collected...
AAGACGGTCTTCCTGCCGGCCGACGGCTGGGACTCGTCCAAATGCAGCCCGTGCTTCGTGAGCGTCAACGTCACGGATGGGAAGCTTTCCGTGGAGACCGAGTGGAAGGTCGTCGTGACCAACGTGAACAGGCCCCCGGTCGTCGTAATAGAAAGACCCAAGGAGGGTGACACATTCCTGGTCGGCGAGGAGGTCAACTTCAAGACCTCGGCGAGCTACGACCTGGACAAGGACCCGCTCACGTACTCGTGGGACTTCGGGGACCACAAGACGGACACGAAGACTGACCTGAACCACATCTACAGCACGGCCAACAAGTACCAGGTGACCCTGTCGGCCTCGGACGGCCATGTGACGGTCACGAGGACCGTCAACATCACCATAGTCATACCCAAGCTCAAGCTGGTCGACGTGACCTATACGCCCGTCCCGGCCAAGGAGGGCCAGGTCATTAACATCAGCGTCCAGCTCAAGAACACGGGCAGCGCGGACGCCCATAACGTCAAGATCAAGTTCTACATCGGGTCCATATCTGGTAACCCGGCCTCCGAGTCGACCGTGGACACCATCACGGCCGGGAACACGGCAACGGCAACCACGACCTGGATCGCAGACACGGCGGGCAGCAACACGCTGTGGGCGGTCATTGATGATTCGACCGCATACCAGATAGATGGCAACGCCAACAAGAACGTCATCATCCAGGTGCAGGCCAAGCCCAAGCCCGTGGTCGTCAATCCGCTGCTCAGCCCGCTGTTCCTCGGGGCCATCATCCTGGTCGTCGTCCTGGTCATCGTCGTGGCCTTTGTCCTGTACAAGAGGAAGAAGGAAGCCGACGCCAAGGAAGATGCGGCCGTCAAGGCTATCATGGACGCGAAGACCAAGCCTGCGGTCTATCAGCCCAGGCAGGCCGAGGCGTCCCCCTACGACAGGACGGACTTCAAGTTCGGGCCAGGGGCCGTGGAGCCCAGGCCCTGCATCGATTGCCGGAAGACGACCACCAATCCGAGCGGCCTGTGCAACGATTGCGCGGATGCCAGGAGGGCCCGCGAGCACAAGCGGAAGATGATGTCGTGCCCGGTCTGCGGTAACGAGGTGTCCAAGGACATGTTCACATGCCCGTACTGTCATTTCAACTTCAGCAAGGCGGATAAAGGCGAGGTGGAGGAGGCCGAGAAGAAGCACGAGGCCGTGGGCTACGTCAGCGACGATGCCTGCGCGGACTGCGGCGTGATGTTCAACGATGGCATGTCCGTGCTCAAATGCCCGTCGTGCCAGGCCAGGTACCACAAGCGCTGCTCCGAGAGGTTGGAGAACTGCGCCGAGTGCAACGCCGACTTGTCCTCGGGCCAGTCCATGGTATTCAAGGCCCCGGCGGCCTCGGACACGGAGCTGGCCGAGACCGTGGCCATCAAGCCCGAGGAGATTGCCGAGGAGGAGGCCAGGACCGCTCCGAAGGAGGAGCCCAAGGTCGAGGCAAAGCCCGAGGGCCCGGTCTGCCCGAAGTGCGGCGACAGTGTGGAGCCTGGCTGGAAGGTCTGCCCGAGCTGCGACGCGGACCTCAAGCCAAAGGCCGAGGTGCCCCCCAAGCCGCTGGCGGTGGAGAAGCCCAAGGAGGCCCCGCCAATCGTGGACAAGATCATGGAGAAGGTCCCCGCAGCCGTGGCCGGCAAGTGCCCCAAGTGCGGAGACGAGGTGGAGCCGGACTGGAAGGTCTGCCCCAGCTGCGATGCGCCGCTGGGCGCGAAGGCCCCGCCGCCCAAGCCAGTTGCCCCGCCGAAGCCCGAGATCAAGGTCAAGCCCAAGGAGGAGCCCAAGAAGGTCGAGGCGCTCCCCGCCGTGGCCGGCAAGTGCCCCAAGTGCGGAGACGAGGTGGAGCCGGACTGGAAGGTCTGCCCCAGCTGCGATGCCGTGCTGAGGCCTGCCAAGGCCCCTGAGCCCAAGCCCGAGGTCAAGAAGGAAGATGATGTGGGCAAGAAGAAGATCGTTTGGTCCAAGACCGCCAAGGACAAGGCGCTCACCAAGGAGCCGACGGCCCAGAAGCCCGAGGCCAAGCCCGAGCCGAAGAAGCCCGAGAAGGCCCCGGAGGAGGGCCTGAAGGAGGAGCTCGATGCCCTGGCGAAGGAGATCGAGGGGCTCGAAAAGGGCGGCAAGGACATCAAGAAGGCCAAGAGCCTGGCGACACTGGCCAGCTCCTTCCTGAAGGGCAAGCAGCCCGACAAGGCCCGGATTTACATCGAGAGGGCCAGGGTCGAGCTGAAGAAGACCTGAGCGCGACCTAGCTCAGGACCTCGAGCTCTATGGGGTTACCGAAGGCGTCGAAGGCGTGCCAGGAATCGTTCGCGAAGGGCTCCCCGACGATTATGTGGACAAGCCCGAAGCCGTCGAAAAGGCGCAGGTCCTGCTCCGATGGCCTTATGACCCCCGACGGATGGCTGTGTACGGTGCCGACGGCCCCGTAGTTCGCGGGCAGCATGTGCAACTGCAGTATGGCCGCGGCCTCGCCCTGGAGGGTCCCGGGCAGCATCACAACCTCGACGATGATGCCGTCCTCGGCCCTGAGGGCCGCCGAGAACTCGTTCGGGTAGGTCTCGCGCGAGGCCTCGAGGATGAGCTGGAGGACCTTGGCCTTGATGGCCCAGGGCCTACGGTTTCCCGTCACTGTCTTCCCTGGGTTCTTGAAACCTTTTACCTTCATCCTCGCCCACACCCCCACGGTCCCTGCGCTCGGGATAGAACTGCTTCCTGAGCAGGTCGTAGTATGATGGCTTGAACCTTATGAACTTCGCGACCTTCTCCGAGGCCGTGAAGAGTATCCTGTCGCCCTCGGAAACGACCTTCTCGTACTGGCCGTCCAGGACCATGACGCTGGGCTTGGCCTCCATGAGGCGTATCTCGATCTTGGCCTCGTTGGGGACCAGCAGGGCCCTGGTGTTCAGCTTGAAGGGCGCGATGGGCACGATTATGAAACCGTGGACCCGGGGGTCCACCAGCGGTCCCCCCGCGCTCATGGAGTAGCCTGTCGAGCCCGTCGGGGTCGATACGATCATGCCGTCGGCCCGGAACAGGTCCACCTCGATGCCATCGACCCGGAGGTCGAACATCTGCATCTTCGCGATGACCGATGTGTGTATGACCGCCTCGTTCAGGGCGTCGTAGAGCCTCGTGCCGTTCAAGGTCACGCCCAGCTTGTGCCTCTCCTCGACGAAGTAATCGTTCCTCAGGACGCGCTCGAGGCCCGTGATGGCGTCCTCGGGCATGACCTCGGTGAGGAAGCCGTAGCGCCCAGCATTTATGCCGAAGATCTTCCCGTCTAGGGCCTCCAGGGTCTTGAGGATGGTCCCGTCGCCGCCGACGGTTATGATGATGTCGGCGTTTATCTGCTTCCAGTGGACGCCCGGGACGCCCAGGTACTTGGCGAACTCCTCCTCGACCTGGATCTCCAGCCCCTTGGCCTTGAGGAACTCGTAGACCTTCTGGGCCGTCTTCGTGACCAAGCCCCTCTCGAGCTTGCCTATGAGCGCGAACTTCATGGACGCCAGACCCCCATTGAACATTAAAATCCTATTGAGTATTTGAAGATATCCTGAGGGCGGGTCCATGGCCCTAAAAGTTATATATGTAGGCGCGAGGATATACCCGGACGAGGGATTCGATGTCCAAGACTATGTGCGAGGTAAGGGAGCTCAAGCCCAACCGCTACATGATAATCGATGGGGAGCCTTGCAAGATACTCAGCATTTCCACATCCAAGCCAGGGAAACACGGCGAAGCCAAGGCCAAGATCGATGCCGTCGGTCTGTTCGACGGGCAGAAGAGGACCGTCGTCCACCCGGTCAAGCACAAGGTGGACGTGCCGCTCATAGACAAAAGGATTGCCCAGGTCCTTTCCATAACCGAGAAAGAGGTCCAGCTCATGGACATGGCCACCTACGAGACCTTCGACCTTGCCATCGAGGAGGAGATCAAGACCCAGCTCCAACCGGGCAAGGAGGTCCAGTACATGGATGCTATGGGCCGCAAGAAGATCATGAGGGTATCTAGTGGTGAGGAGTAGGCTCGGTCCTGGCTGGCCCTGCTCGGGCCTGCCGACCCCGATATCGTCCTTCGATGCTTTTTGAGGTGAGTGGTCTCCATGCAAAGGGCGCGTTTCCTGCATTTCGCCGAGGCCAATGCTGAGTGGGATGAGGCCCGGTTCGCGATACTGGGCGTCCCGTTCGACGGCACATGCTCCTATAGGCCCGGCTCCAAGTTCGGGCCCAACGCCATCCGAGAGGCATCCTACAACTTCGAGATCTACCACCAAGAGCACGATTTCGATCTTGAGGAGCTGTCCATCTTCGACGCCGGGAACCTGGAGGAGTGCGGAAGCGCCGACGCCACTGTGGACGCCGTCGAGGAGCAGGTCTCGCAGATGCTCGCGGCCGGCAAGTTCCCGATACTGCTCGGCGGGGAGCACTCCATCACGTCCGGGGCCGTCAAGGCCTACCGGGCGATGAAGAGGAAGGTCGGGGTCCTTCAGTTCGACGCGCACCTGGACTTCAGGGACGAGTACCTGGGCCAGAGGAACAGCCACGCGTGCGCGTCCCGGAGGATCTCCGACATCGTGGGGGTCAGCAACATCACCTTGGTGGGTGTCAGGTCCATCTGCAAGGACGAGATGGCCGATGCCAAAAGGCTGAAGCTAAAGTACTTCACGGCGGACGAGGTCGTGGAGCGCGGGATAGCGGCCGTGGTGGACGATGCGCTCGCCTACCTCAAGCCCAAGGACATCTACGTCACCGTCGACATCGACGGCGTGGACCCGGCCTATGCCCCCGGCGTCGGGACCCCGGAACCCTTCGGCCTCACGGACCGTGACCTGAAGATGTTACTGACCAAGGCCGCACCGAGGATGGTTGGGCTCGACCTCGTGGAGGTTTGCCCGCCCTTCGACAAGGGCAATACGGCGGCCCTGGCGGCGAGGCTTGTCCGAGAGGTCCTTGTTTTGAAAGGCAAGCAGAAGTGAGATTGCCTGGCCGCCCCGGTCTCAGACGATCTCGCCCTGGAAATAGTCCTTCATCGATGTTTCCCGGATGTGGCCGGCCAGGAGGCCCACGAGCAATATGAAGAGCGAGACCAGGACGAAGTCCACGACCGCCTGTCCTGTCCCTATTGTGAGATCGTTCGGAAGGGCAGCGACCAGGGCCAGCAACATGATCACCCTGGACGATGCCGCCGCGAGGCCCATGAGGCCGCCCCATTTGAGACCGACCTGCGGGCCCACCGCCGACAACATCAGGAAGGTGACCAGCAGCCCGAGGATGGACCAGGCCCCGATCATCGGTATGGTCGCGATGCCGAACAGGAATGAAAGGGCCACAAGGAAGGCCTTGAAGCTCGTGCCGTATCCATAGAGCGTCCTGATGCCCTTTGCGAGGACCTCGGGGCTGCCGACGGCCGAGATGGCCATCTCCATGGCGTGGTCGGACTGGTGGGGCCTGTACCTCTCCATTATGTGGGCCTTGAGGTCCTTAAGGGCCTTCTCGCGGTCCTCCGGACCCACGCCCCAGAGGCCAGCCTCCACCTCGGCAAGGAACCGGTCGAGCATCTTCCTGTCCGGCTTGCGCATGCCGTCCTCGGTCTCGGCCGGGGGCGCCTTCGGCCTATTCTTTGCCATGGCCTTCGCCCCCTTCTTGCTCTTCTTCCTCCGGCGCCTTCTCGTCCACCTTGCCACCGAGAGGCCAGTCCTCGCCCTCCTCCCATTTCTTCATGTCCTCCTCGCGGCGTTTGGCCTCCTCCTGTCTTGCTTTCTCCTTGTACTCCCGCATCTCGGAGAGGACCTTCTTGCGACTTTCCGCCTGGCGCTCGGCCACGAGGGTCCTGAGCAGCGTTATGAAAATGGCCAGTATGGCGATGAAGATGGCCAAGTAGAGCTGGAACCTCGATATGTCCGGGTCCAGCACGTCCACGGCGAGCTCGAACATCCAGCTCAGGTAACGGCCTTGAGGCATAAAAGATTAGTCCATCGTCCTGCCAATCATCATTATTTATAATTAGATACGTACAGGTCAAATAAGACGGGACCGCCATGGCGAAGGACTACTACCAGATAATCGGGGTGGAGCGGGACGCCACCAAGGCCGAGATCAAGAAGGCCTTCAGGAGGCTCGCGAAGCAGTACCACCCGGATGTCTGCGACGAGCACGACGCCGAGGAGCGGTTCAAGGTCATCTCCGAGGCCTACGAGGTCCTGTCCGACGACAGCAAGAGGGCCGACTACAACACCAGCGGCGGCGAGAAGGAGATGTTCAAGGAAGGCTTCGATTGGAACGACTTCACGAAGTACGACGACATCAGGGACATCTTCGGGGCCTATGCGAGCCCCTCCGAGGTCTACACCCACAGGAAGAGGTACCAGGGCCCGCAGATGGGCAGGGACATCGTGTACCCCGTTGCCGTCTCCCTTCAAGAGGCGTTCAGAGGGACCTTGAGGCCCGTCGAGGTCCAGACCATAACGGCCTGCGCCACCTGCAAGGGGACCGGCGGCATGCCTGGCTCTGGGACCGAGCTCTGCCCTGTCTGCGGCGGCCTGGGCCAGATCAAGCAGATTGAGAACCGCGGGATGACGAGGCACATGGGGATACAGGCCTGCTCGCGGTGCCTCGGGAGCGGCAAGGTCACGGGAAAGGCCTGCAAGGACTGCGACGGGAAGGGAAAGGTCACCGGGACCAAGACCATCAACGTGAAGGTCCCGGCCGGGGTTTCCGACGGGGCGACCCTGAGGGTCCCCGGCGAGGGGGCCGACGGCATCCTGGGAGGCCGGCGAGGGGACCTCTATGTCCGGGTCCAGATAGTCCCGGACGAGAGGTTCGAGCGCGAAGGCGACGACCTCATAACCGAGGCCTACATCAGCTTCACACAGGCGGCCCTGGGAGGCACCATCGAGGCCGAGACCGTCGAGGAGCGCGTCAAGCTGGAGGTACCGCCCGGGACGCAGACGCACACGATGCTGAAGCTCAAGGGCAAGGGCCTGCCCCATGTCGACGGGTCCGGCCGCGGGGACATGTACGTCCGCGTCGTTGTGAGGACCCCGGAAAGCCTCACGCCGAGGCAGAAGGAGCTGCTGCTGCAGATGGAGAGGGATGGCGGGGAGGCCGCGGTGCCACCGGACGGGTCGCCGAAGGACGGGAAGCGCGGCTTCAAAAGGTTTAAATTTTTCAAGAAGGATTGAGCGCCGGTCCCACCGATGGGAAAGACGCGAACCTTGGACGACATCCTCCGGATCATAATGCCGGTGATGAACGACTGGGAGCTGTTCTACGTTATAGTCGACGACCTGGCCAAGAAGGTCTACGGCCAGCCGCGCGAGGTCGGCACCATCGACATCCTGCTGAACCTCAAGGAGGAGGATTGGGACACGCTGGGCCGGTTCTACAGCAACGAGATGATCCCCTACATCGAGAGGAGCGAGGGCCATCGGGCATTCAGGGACCGGTGGGGCGAGACGGTGATAAGGACCGTCAAGGCCAAGGACCCGTTCGATCTCATGACCATTGGCCGGAGGACGCTGCAGGACTATGCCTTCACGACAGTCTATCTGGCCTCTGTCGAGGACCTCGTCCTCAGGGACCTCAGGGCCGGCGACAGGAGGTCGTTCCAGGAGGCCCTTGGCCTTTACGTCTACTGGAGGAACCATCTGGACATGAGCTACCTGGTGTCCACCGCAAGGCAGCTGGCCCTGTACGATGTGTTCATCAAGATGAAGAAGAAGGGGGACTCGAAGCGGACCTAGGCGCGTCAGCCGTCCTTGAATTTCTCGCCGGATGATGCTGCGGGCCAGGGCGGGACCCTGCCGGGCTGGACCTTTATCGATGTCAGGCCATCGCCCGCGTCCTCGACCTCGAACTTGGCCCCGACCAGCCGTTCGATGACGGCCATGTTCGTCATCGCGTGCTCCGTTACCTCGCGGACCTTGACCTCGGACGGCCCGGTCGCAAGGGCCAGGTATGGCAGGATCTGGTCCGCCAGGTGTCGGTCCACGGTGGCCCCGGAACGGCCCTCGGCCAGGAGCTCCTCCACGCATTCGTGGGCCACGATCTCGGCCCTCTTGCCCTTCTCGCCCAGGGCGCAGGCCCCCAGCAGTGTGTTCCCGAACTCGGCCACCAGGGTGATGCCGGCACCCGTGCTCTGGCCCTCCCACTGGTTGTCCATGATCTTGACATCCTTGATGCCGACCAAATCCTTGAGGGCGGTCTTCTTCATGCGGGCCGCGACATCCTCGGGAAGGTTGGCCGTATGGACGCTGCCGAATACCTTGGGCTCGCCAACCTGCTCGGCCAGGGCCATCGGCTTCAGGCCCTCGGGGCCAAGGGGGCACACACGGAGCTCGACCTCCCCGCCGCCCTCTGGATAGTAGCCCCGGTTGATGAGACCCAGGTTCGTGTGGGCGCCCATGACGCGGAGCATGGAGAGGAAGATGTAATGGACGTAGTCTATGGACGGTGACCACTTGACGTCGGTCCCTCCGAGGATGCGCACGAAGGTCTCCTTGGGGGCCCACAGGGCCGGCAGGACCAATGTCTGGATGACCAGGGAGATGCTGCCCGCGGTCCCGATGTTGACCGTGAAGTGCCCGCCCTCGACCTTGCCTGGGAGGAAGGTGACCTCGCGGCTGCCGACCTCCAGGCCCGTGACCTGGGCGTTGCATAACCTCTGAAGGGCCTTCACGGCCTCCAGGTGCTGGGCCTTGAGGCCGGGCTGGGGCCTGTTCTTCCGGATGTCCACGACCTTGACCGGGACGCCGGTCATGGCCGACAGGGCCACCGCGGTCCTCAGGATCTGGCCCCCGCCCTCGCCCTGGGAACCGTCTATCTCCTCGATACCGGGCCGTTCCCCGGTCGAGGCCTCCTTTTCGGGCTTCCCCGCTGTCTTCGCCATGGCGTCTCAGCAATGCGGTCATCGATAAAGAACCTTGCGACCTGGACGATCTGGCCAAGGGCCCCTGGGACCTCCCGTAGAAGGATATTTATCAGGGGAGCTTAATCCGATTCCCGATATCGTTCGATGGAGCATAGAGAGGTCGTTAAAATGGTCAACAAGATGCTAGTAGCAATTGTGGCGGTCATAGTCGTGATCGCCGTGATGGTGCCCGCCGTTTACATACTCACACAGAAGACGGCCAAGAAGAACCATGCCCCCATAGCCGCGTTCACGGTCAGCGCGACCAAGGTCGCACACAACAAGACCTTGTCGTTCATAGGGGCCACGTCCACCGACCCGGACAAGAAGGACATACCGAAGCTGAACTTCACCTGGGCCGTCAGTGACGGCGGTAGTGGGACCGGAATGACGTACATCCACAAGTTCATCAAGGACGGCAACTTCACCGTGACCCTGACGGTGTCGGACGGCAAGCTCACCAACGCGACCTCGAAGAAGATCGAGGTCTACAACGTCCCGCCCGAGATAACCGGTAGCCTCCCATTCGGTAACACGGCGTCCATGAAGGAGGGCGGGTCGCTCCTGTTCAACATCACGGTCTACGACGAGAACCTGGACACGTTGTCCGTCAAGTGGGTCGTGGACAACAAGACGACCTCGGAGACAACGTCCAAGTACAACTTCACGGCAGATTTCAACAGCTCCGGGATGCACAGCGTAAAGGCCGTGCTGACCGACGGGAAGGCCCAGGCATCCAAGACCTGGGACCTGACGGTCATAGACGTCAACAGGGCGCCTGTGCTCACGCAGTTCTCGCCGGCATCGGACATGTCCGTTCCCGAGGGCGGTAGCCAGGCGTTCACGGCCACGGCCATGGACCCTGACGGGAACGTCCTGACCTGTACCTGGAAGCTGGACGGGAAGGTACAGTCGACGACCAATGACACCAAGGGGCAGTTCAAGTACATGCCGGACTTCGATGCCAACGGGACCCACACGGTGATGGTGAACTTCACCGACGGGAAGCTCGGGGTGGAGCATGTCTGGAAGGCCCTCGTCCCGAACGTGAACCGGGCACCGGTGATCGTGAGCGTCACGCCCAAGGTGGACGTGACCATCAACGAGACCGAACAGGCGGACTTCGCGGTCAACGCGACGGACCCGGACAAGGACACGCTCACGTACGACTGGACATTCGACGGCGTGTCTCAGAGCAGCGTCAAGACGTATTCGTACATCTCCAACTACAGCTCCGAGGGCAAGTACGTGGTCATCGTGAAGGTATCCGACCACTTCCTCACGGTGGAGCACAAGTGGAACGTGACGGTCAACAACCTGAACAGGGCCCCGACGGCCGTCGCGTTCGTGGACATCGACGCGGGGTTCATCGATGATGTGATATCTTTCGATGGCACATGGTCCACGGACCCGGACGGGGACACCCTGACCTACCACTGGGACTTCGGTGACGGCAACACCACCACGGGGGACATCGTGACGCATGTGTACAAGTTCGCGGCCCTGTTCACCGTCAATCTGACGGTGACGGACACCCACGGCGCCTCGGGCTCGGCCGAGCTGTCCGTCAACATATCGAAGCCCATCCCGAGGCTCTCGCAGTTGTTCAATGTCGGACCCTTCGACCACCAGCTCACGCAACTGGTCGTCGGCGACGTTGACAATGACGGCAGCAAGGAGATGGTCTTCGGCGAGAACAACGGCACCGATGTGAGCGATATCGCCCACGGGTGCATCTTCGTCCTCGACCTGGCGACCCAGGCGATCGAGTGGCAGAGCGGCGACATAGGTGGCGCCGGGGACATCGCCCTGGCCAACCTGGATGGCGACCCGGCCCTGGAGATCGTGGTGGGCGTCACGACCAAGAGCGTGTCCAGCGGGTTCAGTTCAGACATCTACGGCAAGCTCCTGATGATCGATGGCATTTCGCACGTGATCGAGAAGCAGAGCGGCAATATCGGCGAGGTCACCCTCATACAGATAGCGGACATCGACGGGGCCGCCCAGAAGGAGATCATCGTCGGATATTCCTACAACTTCTCCGTCAACTGGTCCACGTTCACGATATCCTTCAAGGGCGGTATGGCGGTCTACGACAACACCCTGACGCAGATCTGGAACAGCACGGGATGGGGCATGACGGGCGTGATGTTCGTTGGGAACATGGACGCGGACGCGGCGATCGAGATCGTCACCTTCTCCCTCAAGTCCGTCTCGGGGCTTGGCACCGACCAGAACATATCCATCTTCGAGTGGGCCTCCAACAAGCCGGTGCAGAAGAACAACGTGACCGGGGCCAACGCGGTAACCCCCAATGCCTACGCGATAGCGGACATCGACGGGGACGGCAACATGGAGGTCATCGTGGGCGAATCGAACGGGAACAACGGCCTCTATTCGGGGAAGGTCGTGGCATTCACCTCGACCATGTCCAAGAAATGGGAGACCGGGGACGTGGGCGGCGTCGAAGCTTTATGTGTGAACGATACGAACCAGGACTCGAAGCAGGAGGTCCTGGTGGGCGTGCTCGAGCTCGAGGACCAGAACACCTACGAGGACACGGGAAGGCTCTACGTCCTTGACAAGGACGGAGGCACCCTCTGGAACACCTCAGACATCGGAAAGGTGGTCGTCCTCATGACCGGGGACCTGAACGGGGACTCGATGCCCGAGATCGTCGCGGGCGCCATATACTACGACGATGGGTTGGGGGCCGTGAACTCGACCATCCACATCTATTCTGGGACCACGCACGAGGAGATCGGCCAGGTCCAGGGGATGCATACCCTGTTCTGGATGAACTTCCTGGTCCTTGATGTCGACGGCAACGGCAATGCCGACCTACTGTTCGTGGATTGGGACGAAGTGGATTCCGTGTGCAACATATTTGCATACGGGTTCCCGTAAGGCGTTAGGGGGCCGGAAACACCGGCCCCCGATTTGATTTTTATTTCCTTGTATCATTCATCGACGATAATTTTTCGTCTTGGCGGCGCCCGACCGAAAGGTTTATATACCGTCTTGTGTAGGTTTCATACACAAGATGATGAGCCGTTCTTCGAATGGGCCGCCCCCGACAACCAAATTGTCGCCCTGGATCCGCGTGGTCCCTCCAGAAAAAAGGTTTTATCCTCGACATCGGTTCCTTCCACCATGGTACTTCTGTTCGAGCTCTCGGGGGAGCATACCGACCTCCCGGCCCAGGAGGTCCTCGGGGCCCTCGAGGCCGAGGGCGCGGTTCCCATCGTCGTGACCAAGGCCGACGGGGTCCTGGTGGTAAAAGGAAGGGGTGTCGTCCCCAGGCTGGCCCCCGTGCTCGCCAAAAGGCTGGCCCTGAGCCGCAAGATAAGCGAGCTACTGTACTCGTGCAGACCCGGGGATGTGGCCAAGAAAGGGAAGGACATCGAGCTCAGGGGCAGGACATTCTGCGTCAGGGCCCACAGGATATTCGCCTCCGTCCCGAAGGAGCTCATCAGGCCCACCGAGAGGGACCTGGGCTCGGCCATCTGGGAGAACAACAAGGTCAAGGTCGACCTTACCCATCCTGACGAGGTCATCAACGTCATCTTCTCCGACAAGGCCTATGTGGGAAGGGTCCTGGCCGAGGTCGACGACAGGTTCGAGGAGCGGTCCGCCTCCAAGAGGCCGTTCTTCTCCCCGATCTCGCTCCATCCAAAGCTGGCCCGCTGCATGGTCAACCTGGCCCGGGCCCGCAGGGGGGAGTACCTGGTGGACCCGTTCTGCGGGACCGGAGGCATCCTTATCGAGGCCGGCCTCATGGGGGCCAGGATCGTCGGTGGCGACCTCTTCAGGAAGATGACCTGGGGCACCAGGAAGAACCTGGACGCGTTCGGTCTCAAGGGCACGCCCATCTTCCAGGGAGACGTCGGTGACATGCCAGGATGGCTCGTCGACCAGCGCGACGCTAAGGGGAAACGCATCAAGGTCCGGGCCGGGGCCATGGACCCGCCCTACGGCAGGGCCACGAGGACATTCGGGGACCCGGTGGCCAAGATATACCGTCGGGCCTTCGAGGCCATGGGCGAGATCCTGCCAGCGGGAAGGTACATGTCCATCCTGTTCCCGAGCCCACACTACCTCGAGGGGGACCTCCACGAGCCCTTCGAGCTGCTAGGCCGGTATCCGTTCAAGGTCCACCGGAGCCTCACGAGGCACTTCTGCGTCCTCCGAAGGAAGAAATGACGGGATTCGACAATAGGGTTTTATCCCAGGATTCCATTAGGGCGCTCGAATCCAGGGGGTTCAGCGATATGGCCAGGAAGGGCAAGGGTTCGACAAAGGGTACGGGCAAGGACGGGGAACTGATGTTCACGGTGGTCTGCTTCGGCGGGTCCAACGTCGGTATCAGCAGCCTCATCAAGAGGATGGCGATCGACTTCGAGCCCGAGAGCAACTGGGGACTGGGCCTCGAGTTCTACATGGAGAAGGTCCAGGTCGACGGCAAGAGGGTCACACTGGTCATGTTCGAGGTCGGCAAGGAAGAGGCCTTCGAGCACATTTCAGACAACGTTAAAAAGGGCAGGGCGGGGGTCATGCTGGTCTTCGACGTGACCCGGAGGGAGACCCTGGACGAGATCCTCGGCATAGAGGAGCACCTCAAGAAGTACCTCGGCGGCATCCCGACGCTCCTTGTGGCCAACAAGGTGGACCTCAAGAAGGAGAGGGTCGTGGGCCCCGTGGAGAGCAAGAAGGTCGCGGCCAGGCTGGGCGCCGAGCTCATCGAGACCTCGGTCGTGGACAGGTACAATGTCGACGAGACTTTCAAGCAGATGGCCCAGATGATAATGAAGGGCTGAGGATAAAGAGAACAATAAAAGAGAAAATGGGACAGGCCCCGAGGGACCTGTCCCCTTGCTTCGTTCTTCGCACCTATCTCGAGTGGGCCTGCATCGTGTACGTCCCCGCGAACATGCACGCAGGATAGTCCAATATCAGCGCCCCCGACGGGAATGGCTGCGTGAGGTCGGTGGAGCCGAAGACGTCCGCATATTGGGCGACCCCCGACCTGCTGCTCGTCGTGTACTCGCTGGGGTCGCTGACGCTCCTGCCTGGGTACGAGTTCGGGTCGAGGGGATTCGTTGGCCAGGGCTTTGCCCTGTACTCGGCCGTGTTGTTGAACCCGTCGCCGTCCGGGTCGCCGGCGCTGGCGTTCTCCCCGGTCGGGTCGTTCGGGTTCAGGTGGTAGACGATCTCGAACCAGTTGGCAAGGCCGTCCTTGTCGTTGTCCGAGAACGCCACCATGAACCCGTCTGGTATGGCCCATTCTGGATGCGCGTGATCGCAGAAGGTGCAGTTGTTGTTCGGGTCCGAGGAGAGCTCGAGGTAGCCGTCCGCGTCGACATCAACGCCCGTCAGGTACTCCTCGATGTTCGGGAAGGTCTCGTTCTCCCACAAGGGGTCGATGACACCGTTGCCGTCGAAGTCGTGCTCCTCGATGTCCCAGAACTCGTCCGCTTCCTTCTTCTTGTCCCCGTTCGTGTCGAACCATTTCCTGCTGTAGTTCACGCCGTCGTAATCCGGGTCGTGGTACGCGTCATCGGGGTTGAGCGGGTCCGGGTCCGTCTTCTGGGTCACGTTGTCGTACTTGCCGTATCCCCACTCCCAGCCGTCGGGCATCAGGTCCTGGTCCGTGTCCGGGTCCGTCGGGTCCGTCTGGCCCAGGGGCCGCCTGTACTCCTCGAGGTTGAGCATCCCGTCGCCATCGCTGTCGCCCAGCACGTCGCCGGACTTAATGGGGTTCAGGCTGGCGCTCGCCGATACGAAGTTCATCGGGTGCGCGGCCGGCCCGAGCGGAAAGTCCATGGGCACGGTGTCGACATCGTCGTTCTTCTTGTCGCCGTCCGTGTCGTTCCCGAGGTAGTATATGCCCCACGGGTCCGTGAAATCGAATACCGGTATCGTCCTATACAGGTTCAGCGGGTCCACGCTCTGGTGCGTCCACTCCTCGAGGTTGGTCCAGTTGTCACCGTAGGGGTACTGCGGCGGGCCGTCGTCATTGGCGCCCGGGTCCACCTTGCCCTTCCAGTCTGCGCCCCAGTAGTAGGCCTCCCACCAGTCGCCTATGCCGTCCTGGTTCTCGTCCACGGCGTAGGGCGAGTATGTTATCGCGTGGTCCCACATGTCGTTCGGGCTCGCGTGGTTGGGTATCGTGTTGTAGATGTACTCGTCTATGTTCGCGAAGCCGTCCGAGTCCAGGTCCTGCCAGGAGTCGTTCACGTCCGGCCTAAGGCCGTAGAGGTTCTCCCACCAGTCGGGCATGAAATCATGGTCCGAGTCGCCGAAGACCGGCTGCCTCAGGATCTGGGGCCTGCCCCATGCATCGGTGTACGGCTCCTTGCTGTCGATTATGCCGTTGAAGTTCGTGTCCGGGTTGTTCGGGTCCGTCCTGTGCGTGAACTCCTGCAGGTTCGAGAACCCGTCGAGGTCGAAGTCCTCCTTCGAGTCGATGACCCCGTTGTTGTCCGTGTCAAGCTTGGTCGGGTCCAGCCGGTTGAGACCGTACTCCTCCTCCCACTTGGTCGGCATGCCGTCCTTGTCCAGGTCCGAATAGTCGTACTCGTACCCGTCGGTCATCCCGTCCTGGTCCGTGTCCTCGTTCATGGGGTCCGAGCTATTGACTATCCCGTTCCCCGTATACTTCGTCTCGAACGAGATGATCATGTTCGTCAGCGAGTCCCTTATCGGGGCAAGGATGACCTGGCCCTTCTCGCCTGGGACAGGGTCGAAGTCCGTCGTGACCTCTTGGCCGTCGGACAGCCCATCGTTGTCGGTATCGGGCTTGAGCGGGTTGGTCTTGACCAGGACCTTGACCGCCCTGCCGGGCAGCCAGACATAGACGCCCAGGATCTCCTGGAGGTCCGTCAGGCCGTCGCCGTCCGTGTCCGAAAGGGTCGGGTCCGTGCTTTGTATGCCCGGTTGCGTCGGGTCACGGTCCGTGAATATCTCGAGCCAGTCCGGCAGGCCCTCACCGTCCGTGTCGGGCGAGCTCGCGTTAGTGACGAAGCCACGACATCCGCCATACACCTCGTTGAAGTCGTTGAGGTCGTACTCGAGAACGTTCCCGTCGCTGTCCGCGTCGATGGCCTCGCTGGCTCCCTTGTGGAAGTCCTCGTCGGCGCCGAAGTAGTTGTCTCCGTCCTCGTCGTCCGCGATATCATCCTTATCGGTGTCGACGGCCGTGGCGCACGAGAAGTAGTGCTCCCACTTATGGTTGACCTTCACATCGAAGCCCTGGACGATCTCTTCGAAGTCGTTCAGGTGGTCCCCGTCCGTGTCACCGTTCGTCGGGTCCGTGTTGTTGTAGTACTCGAACAGGTTGATTAGCCCGTCTGGCCTCGGCCTGCCGGTCTTGTCGACATCGCTGTCCATCTGGGCGTCCGCGGGGTTCAGCGGGTTGAGGCCGTACTTGGCCTCCCAGCCGTCGGGCATGCCGTCGAGGTCAGTGTCCCACTTCCTCGGGTTCGTGCCCAGCAAGAACTCGTCCAGGTTGACCAGCTGGTCGTGGTCCGGGTCCTCGAACCTGTCGTTGGGGTTCGTGGCGTTCAGGCCGTACCATATCTCCCAGCCGTCGCTCATACCGTCCCCGTCGGTGTCCCAGTTGTTCGGGTCGGTGTGGTAAATGAATATCTCAGCGAAGTCGATGGCATTCCTGTCCTGTGCGTCGTAGCCGTTGTGGTTGATGTCGAAGCTGTCCTGGTCCGTGTCGGCCTTGGTCGGGTCGGTGCCGTAAATGAACTCGTCCAGGTTGTGGCCCCTGAGCTCGGTGTTGTACATGATGGCGTCGCCATCGATGTCCATGAAGGCGTCGCCGGGCCAGGTCGGGTCGATGTGGTATATCCACTCCCAGACCGCCGGGTCCTGGCTGGTGTTGACCAGGCCCTTGCCGTAGGCCACCTCCCAGCCGTCCCCCATGCCGTCCCCGTCCGTGTCGGGGTTGACAGGGCTGGTCTCGTTCAGGACGCCGTCGTTGTCGTAATCGCGACGGGCCTGGTTCTCCATGATGTTAGTGAAACGCTCGCCGCCCCTGACCACGATCTGGGGCTTCATGTTCTCGACGATCCGGAACATTCCCTGGATGTCGACATAGGAGTTGTCGGGCAGCTTGTAGGGCCTGTTGCCGCTGCTCTCGATGCAGACCTCCAGCGGGGCCAGCGTCGTGGTATCGGCCACTGTAACCGATATTGTACAATAGATGTCGCCTTCCTTGGACCTCTTGAACTCCACCACATCGCCCAGGCCCTGCTTGTAGGAGCCGTTGTCCACGACCTGGACGTTCTCAAGCCTCACCAGGTTCTTGCCCGGGAGGGAGTAGGTGTTGAGGTTCTGGAAGAGCTTGGTCAGGTCCACATCGGTGTAGTCCACATGCTTCGGCACGTGGAGGCTGTTCATGACCACGCTGTCGAAGTAGTAGTCTATCTTTCCGTTATGGTTGAAATCGTATCCATCGTTATCAGGGTCCTCATAGGCATCCGTGGGGTCGTTGGGATCGAGGTTGTACTTATGCGTGAACGGATCCATGGTGCCGTATTTGACCTCCCAGTAGTCGCCCATCCCGTCACCGTCGGTATCGGGGTTGGTCTCGTTGGTTCCGTACCTGTAGTTCTCGACGATGTTCGGGAGGCCGTCGCGGTCCGTGTCCTCCATAGGCAGGTTCGGGTCTGGCCTTGCCGTGCTGAACTTTATGTTCTGCGTGGGCTCGTTCTTGGCGTTGCCCCCGCTAGAGAGCAGCCCGGCGGCTATTATCAGGCCGACCGCGATTATGAACAATACAATGAATATCACAAGCTCCAGGAGCTTGATGGTATCCATCTGCTTTACTTTCCTCATCATTGCCATTTTGCTTCCTCCTCTCGATCCCGGCCAAACGAGGCCTAATTCAACCTCGACCTCTGATCAACGGGAAAAGCGGTTTTCCGCCGCGAATCCCGATGTGGATATTTATATGTTATGAATGGATGGAATCATGAGTGGCATTTATTTCCCATCCATTGCCCCTCTCCCTTTCCCCTACGCACGCCCCTCTCAGTGAACGATGAATGTCAGTTTGCCCGCAGTTCGTCCTCGGCATCTTCGTGGACCACGCGGGACCTTGTCGGGTTCTTCATCACCAGCGACCCGCCCGACAGCAGCAGCAGCGCGCCGGCCACCGAGCTTATTCCCAGGGCGGTCCTGTCGAAAGGCACCGACGGAAGCGGGAACCAGACCAGGTACAGCGCCAAGGCCACGAGGAGCACGCCGACGAGCAGAATGCCCCATGACAGTATGAAAGAGACCGTGACGTTCTCCGGATGGAGGATCTTGATGCCTTTGCGGGTTATCT
>Ga0315282_10007245_pt1 | contig 18279 bp, 14 predicted proteins | sample YL17G07_20_MG_FD_203693 | JGI IMG/M metagenome (GOLD analysis project Ga0315282, IMG submission 203693) | Sediment microbial communities from Yellowstone Lake, YNP, Wyoming, USA - YL17G07_20 | ecosystem: Environmental > Aquatic > Freshwater > Lake > Sediment | place: USA: Wyoming | collected...
AACCGCCTGTGCCGCTGTGGCGGCGCGGTCTATGACCGCCGGTGTCCCACAAAGAGGCCTGTCTCAGGGGCGATTCATGAATCGCCCCTACTTTGTCGCCAACCGAATCGTCAGCACCTGATGTGGCTTGATACTGAAGCGCACGCTGTGCGCGTCGACCCCAAGTGTCTTGCCGGGGACCTCAACCCCGTTCGCTTCGCGGGCAGACGCGATCGTGAGGAGCGGCAGCGTGAGCTTGCCTTCCGCGGCGCGTCCGGCGATTTCCTGGAGGCGCAGCACAATCCCCTCGCCGTCTTCGGCCCCTTTCAGGGCGCTGACGAGGACGGTTTCCGGTTGGACTTCCACCAGGCTCGCCTCACCAGCCGGTAGTGAGCCTGGCGGCGGTTCGCGGTTGAGAAACTTGTCGCTGGCTTTCAGCTGCGACACTTCGAGAGGGGATCGCACTTCGCGCGCAAAGCGGGCAATCCTCGCGGGTTCGAAATGCTTCCCGCTGGTTATGGCGTAGCGAAAGACGAAATCGCCGGACTGCCCGGCAGGCGTATTCGTGAACCAGTAGTTGTTCAGCGCGTACGAAAACACCGCGGAGGAAGCCTTGGAGAACCTGGCAGGCCAGCGGCCGCGGTTGATGTCGCCCAGCGAGACTAGGGGTGCATCCACCGCCGCCAAGGTGAGGGCTGCCGTGCCGTCCTCGACATTCACCCAGTTCTGGGCGGCAAACCACTCGCTGGCTCCGCCTTCGAGCAGGTCTTTCTCCGGATCAACCCAACCGTTTGCCGTGTCGAAGCGAAACGTGGGATTCATAGCCGCCCAGGGAAACGCGAAGTACGCGGCTTCCTTGGCGTAGGTCAGGTCTTTCCGGATACGGTTGCGAATTTCGATGCGCTTTTCATCGTCGGGCAGGAAGATCTGGGTTTCGATTTGGGGGGTATTGAGTGCCCTGGCGGCTAGCCGCACCACGTGGCCCCACGGTGTCTTTTCGACGGAAACAATCTGGCCCTGCTCCGGGTGGTGAACGGTGAGCTCCGCGAAAGGCAGGTGGCGCGCCAGATGGGTGAGCTGGGTGGCCTCGTCTTCTTCGCCGCGCCCCTTCTCGCTGCCGCCTCCCGTGACGTAGAGATACTCGTTCAACAAGTAAGGGCTTGCCGCGTCCACAAGTTCGCGTCCGAGTTCCTTGTCGTAAAGGCCCCTGATGGCGGCACGCGTCGTGTCGAGTGTGACGCGGTAGAACTTGTTCTGAAAAACATTGCTCTCCGGCTCCGAGCGGCCCGGAAGGACCGCCTGTCCGCGCCCCAGGCGATACACCTTGTAGCCCAGGGAGGGCACATCACGCGCCCAGAAGCGGATGGCCTGATAGCCTTCGCGCTCCTCGACCACTTCATAAGGGACTGGGCTATTCGAAGCGAGGTCGGTGAGCGTGGTACCGGTGTCTACCTGGAATCGGACCAGCCCGCTCCGCGGCCAGCTCAGGGGGTTGTATACGACAAGGCTTTCGCCGCGCGTATCGATCCGGTCCGCAAGCTGGCTCAGGCCGCGGCGCATCAGTTCATCAATGTCCCTCTCCGCTTGCGTTGTCCGGCTTCGCTTCACCTCCAGTTGGCCAATCATCTCGTCGTGTTCCGGTTGACGTGGTCCGCGGTACGAAGTAATCGTGTGCTCGCCGTAGAGCAAGAGATTGCGCCAGATATTTCGGCTGAGCTCTACCGGGAACCGCAGCGTCTCGGTGAGGCTGGCGGTGAGCGCCGCCAGCGAGTCTGCGGCGCGCGCCCGTGTCTGGCTTGTCCGGTAGCGCGAGGTGGAGGCAGCGTCGGTTCCCAAGCCGTCTTCCCAGTAGGCGCCGCTGTCGCCACGGACTACCGGCAGGCGGTCCGAGTATTTTTCCTCGACATAGCGGAAGAAGTCAGTGAACCGGCAGGGGATAATCTGAGGATACGCGTACTGCGCGTTCCAGCGTTCCGCGAGTGCCGCGTCCTGATAATCCAGCGGAACGTTCTCAACCTCGGCGCCGTACAAAAGCACGGCGTCCGGAGCGTAATCGGGGCGTTCATAGGCTTGAAGGAAAGTGGAGAGGCCGCCCGGACCAGCTTCCACTGCCGGGGGCAAACCGAAGACCGCCCGCAGTTGGTGGTAATGGTACGAGTACCAGGCAAGCACGCGCGCGCCGTCTGGTCCCTCCCACCAGAACGGCGAGCGCTGGCTCCAGCGCCCGTGGACGAGAAGCGGGCCGCGAGTCTGATTGCCTCCTGCCGCGAAGTAGCGGATGTTGGCTGCGGCCAGGATTGACGGCAACGACCAGGAATAAGACGGGACGTCGGTTATATTCGCGAATTCAAAGGGAACACCGTAGCGTGCTTCGAGTTCCTTGCTTAAGTACATCCCGCGGCAAAGCTCTTCCAGGGAGAGGGCCTGCGTCAAGAAGCTTCCATAGAAGGCGTTCACAGCGATTTTGCCCGCTCGGGCGTCCTCGGCAAAGCGGCGAGCTTGTTCGGCTGTGCGCGTCGCCAGCCACTGTTCGACGATCCAGCTTCCGTCCAGGTTGAAGCGGTAGTCCGGGTGAGCTTGATTCACGGCGAACAGGGCGTCGAGCTGTCTCGAGTGGACTTCGGCAACCTTGGCCTGGTAATCGGTATACCCCACATCCAGGTGCTCGTTGGGAGCGTAGTAGATGTTCCACTTCCGGCGCGGCGTGAAATCCGCTGAGAAGGACTGCGGGCTCCGGCCGGGTTTCAACTCCGAGACCTCGATGCGGGCCGCCCCGGCAGGCGTCCCGTCGGGGATTTGAAGTGTGTAACGCGCCTCACCAAATTCGGAGTTCTTGGGTATGTTGATTTGAGTGCTGAAACGGCCCACAACCACACGCGCCTTTCCCCCGCGCCAGGTGTCCGGGAACCGCACGGTCAGCCAGCATTCCTCGGTGAGCCCCTCGCCGGACTTGCGGAAGAGAACCGTGGGCTCGAGGGAGACGCTCAGTTTTTCGTCAAGGACGGTGTCTGCGTCCTGAGAGAGCGAAAGGGAATCGTAGTAGAAACCAGAATCGCCGGGGCCGCCTGCCGTGATGTGGTGCGTTACGGTCGGCGGTTCGTCCAAGCAGGTGAGGGTCAGGCGATTCTCGCCGGCGCGGAAATATCGGGCGGGCAGCGCGACCCTCCGCTGCTCAGATGAGTGGATGGGATTGAAGGCGTCTTCCTCGTCACCCAGCTCGAAGCTCAGCTTTGGGCTCAGGTAGTAGTTCCCGGTGTGGCCGTTGATCTCGACCCGCAGTACCGGGATGCGCGGCTGCCGGAACAGCAGGCTGAGGTTCAGGTAGAATGTCCTGCGCGGCGGCTGCGCAAGATTGAAAAGAAGGGTGTAAGGATAAGCCTTGCCACCCATCACCCCGTTACCCGAGCCCGGGTGAAACTTGGGCCAGCGTTTTTCTTCGTCGCCACTGCCCAGCCGTACAACCACCGGTTCGCCTGCCTGGGCGTCCGGCCAGAGCGTGAACTCGTGGTCCGAGTAATCCTGCTTGCCCAACTGCCAGATCACCTTTTCGACGCCCAACGCGGGCGTGCCCAGAGCGACGATTAAGACCGAGGCCGAGATGAGACGGAAAAGGACGCGCATCGGTGTAACTTCTTTCGAGATCATTGCGGAAGTCTAGCATAGTGGAACAGCATGCGCCTGGGTTTTGACTGCCGGGGTCTGTGCTGGCGGGCGCAGCAGGTCTTAGGTGGAGCAAGCGACCCGGTTCCCCCTTCAGCAGACACTCTATGAGCGGGCCGTGCAGGGGGTGAACTTTGAAGTTATAGTGACTTTGAGGCTAGAATTGACACTGAATAGGGATTTCCCGTATGACCGCTTTGCTGAAAGCGCTGCTCATCCTGAGTCTCGTAGTGCTGAACGCCTTCTTCGTGGGGGCGGAGTACGCGTTGCTGAGCGTGCGCCGCACGCGCCTGGAACAACTGGCCGGAGAAGGGGAAGCCCGCAGTCGCCTGGTTCTGACGCTTCTCGCTGACGTTGGCCTGCTGTTTTCAGGAATCCAACTGGGCATCACCGTGGCCAGCCTCCTCATGGGTGCTGTGGGGGAGAGCATCATAGCTCACGCCATTGAACGCGCGCTGGAAGGCCACCTCGACCAGTACGTCGCGCTCACGGTGGCGCACTCGATTTCCGTGGGTACGGCATTCCTCCTGATTACGACGCTGTTGATGGTCCTGGGTGAGCTGGTCCCCAAGGCGATGGCCTACGACCGCGCCGAGCAGGTCTCCCTGCTCATCGCCCGGCCCATGCTTGTGTTCCTGCGATTGACCAACTATCCGGTGCGGGCATTGGACTGGATGGCCAGCATCGTCCTCCGCCTCTTGGGTCAACCTGTGGCCGGTGCTCATGGCGCCGCCCACACCCCCGAGGAAGTCAAGCTGATTGTCTCCGGCATTCGCAAGCGCGGGATGCTGGGGGAAGAGCAGGAGGAGATGATCCACAGCGTCTTCGACCTCGACCGCGTACTGGTGCGGGAAATCATGGTGCCGCGCCCCAAGATTACCTGCCTGCCCTTGACGCAGGACCTCCATTTTCTTTTGGGCCGAGTCGTCGAAGACCGTTATTCGCGTGTCCCGATCTACGAAGGCTCGCCCGACCACCTCGTGGGCATCTTGAACACCAAGGACCTGCTGCGCGTGGCCTTCGAGCGGCTGCGGCAGCGAGTGCCCCTGGATGCGCCGCTGGATTTGCGCTCTCTGCTTTACCAGCCGATGATCGTGCCGGAAACGATGTCACTCGCCCGGATGCTCGACGAAGGGCGCGAGAAGCACGCTCAGATGGCTCTGGTGGTGGACGAGTTTGGCACCTTCGTGGGTCTGGTGACCCTGGAAGATGTCCTTGAGCAGATCGTGGGTGAGATTCAGGACGAATACGACCGCGAAGAAAAGGCGATTCACAAAGTCGCCGAGAACGTCCTGGTGGTGGACAGTTCTCTCGGCCTGCGCGAGCTGGCGGATGACTACGACATCGTCCTGCCGCGCGGCGCCGGTTACGAAACGCTGGCGGGCTTTGTGCTGGAGCGGCTGGGTCTCATCCCGCAGGGGGGTGAGAGTTTCGTGTTCGATGGCCGCCGCTACACGGTGCTGGAAATGGACGGCCGGCGCGTGGCGAAGGTCCGAGTGGAAAAGCTGCCCGGCCCCGGCGCGGCCGTGCCGAAGCCGCCTCCCGCCTGAGGACTGCGGGCGGGGGGATCTCTCTGGCGCTACGGCGTTCTCGCGGATGGATTTGAGACCGTTGAGGGGTGCTACTCGGGGGTGGGAGCGGTTTCCTCGCCCAGGACTACTCCCACTTCCGCGCCGCGGCTGGCGTTGAGGGCTTTCGCCGCCGAACCACGACTTGTGCAGATCTCCAGATACCCCGAACTCCCCACAATCGCGAAAATCTCCGAGGGCTTCCCCATGGAATAGGAGAGGTTCAGCTTCGTGATTTCCTGCTGGTTGACAATGATCTTGAAGGGTGGAGGATTCTCCGCGAAGAGCTGGGGGACGTCATCGGGCAGGAGGTTGGTGATGACGTTGCCAAACTTGTCAACTCTAAGCACCTTGCCTGTAACCAGTCGGTCGCTAACCCGCTTGGGCTTGGGCGAGGGGAATTTGGCATAGTCGGTAATCGGCTCGCCGAACTTGTCCACCTCCAGACCTCGGCTGAGCCAGCCGGCCACGGGGGCAAAGACGTCCCGCGCGTGGAAAGTGTGGCTGACGGGGTTCAAGAAATAGTGGTCGGAAGTGATGTGCCGCACTTCGATGGATTCTTCGCGCTCGTAGACGAGCGACAGCACGCCATTGTCCGGGGCGACAAACTTCTGCTCGATCGTGCGTGCCAGGAGCGGTCGCCGGGTCGTTCCCACGCCCGGGTCCACGACCACCAGGTGGATTGTGTCGGTCGGGAAGAATCGGTAGCTCTGCGCCAGGGTGAAGGCGGCGTCGAAGATATCGTAGGAATTGACCTCATGGCAGACGTCCACGATTTCGACGTCGGGGTTGATGCCCAGGATGACACCCTTCATGACCCCCACAAAATGGTCGGCAAGGCCGAAGTCGGTAATGAGTGTGACGACCTGTTTGCGAGGCAACTGCTCCCTCTGGCTCGTGGCGCGCGTGAGCGGCGAGCGAAGAAGGCAAACTATCCGAAAGGGCAGGCTTTGTCAAGCAACGTTGCGGCCCGCCACGCGCCTCCGCCCACGAGCGCGCTGTGGCGGCCTTGCCCAGCCAATTGTCTCGTCCGAGTCCGGGCCCCAAGCGCCGCGCACCCGCCCGGGAGACGGCCGTAAAAGCTCGGCCCTACTTGGTGAGGAGAGAGCGAAACTGGGCGAGGGTGAGCGGGGCGACGGAAGCGGTGGCCAGGTTCTCTTCGACGTGCTCGCGTCGGCTCATGCCCACCAGGGCGCAGGTGATTCCTGGGGTCGAACGCACAAACTGGATGGCGCACTGCGCGTCAGTCTCCGAATCCGGGAAGCCGTTCCGGACCTGGGCAGGCAACCCCTCCGTGAGATGGCCCTGCATGAGGCTGGCGCTGGCGGCGACCAGCAAGCCGTTGGCGCGCGCCACCTCGAGGCAGGTGGCCGGCTGGCCCTTCCACGTCTGGCATTTCGCCACCCACGCCTCGGGCATGGCCAGATTGAAGGGGAGCTGGATGGCGCGGAAATGGTGGCCATGGCCGCCGACCTCTTCCGCTATACCCAGGACGGCGGCTAGCGAAATCGCCTCGCGCGAGTCGGGGCTGTGGCGGTACGCGTTCCACGTTGCCGTGCCGTAAATACGGATCTTGCCATCGCCTACGGCGGTTTCCAGCGCCTCGAAGGCGGCCCGCAAGCGGCGATAGAACTCCTGGCGTGAGACGGCGCTGAGCTGGGTCTCGGGGTTGTGGACGTAGTAGATGTCCAGCGTCTCGACCCCCAGATTCTGCCGGCTGAGCTCAATCTGATTCGTCAGAAACTTCGGCGACATGACGTGGCAGCCAGCTGCCACCTCCTCCGGCTGAACGAGTCCTGTCCGGATCAGCTTTTCGTAGAAGTAGCTGGTAGGGTCTGCTGGCTCGTCGCCGTCGAAGGTGAGGAAGCCACCCTTGGTGGCGAGCACCAGTTCATCGCGGCCGAGGGTGCCGGCGGCGACCATCGCCGCCAGCGCCCGGCCGATGGCACGTTCGCTGCGCTGGTGGCGATAGTTGATGGCGGTGTCGAAGTGGTTCGTGCCCAGCTCGACGGCGCGCCTGACGGCGTCGCAGTAAAGCTGGTCGCAGGCCGCGGTGGGGTCGCCCAGGTAAGTGCCGAGGCCAATCGAGGAAATCCACAGGCCGTTGCTCGAACGCAAATGGCCCGGCAGGCGCGCCTCAAAACGGGCGCGGAAGCGCGCGGTTCCTTCCAGCGTGGCGTAACCTGGAATGAGCATGCGTCAGCGGCCCTCGGGGAGGCAGTTGTTTTAACCCGCAGGACAGGGAATGGCAAGTACTTTGGGTATGAACCCCGGCGTCGGCGGGGAAGCGCCACCGAGATGGTGCAAATCGTGCCGATATTGCGATGATTCCCGCCCCCGACCCGGCGTCATCCTAATCCCGGCTCGCCTTTACCAGGAAGATGGGGATGTCGGATGTGTGGCGGACCTTAGTGATGGTGGTGCCGTGAATCAGGTCGGCGAGCAGGCGGTGGCCGTGGGTGGTCATGGCGATAAGGTCGCAATTCTCCGCGCGCGCGGCGCGCAAGACCTCGTCGGCGGGCTCGCCGGCGCCGTGGCGGATGGTGACGCGGAAGCCTTCCGCGAAGAGCTCCTTGCCACGCTTCTCCAGGTATTCGCGGTCCTCTCTGATTTCGTTCGAATCCGACAGATTCAGGTCTTTCTGCCAGCGCGCCACCCAGCCGTGGGAAACGTGGAACAGCAGGATGTCCGCCTGCGTGAGGCGGGCCAGTTCCTTGACCTTCGGCAGCAGGACGTCGTCGGCTTGGCTGTGATCGAGAGCAACCAGAATCTTCTTGAACATCGTTCTCCCCCTCAGGTGACCCAGCTTCGGAATATCTGAATCAGAAGATAAGCGTTCAGCGCCGCGATGACTCCCGCCACCAGCCAGGCTAGGGCTTTCACCCAGCGAGGGTTTGCGAACTCGCCCATCTTAGCCGGGTCGCTGGTGAACTGCACCAGGGGAAAGACGGCGAAGGAGAGTTGCAGGCTCAGAACGACCTGGCTGAAGATGAGGAGCTTGGCTGTCCCGCTGGCGCCATAGAAGGCCACGGCAATGATGGCCGGCACGATGGCGATAAGGCGCGTGATGAGCCGGCGCAGCCAGGGCGCCAGCCGGATATTGAGAAATCCTTCCATTACGATCTGGCCGGCCAGCGTCCCTGTCAAGGTGGAATTCTGGCCGGAGCAAAGCAGCGCGAGCGCAAACAGGACGCTGGCGAAAGGAATGCCCAGCAGCGGCGAAAGCGTGTGATAGGCGTCCTGGATTTCCGCTATTTGGGTTATTCCCTGCCGGTGAAAGCTGGCGGCCGCCATGATGAGGATGGCGGCGTTGATAAGGAAGGCAAAGTTGAGCGCCAGCGCAGAGTCCAGGAAGTTGTACCGTATGGCCGTGCGCAAGCCCTCGCGCGTCCGCGCAATGGCGCGCGTCAGCACGACGGAGGAATGCAGGTAAAGGTTGTGAGGCATCACCGTGGCGCCCAGCATGCCGATCGCGATGTAGAGCATCTCGCGATTGGTGAACAGCTCCGGCGTGGGGATGAAACCGCGACCGATGGCGGCCAGGTCGGGCTTCACCAGGAGGATCTCCAGCAAGTAGCACGTGCCAATAGTGCCGATGAGGGCTACGACGATTGCTTCCAGGACGCGAAACCCGTGGCGCTGTAAGTAGAGGATGGCGAGGACGTCGAGGGAGGTGACCAGCACGCCCCAGATGAGCGGCAGGCCAAAAAGCAGGTTGAGCGCAATGGCTGAGCCGATGACCTCCGCCAGGTCACAGGCGGCGATGGCAATCTCGCACAGCACCCAGAGGGCCAGCCTGGCGCGCCGCGAGTAGTAATCGCGACACGCCTGCGCCAGGTCACGCTCGGTCACAATCCCCAACCGCGCCGCCAGCGTTTGCAGCAGCACGGCCATCAGGTTGGAGAGCATCAGAACGAAGAGCAGCCGGTAGGCGAAGCGCGAGCCGCCGGCCAGGTCCGTCGCCCAATTGCCCGGGTCCATGTAGCCCACCGCGACGATGAAGCCGGGCCCGGAGAAAGCCCAGAGCTTCCGCCAGAAGCGGGCGCCGGCAGGAATGCTGACCGTTCGGTGAACTTCCGGAAGGGAGGGCAGCGCCGGAGCGTTGTCGTAAGGGTTTGTGGGAGGCTCGGCCACGGCTCTACGGCCTCATTGATCTTGCCTGGCACAGACTACGCAAATTGGCTAACTACGCGCTCGTCAAGAGGCCGCGCCGGTTGTGGCCGCGGGGCAATTCCCCAGGCGCTGCACTCTTGCTTCGATCTGCGCTACCCAATCACGGTCTTGAATCGAGGGCAAATTCGCCCGCACGTTGTCGAGGGCGCCGCGGCGGGCAGCCTCGGCGAGGTGGCAGGCGACGGCAAGATCGGAGGCGGCTTGGACGAGCGTGATGGGGCGGACGCTTTCCACGAGCCTTGCGGTTTCCCTTACCAGTTCTGCCGTTTCCAGTGGCACCAGGGTGGAGGCCTTCGACGCCTCCTCCATCGCCCTGGCGCGCGCCGCTGCCTCGGATTCCGTTGACTTGGGGAGCTTGAGGGCGGCCACGACCGCATCGTAGCTCTGCGCGTCGCGGTCAATGTTGGCGAGCAGACGGTCACGGAGTTGAGCGAGGCGCCGGCGTGATTCCTCGAGGGAGGCGTGATGGGCCGCGAAGGATTTGCGCTTGAGCGTCAGCCCGCAGACCATTTCTCCCAGTGCTGCGGCCAGCGCCCCCGCCAGGGCGGAGACACTCCCGCCGCCCGGCGTGGGCGTCGGAGCCGCCACCGCGGCGACGAACCCCTCCGCAAGTTCCTGCGGATTCCCGCCCCGCGGCGCCCCCGCTGACGCCTGTTCTGCCAGGACCTTCGCCAGGCGGTTCTCAACAATCAGTTCCGGACGGAAATTCTCGATCTTGAGGTAGTGGACAGCGGCGTCCTCCAGAGCCCGGCGGGGAACCAAGCCCACAATCTCGCTGGCGACGATCGCGATACCGTGCGCAGCCGCTTCGCGCGCTACCGTGTCGAACACTGAGCCGATGGAGGTGGTTTCAAAGTCAGTCAGATTCATCGAGACTTGTGCTAGGTTCCGAGCCTTGAGTTCCACGCCCATGGCCTTGACGCAGGGAAACCCGCCGCTCGAGGCGCGGATTTTCTTGGCAATCGCTTTGGCCAACGCCACGTCGGGGGTGTTGAGATTGATGTTGTAAGCAATCAGGAATTTCCGCGCGCCCACCACCGTGGCGCCCGCGGTGGGGTGAAGCTCGGCTTCGCCGAAGTCCGGCCGCCGCGCGGGGTTGGTGCGGACTTCTCTGCGCAAGCCCTCAAACTGCCCCCGGCGGATGTTTTCCAGGTTCTGGCGCTCGGGCTGGCGCGCCGCGGCTTCGTAAAGATAGGTCGGGATGCGAAACCGCCGCCAGGTTTCTTCCGCCACCCACTCGGCGATGCGGACGCAATCGTCCAGGGTTACGCCGGAAATGGGGACGAAGGGCACGACGTCGGTGGCGCCCAGGCGCGGGTGCGCGCCCTGGTGCTGAGCCAGGTCGATAAGCTCCGCGGCGCGTCCAATGCCGCGCAGCGCGGCCTCGCCGATCGCTTCGCGCGTTCCGACGAGGGTGATGACCGAGCGATTGTGGTCCGCGTCCATCTCCTGGTCGAGGAGATAGACGTCCGGCCCGGCCAGGATCGCCTGGATGATGGCTTCAACCTTCTGGGCGTCCCGCCCCTCGCTGAAGTTGGGCACGCACTCGACGATGGTTTGCATAACGTCAATTTACCACGAGACGAGCGAGCAGGACTGCCAGTTGTCCGTGGTCCGTTGTCAGTCGCGACGCCGCTGACAACTGGTCACTGACTGCTGGCCGGAATAGATCATCCGCCCACGCTTCACAGTCATCACGCAATGGTTCCAGCCGAAGTAATAGGGGATCTCGCGGTAGTCGTTTACGTCCATCACCGCGAGATCGGCCTGTTTGCCGGGTTCGAGTGAGCCGCAGCGGCGAGCGCGGCGCAGGGAATAGGCGGCGTTGATGGTGGCGGCGGAAATGGCCTCGGCCGGCATCATGCGCATGACCGTGCACGCCAGCGTCAAGATGAACTGCATGTTCAGCGTGGGACTCGAGCCAGGGTTGAAGTCCGTGGCCACCGCTACTGCGGCGCCCGCTTCAATCAGCCGCCGCGCGGGAGGATACGTCCCGAGACCCAGGTGAAAATTCGCGCCGGGCAGGAGGGTGGCAACCACGTTCGAACGAGCCAGCGCGCGGATATCCGCGGCGGTCACGTGGTCGAGGTGATCGGCCGAAGCCGCGCCAAGCTCCACGGCCAGGCGGCTCGCGCCCGTGCGGCTCAACTGCTCGGCATGGACGCGAGGAATCAGGCCGTGTCGGACGCCGGCGGCCAGCAACCGGCGGCACTCGGCCACACTGAACGCGCCTCGGTCCGAGAAACAGTCCACGAATTCCGCGAGCTTCTTTCGAGCTACGGCGGGAATCAACCGCCTCGCCATCAGGTTGACATAGGCCGTCGAGCGTCCTACGTATTCCGGTGGGAGTGCGTGGGCAGCCAGCAGAGTGGGAACGAGTTCCAGCGGGGAAATCCTGCGCAACTGCCGAATAACCTTGAGGATTTTCATCTCACCCGCGATGTTGAGGCCGTAACCCGTTTTGGCCTCGACGGTGGTGGTGCCATGGGCACCGAACTCCGCGAGAAAGCGGGAAGTCTGGGCAACCAACTCGCGCGGGCTGGCCTGGCGTAGCAGGCGGGCTGAAAGTCTAATCCCCCCTCCTGCCGCGGCAACTTCCTCGTAGGTCTTGCCCCGGATTCGCTGTTCGTAATCCTCCACGCGGCTGCCGGCAAAAACCAGGTGGGTGTGGCAATCGACAAACCCCGGCATCACCACCCGGCCCCGGCAATCGATGGCCTGGGCTCGAAGGCGTCGAGCCTCCTCTTCAAGTTCGGTGGTAGCCCCGACGCGGGAAATCTTCGAGCCAACGGTCAGTACCGCACCGTCCCGGATGACGCCGAGTTCGCCCAGAGCCGTTCCGCGGCGAGGGATCGGCGGCCCGGAGAGGGTCAACAGTTGTGCAGCGTTTCGGAAGAATAGCGGGCGCAAAAGACGTGGCGGCATTTGACAGAGTCAGGCGTTTTGCTACAATATCTCCAACCGACAGCGGGGGTGGTTCTTATGCCGAGCTACGACTATTACTGCAAAGAATGCAAGAAAACGTTCAACGTGATCATAACTCTGGCCGAATACGAGAAAGGGCACGTCACCTGCCCGAAGTGCAAGAGCAAGAAAGTGGAACAAAAGCCCTCAGTGTTTTTCGCCGTGACCTCCAAGAAAAGCTAAGAGCAGTGACGAGTGACCAGTGACAAGCGGCACGTTTCTGGGTCTGCTCGTCACTTGTCACTCGTCACTGCTCCCATTGGGATTCTCACCCCTGCCTTCTGCGCAAACCGAATCGCTTCTTCGTAGCCGGCGTCCGCGTGGCGGGCGATGCCGATTCCGGGGTCGTTCGTCAGGACGCGTTGGATTCGCCTGGCCATTTCCGGCGTGCCATCGGCCACGGTAACCTGCCCAGCATGGAGCGAATAACCGATTCCCACGCCGCCGCCGTTGTGAAACGACACCCAGCTTGCACCCGAAGCCGTGTTGAGCAGGGCATTGAGCACCGGCCAGTCGGCGATGGCGTCGCTGCCATCCTTCATGCCCTCTGTTTCGCGGAACGGGGAAGCCACGGAGCCACAGTCCAGGTGATCGCGCCCGATAACGATGGGCGCCTTGAGTTCACCTCCTGCCACCAAGTCGTTGATTCGTTCGCCGAACAGCGCCCGTTCACCGTAGCCCAGCCAGCAAATACGCGCCGGCAAACCCTGGAACTTCACATGCTTGCTGGCCAGCCGGATCCAGCGGTTCAGGATGGCGTTATCGGGGAAGAGTTCAAGGACGAGCTCGTCCGTGCGGTAGATATCTGCGGGCTCACCCGAAAGCGCCACCCAGCGAAACGGTCCGCGCCCTTCGCAGAACCGCGGGCGAATATAAGCCGGCACGAAGCCGGGAAAGCTGTAGGCATCTTTGACCCCGCCGTATTCGAAAGCCATGGTGCGGATGTTGTTGCCGTAATCGAACGTGGCGGCACCGAGTTTCTGCAATTCCAGCATGCCGGTGACATGTCGCGCGATCGACTCATAAGCGCGCATCAGGTAGTCCTGCGGGTCCTTGCGGCGGAGGGCGGCCGCATCCTCCAGGCTCAGGCCGGCGGGGATGTAACCGTTCAAGGGGTCGTGGGCGCTGGTCTGGTCGGTGAGGAGGTCCGGCACAACGCCCCGGCGGGCAAGTTCCGGAACGATGTCGGCGCAGTTCCCGACCAATCCCACCGAGACGGCTTGCTTCTGCCTGACCGCATTCCTGAGGATGCGCAGGGCCTCGTCCAGGTTGTTGACGCAGATATCGCAGTAGCCGGTGCGGATGCGCCGCTTGATCTTCTCGGCGTCCACCTCGACGCCTAGAAATGCTGCGCCGTTCAGCGTAGCCGCCAAAGGCTGCGCGCCCCCCATGCCCCCCATTCCGCCGGAAACGACCAACTTGCCGCTGAGATCGCTCCCGAAGTGCTTTTGTCCCGCCGCCGCGAAGGTTTCATAAGTCCCTTGCAGGATTCCTTGCGTCCCGATGTAGATCCAACTGCCGGCGGTCATCTGGCCGTACATGATGAGCCCCAGACGTTCCAGTTCCCGGAACTTCTCCCAGGTGGACCAGTGCCCAACCAGGTTGGCATTGGCAATCAGCACCCGTGGCGCCCATTCGTGGGTCTGGAAGACGCCGACAGGCTTGCCAGACTGGACCAGCAGGGTTTCGTCGTTCTCAAGTCCTTTCAACGCCTCGACAATGACCCGGTAGCATTCCCAGTTCCGCGCGGCCTTTCCTGTGCCACCGTAGATGATGAGGTCCTGGGGGCGCTCGGCGACCTCCTCGTCGAGATTGTTCATCAGCATGCGCATCGCGGCTTCCTGCTGCCATCCCTGGCAGGAAAGCTCGGTGCCCCGCGGTGCCCGCACGGGACGATATTTGTCCACGGCGCTGGCTTGCTTCTCTTGAGCTGTTGCGCTGGATTCAGCCATCTTGCATCCTCCGGGACGAATCTTAGCCCCATGTCTGGCAAAGCAGAAGGGCAGGCGTCGCGGCCGGGTCGTGAGGGGAGTTCGTTCCACGCGGCCTGGGGATCAGGGCAGCTCTTTGATTCGGATGTTCCGGAACTCCACCCGCGAATTGTGCCCCAAGAACCCGACGTGCCCGTTGGTCCGCGCCAGCCCCGGATGTTTCTTCAGGACCTCGGGGTCCTGCACCGAATCCAGGTCCGCATCGAGGATGACGGTGCCATTCAGCGTCACCTTGATGCGTCGCCCCTCGGCCCGGATTTCCTCGGAATTCCACTCACCGGCTTTCTTCAAATAGCCGCGCTTGGCGGGAATGACGTCATAGACTGAGCCGTGATACTGCGCAGGCCGAAGGTCTTTGTACGCCGGCGCCTCATTGTCGAGGACTTGGATTTCCATCCCCGCGTACGCGGCGTCGCCTTCAAGCGGCGCCCGGACGCCCACGCCGTTGTTGCCCGCAGGCGCGGTACGGAATTCGAAACGGAAGACAAAATCCGCGTACTCCTTTTCGGTGAACAGATTTCCTCCCCCGTCTGCCGGGCACACCAGCACGCCGTTTTCGACCACGTAGCCGGGGCCGTGCTTCCCGACCAGCGTCCAGCCGTTCAACGTCTTACCATCGAACAGCTTGACGAAGCCTGGCTCGTTGCCTGCCAGGCTGGGCGCAACCAGAAGCGAAACCAGAGCTGATAGTAAGGTTGGGTGTCTCATGATGGAGTACCCTGTATCACGTTTTCCCGGTCGTCTGCAACCCCAGCGCTGCCCCGGCGGCACGAGTTGCCGGCGTGGATGCCGGCGCTACGGAACGACAGTGGTGAGGACACCTTAGTTGCAGGAGAAGCGCGGGCCAGGGAATAGGGAACAGGCCGCAAAGAACGACTTTTCCGTGCGTCCTCTTTGGGTGCGCTTTGAACGCCGACAATTAACCACCAACAACTGACAACTGAGCCTTCTCCTCTGCTAGAATGACTTTGGGGGAACAAAAGATGGAAAACGACGTGTGGCGGATTGCAGGAAGGGAATTTCGTTCGCGGTTGATTGTGGGCACGGGGAAATACCGGAACTTCCAGGAGATGGTGCAGGCGCACGGGGCCTCGGGGGCAGAGATCGTGACGGTGGCCGTGCGGCGCGTCAACCTGACGGACAAGACCAAGGAGTCGATGCTGGACTACATCGACACCAAGAAGTTCTTCATCCTGCCCAACACGGCCGGCTGCTACAGCGCCGACGAGGCCATTCGCACGGCGCGCTTGGCGCGTGAGGTGGGCCTCTCGAACTGGATCAAGCTGGAGGTCATCGGCGACGAGAAGACGCTCTTCCCCGACAACTTTGCCCTGGTCGAAGCCACGAAAGTGCTGGTGAACGAGGGCTTTGTCGTGATGCCCTATACGAACGACGATCTCATCGCCGCGCGGCGGCTGATTGATGCGGGCGCCGCCGCCGTGATGCCGCTCGGCGCGCCCATCGGCTCCGGACTCGGCATCCAGAATCCCGCCAACATCCGCATCCTGCGCGAGATGATTACCACGGTTCCCTTGATTCTCGATGCCGGGGTCGGCACAGCTTCGGACGCCACCATCGCCATGGAACTGGGCGCGGACGCCGTGCTAATGAATACCGGCATCGCCGGCGCCCAGAATCCCGTTCTCATGGCTGAGGCGATGAAACACGCCATCCTCGCCGGCCGCCAGGCCTACCTCGCCGGGCGCATGGCAAAAAAGCTCTACGCCACGGCCTCCAGCCCGCTGGAAGGAGTCGTTCGGTAGCGCGGCGTTCGCAGTCTAACAGTCCGGCATTTCAACGGGATTTGGAAAGCCGCAAGGTCGGACAGCGGACCCTGCGCTGCAAGGCTATTTCTTGGCTGTGGCTGGGGCTTCGGGCTTCGGCTGCTTCTCAGGCAGCACGTAGATGATTTCGCCCGGGCGAGCGAGTTTCATCTGCTCGCGGGCCAATTTCTCGATGGCTTTGGGGTCGGACTTCAGGGCTTTGATCTCCTCTTCAAGTTTCTTGTTTTCTTCCTGGAGCTGTCGGACCTGTTCCTGGAGGGTTTGCAGCTCCTTCCGACGGCGGCGCAGGGTCAGGTAACCGTGCTCGCCGAAGATCTCGTGCACGATGAGGAAGATCATGACCAGCGCCAGCGCCAGAAAGGCGAGGCGGCGAAAGCGGGCGTCTTCCCAGCTCAAGCGCATCATGGGTTCATGACGAAGGCTTGGGCGGCCTTGGCCAGGCGGTCGCGTTCTTCCGGCGACGCCGCCTCGCAATAGACCCGGACCACCGGCTCCGTGCCCGAAGGCCGCATCAGCACCCAGGAGCCATCCTTGCGAATCATCTTCAAGCCGTCGGTGCGGTCAATCTTCGCCACCTTCTGCGAGCCAAACTCATCCCAGTCGCGCCGGAGTTTTGCGAGCAGGCGCGTCTTGACCTCCGGGCTCAGAGACAGATTGATTCGGACGGGATAGAAGGCGCCGACTTTCTTGAAGAGGGCGTCAAGCTGCTGCTTGATGGAAAGGCCGCGCCTGGCCACCGCCTCCGCCATGAGCAGGCAGGCCAGGATGCCGTCCTTCTCCGGCAGATGGCCGCGGATGGAGAGGCCAGCGCTCTCCTCGCCGCCCAGAACGATCTTGTTTTCTTTGATCAGTTCGCCGACGTACTTGAAGCCCACCGGCGTCTGGTAGAGGGGGACGCGGTGGTAATTCGCCACGGCATCAACCAGGTGGGTGGTGGCGACACTGCGCCCAATGCCGCCGGGAATCTTGCGGACTTCGATCAGGTAGTCGGCGAGCACAGCCAGGATGTAATTGGGCTGGATCCAGGCGCCGTCGGCGTCCACAAAGCCGAAGCGGTCGGCGTCGCCATCGGTCGAAACGCCCAAAGCGCAGCCTTCCTCCTGGACGATTTTCGCCAGCTCTGCCAGGTTCTTCTCGCTTGGCTCAGGGCCTACGCCTGAAAACAGCACGTCGCGGAAGTCGTGTATCGTGTGTACTTTGGCGCCCGCTTCGCGCAGGAGGGCGTCGAGGTAGCCCCGCCCGGTGCCGTAAAGCGGGTCGTAGGCAATTTTCAGGCGGGCTGCGCCGATGGCCTTGAGGTCCACCTTGCGGCGCAGATCGTCTAGATACGCGGGTCGCGGGTCGGTGGGTTGGCCGAGAGACGCCGCGGGCTTCGGCCCCTTCACCGGAAACTCCCCCGACTGGACTCTTTCCACGTAGCTTTCGATTTCCCGCGTGACCTCGGGCAGGGCCGGAGCACCGTCGGCGCTCGAGAATTTTAGGCCGCTGTACTCGGCGGGATTGTGGCTGGCGGTGATGTTGATACCGCCGTCCAGCTTGTTCTGGATGATGTGATACGAAATGGCAGGGGTGGGATCGGGGCGCTGGCAGACCTGGGTCTCAATGCCGTGGGAGCCCAAGGTTTCGGCTGTCGTCTGGGCGAACTTCTCCGCCAGGAACCGCGTGTCGTAGCCCACGATGACCCGCGGTCGGGAAGACTTCGAGAGCAGATAGCGGGCGATGGCCGCCGCAGCCAGCCGGACGTTGGCGAACGTAAAATCCTCAGCAATCACGCCGCGCCAGCCGGAAGTGCCAAAGTGAATGGGGTTGTCTATCATGGCGAGGCTATTGTATCTTTGGGCTAGCTCCTGCGCAACAATCCAGTCCTTCCCCCAAGGAGGAGCTGTGACGGACAAGATAATTATTATGGTGACCGCGGCCAGCCGTCGCGAGTGTCGCAAGATCGCCCGGCACTTGGTGGAAGCCGAGCTCGCGGCCTGCGTGAACATCACGCAGCCGATTGAGTCTATCTATCGCTGGGAAGGGAAGCTAGCCGAGGGAAAAGAGTTCCTGATGTTCATCAAGAGCACCCGGGAACTGTTTCCGGAAATCAAGCTGGAAATCTCCAAGCTGCACAGTTACCATACGCCGGAAATCATCTGCCTGCCGATTGCCAACGGC
>Ga0315282_10007247_pt1 | contig 18278 bp, 15 predicted proteins | sample YL17G07_20_MG_FD_203693 | JGI IMG/M metagenome (GOLD analysis project Ga0315282, IMG submission 203693) | Sediment microbial communities from Yellowstone Lake, YNP, Wyoming, USA - YL17G07_20 | ecosystem: Environmental > Aquatic > Freshwater > Lake > Sediment | place: USA: Wyoming | collected...
GCTGTTGCAGAAAAAACTCTTGCCCCCGAATGCTCGCTCGCTCAAAAGCTTTGCTAATATGCCCTGCGGCTCAGAGTACAAAGTATTATCAATATGCAGAAGCTCGCCTGCCTGCTTGCGAATCGCCGCAACTACCTTCGGATGGCAATGACCTATCCCGCTGACAGCCCAGCCCGGAAACATATCCAGAATTTTATTACCGTCGGCGTCAAAACAGTAACAGCCCTTGCCCTTGACGATAACACGCCGCAGCCGACTATAATTGCCGATAACGTATTTATCAAACAAACCAATTGTCTCTTCCGTGGTCATAATTCACATCTCGCACTTGGTCTCAATTCTTAATAATCTCCGTGCCAATTCCCTTATCGGTATAAATCTCTAACAGCAGCGAATGAGGTATCCTGCCGTCGATAATATGCGACTTCTTAACTCCTGCCTCCAGCGCACCTAAGCACGCTTCAACCTTTGGCAGCATCGCGTCACCGATAATACCGGCCCCAACCATCTCTTTAATTTGCGACTCGTTCAGACTCGATATCCGGCTTTCCGGGTCGTTGACGTCGGTTCGTATCCCGTGCGTATCGCTCACAATAACGAGTTTTTCGGCGCATACCCCGCCGGCAACCTTGCCCGCTGCGCTGTCGGCGTTGACATTTAATCTCCCGCCCGCCTTATCCTTGGCCACTGATGCGATAACCGGTATAATCCCGTCGGCGCAGAGCGTCTTTAACAGCTCCGAATTTACCTCGACAACCTCACCGACTAATCCGAGGTCGAGTTTTCGCCCATTTTCGCCGGCCAATCGCAAGACCTCCGCAAACAACACACAACTGCTCAGCGAATGCAGTCCCATCGCCTTGCACTTCAGCTTCTCAAGCGTCTCGCAGATGGGCGCATTGATTTTATGCACAAGCGTATGCTCCGCTATTGTCAGCGTCCGCTCATCGGTATATCGCCGTCCCTGTACCCACACTGCTTCAAGGCCCACCTCGTTCATCGCTTTTGTAATCGCCTTTCCGCCGCCGTGCACAATAATCGGCCGTATCCCCACCGTAGCCATAAACGCTATATCGGTAAGGAGCTTTTTTTGCAGACAGGTATCGTCGAGGACGCTGCCGCCTAATTTCACGACCACAATTCGACCGCGAAACTGCCGGATATATTCCATCGCCTCAATCAACGCACCTGCTTTTGTAATTGCTTCTTCCATTCGGCAAACTTCCCTAAATACCGATTAAACAAAAAAGTGAGTTTATGAATGCAGACCTGATTAGTCAAGTGATATTTGACTTCTTTGTCATTCCTGCTCTTATTCGTTTAGCCGTCGCCGGCATTTATCCGCCGTAGCATTGGCGAAGGTGGACGGCGACGTTACATCTTTACCAGGTCAGCTCCCAATTGCCCGCACGCTGCCTTTATTTTACGCCCTTTTTTAAAGCGGATGGTTGTTTCAATACCGGCTTCTTCCAGCACTTGGGTAAACCGTTTTATGATTTGCCTGTTGCTTGCAGTAAAAGGACAAAGCGGATGAGGATTATACTCAATCAGGTTCACATTACATTTCACCTGATGTACCAGTTTGGCGAGCATTTGAGCGTGCAGTTTGGAATCGTTTAAGCCCTTTATCAGCACATATTCGAAAGTCACGCGATCTCCTGTTTTTAGCTGGTAATATTTCACTGTTGCAAACAATGCTGCGATAGGGCACTTTTTATTGATGGCCATAATCTTGCTTCGCAGCACATCGACCGGCGCGTTCAGCGATATGGCCAATCGCGGATGAATATCCTCCTCCGCCAGCCTTCGGATGCCCTCGACCTCTCCACAGGTGCTGATTGTCAAATGGCGAATGCCGATATTTTTCCCGTCCGGATGATTCAGTATCCGAACGGATTTCAAAACAGCGTCGTAGTTCTGTAGCGGTTCCCCCATTCCCATATAAACAACATTGTTTATTTTGCCGCTGTCTCCTTGAATGATGTTCGCCTGGTCAACAATCTCCGCTGCCGTAAGGTTTCTTTGGAATTTCAGCTTCGCAGTTGCGCAAAATGCACAGTCCATCGAACAGCCTGCCTGTGTTGAAACGCACAGCGTTTTGCGTTTGCCGTCGGATAGAAGTACCGTTTCGACTTGATTACCGTCGCCCAGTTCAAAAAGATATTTTATAGTGCCGTCCGGGTCGGTAAATGTTTGCACAGTATTCAGATGGGAAATATAGTAACCCTGCTCCGCCAGTTCGGCTCGAAAGGTCTTGCTTAAGGGGCTTATATCTGATATGTCAGAGGCACCCCTGGAGTGGATAAACGTGAAAATGTATTTAGCCAGATATTTCTTCTGACCAAAATTTTCGACTATCTCCTCAAGCTCGCTGAGCGTCTTGTTTTTCAAATCTTTGTCCACAATCGCCATTTTACAAAGCAAATCAGCTCCTGTCGAATAATGCTTTTCACGGCGCAATTATTCCTCCAGTCCTTGAAAAGGATAGCCAAAATTCCTATAATAGGCAATTTTGTAATTACGAAGATGTCATAAATATATGCCGGACAACGAAAGCAGTTTATTGTCGCCGGATGAATTGTCGCAGCGAAAGCAGCGCCTTGGAGCGATGCGCCTTTCCCTGATAGAGGGCTCATTTGCAATGGTTATGGTTGCTATGCTTGAGGCCTTCTATGTCCCCTATTTTAATGCGATGGGGGCAGGCACACTCCAGATAGGCCTTGCTGCCAGTCTGCCCGCCCTGGCTGCATCGCTGATTTATATCTACAGTCCCACGGCGCTGCAGCAGGCCGGCAGCCACAGAAAGCTCGTTGTCCTGACAGTTCTTTTACAGGCAGCAGGTTTCATCCCTTTTGCATTGGTCTCTCATTTACACGGTAAAAGCTGGGCTGTTTGGGGGGCCATAGGATTTTACGTGCTCCTCTCAAGCGCAGGAAATCTTGGCGCAGCTTCCTGGGCCGACTGGATGGGCAGCATCGTTCCAAAAAGGTGGCACGGAAAGTATTTCGCCAATCGAAATCGGCTCTTAAGTCTCATTCAGATTGCAATCGCCGTTTTTGCAGGGTTCCTCCTCGACCGCGCCGCTGGCAAAGTTATGCTGATGTTCTCTTTGATTTGGCTGTCCTGCTTCCTCGCAAGGTCAATATCAGGCCTGTTCTTGATGTTAATGTATGAGCCGCCGCTATCGGCGAAAAAGCATAAGCAGACCGGCGGCTTTCTCGCCTTTATTAAAGCTTTGCCCCAGACAAATTTTGGCACCTTTACTCTGGCGACATCCCTGCTGAGTCTCGCTGCGAGCTTTTCCGCACCTTTTTTTGCCGTGCATATGCTCAGAAATCTGAAGTTAAGCTACGTTGAATATACAATCTTGACGGTAGCAGTAACAGCTGCGACTGTCGGCTTTCTGGGACTGTGGGGCCGCATCATCGACCGCCTCGGCGCAATTGTGCCCATACGTTTCTGTGCTCTCGGTATTACTCTGCTGCCTCTGCCTTGGGTAATTACAGGCAACTATGCGGTCTTGATGTGCGTTCAGGTCCTCGCAGGTTTTTGCTGGGCAGGTTACAATCTCGCCGTGTTCGTTTATTACCTCAATTATCAGGGCCACGCAATGCGGGTGAGCAGTATTTCGTATTTCAATGCCATTAACTTTTTCTGTGTTTTTGTAGGTTCCACATTAGGCGGCTTGCTGGGCCCGCATCTGCCGACCATTGCAGCATACCAGCTTCAGACTATTTTTATTGTCAGCACCCTGATAAGAATCGCTCCCGCAATCCTTTTCAGGAAAGTTAAAATGGAAAAACAGCCTCAAAAGTTCACTGTGATAGAAAGATTATTTTTCAACCCGAAGTTCAATATATTCCCGGGAATTACACGTTCGATTTTCCGCTTCTTCAAGCGTGACATATAGGGGCTGGTTCGACTACGCTCACCATAACCCAAAACGCCATCCAATAAAGGTATGTTTAGCATTCATAATCGCTCCTTTCATCCGGCATTTTTCTTTGAAGCCCATTTCAAATACCGGTTAAATCAAACCGCTAAGATTCTTTTTTTCTCAACTTCGCCGATATGAGAAGCACAATGCTTCCCAAAATGCCGAGAATAAACAGCCCCGGGCAGACCAGAAGTGCCAGGATGAAAAAGACAGGCTCATCGGTACCCTCCCAGTAAATGCAGTTAAACTTAACGCATAAGGCAAAGACAAGATTGTGCAATATGGCGCAAACCGGAATGCCTATAGCGGAGGCGCCGGTCAATATGAAGAAAAACTTTCTTACGCCGGATTCCTTAAGTTTCGCCGTCAGAACCACCAGCGCCGCTGCCAATACGAAGAAAGCGACAGCGAGGTAAATCATTGTGGAAGAAGGTAGTTTTAATCCCCCGAGCCTGCCAAATCTTAAAACGACGGCAACCAATGAGACAAAAATTACAATCATCGCCCAGAAAATAGCGTTCCTTATTTGAAATGCTTTTGCTTTCATAGCTTTTTCCTTTCCCGTTTAAATATATATTGTTAATATATTAACTATTTGGTTGAAAATTTTTTCCGTTATTTCATTGCCTTAAATTAGCTCGTACTTTTTCAAGAATTGTTATCAGTTTTTTCTGCTCAGGTTGGCTAAACGTGGACATTATCTGCTTTACCTGTTCCACATAGAGCGGTTCTGCCTTTGCAAATAGTTTCCCCCCTTTTGCGGTTAGTTTGATTATATTGGTGCGTCTATCATAGGAAGCGGAAGTTCGTATAACAAGCGACGCCCTTTCCATTCTGTCTATAAGCGTCGTGATATTGGCGCGATTGACAAGCATCATATCGCTTAACTGTGCCTGGCTCAGACCGCCTTCTTCGCCGGCTTGATAAGTAAGGAGCATCATTACATTAAGCTGGACATCTGTCAGGCCGAAGGTTTTAAAAAACGCATCAGCACGTTTTTTAAGCAGATTTGCCGTATAGTAGATATTCAGCAAAGCTTCATGTTCGACTACGTCGAATCCCTTTTTTAACTTTAATTCTTCTTTGAGAGGCATAACTAATTTCCCACAATTAATCCGCCGCACCTGTGCTGAGCTTGTCGAAGCAGGCGGATTAAATTGTTTATATGTAAACTATATATATACTAACTGACTGTCAAGAAAAACTTTTAAGTTTTTAAAAATCCCCGTGTAATCCAGGACAACCAAAATCGTAATTTTTGCCCATCTCCTCCGTGTATTCTACCCAACCCCCAAATTCGCTGATAACAGTATGGTTCTGCGGCGCACCTCAGACCGCTTCGATTGTAGAAGGGGGCTTAGTGGCTATGTTGTATGTAACGCTGACGACACCGGGAACCTCCCGGATAATCTCGCTGGCGATTGCTTGAAGGATTTCGAACGGCAATTGTGTCGGCGTTGCGGTTCGTGCATCAACGCTGTCCCAGCAGCGAACCTCTATCTGCTGACCAAAATCACGCTTGCCGTCACGCATACCGGTCACGCGGTCTTTATGAAGGATGGCCATATACTGAAATGCTCTTCGGTCTTTGAGTAGCCGCTCGACAACAACGGTCGCCGCGCGCACAGTCTCGATGCGCTCGCGGGTCACCTCGCCTATCACTCTCGCCGCCAGCGCAGGCCCGGGAAACGGAATCCGCGCAAACTGTTCGGAAGGCAGCCCCAGCGCCTTGCCCACCTTTCTGACGCCGTCCTTGCGAAGCTGAATGAGCGGCTCAATGATGCGGTAGCCGAAGGACTTCTCCGGGTCAATGCCTAATTGCTCGAAGACATTGTGCTGCCGCTTTACCCCTGCTACGGTCTCATCGACGTCCGTCAGGATTGTCCCCTGCAGAAGATGCTTCGCTGAGCTTTCCCTGACAATCCGTCCGAATACGTTTTTGTAGAATGTCTGCGTAACCGCTTCTCGTTTTTCTTCCGGGTCACTGATTCCCTCAAGTGCAGCGAAGAATTCCTTGCGCGCATCGACTATTTCCACCCTTACCCCGAGTTTTCGGAAAAAACCCACCACCTGTTCGCCCTCGCCCGCTCGCATTAGGCCGTTTTCGATAAAGACTGTTTTCAGACGCTCGCCTAACGCTCGATGCCCAAGCATCGTGACCGTTGACGAATCGACGCCTCCCGACAGCGCGTTGATGGCCGTTCCATCTCCAACGGCCTCCTTAATCTCTTTGACCTTATCACTGATGAAGCTTTTGACATTAAGTTTCTCTGTGGTGATTTCTGTAATCATCTGGCCACCTCCTTTTCATCTGATACTCTTTGCATAACCTGTTACTTGGCCCTCACCGGCCCCGCCACTTCGGCAATATCAGTTTTCACTCACAATTCTAACTCTAATTTTATTGTTTTGTCAAGACCCGCCACCAGCTTGCCCAGCGCCCACCAAAGTGATTTTGTATTTTGGTAATTTGAATTTGTTTAGAATTTAGGATTTAGGGTTTAGTATTTAGGATTTTTCCCTCTGTTAACTTAGGCAACCTGCGCCTAATTTCTCTTCATTTTTTTCTTTCGAGTATCTAGTATCGAGCATCCAGTATCGAGTTAAAATTTTTCCAAAATTTTCAAACGTTTCATATCAATTTTCAAACGTTTCTATACTATTTTCAAACGTTTTAGAATGTTTTCAATCATATACTCATAAACCCGCGCCGTTGACCCCTTCCACGCCATTTTACGCTCGGACCCGCTCGCATTTTTCACTTTCCCTAATTACTCATTTTGCCCAAGTCGTCAAGATGGCTTACGCCACTCCCCCTTTTAACACCCCCAATACAACAATTTTTGCTGTAATCAGCCCTTTCAAGCCGAAGATAAACTCTGAGAAACCCACTCAGTTTGTATAACCGGTTTTATCTAAATACTGTATAATTCAGTGCTTACAACAACAAAAAACAATTCGCTCCCCAGTTGTATCGCAATGGTCGTTGTTCTTTTAATGGCTCTCGGCACGGTCTTTGTCTTCTCAGCGGGTGTTAATATCAGTCAGGACATTGACTTACAGAGATTTTACGATTTTCCTGCCCTGCGCCAGCTCCTGTTTTTCCCCCTGGCCTGTGTGCTTCTTTACACCGTCTCTTTTTTCAATTATCGCAGGCTTGCTTTAACTGCCGGCTGGTTTAAATCCCCGCTCCCCTATCTGTTAGTCCTTAGTATAGCGTTACTTATACTCGTTTTGTTCCCGCAGTTCGGCACGGAGATAAATCAGGCTCGCCGATGGCTCAGAATCCCCGCTGGGCCAATAACGATAAGTTTTCAGCCCTCCGAGCTGGCAAAATGGGTGCTTATCTTTTTCCTTGCTGCATTTTGCGATAAGTTCAGTGATAGTATGAAGTTATACTGGAAAAGATTTATCCCGCTTTGCCTGCTCATAGCCGTAGTAGTTGGATTGATAATCACCGAAGATTTTGGTACAGCAGCATTTATATCACTTTTGGGTTTTCTGATGTTAATAATCGCCGGGGTAAAATGGTGGCATATTCTGACCCCCGTGCCGTTCGGCATAATTGCCTTTTGTGCTGCTCTGCTCCGCTCACCCACCCGGTTGCAGCGAATCACCGCTTTTCTGAGGCCCCAGGAATTAGCTGATTCGGCTAATTATCAGTCGAATCAGTCGCTAATTGCGCTCGGCTCCGGTGGGCTGTGGGGTAAAGGGCTGGGCAGGGGAATCTGCAAATATGGCCATTTGCCGGAAGATACAACAGATTTTATCTTCGCTATTATAGGCGAAGAGCTCGGCTTCATTGGAACCGCGGCGGTAATTGTGTTATTCATCGTTTTTGTTTGGCTGGGAATTCTGGTGGTTGTGCGATGCAGGGACCGTTTCGGCCAACTATTAGCTGCTGGAATTGTTTTGACAATAGGTATTCAGGCAGCGCTTAACATTGGTGTGGTGACAGTTGTGCTGCCGACAAAGGGCATACCTCTGCCGTTTGTAAGTGCCGGCGGAACCAGTATGTTGCTCTCAGCTGTTGCGGTTGGTGTGTTGCTCAATATTGCCAAACAATCTGCCAAAGCGCCCGCGGGAGAGGAAGAATGATGGGAGGAAGATGTTTTTTCTTTGCCGGCGGGGGGACAGGGGGACATATCTATCCCGCTATTGCAATAGCAGAAAGAATAATCAAACTTGAACGTGGAGCTAAAGTGCATTTTTTCTGCAGTGCCCGTGACATCGATTCGCAAATCCTTTCCCAAACCGGCTTTGAATACACAAGCTTGCCGGTTTGTAGCTTTTCCGCCAGGCCTGACAAACTAATCGGCTTTTGCACTTCGTTTGTAGAAAGTTTTCGAATTGCCAAGCGGGCATTTGTTGAAAATAAGAACGCAGTTGTGATTGGTGTCGGCGGTTTTGTGTCAGCGCCGGTCTGTTTTGCTGCACATAAACTCAAAGTCCCTATTGTGCTTTTGAATGTTGACATTGTGCCGGGGCGGGCAAATAAGATAATAGCCCGCTGGGCAGATAAGATTTTCGTGCAGTTCGAAGATACCAGACAATACTTTGCCAAAAAAGGAGCGAAAGTAGATGTTGTCGGCTGTCCTTTACGAATCGGTTTCAACAATCCTGAGCCCGAAAAGGCAATAGAGCAGCTTGGTCTTGAAAGAGGGAAAAAGATTTTGCTTATAACCGGAGCATCGAGCGGGTCGGAGAATATTAACGAAGCGATATGTTCACTTTTAGAGAAGTTAGACGGTTTTGCAGATGATTGGCAGATAGTTCATTTGGCAGGACGAGCGAATTTTGAAGATGTGCAGAAGAGATATGTCGGCGTGAAAATCAACCATAAGGTTTTAGACTATTTTGATGATATGCCGAACTTATTGTCGGCTGCGGATTTGGTGGTCGGCAGAAGCGGGGCGGTCAGCGTGGCTGAATATGCTGCGGCTAATGTGCCGACTATCTGTATACCTTACCCGTATCATAAAGACAGGCATCAGTACTTAAATGCGGGCAAACTTGTTGAAGCCGGTGCTGCGGTTATAGTGGATGATTTGCCGCAGCGTGAAGATACGGCCCTGCGGCTGTGGGTAGAGTTGGAGGAGTTGATGAAAGATGAAAAAAAACGAAAGAAAATGGCAGAGAATTGTAAGGCAGTTGCGAATGCAAAAGCCGCTTCCCAAATCGCAGAACAAATGTTCAGTCTCGGCAAGGCCGAGCCTTGACGGATGAAAAACTTGTTCGGTTACGGCACGCTTTGCCTTGACGAGTAAGCAGCGGGATATTTTTTTCAATGTTTGTTCTTGACGGATAGCTGAATAATTGATAATTGATAGTTTGGTAACTGGTAACTGGTAACTGGTAACTGGTAACTGGTAACTGGTAACTGGTAACTGGTAACTGGTAACTGGTAACTGGTAACTGGTAACTGGTAACTGGTAACTGGTAAATAGTTACTAATCACCAATTACCAATCACTAATTACCAAATTTAGTTGAAAGGAGGCCATTATGGCAAAGACGATTCTGACTGTATTGCTAATAGTCTTATTGAACGTATTGGTGGGTTGCTACGGACCGGACAGTGGCAGGAGTCAGTTTCTGCCAACCCCAATGAAGACTGTTTCGGTGGTTGAGGTGGGCGAGGCTGATATTATCGAGCATATGGCAACCAGCCGCTTGGCTTACCGGCAATATCTTGAATCACTGATAGTCTACTACAAGAAGGCCGGCGATAATATGAGATTGGGGTGGGCTGAAGATGAGCTCAAGAGACTGAATAAGATGCCGCAATATAACTACATTATTGAGGCGAGCGTGGCCGGGCCAAATTTGAAAGCGAAAGATTCAGATAATGCGGCTAACTATTTGTATGACGAGGCCTACCGGCTTGAAAAGGCGTCCAAGAGGCTGATGGTTAAACCTTTTATAGACGAAAATTTATTGCGGGTGGCTCTGGATAAATACAACCAGGTGATAAAGCAATATCCAACATCTGACAAGATTGATGATGCGGCATACAGGGCCGGCGGAATTTATGAATATTTCAAGGACTACACGATAGCTCTTTTGTATTACCAAAGGGCCTATCAGTGGGACTCCGCTACGACTAATCCTGCGAGGTTTAAGGCGGCGTATATTTTGGACCAATACCTCCATAGGAGAGCAGAAGCGCTGCCGCTTTATCAGCAGTCCCTCGGAAACGAAAAGCTCAGTAAAAAGGACAAGGAATTTGTGGAAAAACGGATAGACGAGCTGACCAAGGGCGGCGAAAGTCTTGAAGAGAATAAATGACGTTTGTAGAAACTTGTCTGCCTCTGGCAGAGTTGCGTTAAAACTTTTTGTGGTGGAACCTCGGGCCTGGCTGGATATCAGGCCCGTTTTTTTTATGTGTAAAAAATGCTATTGGAATTTGAGAAAAAAGTGGCCGGCTTTATCAAAGCCAATGGTCTTTTTGGCTCGGCTGATAAAATTTTGTTAGCTGTATCCGGCGGAGCTGATTCGACCGCGCTTATGTATGCTATGTGCGCGATAAAGGCCGAGAACGTTCCCGCCTTACCTCTGGTGGGCAAATTAAGCGGCGATATTCTCTGCGCTCATATAAATCATCAGTTAAGAGGCTCAGAGAGTGATGGTGATGAAGCTTTTGTTATTGCGCAGGCAGATAAACTGAACTTGGCTATAACAACGAAGCGGCTGGATGTGCGCGGGTTTGCCCATAAAAATAAACTATCAATTGAAACGGCCGCTCGCAAATTGCGGATTGAGAGTTTGCTTGATATTGCAAAAGCCAATAATTGCAAGTGGGTAGCAACAGCCCATCAAAAGGACGACAATGCTGAAACGATTATACAGCGACTGGTTCGCGGGACAGGCCTTCGCGGCCTTGGGGGTATCTGGCCGGTGCGAAACTTTGCCTATGGTATCAGTTTTGCAAGACCGCTGCTCTGCGTCGGGCGGGAAGAGATTGTAGAATATCTAAACAAACGCAACTTAAAATGGCGGGTGGATCGGACAAACGATGATTGTAAATACAGGCGAAATTATATTCGTCATCGGCTGCTTCCGGCATTACAACAGCAGTGCAACGGTTCTATCGTAGAGCAATTAGCTGAACTGGCCCAGTCGGCCCAAAAGTTTTATAGTTTGGTTTGCAGCAGCGTAGAGAAAATCTGGCCGCAGTTGACCGATTGTGCCGCTGATAACGTTACGCTGGATTTAAAAAGCTTTTTAGCTCAGCCTCCGGCTGTAAAAGTTGAAATAATCCAGCGAAGTTTGACTTATTTAGGCGGTGGTGAGAGAGATTTAACACATCGGCACTATGAAAGAATATTACAATTATCGCAGCAAAAAACAAACGGCAGGAAAATCGGATTGCCGGATGGTTTTGTGGTTTGGTGCGAATACGGGAAATTGATTTTTGCACGGGCTAAAGGAGTTTTGAAGCCCGAAGAGCAAATAAGCAAGAGTATAAAAGCGCAAGTTCCGGGGCAGACAAGATTTGGTCGGTATCTTATAGAATCCGCCATATTTGATGCTGGATACTCGATGCTGGATGCTCGTAGAAGAATAAAATCGAGAATCGAAAATCGAGAATCGAAAATCGAGTCTGTTGAGTGGTTTGATTTGGATAATGTAAAGCTGCCGTTAGTTGTTCGTTCTCGTGAGGATGGGGATAGATTTGTTCCTTTGGGTTTGCGTGAGGAAAAAAAAGTTGGCAAATTCCTGACCGCTGCGAAAGTGCCGCAGCAGATACGTGAAAAGGTATTTATTGTTGCTGATGCCGAGAAGATAATCTGGGTTTGGCCGATTCGGATAGGTGAGCAAGCCAAGGTTGCAAGCGGGACCAGAAAAATTCTTCAGTTGCGAATAACCGATACTAAACTGGTGGATTAGGCTAATTGTTGGCAATAAATTCTTGACAAGGGTGGAGGTTATAAATAAAGTAGCTCTCTCGTTTGTTGTGAAACAACGTAAGCAAGCAAAAACCGCATTTACAGTATCGAGAAAAGGAGATTTACGAATGGCAACAAAGGTCGCAATTAACGGGTTCGGCCGAATCGGCAGGGCCGTAACAAGAATCATTATGCAGAGAAAAGGCAATTTGGAACTGGTCGCAATTAACGACCTGTCGGACGCCAAGAGTCTGGCTCATCTGTTCAAGTATGATACGGTTGAAGGCAAATGGAACGGCACAGTCGAGGCAAAGGATGATACGCTGATTATCAACGGCAAATCGATTAAGGTGCTGGCCGTAAAGACGCCGACCGAGCTGCCGTGGAAGAGTATGGGCGTAAAAATTGTGGTTGAATCAACTGGAATTTTTACATCTGCCGAGTCCCCCAAGGGCGGTTATGCCGACCATATCAAGGCCGGTGCCGGCAAGGTTGTGCTGACGGTTCCCGCCAAGGACAATATCGAGGCGACAATCGTTATGGGTGTCAACGATAAGACGCTGACTAAGAAAATCAGTTGCGTGTCGAACGCAAGCTGCACGACCAACTGCCTGGCTCCGCTGGCAAAGGTCCTTAACGATGCGTTTGGCATTGAGAACGGCCTGATGACCACCATTCACGCTTATACCAACGACCAGAAAGTCGCCGACCAGATTCACAAAGACCTTCGCCGGGCCCGTGCTGCGGCGGTGAATATGATTCCCACCAGCACCGGCGCCGCAAAGGCCATCGGCAAGGTCATTCCGGAGCTGGACGGCAAGCTCGACGGCTTTGCCATCAGAGTGCCGATTCCGGTAGGAAGTATTGTTGATTTGGTTGTCAATCTGAAGAAAGAAGCGACTAGGGATGAAATCAATGCAGCTATGAAAAAGGCGGCGGAAGGCCCGTTGAAAGGTATCCTTGAGTATTGCAGTGAGCCGATAGTAAGCAGTGACATTGTCAACAACCCCGCTTCGAGCATCTTTGATTCTCTGCTGACTATGGTAAAGGGCAAAACCGTCAAGGTAATAAGCTGGTATGACAACGAGTGGGGCTATTCGAATCGCACGGTCGATATTATGGAAAAAATGGCGGCAATGTAAGAAGTAAGCGTACAACGGATAGCGTATAGGGAAAGAAAATGGCTAAAAAAACTGTTGCTGATATCAATGTGCAGGGTAAAAAGGTCTTAATGCGCTGTGATTTTAACGTGCCGTTGGATGATGACTGTAATATTACCAGCGACGACCGAATCGTCAAGGCCCTGCCGACTATCAAAAACATTCTCGACCGTGGCGGGTCACTTATTCTTATGAGTCACCTCGGCAGGCCAGAAGGCGAACGGGACGATAAGTATAGTCTTGCACCGGTGGCAAAACGTCTATCAGAGCTGCTCGGCAGGGGAGTTATTTTTACTAACGATTGCATTGGACCTGAAGTTAAAGCGAAAGCAAAAACCGTTAAAAGCGGTGATTGTATGCTGCTTGAAAATGTGCGCTTTCACAAAGAAGAAGTAATAAAAGATAAAGCTGCGAAAGAAGATACAAAGCTGCGTCAGGCCAAGGATAATTTTGCAAAACAGCTTGCGGAATTGGCGGATATCTACGTCAATGATGCATTCGGCACCGCTCACAGAGACAATGCTTCAATGTATACGGTGCCGCAGATAATGAAGGGTAAGCCAAGAGTTATCGGTTTTCTGGTCGAAAAAGAACTGAAGTTTCTCGGTGAGACAATTAATAATCCCAAAAGGCCATTCGTAGCCATATTAGGCGGAGCAAAAGTTTCAGACAAAATCGGTGTGATTGAGAATCTTTTGGATAAAGTCGATCATATTTTAATTGGCGGTGCGATGGCTTATACATTTTTCAAGGCCCAGGGACATACGGTCGGAAAGAGTCTGTGCGAAGACGATTTTGTGGAAAAAGCTACAACCCTTCTTGGACGCGCCAAGGATGTCGGGTGCGAAATGGTCTTGCCCATCGATACCGTGGTTGCCAGGGAATTCAAAGCCGGTGCTAAAAATAAAGTTGTCAGCGGTAACATTGAATCTGGCTGGCAGGGTATGGATATTGGCCCACAGACCAGAGAACTTTTTGCCAGGAAACTTGCAGGGGCAAAGACAATCGTTTGGAATGGCCCAATGGGCGTGTTTGAGCTGCCGCCCTTCGATGAAGGGACGAAGGCAGTTGCTTTGGCTGTTGCCAAGGCAACAGACAAAGGGGCCCGCAGCATAATCGGCGGCGGTGACAGTGCAAGTGCCGTTGAGAAACTCGGTCTGGAAGATAGGATTAGCCATATTTCTACCGGCGGAGGTGCTTCGCTCGAATTTCTCGAAGGCAAAAAATTCGTCTGTCTCGAAATCCTCGATGAAAAATAGAGTTCAAAAAATAATCAATAGTCAATAGTAAATAATCAATAGAAATGCGACTACCCAAAGCAGGGACAATCGAGATTGCGCCGTCAATATTGAGCGCCGACTTTGCGAAATTAGCCGATGAGCTTGCTGTTATTGAAAAGGCCGGCGCGAAAATAGTGCATTTGGATATTATGGATGGCCACTTCGTCCCCAATATCACAATCGGCCCGCCGGTAGTCGAAAAACTGCGAAAGCACAGCAAACTCTTCTTCGACTGCCACCTGATGATTACCGACCCACGAAAATTTGCCCCAATTTTCATCAAGGCCGGCGCTAACCATTTAACCTTTCACATTGAGGCTGAGAAGAATCCTGCCGAGCTGATAAAGCTCCTTCACGATATGGGCGCCACAGCAGGTCTGTGCCTTAACCCCGAAACGCCCGTAAAAGCGATAGAAAAGGTCGCTCATCTTGCTGATATGATTCTGGTACTGACCGTCCATCCGGGTTTCGGTGCGCAGCAGTTTATACCGGAAGCGGCGAAAAAGATTGTCCAGGTCAGAAAAATTGTAGGCCCCGATATACGCGTGGAAGTCGATGGCGGGATAGACCCTCAAACCGCGCCGCTTGTAGTTTCCTACGGCGCTGATACTATTGTAGCCGGCAACGCAATATTTTCAAAACCCGACCGTATTGCCGCAATAAATGCCATTCGCCGGGCCTGCAAGAAGTAATTTTTATAGTTTAACCAGAGAATTTTTGGTAGAATGTAGAGCTTGATGAGAATAGCTATGGCCAAAAAAGCTAAAAGTAAATGGAACGGCTTTTCATTAAGGCCGCGTAAAGAGATGCCCGAAGGGCTTTGGATGCGATGTCCGGCCTGCGAGCATATGCTCTACAAAAGCGCTGTCGAGCAGAATATGAGCATCTGCCCGGAATGTAATCATCATTTTCGCCTCGAGGCCGCAACTCGAATTAAGTATCTCACTGATGAGGGTTCTTTTCAGGAAGTTTTGAGCGATTTGGCAACCGACGACCCGCTGGGGTTTAGGTTCAGAGGAACCACCTATAAGCAGCGTCTCAAAGCCGACGAAAAAAAATGCGGCGCCAAAGAGGCTATGTTAATCGGCAAGGCCTTTATCAAGGGAAGAGGCGTTATCCTCGGTGTGATGGAGCCGAATTTCCTGATGGGCTCTATGGGTTTTGTGGTCGGCGAGAAACTCTGCGCAGCTGTCGATAAGGCGATGGAGGAGAATCTGCCGTTGGTGGTGGTTAGCTGCTCCGGCGGAGCAAGGATGCACGAAGGTGTGGTATCACTTGGGCAGATGGCCAAAACCAGCGCAGCACTGGCTAAATTCGACGAAGCCGGCGGACTTTTCATTTCAGTTCTGGCGGACCCAACCACCGGCGGAGTAACGGCCAGTTTTGCTATGTTAGGTGATTGTATAATAGCTGAACCCGGAGCGCTTATTGGCTTTGCCGGCCCTCGAACCATTGCCGAGACCATAAAAGTGGAGCTGCCGGATGGATTTCAAACCGCTGAGTTTATGCTTGAGCACGGCTTTGTCGATATGATTGTGCATCGCAATGACTTGCGCAGTGAAATCGCCCGCCTTATCGACTACTGCCGGAAGTGAAACCTCCTTCATTTGTCCCCTTTTTTGCACAAATACTTTTCAATTTGTACTTGCAAATTGCTCGCCTTGGTGTTACAATAAAATCAATAAATTTAAACATAGTTAAAAGGAGGATTATTAATGTTCAAGAGGAGCATAGTCCCGCAGTTATTGATTCCAGCGATAATGCTTTGTATAGCTTTTGCTTTTGGTACCGCTCTGGCCGATGAACCGGTGCAGCTGTTAGGTGACATAATATGTCCTGAGGCCGATTTAAGCGGCGACTGCTTTGTGGATTTTGTGGATATGGCTATTCTGGCGGGCCAGTGGCTACAGGCAGGTACCGCTTGTCCCAGCGGCTTTGAGAACTGCGATGCCAATAACGCCAACGGCTGCGAGACCAATATAGCAAGCGATGTGAATAACTGCGGTGACTGCGACTATGTCTGCCTTGAACCGCCTAACGGCACAGCCGGTTGCCAGGACGGAAACTGCATCGTGGCCGGCTGCAATGCTGGCTGGGGAAACTGCGACGGCAATACCGCCAATGGCTGTGAAACCAATGTCTATACCAATCCCAATCACTGCGGCTCGTGCGGTTATGTCTGCAACTTGCCCCACGCTATTGAGGGCTGCTCCGACGGAAACTGTATTTTGACCGGTTGTGAATCGGGCTACGCCAACTGTGACGGCAATCCTGCCAACGGCTGCGAGATTAATCTCAACGACGGCGGCGGTACCTGCGCTGCCGCTACCTACCTTGGACAGGTCTGCGGGGATGAAGACGGCAGCTTTTTGTGTATGGTGCCTCAATGTGTTCAAGGACCCTCCGCACAAGGATGTGGAGAGAAATGGTACAGAGTCAACGTTCAGGAGTGCGAGAGTTGCACATCTGACCTGCACATCTGGGTAAGACTGCAGCCGCCTATAGACTACGACCTGTATTTGTATGGGCCTTGCGGAGTACTTTTGGACTCGTCGGCAAATTCTGGTACCGCAACTGAAATGGTAGACTATGTTGTGAACGACACCGGCAACAACGACAGCCGGGATTTCTACATCGAAATCCGATACTACTCCGGTAGCAGTTGTTCCAACTGGTTCTTACAGACTTGGGGTGGCTGCGAGACCGGACCATAGCAGCTTATGCTGTCTTCAACCGGAATCCTGCCCGGCGACCGCCGGCACCACCGAAAAAACCTGCGCAGCGAAATCGCACGACTCATCGACTACTGCAAAAAATAAGTGTTTTCGCACCCCCAGTATCCGACTGTTTACTAATAATCCAAAAATCTTCCCTTTTACTTTCAGCCGAATATTCGTATAATCTCCAAATAATAATCAATTATCAATAATCGATAGTCAATTGCTATGGGTTATTTTCGGGAAAACATTGAAAAGGCAGAAGGGTATGAGCCGGGCTTTCAGCCTCCAGCGTCGAGCATCGAGGATCGAGCATCGAGCATAGTAAAGCTTAATACCAATGAGAATCCCTATCCACCCTCGCCGAAAGTAATGAAGGTCTTATCTGAAATAAGCCCCGAGCAGCTTCGCCGATACCCCGACCCGATGGGAAGCGCCTTTCGAGAAGCGGCTGCGGAAGTTAACAGCGTGCAGCCGGATTATATTATGTGCTGCAACGGCGGAGATGAATTGCTGAAGATGGCTTTCCAGGCATTTTGTGACGAGAATCGGCCTGTCGCCTATCCGGTTCCGACTTATTCACTTTATCCGGTATTGGCCAAATTACAAAATTGCAAGGCCGTTGAGATTCCGTTTGACAATGAATTTAATCTGCCGGCCAAGCTGGCCGGAACCGGTGCCGCCTTAACGATTGTCTGTAATCCGAACTCGCCAACCGGCAGCTTTATAAATGTTGATGAGCTGGCTTCGTTGGCTGATGAGGCCAGCGGCGTATTATTGATTGACGAGGCTTATGTGGATTTTGCAGAGAAAAATTGCACGGCTCTGGTCAAGAATTTTGATAATGTAATTATACTTCGGTCGATGAGTAAAGGGTATTCGCTTGCGGGATTGCGGTTCGGATATGCGATTGCCAAGCCGGATTTAATAACAGGCCTTATCAAGGTCAAGGATTCCTACAATGTCGATGCAGTCGCTATCGCCATAGCCACTGCTGCTATCCGGGACCAGGATTATTTCCGAAAGACGGTCGAAAAGGTAATAGCCGAACGCGCAAGACTAACTGGGCAGCTAAAAAATCTCGGCTTCGATGTCCCCGACAGCAGCTCGAACTTTATCCTGGCAGAACGCAAAAACAGCCCGTCAAGGCTCGGCCTTGCCGAGACTGGCAGGGCGGCTGAAATCTATGAAAAATTGACACGGCGAAACATCTTCGTCAGATACTTTGCTTACCCGGAGCTTAAAGAGAAATTGAGAATCACTATTGGCACGCCCGAACAAAATGATACACTACTT
>Ga0315282_10007248_pt1 | contig 18276 bp, 18 predicted proteins | sample YL17G07_20_MG_FD_203693 | JGI IMG/M metagenome (GOLD analysis project Ga0315282, IMG submission 203693) | Sediment microbial communities from Yellowstone Lake, YNP, Wyoming, USA - YL17G07_20 | ecosystem: Environmental > Aquatic > Freshwater > Lake > Sediment | place: USA: Wyoming | collected...
GCAATTGAGCTCTGGATATGACTACCTCTAGGATTGCCGGATGTTTTGCAACATTGTTGGAGGAGCTATAGCGAATGATATCCGCAAGCCCCGTAGGGGCGACAGAAAACAGGCAACGGGCGGGCGTTCTTCCATCGGGTGTGGTCAGAATCCGCCACCGAATACCGACCGCACCCCTCTGTGACGTGCCTGAAGAATTCTCTTGCCTGCGGCTGTGCGGGCAACTAAAAACTAAGGACTCACGAGTATGTGATGGAGGTCATGTATGAAGTGCCTGTCGGCGTTGAGCGTGGTCCTCGTGGTGAGTCTCTGTTCTCTCGCCTTGGCACAAGGCGCGAAGCAGAGCTCTGTCCTGTCGGGGCTGGACGCGAAGCATCCGCGGCTCATGCTCAAGGAAGCCGACCTTGGCTTGTTGCGGGCCTGCATTCCGGAGGACCCGGCGCTGCGGAAGATCTGGCAGGACGCGAGGAAGGATGCCAACGATTGCCTGAACCGGCCCGAGCTTATGTACAAGAAGATCGGGCCGCGGCTGCTCAACGTCAGTCGCGACTGTCTGCGGCGGATTTACTCGCTCGCTCTGATTTATCGATGGACGGGTGAGGAGAAATATGCGGCCAAGGCGAAAGAGAACCTGCTGCAAGTCTGTGCGTTCCCGGATTGGAACCCGTCGCATTTCCTCGACACGGCCGAGATGTCCCACGCGGTGGGTATTGGATACGACTGGCTCTACGGGTACCTGGATGAGCCAACTCGCGGCCGGATTCGAGCGGCCTTGATCGAAAAGGGCCTGAAGCCCGGACTGGAGGCCTACGACAAGAACGCCTGGTGGGTCCAGAGCGAGTACAACTGGAACCAGGTTTGCAACAGCGGCATGATTATCGGGGCCCTGGCGATCGCCGAGACGGACCCGACTTACGCCGAGCGGATCATCCCGATTGCGGTCAAGTCGCTGCCCTATGCTCTCAGGAGCTACGGCCCCGACGGCGCCTGGGGCGAAGGGCCGGGCTACTGGAGCTATGCGACGCACTACACCGCCTACGGCCTGACCGCGCTCGACACGGCCCTCGGGGACACCTTCGGCCTGCTCGAGATCGACGGCCTGTCGAAGGCGGGCAGTTTCCCCATTTACACCGCCGGACCGACCGGGCTGTACCTGAATTTCGCCGATGTTGGAGAGCGAAGCGCCCGGCGGCCGATGCCCTGCATGTTCTGGCTGGCCCGCACTTTTCACAATCCGCTGTATGCCTGGTCGGAACACGAGCAGACGGCAGCCCGACGGGCCAGCGCCGCACATCTGGTCTGGTATTGCGCGCGTCCGCCGGCTCGTACGGCCCGCAAGCAGCTCGACGCCTACTTCAAGGGACCGGTCGAGGTCGTCACGATGCGGAGCGCCTGGGACGATCCGAATGCCCTGTTCGTCGGCGTCAAGGCCGGGTACAACCAGGTCAACCACGGACATCTGGATCTGGGCAACTTCGAGCTCGATGCCCTCGGCGTCCGCTGGGCACGCGATCTGGGCTCGGACGACTATGATTTACCCGGCTACTGGGAGACGAAGCGGGGCGGTCAGCGATGGTCCTACTACCGCCTCAACTCCGCCAGTCACAACGTTGTCATGCTCGGCGGCAAAGACCAGGACCCGATGGCGACCTCGAAGTTCACGAAAGTGGAAGTCAATGGGGCGCAGCCTGCCGTGGTCGTCGAGCTGACTGAGGCCTACAAGGATTTCGCGAGCACTGCGGCTCGGGGCGTGACCATGGTCGAAGGCAGGCGAGCCGTGCTGGTTCAGGATGAGTTCAGTATCAAGGCACCGTGCGAGGTGGCCTGGGGTATGACCACCGATGCCCAGGTCGATATCGAAGAAGGTGTGCGTGCGGTGCTCCGGCTCAAAGACCAGAAGCTGGTGGCGCACCTGCTGAGCCCGAAAGACGCCCGATTCACCGTGGAGTCCGCCGAGCAGCCACCGCCGCAGGAGAAGAACACGGGCGTCAGACGGCTGATGGTGAAACTGCCGCAAACAAGTGGGGACGTTCGCATCGCGGTTCTCCTGTGCCCCGCGTGGAAGGACGGCAAAGCCGTCGAATCGGCGGACCTCAAGCCGCTGACGAGTTGGTAGATGGCAGTGGGATCTACGAGTGAATGAGGTGTAAGATGCAAACGATCGGGAAGTCTCTCGCTGTGTTTGTGGTTGCAGTCGCGTTGCTGCCGTTCTGGGTGTGGGCGGCGGAGAATGCCGATAGCGACAAGCCCCAACTGTGCCAGGGGAACTATCAGACCGAGGAGCAGGCCAAGGAGCAGCTTGCGCGGTTCGCGAAAACGTACTCGACTCAAGCCGAGTGGCAGCAGCGGGCGCAGCGGATTCGCGAGGGGATTCTTCGCGGGGCCGAGCTGTGGCCACTGCCGAAGAAATGTCCCCTGAACCCGATCATTCATAGCAAACGAGTGTACGACGGCTACAGCGTCGAGAACGTGGCGATCGAGAGCTTGCCGGGTGTGTTCGTCACGGGGAACCTGTATACGCCGACGAAGGGCTCGGGGCCGTTCCCGGCAGTGCTCTGTCCGCACGGGCACTGGAGTGACCCCAAAGACTACGGCCGGTTCCGCCCGGACATGCAGAAACGCTGCGCGACGTTCGCCCGGATGGGCGCGATTGTCTTTGCCTATGACATGGTGGGCTACGGCGACTGGGCCAACGCCGGCTGGAAGCACAGCCAGCCCAAGGCCCTCAAACTGCAACTGTGGGACAGCATCCGGATCGTGGACTTCCTCACCTCCCGCAAGGACGTCGATTCGACGCGGATCGCCGTCACGGGGGCCTCGGGCGGCGGCACGCAGTCGTTCATGCTGACCGCCGTGGACGACCGCATCGCGGTGTGCATTCCCGTGGTCATGGTCTCGGCCCATTTCTTCGGCGGCTGCGACTGCGAGAGCGGCATGCCCATCCACAAGAGCAAGTCCCACGAGACGAACAACGTGGAGATCGCCGCGGCGGCCGCCCCGCGCCCGCTGATGCTGATCTCCGACGGCAAGGACTGGACGAAGAACACGCCGGATGTCGAATACCCCTACATCCGCAACGTGTACCGCCTCTTCGGCACCGAGAACAATGTGGAATACCTGCACTTGCCGAATGAAGATCACGACTACGGCCGGTCCAAGCGTATCGGCGCCTACAAGTTCCTCGCAAAGCACCTCGGCTTGTCCTTAGCCGAAGTGATCGATCAGAACGGCAACATCAACGAGGACTCCGTAGTGATCGAGGAGAAAGACAAGCTCTACGTCTTCGGCCCCGACCATCCCAGGCCCGCCAATGCCGTCGCCCCAACCCCCGAACTACCCTGGAACTGGTGAAGACTTATGGGCATTGCGGCTCCTTCGCGGTGTTCGGGACAAGCGACGACCATAGTGTAGGAGTGTCGGGAATAAAAAATCCGGGTCTGACGGGAGTATTTACAGAGTAGGCGAGATTTCATATAATCCACGTATGAACTGGGAGGATTACATCGTTGCTGATCCCGCCATTCTCGGCGGCAAGCCGACCGTCAAGGGCACGAGAATCTCGGTGGAATTCATCATTCAGCGACTTGCCCAGGGCTGGACGGAGACTGAGTTGCTGGAGAACTATCCAAGACTCACCCCCAAGCACCTGCAAGCCGTGTTCGCCTATGTGCAGGAGTGCATTGAGGACGGGCTGCTGATCAGTCATTCACCGAAGACGGACGAATGAGACTCCTGGCCAACGAGCAACGCAGATACACGCTTGAAAACGACCGTTGACGGCCGGTGCTTCGGCAGATAATTCCCATAGCGAGAACTGTACAGACACGGTAGTCTTCACTTCTACCGATCAGGGTTTTTGAGTTCTTCGACTTTGGGCAGGTCTTTGAGGGAGTTGAGGCCGAAGACTTCGAGGAATTTTTTCGTCGTGCCGTAGAGCATGGGCCGGCCGAGAATTTCGGCGCGGCCGACGATCTTGACCAGTCCCTTGTACATGAGGCTGCGGATGACCTCGCCGACGGCGACGCCCCGGACTGCCTCGATATCGGCCCGGATGACTGGCTGCTTGTAGGCGATGATGGCAAGCGTTTCGAGGGCGGCGGGGCTGAGCTTGTTGTCGCTGCGGGTGCGGAGCATCTTCCTGAGCCAGGGATTGTACAGGTTCAGGGTCAGCATCTGGTAACCGCCAGCAATCTGCTCGATCCGGAACGCGCTCTTGTTGGCCTCATATTTCGCGTTGAGGTTCTGGACGGTCTCGCGAATCTGCTTGGTTGACGTTTCAATGATTGCTGCAATGCGGCTGTCGGCCAGCGGCTCGTCGGCGGCGAAGAGGACCGCCTCCACGACAGACTCGACCGTCGGGGCTTGTTCCTCTTCCTGAGGCGCTTGTCCCCGGCCGTCGGCCGCGGGAGCCTCCTGCATGGCAGCCTCTCCCTCCGTGGCTTCGGATTCCTCTAGTGCAGACTTCGGCTGCTCGGCGGGGGCGGGTTCCATCGCTTCAGTCTCTTCCGCAATTATGTTGGTATCCTCACCGGGCGTTTCCTTTTCATCCGCCGGCTCCCCTTGCTCCTGAGCGGATTCCGGCTCCTCATCATCTGTAGTCTCGATCGCCTCCTGAGCCGGCGCGGATGTGTCACTGGGCGGCTCCTGCGGAGCCTGCTCGTCTTGCTGCATCTGTTCGCCCGGCACGTCCGCCTGGTCCTGTGCCACCTGGCTCTCCTCGGTTGATGGAGACGCAACATCCTGCGTCTCTACAGCTTTGCTTTCGTCCGTCATATCATCTTCCATGTGAAGGGGTCAGCGTCTTTCCTGCTGACCCGAATCGTCACTTCGCGAGCATGCTTTCTCAATCGTCCGGCCAGATCCTTGAGGAAGAACCGTTCCGAGACCGTATGGCTAAGGCACATGCACGTCAGTCCGGCCTCTTGGGCCGCCAAGGCACGGTGGTGACTCAGCTCACCCGTGAGGTACAGGTCGGCCCCGCCGGCGATCACCCGATTGATGATCTCGCCGCAGGTTCCGGCACAGACGGCCGCCTTTCGCACCAGCCGGTCGGCGTCACCTACCAGCCCGACCGCTTTGGCCCCGGTCCGGTGTTTCACCCGGTCAAGGAGCTGTTTCACCCTCAAGGGCTTGGCTAAAACGCCGATTCTACCCAGGCCAAACCGGCTTGCATAATCGAAAAGACGGTAAATGTCAAACGCCGGCACCTCGTAAGGATGGGCCTCTTTCATGGCCTCCACGACGCCTTCAAGCCGGTCCGCCGGCACAATCGTCTCGAACCGGGACTCGCGCACCTTCTCCAATTTGCCCTTGCGGCCGATCGCCGGCCGGGCCCCCTTCAGCGGCAGGAAGGTCCCCGTGCCTTCCGTATGAAATCCGCAGTCGCGGTAGTTGCCGATCCATCCGGCCCCGGCCCGGAAGACCGCGTTGGTCACATCGGCCAGCGCATCGACCGGCACGTAGACGACGATCTTATAATTCTCCTGCGGCGAGTACTCCACGTAATCGCCGAGGGGCTTGGCGTCCTGAATGCCGAGGATGTCGGCCAGGGCGTCGTTGATGCCGCCCTGGACGGCGTCCAGAGCCGTATGAATGGAGAAAACCGCGATGCCGGAACGGATCAGCTCGTAGACGGTCTTTGACGGACCGTCCGTCCTGACCTGCTTGAGGCCGTCCCAGATCACGGGATGGTAGCTCAGGATCAAATCCATCCCAAGCTCTTTCGCCTCGGCAACGACGGCCTGGGTCACGTCGATCGTCAGGAGAATGTTGCTGACCCGGCGCTCCGGATCGCCGACGAGCAGACCGACGTTGTCCCACGATTGTGCCAGCCCGAGCGGCGCGATCTTCTCGACGACTCCGGCTACGTCCTTTGCTTTCATGGCTGTCTCCCACACTCCTGCTCGATGGCCTGCAAAAAGCTTTCCCTGACCTTTTTCGCTATTGGCCCGACCTTGCCATCGCCGACGGTGTGTTTCTCCACCTGGATGACCGGCAGCACCTCCATAACGACGTTGGTCAGGAAAACCTCGTCGGCCTCAAGGATATCCGTTATGTACAGATCCTTCTCCACCAGATTGATGGCTTGCTGCGATGCCAGTTGGCGAACCGTCTTCCTCGCGATGCCCGGAAGCACCGGCGTCTCTACCGGCGGCGTGTACAGAGTCCCGTTCTTCGCGAGGAAGACGTTGCTGACGCAGCCTTCCGCCAGGCGGTTGTCCGTCGTAAACCACAGAGCCTCGGCGGCACGCTTTTGATGGGCCAGATTCAGCGCCAGCAGGCGCGGGTAGTAGCACGTCGTTTTGTGCCCGCAGGTTGGGTCCGTCGGGTTCTGGCGGAAGGGGCACAGGATGACCAGCGCGCCGGTCGTGTAGTACTGTGCCGGATACGGCCGGGACTCCGCGGCGGTAATCAGCAACGTGGGCTTTCGCTGCTCCTCCGATTCCGCAAGGGGCCCGTTCGTCAGGGTCAGCCTCAGCCGGGCCTCGGTCAAGCCGTTGGCCTGCAACACTTTGCCGATGGCATCGCTGATATACGGCTTCTCGTAGGGGTGAACGATGGACAGTGCCTCGGCACTTTGAAACAGGCGATCCAAGTGGTCCGGCAGCCGAAAAACCACTCCATTGCGGCTGCGCATGGTTTCGAACAGCCCCGCCCCGTATAGAAAGCCGCTGTCCATCACGGAGAGGCCGGCCTCGTCCATGTCGATCAACTTGTCATTGAGGAAGACCTGTCTGGCCATCGTTATTCCCTGCCGCCCCGAAGCGGCACAGCAATCTGCAATGACATGAGCGGGCATCATATGTCATTGCGAGCGGAGCGAGGCAATCTCCGTCACGCAGTTGCTGAAACACGCCACTATCCAGCCTGGACCGAGGTCGCGCTGCGTGTTCCCACGGCCCTGATGCCGGCCAACAGTGCCCGGACTTTGGTGATTGTCTCATCCCACTCGGCCTGTGGCTCGGAGTCTGCAACAATCCCGCCCCCGGTCTGCACAAAGGCGCTGCCGCCGGTGATGATAACGGTTCGGATCGCGATATTCAAGCAGACAGTGCCGTCGAGGCCGAGAAAGCCGATGGAGCCGGTGTAGACCCCGCGAGCGGTCGGCTCGAGCTCGTCGATGATCTCCATGGACCGGATTTTGGGCGCCCCGGTGATTGAGCCGCCGGGAAACATGGCCTTGAGGACCTCGGTGAACGTGATGCCGCCTCGCAGCTCCCCGCCGACGGTGGCGACGGCGTGAAACACGGTCGGATAGGTCTCGATCGTCCGGGGCTGGATGACCTGGCGGGTGCCGGGTTTGCAGACCCTGGCCACGTCGTTGCGCTCCAGGTCGATGATCATGTTGAGCTCCGCCTGCTCCTTTTCGCTGGTCAGCAGATCGCTGAATCGTTCGGCGTTGAGCCGCCGCGACTGGGGATCGGAGGCATCGATTCGCGGGCGGGTCCCCTTGATCGGCTTCGTCTGGATTCGCGAATCGCGGATTGTGATGAACATCTCCGGCGAGGTGCTCACAAACTGAAAATCGCCGGCGTCGAGGTAGGCGGCGTAACCGCTCGGATTATAGCGATTCTCCCAGTGGAAGAGTTGAACGGGCCTGCCCCTGAAAGGCTGCTCGAAGCGATGCGAGAAATTCGCCTGGTAGATCTCTCCATCGCGGATATAGGCTTTGATCCGCCGCACGGCGTCCAGGTACTCCTCGCGTGTCATGTTTCGCCGGACATCGCTGAAGTCGGTATCCTCGATATTTACGGCGACGGACTCGGCCGGCTGCACCCATCGGGATCGGTCCAGGTGACGCTCCAGGGCAGCGATCTTCTGCTCCGGCCGCTCAGGATCGCCGGGCAGTTCCAGCGCGACGATCCAGACCATATGGGAGCGATGATCATAGGCGATGAATCGGTCGTAGAAACACAATCGAATCAGAGGTATCTTGAGGTCGTCAACGGCCCTTTCTGGCAATCGCTCGATGTATCGGCCCAACTCGTAACTGAAGTGCCCGATCCAGCCCCCGCAGAACATGCCCTCGGGCAATCCCAGGCCCCGCTCGTCGGCGGCTTCAGATGATATCGCTCTCGCGGCATCCTCATCCTGATCGTGGCTGACGGTCGGACCATCGGCGAGTCTGTATCTGGCGAGGACATCTTCGAGCTTTGAGAACGGATCGCTCTGTCCTGCGCAGAACTCGAACACATCGCGGGGCTCAGCGGCCCAGTAACTGAACCCGTCCTCGCCGGCCTTGGCGGCGCTGCCGCCGAGAATGGCGGGGGATGGCAGCGTCGAGATTGTCTCGGTCAGTGCTTTGAGACTCAGGTTCGTGCGGATGATTCTGTAGTGGATTCTGCAGGCACGGCTTGTTTCACCTGCCATCATTTCCTCGTGCTTCAAATTCATTCATGATCTGGACGCCTGCGGAGGTGCCGATGCGGTCGGCCCCGGCGTCGAGCATCTCCAGGACCTGCTGCGCCGTTTTGATGCCGCCCGCTGCCTTGATCCGGCAGTTTGGCGCCGCCTCTTTCATCAGCCGGATGTCTTCCACGGTGGCCCCTCCGGCCGGGTGCAGGCCCGTGCTCGTCTTGATGAAATCCACGCCGGCCTGCTGGGCTACCTGGCAGGCGAAAATCTTCTGCTCTCGCGTCAGGGCCGCCGACTCGATGATGACCTTCAGGAGGACGGGCGGCCTCATCGAGCGGCACACCTTCAGCACGGACCGCAATTGGTACAGCAGGTATCTCGCATCGCCTTCGATGATCGCAGCCAGGTCGGCCACCATATCGATTTCATCGGTCCCTTCATTGATGGCATCCTTCGCCTGGGCGACTTTGACGGCAGTGGTATCGGCGCCAAGCGGCAGGCTCACGACTCCTGCGACTCTGACTGCCGTGCCATGCAGGCGGTCCGCCACCAGCGACAGCCACCGCCCATTGACGCATACGGCGTGAAAACCATGCGCCTGCGCCTCCTCGCACAGCCGCAGTATCTCCTCCCGCGTCGCCTCCGCCTTCAAAAGCGTATGGTCGATCCGTTGTGCAACATCCTTTCCGGTCATCGTCGATTCGAATGTCATTGGCAAGAACCCCAACGCCCCTAACGGGAGGTGTCCTCTTAGAACAGTGGTTTCTCTTCCAGGACCTTGCGGACCTCCCGCCGGACTCGACGCGAGATCTTGACCGCCTGACGGGCCTCAGTCAGTGAGATCGGCTCGTAATCGCCGGGATACCGCGTGACGGTGGCGTATTCGGTGAGTCTATCCTGCTCCTGGTCATCGAGAAGACAGCGGTGGCGGTGCGGCAGGAGAGTCACCAATTCCCTTAAGTCATGTATCTTCCGAAATTCGGTCCCATGCGCAACCAGCAGAGCCTTGAGGCACTTCTCCACGCATTGCTGTGCATGAAAGCAGACTGTGTCGGTGGGGCAATCTTTGATCTTGAGCAGATATGCCCCTGATCTCAGGTCATTGTCGGCCTTTGCCATCCATTCTTGGGCAACGGCCATGGCACTCTCATTTTCGGGCATACAGGGTCTTTCCTTCACGCACAGCCGGGTACTCAATCGTGCCTACAGTGTCTTTGCGCCACTGGAATTCCTCGGTCGTGCTTACGATAATATCTTTGGGGACGTGGACATCTCGCACCATGGCCCTGATCTCAAGCTGTTTGGCTCTTTTGGAGCCTTTCACAGGCATCACAACGAGCAGGTCCACATCGCTGTCCGGCCCCGCCTGCCCGCGAGCGTACGAGCCGAAGAGTATGATCCTGTCCGGGTCAAACTCCGCCACAATTCGCCGGACCATGTATTGGATTTGTTCTTCTATTGAGTTTCGCACTCTGATCATATCGTGTCTTTCTGTCAAGGCGTTGCCAGAAGCATCGCACGCGTCAGCCCTTCTCTCCGCTGCCCTTAGAATACAAGACGGATGGCGCATTGGCAAGGCAAGTGATTGAGGCATGAACCTCGTGCCGATGTCGCCTGTGAGGGATAGATTTGTCGCCTCAGCCAAGCCGCCTCTCTCTGTCGATGGTGTAAAGCCACCATCTTGCTTTGTTCTGCTGCTTCGATCTTGCCTGCCTCTCGAAACAGATGGTCATTTGCGGGCCCTGCTCGGTCAGAATCTTGAACCAGTGCTTGCGAAGATACATCTCGCCGCTGCCATGCCTGCACGGCCCGTCCTCCTTCCATGCCTCCAGCACGGCCGCGAGGGTGTACTCCTTATCTCTCCAGACGAATCGCCGCGGCAGTCCCGGCTCGCCCCGCGTCATTGGAGCCGGATCGAACGTCCCCGCCACCGGCCTGATCGCCTCACTGACGAATTCCTCTGCCATGTCCACAGATCCCCTCGATGTAACGGCGGTCCCTGTTAAAACAGTGGTTTCTCCTCCAAAATCCTGCGGACTTCCCGCCGGACTCGGCGCGCGATTTTGACCGCCTGACGGGCCTCGGTCAACGAGATCGGCTCGTAATCACCCGGATATCGCGTGATGGTGGCATACTCGGTGAGTCTGTCCCGCTCCTTGTCGTCGAGTGACGGACGAAGCCGCGGTGGCAAGAGAGCCGTCAGTTCCCCGAGATCATGCGTCTTTCGGAATGCTGTCCCTTGCGAGACCAGCAGCGCCTTGGTGTATTTCTCCACGCATTGCTGAGCATGAAAGCAGACTGTGTCAGTAGGGCAATCCTCGACCTTGAGCAGGTACGCGGCCGCCTTGAGGTCATTGTCAGCTTTTGCCGTCCACTCCCGGGCAACGGTCATGGCCTTCTCATTCTCGGGCATACAGGATCTTCCCTTCATGGGCCGCCGGGTGCTCGATTGTGCCTACGGTATCTTTGCGCCACTGGAATTCTTCGGTCCTGCTCACGATGATATCCTTGGCGACATGGACATCGCGAAGGGCGGCCCTGATTTCAAGCTGTTTGGCTCTTTTGGAGCCTTTCACAGGCATGACGACAAGCAGGTCCACATCGCTATCCGGGCCCGCCTCCCCGCGAGCATAAGAGCCAAAAAGTATGATCTTGTCCGGGTCAAACTCCGCCACAATCCGCCGGACCATCTGATGAATCTGTTTCTTCGTCGCTGAGTTTCGCACTCTGATCACGTCGTATCCCTTTGTCACGTCGCCGCTCAAAGCATCACGCCCATCCGTTGCTTCTCTTTACCACTCTCAGAATACAGGGCAGACAGGGCATTGGCAAGGCAAAGGAAGTATACCGCGCCTGTCTTACCTCTGTGGTGCGAAACCCGCGTTGACGGAATCACCGCCTATCCCAGCGAATTACGCGGGGCAGATTTCTTCGGGGGTGTAGTGCTTTTGGAAGAATTGCAGCGCCTCGTCGGTGTTGGAGAAGACGGCGGTGGCGGTTTGGGTGACGAAGATGGAGGGGGCCTGCCTGGCGGTCCAGATGACGTAGACTTCTTTGGCGGCCTCGTGGGCGTGCTGGAGCTCTCGCTCAACGCCGCTGCTGATGGCGGGCCGGCCGTCGGGAAGGGCGGGCACGAAACTGACGATCATATCGGCCTGGTCAATCAGCAGGAAGTCGCGGGCGTAAATTTGGCTGTTGATATCGTGCTCGATCTGCAGGACCTCCTCGACGCCCAGACGAACCGGCCGATTCAAGGCGGCCACCTCGATGAAATCGAGCCCCTGCTGCTGGGCCTGCCGCGCCAGCACCGGCAGATGGGCCTCCTCCAGGTCGCCCGGATCGAAGCAGATGAAGAGTCGTTTCATCATGCTCCGGAACCTGCCGATCTCCTGTGTGACGGTTTCCATTCGGGCCACGGCTGTCATGGGGAAGCTCAGATATGCCTTCTTGAGGCGTCGTTGAAAGAGGAGGCGGTAGAAGGTCTCGGCCGTATCCTGTCTGCTGCCACGGGCAAGACAATAAAAGGGAATTTTGTCGTCAATACCCTTGCAGAGCATCTCCGTGCTGATGATTTCCTCTTCGCGCCAGACGATCAGGTCCTTGAGGGAGTGCTCAAGGGCATGCTTATCCAGCAGTTGCAGGTGCATGGCCACGACGCCGTCGATCAGGCACACGTACATGTCCGCGTGGAGCTGCCGCATCTGGTCGAAATCCACGGCCGGAAAAAGCCCGTGCCTCCACCGGAAGGTCGCGTGCGTATTGACGATCAGGTGGGGGACCTGGCCGGCCCGGATGATGATGTCCTTGAACACGCTGCGGCGGAGCGAATGGAGCCGCTTGAGCGAAATGTCGAGAATCTTCCCAGGCGTCACGTCCGGCGCCTCGGCGTACATCATGTCGCCGACGCTGCAAAGCACCACCTCTCTCCCATCCCGCCGCGCGAATTGGCAGACCTTCTCAAGGTACTCCTTCTTGTTCAGGCCCACCATTCCTGTCACGACGACGATCACGTTCGCTAAACCTGTCTTTCTGCGGGGCATCAGCGAAGAGCCTCGCCCTTTCGCGTCATTGTCATCCCTTCGTTTCTGCTCAGGGCAAGCTCTGAGCGACGGCGAAGCATCCGGCAATCGAACTGTGTATCCCTCTCGCGGCCCGGACGCTTCACTGCATTCAGCATGACACGCACAGCGACGGCTCAACCCTTGGAGGTCGCTGCCCCCGCTGGCCCAGAGAGTTGCAGATTCTTCAGCCGTTGCTGCCGGTCATGCTCCCGCAGGGCAGCGATCAGCTCGCCCATGTCTCCGTTGATGATCCTGTCGAGGTTGTACAACGACAAGCCGATTCGATGATCGGTGACGCGGTTCTGCGGGAAGTTATACGTTCTGATTTTCTCGGAGCGGTCGCCGGAGCCGATCATGATTTTGCGCTGGGAATCGCGCTCGGCCCTGCGCTTGCTCTCGTAGAGCTCGTAGACGCGGCTGCGGAGGATTCGCCAGGCCTTGGCGCGATTCTTATGCTGGCTCGCCTCCTCCCGCATGTTGACGGTGATGCCGGTGGGGACGTGTTCGAGCCGGATGGCGCTGCTGACCTTGTTGACGTTCTGTCCGCCCGGCCCGCTGGCCCGGCTGACGTGCTCGACCACGTCGTTCGGGTTGATCTGGATGTCCACTTCCTCCGGCTCCGGCAGCACGGCCACCGTGGCCGCCGAGGTGTGAATCCGGCCCTGGGCCTCCGTCTCGGGCACGCGCTGGACGCGGTGGCCGCCGCCTTCGTAGCCCAGCTCCGCCCACACGCCCTCGCCCTTGATATTGAAGATCACTTCGCGAAAGCCGCCCATGTCCGAAGGGCTGAAATCGAGTTGTTCTACCCGCCACCGCCGGCCCGCGGCGTACTTGAGGTACATCTCGTAGAGGTCCCGCGCGAACAGGGCGGCCTCCTCGCCGCCGGTGCCGGCCCGAATCTCCATGATGACCGAATCGACGTGCAGGTCGTCGGCCATGATCAGCGTATCCTGGATGTCGTTGAGCAGCCGGTCCCGTTTGGCGTTCAACTGCTCGACTTCCTCCTCGGCCATGGTCCGCAGGTCCTCCTCGACCGTCTTATCCTCGGCCATCTGCCGGGCCTCCTCGATCGCGGACAGAGTCTTCCTGTAGTCGCGGTACATCTCGACCACCGGCCGGATGCGGCCACGCTCCTTGGACATCGCGACGAGCTTCGCCGGCTCTTTGGCGACGGCGGGATCGGAAATCTGCTTCTCGATCTCGTCGTACCGCGCATCGAGCCCGTCGAGCATTGTCAGGAAGTTGTTCGAGTCGTCGGTCATAACTGGACTTTGGCAAAATGGGAGTTGGGCCTATGCGATTCCATCTTGCCGAACGCCGTTCAGGGTAATAAAAAAACCCTGCTCCCGCCAAGACGGGAACAGGAGCTCGTCGTCACGTGATCCGGGCAGCTACTTCGGCGGCTGCGGCGGCTCTTCCTTCGGCTGCTTGATATACGATTTGCCGTACTTCTTCTGGAACCGCTCGATTCGCCCGGCGGTGTCCACGTACTTCTGCTTGCCCGTGTAGAACGGATGGCACATCGAGCAGATTTCCGCGTGGATCGCGTCGGACGTGCTGCGCGTCTCGAACGTATTGCCGCAGCCGCAGTGGACCACCACTTTCTCGTACTTCGGATGTATCTTTTCCTTCATGGTTTTGGACTCCCAAATGCACCAGAAACCACGTAGTTTACCACAGACCCCGCACTTTTCAATAGCATTTTTCCGTTTAATTTGTTCGGGCGCGAGGGCCGCGATAACGCTAAGGAACCCAGGACCTGCAGCTTCGCTTCTTTTGCCTGGCACCGCCGATATTGCTTCGACGATGCATCTTTTGAAGCGGCGAGAGAGTTTTTCGTGTCTTTTGAGAATTGTATCCACATCACATCTCTATCCGTCGTCGTTTGTATAGTGGAATGGAGCGCCGGAGTATGCGCAGCGAAGCGAAAAGCCAGGTCCGGCACGCTCACGACGACTCAGCCCCACAGGTTGACAAGGGGAGGAACCACGGCCTGGTTCAAGAACGGGCATTTTCGGGTGACAGTCGATGGGGGGGTGGGTGTAGCGTCTGGAGGGGATCGCTGCTGAGTTGGATACGCGAGCAGGAGGGATGATCTGCTCAGTTACGGTGGAATCTCGTGTAGCCGAGGATTTCCAGCCAGTGCGGATGCGTCTGTCCTGCCAGCAGTTCGGCAGGGCTGTGGCCGGTAGTGGTTGTAACCCATCCGCCAACGCTCCACAACGTATCTCATCTCATCGAGATGTGAGAACAACTCGCCATCGAGAAGCTCGTCACGCATTCGGCTGTTGAACGACTCGACGTATCCGTTTTCCCACGGACTGCCTGGCTCGATAGACAGCGTGTCTACGCCTAGCTCTTTCAAGAACCTCTTGACTCCATCGGCGGTGAACTGAGAGCCATTGTCGCTGCGAAGATATACCGGACAGCCGCGGACCAGGAACAGGTACGGGTTCAGGCATCAGCAAGATGTGAACCTATACCTCAGGTTCCGCCCACGTCCCCGAAAACTCGTAGGATCTTCACCATGTTTCTCTATTGTCCCGGTGCATAACGCACCGCGACTACCGTAATATCATCTGATTGAGGAGCTCCGGCTGCATGGTTTCGTACTGCCCCAATCAGACCTCTGACTGTATCGGCCGCGTTTTGCCCGGTATGGCCAAGGCTTTCCAAGAGCCGTTCATCGCCGAAAGCCTCTCTGTTGTGATTGAAGGCTTCTGTCACTCCGTCTGTGTAGAGCACCACGGTATCGTTAGGAGCCAGCACTATAGACTCACAGGCGATGTCAAGCGTCGGGAATAGTCCGGCCATGGCTCCAGAAGAAGAAAAAACAAACTGAGGAGCTTGGTGTGGCCTCAGGATCACAAGTGGATTATGTCCGGCGCTTGCAGCCGTGACCCTGCCCGTGGGCACATCAAAAACCAGACAGGCGATCGTGACGAACATGCCCTGCGGATTCTGGGCCACCAACTCGCTGTTCAAATGTTGCAGGATTTCATCGGGCTGCTTGTACTGCCTGGCCATTGTTCGTACCAGGGTGATCGTCACTGCCATAAATAAGGCGGCCGGGATTCCCTTGCCGGAGACATCTCCGATGGTCACCACGACGCGGTCATCGCCAACGCGCAGAACATCATAGAGATCACCGCCGACCTGTTTGGCGGGCTCAATCATCGCGTGAATGTCAAGTCCGGTTCCCCGCGTGCACAAGGAAAGGTCGGACGGCAGAATTCCCATTTGGATCTCCCGCGCGATGCTCAGATCCCGCTCCATGGCCTCACGCACAGCGTCAGCGTACGCCTTGGCTTTCAACAGTGACCGCACTCGGGCCTTGACCTCGAGGATTTCGAAGGGCTTGGTGAGGTAATCGTTGGCACCCAGTTCAAACCCTCGGGCTTTGTCCCGAACATCCTCCAGCGCGCTCAAGAACATGACGGGAATCTCGCGGGTCGTCTCGGAAGCTCGAATTCTGCGGCAGACTTCATACCCATCGATGCCGGGCATGACGATGTCCAAGAGCACCAGGTCGGGCGGATTCCTTTCCACGTTGCGCAAGGCGCTTTCACCGTCGAGCGCTATGCTAAGCTTGTATTCGCCCCGCAGCGCCGCAACCAGGATGTCCACATTGGCCTTGACATCATCAACAATCAAAATGCGGCATTCTGAGAGTTCTTTCATCGGCATGAGTCCGATCCTCTTTCTTTTGTAGCACGATTCAAGTCGTCAAGAGCAGTTGCGAAGTCATACGCTCCGATGGCCCGTTTGAACCGCAGAAAATCGTCTTTCGCAAACAAGCTGAACAGGATGGCTTCATTGGACTCCAGGTAATCTAGCGCAGCCGCATCGGAATTGGACAGAAGTCCTGACATGGTTTCCACGGCGGATTTCACGGCTACCGGATCCACGGCGACCGGAGACGGGGCTGCTGAGGCTGCCGCTTGGTCCTGCAAAAGCGGCAATAGGGCATCGGTCAGACCGGCTAAAGCACAAGAGAGTTTGCCCCTGAGGGTTTCGATCTGAAAGGAATCGGTCCGAGATCGAATCGCCTTCTCCAGTTCAGCAGCCACAGCCTGCACGCCGCCGGCGCCGATATTTCCGGCAACCCCCTTGACCGAATGGGCCAGGCGCTCCGCGGTGACCACATCGCCCTTTTCCAGGCACTCCTTGATTCGTTGAGCCGCGTCGGACTGGCCCTCCGCAAATTGTCGCAGCAGATTGCGGTACAGCTTGGCGTTTCCGGCAACGCGTCGCAACCCATCTTCCGTGTTCAATCCGTCCACTCTGGGGATTGAGGACATATCTGCATGGCTTGGAGTAGGAAGCGGTGCCGCCGGCTGCGACAGGCCGCCATGGTAGTAACGCCCCAGGGTTGCAAACAGGGCGGTCGGGTCGATGGGTTTTGCTACGTGATCGTTCATGCCCGAAGCCAAACACCGCTGTTGTTCCTCCACCGTGGTATGGGCAGTCATCGCGATGATCGGCAAATGCGCAAATCTGGGATCGGACCGGATTCTCGCCGTGGCCTGATAGCCGTCCATCTCCGGCATCTGCACATCCATCAATACGATATCGTAAAGCGATGAATGAGCCGACGGCAGCAATTCTTCCACTGCCTCTCGCCCGTTGTTGACGACATCGACGGAGGCTCCGACCCCTTCCAGCAATTCTACAGCAATCTGCTGATTGATTTCGTTGTCTTCCACCACGAGGATACGAGATCCTTTGAGCTGGACGCCATGTCTACCCGCAGCGGCAACTCCAGTGGTTTCCGGCGCAGCGGGAGCGAACAGGGTCACCAGCATGTCCACCAGCATGGATCGGGTGACCGGCTTGACGAGAAAACCATCCACATTGAGTCTTTCGGTCTCGTCGCGCACTTCCTCGCGGCCGAACGCTGTCACCATGACCACTGCGGGCTGTTTGCTTAGTCGTTTGTCCTGTCGGATGCGACGCGTGACCTCCAAGCCATCCATTTGAGGCATTTGCCAGTCCATAAACACGACATCATACGGCGAACTCCTGTCGTGTTGTTGCACTGCGGCCAATGCTTCGGGCCCTGAACCGACGGAGTCCACATGTACAGTGACCCCGTGCAACGCGTCCGCCAGGATCTCCCTGGCCGCCGGGTTGTCATCCACGATCAGCACCTTAAGAGCGGAGAGTCGCTCGAGACAAGTCCTGTCGCGTTCCTTGGCTGAGCCTAGGCCCATCCAGAGGGTGAAGAAGACTGTCGTGCCCGCCCCAGGCTCGCTCTCGAGCCATATCTTGCCATTCATCATTTCCACGAGACGGCGGCAGATAGTCAGACCCAAGCCGGTCCCGCCGTGCTTGCGTGTGGTCGACATGTCCGCCTGCGTAAACGGCTGGAATAGCCTGGCCGCTTGCTCGCGCGTCATGCCGACGCCCGTATCCTTCACACAAAAGCGGAACTGGGCCTTGGTCCCGGTTTGTTCCAACAGCTCGGCGCTGACCCGGATCTCGCCTCGCTCCGTGAACTTTACGGCGTTGTTGACCAGATTCGTGATGATCTGTCCGAGACGCAAGGGGTCGCCCACAAGGTTCTGCGGCAGAGAGCTGGGGAAGTTCACGAGCAGTTCCAGTCCCTTGTCGTGCGCTTTCTGCGCGGTCAATGTCGTGACGGTGTGGATGACGTCGTCCATTCGGAACTCTGCGGTCTCGATCTCTAGTTTCCCCGCCTCAATCTTGGAGAAATCCAGAATATCGTTGATGAGTAACCGTTCACGGCTCTGCATCAATATAACAGAGAAGGGGCGGTTTCTTTTCGGAAGTGGGCATTGATGGCGTTGCAGAAGAACTGGAAGACGCGGCGGTTCTGTTGGCGGCAGGTCGCGACCAT
>Ga0315282_10007249_pt1 | contig 18274 bp, 18 predicted proteins | sample YL17G07_20_MG_FD_203693 | JGI IMG/M metagenome (GOLD analysis project Ga0315282, IMG submission 203693) | Sediment microbial communities from Yellowstone Lake, YNP, Wyoming, USA - YL17G07_20 | ecosystem: Environmental > Aquatic > Freshwater > Lake > Sediment | place: USA: Wyoming | collected...
AGCTTACCTAGCGCGCGAGCTTCAGGAGCCTGTCCCGAAGGGGTTCGAGATTGGCGAAGGCACAACCTTCCCAACGAAAAGGTTCAAAATGGCCTCGAAAAGCCATGAAACTCCCTCCCCCCGCACCACTTCTCCATTCTTAGTCAGACGATTCAAATCCTGCCGGCCGCACCAAGGGACACACACATATTTTACTGTTCGGACGACGACGAACGAAACGAACGACGAAACGAGCGCGCGTTAGGCTGTTGCAGAATTGAGATTTTAATGGATTCAAATGGACTGAAATTGACTAAATCAAGCTATGTCTGAGAGTTATGTCTGTGAGCTGTTGGCTTCAGTCTTGGTTCTCGAGGGTAAGCCTTCGGCCAAGACGTTGAGCGAGTTGATTAAAGGTACGGGGCTGTCGAGAGTCACCGTATTGAAGTATGTTAAGAAGCTGAAGGATCAAGGCTTGATAGCGGAGAAACCGTTGATCCAGGGTCGTGGTAGGCCTAAACTCCTCTTTCAGCCCACTCAACCCTTTTTGAAGATGATTTCAACCGTAAAGCAAGGCGATGAGACAGCGCTCATCAGGTTTGAGAAGCTGAAGACCTTATGCAAGCATATGAAGGGGGATCGGTGTAAGCAGACGTTGAAGCTCTGTTACACAAACCTCTGCCCCTCCACCATCAGATGACAACTCATAAAATCAAGTAAAATCTATTCGCTCTTAATGTGGAATGTTGTTGCTGATCTTCTCGGTTGTGGTTTATTGCTTGGTGAGTCATCGAAGGACGTATGGACTTACCGAAGCCGTACCTTCTCCTCACCGAGAAAGAGTGCCTGCGGATATTTAGGTTGTTGAGGTGGAGGGACGGCGTATACTGCCCGATCTGCGAGTCGAGAAGCGTGAAGAGGAACGGCCATTACAAGGCGTACCAACGCTACCTCTGTAGGACATGCGGCAGATCCTTCAATGAGAAGACTGGTACGGTCTTCCATTACAGCCGCATCTCGCTGGGTATATGGTTTCTTGTGATCCACCTCGCCTTCGTCTTGGAGAAGTCTACAAGAGCAACAGCCAAGGAGGCATGCTTAGCCTACAGGGTATGCTACCGTATGGTTCGATCCGTCATGGATAGAATCTACGCCTCAGCAATGAAGGCTAGGCTTCAAGGCGTAGTTGAGGCGGATGAGTTCTACGTCAACGCTGGCTTCAAAGGAAAGAATTACCACGGGAAGCTCGGTAGACCCTCCCGCATTAGAGGACTGAAGCCGCCGCGTGGAAGAGGTTCATACAGTAAAGATGAGCCGATGATCCTCAACCTCTACCAGAGAGACGGTCCATTGAGGCTCAAGGTCGTGGAAGGCGTGGAGCCAGGGTTGAAGCAACTCATATGCCTGAACGTTGAGGAAGACTCAACCATCTACACGGATGATTACATGCCCTACAGGCGTCTGGACGAGGAAGGATACCGCCACGAGGTCGTGAACCATAGCCAAGGCGAATACGCCAGAGGCGACGTTCACATCAACCACGACGAAGCCATCGCAAGCCTCTTCAAGCCTTGGCTCGCCAAGCACCGAGGCGTCAACAAAAGGAACCTTCACCTGTACACCGCAACCTTCCAAACCATGTACGACATGAGAAACCTTTCCAATCGAGACAAATTCTGGAAGACCGTAGAAATATGCCTCAGCAACAACATTCCACATTAAGAGCGAATCTATTAAAGTAAAATAAAATCTGCATATTGCAACAGCCTAGCGCGCTATTTGATAATTCACACGGGCTTCTGAACCATCACAAACGTTATACCGATTCATCCTTGATAATGTCTGCCAGAGGGTCGATTCGAATGGTTGAGGCGTTGGTTCTCATGAAGATCATAGGGGGAACTGGCGAAAGCTTGGATTGGGCCAAAAGCATAAAGAAAAAGGTATCAGAGACTCCTGGCGTTGTCGAAGTTTTCGGAGTCTTAGGGGGATACGACATGGTTGCCAGAATCCAAGCCAAGGATCTAGAGGAACTCACAACGATCGTTACCGATAGATTACGGTCAAACGCAGGAATCGAATCCACTCAGACGTTGATAATGATCTTCTAGCAACTGCTTCTGACTATCAATAGCGCACGAAGAGTATCTTCTGATGCGCATGCACACAAAGATCGCTGACTATGACGGTTCAAATTACGACGGCCGCACCAAGGATGGCACACACACAAAATACTACTGACGACGACGAACTATGGTTCAATTTCTGTCGGCCGCACCAGCTGTGCCACACACACTTTTACTGAACTGACGACGACGAACGACGACATGACTGCATGGCGACAACTACGGCGGGTCAGCACCACAACCTTATTCTCTTCTTCCTGATCCACTTGTTATCGGGAATCGTGCTAAAATCAATATCAGAGGAGAGTAGAGCTGGATTCAGAAAACTATCCAAAAGATTTCATTGTGAAGGATTCAGAACGCATTATCAAGACGCTAATGCAAAACCTGAAAGAATTACTTAGCCCGGACGCTATGAAGAAAGAATTGCTTAGCTGGAACGCTAGGAATAACTGCCGGCAAGACTGCTATGAAAACCAATTGATGAGTAGGGCTGTCTATCTGCTGACAGCTCCACCCGAGTACATTGAGAGATTATCACCTGAAACCCGCGCGGAATACGCGAACGTGGTAGCGGCCATAAGAGCGCGCTTCTGGACTGAGGAACTCATCTGGCATGATAAATCTAGTCAAGACTTGCTGAGTTGAAGGCTACTACGTCGTGGGAGAAAGTATTCACTGCTGGCGTGCACGAGCAGCGATTAAGACTGAACGACGGTTCAAATCACAACATGCACTACGCTTAGAACGAATCAAGACATATACAAAGTGCGATATTTCATGCCAGTTATGTGCTTGATGCTACTCTACTGCTTTCTTTCTCAGCCCTTTCCAGCGTGGACTCAGTTATCCTCTGATCTGAATCGCAAAACGCAATCCAATTTGGTCCTCTAAGAAACATGAAGTATCTGCTATTCTCCAACTCGGTCGTGTAGAGATCAAACCTGTATACTCCTCTGCCAGCCAGATCTGACTGTATTGTCATCCTTTCTTTAGGCCGCAGAAGTCTCCGTTTCGGAGGCCTCATTTCCTTCTGTGCATTGCATAAGTCTGATTCATCAAATAGCATAATGGGCTTGAACTCGATTTTCTCTGGATGCTCCATGTATACTCTACACTCGTGGACTGTGATGTCAGAGAGACTATCATTCGCGATATCAAACACAACGTGCTCTGTTACACTAGGAATATGACCATATGTCTTGACCTTGAGTTCACAAGACTGAGTGCTACCTGCCTCTATCAGAATCGTCTTCAGGGATGCCTCACGATACTCCTGAAAGTGAGTTGATTGCAGGTAGCAACGGATGCCAGGGAGAATTCGCAAAGCGTGTGCGCGTGCTTCTCGTTTCAATTCTAAGAAAGGAATCCGAATACCTTCCACTCTAAACGTCACGCCCAGCTTCCTAAGAACAACAAGTAGAACAAGAACTACTTCGAAGTACAAGAGGTAGGAGAAAGGCGGAGTGCCTAGTAGCTTGTAGATAGAGGGTTCAGTCAAGGATAGTCCATTGATTGATATCCCCTGAACGCGACCCTCGAGGTGATAGGCTACGCTTTCATTATGGTTGACAAGCCTCATGCGCCCCTTCATCTTCGCAAGATTGAGATCTCTTCCACCATCAAGATGTTGCATACTGTCATAGAAGGAAATTCCTCCTCCTGGCCAATGGAAACTCGCGTCAACACCCTCATTCCACGTTTCAACCTTCGAGTCAATCCAATTCTCTTGAAATATCGTGAAATTCCCAAACGCATCCATGTAGACTGATCTCAATGGCTCAAGTTTCAAGAGTACGCCAATTCTATCCATAGTGACGGTCTTCTCGAAGACCTTTCCGAGTCTAATTGTGCCTGAATGCATGATTGCATCAAGAAAGAGCTCGATTCTTCGTCCGGGAATAGCGATACTTGCTGTGGAAGCTTGATCCAAGACAAAGCACCTTACAGGATCATTCATGAAGAATGATTTCTTTGCAGAGGCATGGACTTCCACTTCAGCTCCCTTTGTGGCAATATGCAAAATCGTAAGATTGAGAAGCTGAATGTTTTCGCTCTCCTTACTTTCGTAAAGGATCCTGTCATAGATGCCAGATCCTTTTTGAGAACAGGACATTATGACAATGGTGCTTGAGGGCCAATCGATTGACTTTGAGAAAGAGAGTCTAAGTGTCCCGTCATTGAAAGTTGGCCTTAGATGGAATGAACTTGTTCTTGTTAGGCTCGCTTCTATTCTGCCACCCATTGTATGTGAACTAGCTTCGAAGTCTGCGCTAATTTGGAATGCTGATGGTCTAGACATTAGTACGTACGTAACCCCAGAAACAAGTGAGAGCGCGAGAGCCAATGATGCAGCTAGCATGAGTTTCCCAGCCGTAACGCGCACTTCTCTCAATCTCCTGTGCTCTTTCCATCATTGGAAGACAAGCATGATAACCTGCCGGCAATTTCCCGACAGACTCTAAAGGAACGATCGCAATTGGCACTCTTCCTCAAATTATGAAGAGTGCTCTTGCCTATTCCGAGTTCTCTTGCTTCTCTCTGTGTCAATTCAAGGATTCTCTCCCGAAGCTCCAGCGTATCGCTTCTCTGTAGGCTCGGACGCGGTTCAATGAAATCTATTTTCCTAGAGTTGTCTGAGAGAAGATGAGCTAGTTCCTGCGTCTTGTTCAGAATGACTGTGTCCCACTTGCAGGTCTTGCCCTTGTGCTTCACGCCTGAGTTGAACTTGTTCTTCAGTAACTCAAGAAACCGTCTCTTCGCGTCTATCTCCATGTGGTATCGGTAGTCATCGCCTGTGAAATAGAAATCCTTCATATCCAGAGCACCGGACTCGAATGCTTCAATCGTGGTTATGTCGCCTAGCCATCTGAAAGGCTCCTGCAAATCATACACCAAAGACTCCTTGGTCTGCGATCCACTAAACTCATGCAGAAAGCCTACGGAAGGCTCCAATCCAACAATGTTCACTGCTCTTCTCACGTATCCTTTGATGACTCCGTAGGCATAGTTCAAGCAGAGGTTGAACGGGTCGCTGGCATTGTACTGGTGGCTTTCGACTATATGACTTGAGACAGAAGTTTCCGCGATAATCGACTGGATGGCTAGCTCTTGGATGCTTGGCTTCATGTCCCTATCGCATCCCGGTAAAGCCTACTTGGTCTAGAGATAGCAGACGGCGCATAAAAAGACGGGTCAGAAAATCGGAGCGAGCCCACGTATACAATAGTTGCCTCCAAAGCTGTAAGGCGTGCCAGCACGTAGGCCCTAGTCTTCCGCTGATCTGTGCTTGAGTGGTGTTCCTGTTCGTGCTCCTGTATGATGGTCGTGCTCGATGGTGAGTACGCCGTTGACGAACACGTATTCTATTCCCTGCGGATAGCGCATTGGATCGGAGTACGAAGCCAGCTCCCGTACGTTGAGAGGATCAAAGATTGTTATGTCAGCCATGAAGCCTGGTCTGAGAAGGCCTCTATCCATTAGTCCGAGTCTTGCGGCTCCTGCCGATGTCATTATTCGTATTGCCTCCTCCAAGGTCAGAATTCGTTCTTCCCGAACGTATTTTCTGAGTATCTTCGGGAAGGTTCCGAAATTGCGTGGGTGAACTCTCTTCGCTGGGTCCGCTGGTATGGCAACACCGTCTGTGCTCACCATGGTTAAGGGATGTTGCAGCAGAGCCTTCACATCGTCCTCATGCATCGCCTCACTGATGCCTTCCAAAGGATTGCCTGATGCCAGCCTGTCGAGATAAAGATCGACAGGCTCCATTCCGCGAAGCTTGGCTGCCTCACTCATATACTTGCCAATGAGATCTCTGTCTTCCTCGCTCGCCTTAAGGATGAGTGCCGTATCCCATGTGTGCTCAGCTTCGACGCTCTCCATAGCCTGCTTTACGAGGTCTCGGATCTTCCTTCGTGCATCATGATCCTTCAGCCGTTCCTTCATTCTGTCTGGACCCCCTTCCTCAGCCCAAGTCGGAAAGCCACGAACCAAGCCACCCCTGAAAGTCCACGGATAAACATCAAATCTGACATCAACGCCCCTGAGGCGAGCGAACTCTATCTCCCGGAACCACCAATCAAGCGACTTACGCCAGTTAACCTGGCCACAAGCCTTAGCGTGACTCCAAGTTGTAGGAACTCCGCCCTCCTCACCGATTCTTATCGTTTCCTTGATGGCCAAGAACTCACTATCGATCGTAGGGACAACAAAGTCTCTTCCTCTCCGAGGCTCATGACTCCACCCCAGCCTACGGTCATGACTTGTGTGTATACCACCATACCTTGCCACAACCTTGGCAAGCTCAACAACCTCCTCCGTCTCAGCGAAGTTCCCAGGCGTATACATCAATCCCGTTGACAGGCCGAAGGCACCCTCTTCCATTGTCTGGGCCACGAGCGCCTTCATCTCCTCAAGCTCGTTTCCTGTCGGTGCCCTGTTCTCCCAACCCATGACGCAGAGCCTCACAGTTCCATGACCCACCTGAAAGGCCCCGTTCATGCTGCAGCCCTGGCGTCTGAATCGCTGCATGTATTCCGCAAGCGTAGTCCAGTCGACTTCAATACCGTAGTTCTTTGCGTCCGCCCTCACATCTTCGAGGGCTGCTCCTTTGAGCGGCCCACTTGCGCTCGTGCCGCATTGACAAACAAACTCTGTAGTCACGCCTTGACGTACCATGGAGTCAGCCGTAGGATAAGCTATGAACGGCAATTCAGAGTGGCTGTGCACATCTATGAAGCCGGGAGCCACAACCAGCCCCTTCGCGTCAATGACGGTATCTGCCTTAGAGGCAGGAAGCCTAGTGTTCATGTCGGCGATCTTTCCGTCGACGATTGCAACATCTGCTCTGTACCAGGGTGAGCCTGTTCCGTCAACAACAAATCCATTCTTGATAAGATAGTCCCACATCGCTCCTCACATTGCCGATGCTCTTTCTCCGATAAGTAACTTTGCACGGCATCCATCCTCCAGAACACGATTCGAAATAGAAGACTACTCCGTGAGATAACGGTCGTGCGAATGATGCTTCAAACCCAATCAGTCAACTTTCTCCATCCAGTCTGTCCTCACCAGCGTATTCCCATTCGCCTAGAGAAAATAGAGCCGCAATCATGCAACTAACTTACTCGCCGCGGTCATAGGGCGTATCAAACCACGCCCGCAAGTTTGGTACCTAAGTATATGGCACGGAACGCTTGTTCAGGGCTCCGGGCGGTCAGTCCTCTTCTAGCCCCCCACGCACGTCATCTGTCACCGCTAACGCATATCCTGTTATGAGCATTCCATCCACAAGAGTCAATAGTTTGAGGCGGGCCGCGCTTGAAGGGTAAAACTGAGAGCGTGCGTCAGGCAGCTGTATTGGATTGGAGAAGATCGGGTGATGCGGAAAGGATTACATTGAATAGGGATGTGAAGATCACAGCGGCTGTCTCTGCCATATTCGGTTTATGTAGCGGCGCTTTCGGAATGCTCTTCACTCTATATCTCGACAGCCTCAAAGTCTCGCTTTACGCAATGGGAGCCATGTTCTCAATCTCCGCGCTTTTCGCCTTCCTCATAGCGGTCCTACTTGGAGCGCAATCAGACTCCTGGGGAAGAAAAGTTGTGTACTCCGCCTCACTGTTACTGGCTTCAATATCCTCGTTCTGTGTGACAATGCTGAGAACCGTTCTGGAGCTTACGTTGTCAAGGATCAGCCAGGACATTGCCATCAGGTCAAGGGAAGCCGTTCACTACACATTCATCTTCGAACATGTGAGGCAGGGCTACGCCAAGGTTATTGCGAGAATTCAAGGTCTAGAGCTGACGCTCAACGCGACTGGATACCTGATAGCTGGCTCAATGCTACTCTACCTAGGCTTTCAAAGATCCTTCATTGCGTTGGGCTTGATGCTAATCGTCGCCCTCGCAATATTCCAAACAGCGAAAGAACCGAACAGACCCAAGCTCGAAAGAAGGCGTCTAAGGGATCTGTACAGGTTTGACATATCGAGGCAACTGAAGATTATCTGCGCCTTCAACCTGATACAGAACATCGGCTTCGCGATCTGCCACTCCGTCTTCATATACACCCTGTTCTTCCTGAAGAAGTTCGCCCTCGACGCCCTCACTCTCTCCCTGATTCTGGGCATACACCACTTCACCTACGGCATACCGCTGATCATCGTCAGCAGATACTTCGCCAGACCCAACCTCAACTACAAGAAGATCTTCATGTTCGGCAACCTCCTCATGGGAATACCACACATCGCAACCGCCCTCATTCCGACTTTCATTCCAGCAACAGCCATCTGGTTCATCCACGACATATTCGGCGCCGCGGTCTACGGGCCCGCCCAGCAGACCCTCACCCAGATCCACTCAAGAGACGGCTCAAGAGGAAAAGACGTCAACATGACATCAGCATTCACATCAATAGGCCTGGTAATCGGTCCAATCATTGGCGGATATCTCGCAGGAATAGACATCAGCCTCCCCTTCCTCGTAGGCGGATCAATAATAGCAGCAGCAACCCTAGTCATCACGTTTCTTGACAAACAGACAAGTGCCCCCTAGAGTAACACGGTTCTCGACGGCTTCACCTCTACGTCAAGAGCGTAGCAGACCAGTGAGGCCCTGCACGTGAAAGCTCCCCCAGCAGTCGATTGCCGGCTTGAGGAAATCATATGGGTCTGTTCTGACCATGAATGAGGCAGAGGAATAGGGATGATAGTTATTCCAGGTCCGGCATCAGTGGACTTAGGGCGAAGAATCGGAGAGACATTGAACGCGAGAATAGTGCCAGTCGAGTTCAAACGTTTCACCGACGGCGAGTCCTATATCCGATTTGAAGACGAAGTCAAGAACGAAGACGTAGCCATCGTTCAGACAACCAGTCCTCCTCAGAACGAGAACCTCCTCCAGCTTCTCTTGATGGCGGACAACGCGAGAGACCTAGGCGCCAAGACCATCACGGCCGTCGTTCCCTACCTGGCCTACGCACGACAGGATGATCGGTTCAGGCCCGGTGAGGCATTCAGCATAAGAACCATCATGACGCTGTTGAAGACATGCGGTGTCAGCAGAATAGTCACAGTGAATTCTCACAATCCCAAATTGCTGAAGACCATGCCTGTGACGACAGAAGATCTTTCTGCGTTCAGCCTTCTCGCAGAACACTTCAAGAAAAAGGGCCTTGAAGGCGCCTTCTCCGCCTCTCTGGGAAAGAAAGGAATAGATGTGGCGGCTGAAACCGACAAGGTACTGAAGGGGAAATATGACTACGTTCCCACTCAACGAGACAGAATAACCGGAGAAGTCACCATCGAAAAAAAGAGCTTCCCAGTCAAGAACAGAGACGTCGTGGTCTTCGACGACGTTATGAGCAGCGGCAAATCCATGGCCAAGGCCATAGCCTGGATCAAGGACCAAGGAGCAAGAAGAGTCTACGTCGCCTGCGTCCACGTGATCCTAATCGGCGACGGAAAGGAACGCGTCCTGAAGAGTGGCGCTGAAGGCATTGTGGGCACCGACAGCGTTCCGGGCCCACTAAGCGAAGTATCGATCGCACCTCTAGTTGCCAGCGCATTGAAGAAATAGGAACCTGCACACATCGACAGGAAAAAACCCTGCCTTCTTGATTGGATGCGTTTCTATTCTCTCGGAGGCGAAACGAACAGATTTGTTCATATCTCTGATTTTTTAAGCGCTTTCTCCCTTGCTGCTAATGATCAATGAGCAAGAGTTTCACTGTTATGCACTCGACATTCGAACTGAGCTTCAGGAACATCTTCAACAGCCCCGACAGACTGAAGGTTGAGACCAATTACGTTTCTGCTAGAATACCAATTTACGAGACAATCCTTGTGAGACCAAAGAATCTCTTCGAGATGGACGTAGAGAACGTCAAGACACTATCGGCTTCAGAGGTATATGGATCCAAGATCGAGGCTCTGTTCAAAAGAGGAGCGGCAAGAAACCTATTCGACGTCTACATGCTGGCTAAGAGCGCCAATACTAGAATTGACTTCGCCGAGCTGAGGAAGTGTGCAACATTCTCATGCTGTGTCGAGATCCCCTGGGATTTCAGAACCTCTCTTGCAAAGAACCCAGCGGATGCCATAGAAGAAAATCAAGTGAAGCAAGACCTGCGTCCACATCTGATCCAAAACAGCCATTTCGACCTCTCTGATGCGAGAAAGGTAGTCGGAAGCTTCTGCAAAGACCTGTTCAAGCTTGATCACGATGAACAGGAGTTCCTTCAGAAGTTCTTTGAGGACAAAAGATACCTGCCCGTCCTATTGTTCCCTGACAAAAACCACCTTGCGGACCATCCAGGAATCACCTGGAGATTGCAGCAGCTAAGTAGAGATTGACAACACATGCTTGATGAGAAAAAACCTTGATCTATCTCAGCGGAGACTGATTCAGTAGTCACGTATGTCTCTGCAGAGGATCTCGAGAGTTCTCGCGGTATTCATTGCTGAATCAATCACATTAGGGACTGGGACTTGACGTCGACCGATTCCACAGCGTCCACCTACTGGACGGAACCGCGCCGTGAACAGGTTGAGATGAAAAGGGGTGTGTCACATCCTATTTTCTTCCACAAGCAGTCATGAACAAAGGCGCGAATCAAGGCGGAAATCGCCACCTTTCATCGCTTTGGGTTTAGTTTCAGGAATTCAAGTTGAGAGTTCTAAGCGCAAAATAGCCGGAACATTGGCTTAGTCCATGAAGCAGCGCGTACACTTTCAGTTCTGTTGAGTGAGACAGATGGGAGGTGGTACCACGCCCCTACCCCCGCTTTCGATTCTACGACAGATCTATTGAAACTAGGGGGTGTCATACAACTGTAAGACAGGGGGGGCCTCTCAATTCTGCTGTAGCACGCACGTTGTTGCTAGGTTCGTTCTTTTTTCGCCGCTGATATGGCTTCTAGGAAGTATCCTGTGGGTTTTAGGGAAGGAATGTATAGGCAGACGAGTTTCAAGCTCTCGTCGCTCGTGCTTCGAATCTCATGTTGAACACTCTTCGGAGCGAATATGATGGTGTTTGGCCGTATCTTCTCTGTTTTCCCATCCATCGTTGATTCACCTTCACCTGTTGCCACGTACATGATCTCATCGGAGTCGTGGGTGTGGAGGCCTGTCTTGCTGTGTGGGCTGATTATGGAGAGGAGGAGCGTGATTTCCTTGTGATTGCCAAGTTCAGGAGACATTACGATTTTGAGAACGCGCTCATTTGGAGCAGGCACTTTGACGCCAGGGATACTCATGGAGTCGACTACAAAACCCGGCATCCTTGACACCAACACTGAGCACACGATACCTATCTTCCGTGGGTGTATATTTGCAGTATTGCAACACTATTCTCTGACCGGTCATCGAATGGTTATGCGGGGGTTCGAGGGCCACGATGTTTTCAGCGTCTTGTACATACGGGCGTACATACAGGCCCCTATCCCAGTTCGAGGGCTAATCATATCTCCTAGTGTTTCGATCGGTTTTCCTGCTGCTCGTGGTCGACGAGCGAGAATTTCACTCAGCGAAATAACGTTAGGCGCTGAGGGGTTTCGATTTTCCCTTTACCCATTTATATATTAGGGATATTGGCGTGTTGCGTTGAAATCGTTCCCTTAGTTCGCGACGAATTTCTAGATATGATTTTCCTTGTTTCCTTGCTTCAATGGCAAAAAGATATTCGTCTTTTGTATGGTAGTGGTCTGAATAGGGTTCAGTAACTATGATTTCCTCATCGTATTGGGATTCACCTTGTTCAAATTTCCGTCTTGTTAACCATATGTTTGTTGGATTAACATCCACCTCAACCGCGATGGCACTGTTTTCTCTCAGTGCAATCATGTCCGGTACATTTCTCTTATCAAGACGGATCACTCTGAATCCTTGCGCCTCTAGTACGCGAGCCGCGTCTTTCAATAGAGATTCATGTTTTTCGGACGGCAAACCGTTCACCGATCGCATTTCACTTTGTTATCTTTAGTATTTATAGTTTCACTGCCGCCGAAAGTGAGACATTAAAAAGGAGTGAAAACTCGGGGCATCGTTTTGCTTGCGGAACACGTCTTACTGCTTCTCCTCGGCTTCATTGGCTCAGTCGCCATCGGCATCGCCTTAACCTAGTGTCCTGTAACTAACAGATGTAGTATTATGATTTGAGCCACTTACGCGTGTCCATGCCTGAAATGTGGTGTGAGGAGAGGTCTTCGCGCCCAACTAAGCATGAATCATAATTATAGGGATTTATGATACGGGACACTAGCTACTGGACCGACACCACTAGGCGTTGCAGGACTCTTCGCCTGCTTCAAGGCTTTTTTGGCTTCGTCTTAGGCGGGGTAGTGGCCGCCTATCTTCTTCTTCTCCGTGATCCGTTGCCTTTTCTCGCCGTTGTCCGTCTCCAAGCAGTACTCAAAATAGTAGCCTTCGCTTGTCGTAATGATCCTTTCCTCTTGACTCATTCTCTCTCCTCTTTGCTGGAATGGAGATCATTACTGCACGGTAGCACTGCGGACACAGACGGTGGCTCGGCGCAGATGGCTGAAACACCACGTTACAATGGATACATTTTCGTGGCTCCAACTTCAAGTTGAAAGCGTCACGCAAACCATTTCCCGCTTCTTTAAGTGCCGACCAGCAGAGGGGGAGTTCAGATTCGAGAAGCAACTGAAGGATTCGAGAGGCGCTCCGTTTCGATTTGAGTTGGACTTCTTGACTGAGCCTGAATCCGCTCAAAAGGCCGGCTTGGTGAAGGTTCAGAACGGCCTAGACGCTGTTTTGATTCCGGGATGCAGCATAGTATTCGACTTCAACTATGAGCAGGAAGTAAGAGGCATAATTCCTGACGATGACGAAGGAAGCGAGCCTATTCATGTGGCCGACATAGTCGGCTGTTTGACAATGAAGGGTCTAGCGCTGGGAAGACCTGACAAGTTGGAAAAGGACAGCTATGATATCTATGCTGTGGCAGGATTTCACAAGGGCTTGCCGTCGAAGGCAGGACATGAGTTCAAGCGTCTCATCTCCGAGAGAACAGGAGATCAATTCCCTGAAACGACCGTTCGTGGATTAGGTAGAATCCGTCGGGGCTTTGAAAGCCGAAACGCTTACGCATCTCAAGCGGTGTCGCGATTCCTTGACTCAGATGTTTCGACAGATGCTCAAGAACGAATCAAAGCATTTCTCAGCGAAATCGGCCAGTAAGCCGCATGGAAGAATGATGAACTCAGCTTTTGGATCGATTAATATGCTTGTCTTGAGAGATTCTACGTTGTTCGTCCGTGACAGACCCTCTCACTATTAACGGTGGTTGATGCATCAGAATCGGCACATATAGGAACTGGTGCCTACATAGGCATCCTTTCCTATAATTTCAGGGCCAGCATCGTAGTTCAGACGTGTTCTTTCTCACACAACCGCGATTACTAAACATGAATGATTGCTGAATTTAGCTCTGGAAGGCCCTGAATAGAATTATGAACGAATGTTATGGTAGCCCAAGAGATATGCAATCAGGCTTTGCTCACTGAAAGATATCTGGCCTTGAATATCTCGTAGATGCGTCGTAGTTCTGTTACCGGATCCGTATACTCGTCTACTCGTAGATCAATCCAAGGCCTCATGCTGGCTCCCATGGCCTTCTTCTTCACAAGAAGTGCGGCCGAAGTCTTCCCTCGCTTGTCTCCACCTGCCTTCTGTCCGGCCTCAAGAACCTTCATGAGTCGCTCCTCAAGCAGACCCTCGGTTGACTCAAACGTTTTCGCCATCGCTTCAATCACCTGCGGGCCGACGAGCATGTTTCCGGCCGTGGCATAGTTCCTTCCAGTGAGGTGCCCCTTCCACTCCACCGTCTCCTTTCCGGTGAAGGCCGCGGTTCGTCCGTCCTTGTCGATCATTGTGACCTGTCTAACCTCCCTCTTCTCGTCCTCTCGAAGCAAGGCATCCAAAGCGTTGCTCGGCGACAGCCCCAGTCTCATCAACTGAAGCCCTTTGATCCCGTAGATCACGTTTGTCGTCGCCTGAGTTGCGATTGCTCCCACATCGAGCTCGACATGAGGAACCACCGCCCCCACTGCTAGGGCGGCCGTCGAAACGCAAACTCCTAGTTCACCTGTTCTCTCACATCGAGCCGCCATTGAAAAAGTTCCGAAAGACTCAGCACTCAATTCGAGCACCATACTACCATCAGTGTTCCCTGTTAATTTTCTATATTGATATCAGTCGAGATCTGAAACGGCCCGTTTGCTTGTGATCGGGCCTCAGGAATATTCATGCAACCATCAGAACCTTTGTGAGGCGGCATATCGTACCGGCTGAGGGGGTTCAGAGCCTCTATGTTCGACATGAATGATCATAGCATATGCTATCAATAGCACATACTATTATGACCTCTGAGCGAGACTAGCCATAGTGCCGACGTCAACTCACTTTAGAACTTCTTGAGTCACATCAAGAAGGTATTTGGTTGCGAACTCTATGCTCGGTATGTCTATCTTCTCGTTGTTGCCGTGAACTCCCGGAAGAATCTCTTTGAAGTCTTGCGTTGGTGCAGTCGGTATGAACCCGTAAGCCTCAGCACCCAGCTGCCGGAAGAAGAGACTGTCTGTCATACCAGTGTTGAGTTGAGACACAATCGTAACTTCTCCGGCGTGTCGCTTTAGAATTTGGGAGAGAGTGTCAATGAAAGGCGTCTTCATGGGAGAGGCTGACGACGCTTTGTATCGGGTTGATTCGATCTCAACTCCTGTTCCCTCGATCGCTTTCTGAATCACATTGACTGCGTATTTCTCGTCCTGTCCAGGCAGGACTCTCGTATCAACCTCAGCTTCGCAGATGTCAGGGATTACATTGACCTTGTTGCCTCCACGTATCACGTTTGGTGAGATCGTCATTCTTGTCAGGGCCCGAGCAGTCTCTGCCATTTCCCTCTCCATCGAGGCGACTTGGCCCAGCAACGTGTCGATTTTCTCCGGTGTAGCCATCTCTCTGACTATTCTTTCTCCTTGATCGCCCATCAATGCCCTCCCGTATTCTATGAGCGCTTCTTTGACCTCTGGGAGAATCACAATGTCCGGCCTAAACCGCGATAGTTTGATGAAGGCTTCAGCCATCTTCAGGTTCGCGTTGTCGGCGAGAGTCGGGATTGAGCCATGTCCTGCTTTGCCCTTGGCCTTGAGCTTGAATCCACAAACCCCTTTCTCGCCAAACCCGATCATGTAGAAGATCTTTCCGCCAAGCTTGACTGGGTTGCCGCCACCTTCGTTGAGAACATATTCCGCCTTGACTCTGTCAGGAACACTCTTGGTGAGCCATCCACACCCATATTGCGCCCCGGCCTCCTCGTCCGCAGTCGCCGCATAGATCAAAGTCCCGTTCAGCTTTACCCCCAGTCTTTTGAGGAGTATCATCGCCATGGCTTCCACAGCCGCATCAAACTTGTCGTCGCAAGAGCCTCTTCCATAGAGCCATTCACCTTCTATCGTACCTGAGAAAGGCGGATACTTCCATCGGGAAGGATCTGTTACAGGAACAACATCCGTGTGTGACAACAACAGCAAACGAGGCTTTCCAGTCTTCCCAGGAAGCCGCGCAATGAAACTCTCCCGTTCCTTAGGGCCGACGACCTCACATTCTATTCTCTCCTTATCGAAGACGCTCTTCAGGAATTCCGATGCTTTGCCTTCGTTGCCTGGAGGATTGGTGGTATCTATGCGAACGAGATCCTGCAGGAGCTTAGTGGCCTCTGCCAAGTCATCTTTCGAGAAAGCAAGAGTCATGGCGTTACTCTCCGAATCGACGAAAGAGGACCATGGAGATAAGAAACTTTGCCAGACGGACAGCCGACCCGGGGCTGCTGTCTTGGAGCCACTTGAAAGAGTGCATGGAGGTAGCCACCTAGACGGTTTTCAAATCCATCCGTGACAAAAAGGCTCTTAACGGCTGCGACGCCTCATTACCTATCTGAGGTTGTTAGAAATATGCCTCTAAATTGGGTCAACGCATTCAAGAGGGCTTTGATCTACTTCCTCTGGCTCGTCGTCTGGGGAATCATCGGAATACTACTGATTGCAATCGGCTACGCCGTCGCGATGAACCCTCTCATCAAGCTCATCACAGACATGATGAACAATAAGCCTGCGACATTCGCGCCCGAGCTTATCACCGGAATCGTCTTGGCGACTGTGGGCTATCTCATCGTCATGCTCGGATCAACAGCGACCCTAATCCGTCTCGTCTACCAGCTTTCATACGAAGCCACACAAGAAGTGTTAACGAAGGGAAAGGCTCCAACCACTCCGGCGGTTTCGGCAGCACCTACAGCTGAAGCCAAGACCACTCCGCCTCCAGCAACCGTTCAGCCACCTCAGCCCACAATCCCATGGCAGCCGACAGCACCGACTGCACCACCGGCTAACCAGAAATACTGCGCCTTCTGCGGAAAGGCCATAGCAATAAGCGCGCGGTTCTGCCCGTTCTGTCAGCGAGCCCAGCCCTAGACCTAGATCTCTACGATCGTTTCAGAACCTTGCCGGCCCTCGCGCCGGTATGCCTTCCTTTGCTGACTGTGAGGACGCCGTTCACGATCACATAGTCTATTCCTTTCGGGTATCTCTTCGGATCCGCGTAGGTCGCCACATCAATCACAGTCTCTGGGTTGAAGACAACTAAGTCGGCCCATGCCCCAAGCCGGATCACTCCTCTATCCCTCAATCCGAGTTTCTGTGCTGGAAGCGAAGTCATCTTGCGCACCGCCTCCTGAAGAGTGATAATCCCCCGCGTCCTTGAATAATGTCCTAAGACGCGTGTAAAGGTCCCATAGTTTCTGGGATGCGGATGTCCCTTCCCGAGCGGACCGTATGGGGCCAGCGCTGAGCCGTCGCTCCCAACCATGGCGTTCGGGTACTGGAGAACATACTCCACATCTTCTTCGCACATGCCGAACCTGACCACGCTGACAGCCAGCTTCTCCTCAATCAAGAGACTAAACGCGAATTCAAATGGATCCTCTCTTTTTGTCTTCGCTATCTCTGCCACGAACCTCCCTTGATACTCCTTATGCTTTGGGCAGTGGGCCATCATTGTTCTGTTCCAATGCGCTGAACTCAGTGCGCCCTTCAGCATGTCTTTCTTCATACGGTTCTTGATCTGAGGATTTCTGAGTCTTTGAATGATCTTTTCTGGTCCGCCTTCATGAGCCCACTGAGGAAGCATGTTGACCAAGCCGAAGCTAGAGGCAACATAAGGGTAGACATCGCACGTCACTTCGATGCCTTCTTTCCTTGCGTCTTCCATGAGCACTCTTGCCTGTCTGACCTTGCCCCAGTTCTCCTTTCCACCCACCTTGTGATGTGAGATCTCAACCGGGATCTTGGCTTCTCGTCCAATGATGATTGCTTCTCGGACGGCATCTAGAAGCTTCTCACCTTCGTTTCGAATGTGGGAGGTGTATATTCCGTGAAACGAGGCGGCGACCTTTGCGAGTTCAATGAGTTCCGGTGTCTTGGCGTAGCTTCCAGGCGGATAGATCAGTCCGGTTGACATCCCGAAGGCCCCCTGCTTCATGGCCTCTGCAAGGATTCTTTTCATACGCTCAAGTTCTGCTTTCGTAGGCGGCCGGTTCTCGTAGCCTACCACCATCTTCCGAAGATTTCCGTGTCCCACCAGCGGCACCACGTTCACAGAAATCCCCTGCCGCAGAAGCTTTCTTGCGTATTCCTCAAGAGTGGAATAATCAATCTTCACGCCTGCGCCGATGAGCGCGGCCGCGGTCTTCTCCATCTCTTTCCTGATCGTCTCATCAATTGGGGCACCGGAGTCCCCGCAATTGCCAATGACCTCTGTCGTCACTCCCTGCCTAATCTTGCTCTCCGCCTTAGGATTGACTAGAAGTGCATCATCTGAGTGAGAGTGCATGTCAATGAAGCCTGGTGCAACGACGAGATTCTTCGCGTCAATTCTGGTTTCAGCCTTTTCTGACTGTAGGTCACCGATCGCCACTATCCTACCTCGGCTTATCCCGATGTCCGCCTTGAACCATGGATTTCCTGTTCCGTCCAATACACGACCACTCGATATGACTATGTCACCCATCTGCGATCACTGACAGCCAACAATTTGGCAAGGACATGTTTTTCTGTTTTTGCTTTATACAGGGCACGTACTCAACACACA
>Ga0315282_10007250_pt1 | contig 18274 bp, 18 predicted proteins | sample YL17G07_20_MG_FD_203693 | JGI IMG/M metagenome (GOLD analysis project Ga0315282, IMG submission 203693) | Sediment microbial communities from Yellowstone Lake, YNP, Wyoming, USA - YL17G07_20 | ecosystem: Environmental > Aquatic > Freshwater > Lake > Sediment | place: USA: Wyoming | collected...
GCTCTCCGTGGTCCAGCGCTCGATGTGGGCACGGGCAAGGGGCTTCTCGCCATCGAGCTGGCGCGGACGGGGATGGAGGTCGTCTCCGTCGATACGGACGGTGAAGAACAGGAACTGGCCAAGCTTCTCGCCGAGCAAGCCGGGGTAGGAACCCGCGTCAGCTTCGTTCGTGGAGACGCCGCGCATCTCTCGTATCCGGATGCCACCTTCGGCTGCGTCGCCATGATGGACGTACTGCACCACCTGGACAAGCCAGGCCCGGTGCTTCGCGAGATGGTCCGCGTGCTCGAGGAAGCGGGGCTCATCGTCGTCGCGGACTTCGACGAGCAGGGCTTCGATCTCGTGTCCCGCGTTCATTGCGAGGAAGGACGCGATCACCCGAGAACGGCGGCGACCGTCACTTGCGCCCACGATGAGTTGTTCAGGGCAGGTCTCCGACGTGCGACACGGACGACCGGTTGTCTGCACGACGTGGTCGTACTGCTCAAGAAACACGGCGCAGCACAGGAATCCGAAACGACGGTGAGGGCCATCCATGAATAGCGTCCGGCAACGGGCTTGCGCACCGGGCCATCCTGCGGGCCACTCGGCCAGCCAGGCCAGGTTGGAGGCAGTCAGCGCCACCGAGCACCCCCACTGTTTCATGTGCAGCGCCGCGAACCCGTTCGGCATGAAGCTCAAGTTCACGGTCCAGAGCGATGGATCGGTCCTCGCGATGTTCCCGTGCCGTGAGATCCTGCAGAGTTATCCCGAGACACTTCATGGTGGAGTCATCTCGGCCCTGCTCGATGCCGCGATGACGAATGCCCTGTTCTCCATAGGCGTCGTGGCGGTGACGGCCGAGCTCACCGTTCGCTTTCTCGCTCCGGTGATCCTCGACCAGGGTGCGGTGGTCCGCGCCTCGATCGCCAAGGCGACCTCTCATCGCCTGTACTACGTTCGCTGTGAGTTCGAGCAGGATCGGAAAGTCATGGCGCGCGCCTCGGCCAAATTCGTGGTCAAGGCTGGCGGTTAGGGGGGCTATGGCCAGCGCAGCGAACGACAGGAAGGACGATGTCCAGGAAGGCTTCGGTCCGGTGCTCTTCTACAACGAGGTCGTGATCGACCACTTCATGAATCCGCGCAATGTCGGCGAGCTCGACGAAGCAGATACAGACGGCTTCGGGCTGGTCGGGGATCCCTTCTGTGGCGACCAGATGAAGCTCTGGATCGCAGTGCAAGCCGGGCGGATTGCCAAGATCGCCTTCAAGTCCTTTGGCTGCCCCGGCGCCATCGCCACGAGCAGCATGCTGACCGCTCTCGCCGAGGGCAAGACGATCGAGGAGGCGAAAAGCATTTCTGACGATGATGTCGTCGAGGCCTTGGGTGGCATTCCGGAGAAGAAAAGGCACTGCTCCCTCCTTGGCGTGCGAGCGCTTCATGCTGCCATCGACGACTGGGAGCGGCGGCGGGATCGAAAGGAGGGGCGGCCGTGATCTACCTCGACCACAACGCCACCACTTCGATTCACCCACGGGCCTTCGAGGCGATGGTGCCGTATCTACGCGAGCGCTGGGGAAACCCCTCGAGCCCGTATCGCTTCGGCACCGAAGCCAGGGTCGCGGTCGAACGCGCACGCACGCGCATCGCCGAGTGTGTGGGCTGCAAGCCGGCCGAGCTCGTCTTCTGCTCGAGCGGCACGGAGTCGGACAACCTGGCGCTGCGCGGTGTCGCGCAGGCTCTGAAGTCCAAAGGCAACCACATCGTGACGACGGGCATCGAGCATCCCGCGGTGCTGAACACGTGCAAGGCGCTGGAGAGGGAGGGCTACCGAATCACCTACCTGCCGGTGAACCGGGATGGCGTTGTGGAGATCGAGGCGCTGGCCGCGAGCCTGGGCGCCCAGACGATTCTCGTCACGGTCATGCACGCCAACAACGAGACCGGCGTGGTTCAGCCGGTGGAGGAGATCGCGGCCATCCCGAGGAAACGTGGCATCGTGTTTCACACGGACGCGGTGCAGTCTGCGGGCAAGCTGCCGCAGCGGCTCGGCGAGCTTGGCGCCGATCTCATCACCTTCTCGGGACACAAACTCTATGGGCCCAAGGGAGTCGCTGCCTTGTACGTCCGAGATGGTACGCCGCTCGCGCCGGTCACCACCGGGGGCGCACACGAGCATGGCCTTCGCGCCGGGACCGAAAACGTCGCTGGCATCGTGGGATTCGCGGAGGCGGTGACGCTGGCCTTCGAGAGCTCGGAAACCGAGGGACAACGGCTGCGAGCCTTGCGCGACCGGCTCGAACGTGAGGTCAGCTCGGCGATTCGGAGGGTCAAGCTCAACGGAGCACGCGCGCCGCGCGTGCCGAACACCTCGAATATGAGCTTTCAAGGCGTCGACGGTGAGTCCATCGTCCTCGGGCTCGACGTCCGCGGCATCTGTGTATCGACCGGCTCCGCCTGCTCGACGGGAGACCCCGAGCCGTCCCACGTGCTGCTCGCCATGGGGCTCTCCGCGCGTGAGGCACAGGGGTCCATAAGGTTGTCGCTGGGCCGGGAGACACGCGAAGAAGACATCGGCCTCACGGTACAGACCCTGGTCGAGACCGTTGAGCGATTGCGCCGCGTGTCGAGCGCTCGCGACGAGGCGGACTGAACACCCATGAGCACTCGCGCGATGCGATATGTCTATGGTCCTGTGCCGTCCCGCCGTCTTGGCCGTTCTCTGGGGATCGACCTCGTGCCGTTCAAGACGTGCTCCTATGACTGCCTCTACTGTCAGCTCGGGCGCACGACGAACAAGACCACGGAGCTGAAGGAATATGTCCCCGTGGATGGGGTTCTCGATGAACTGGCGACCAGACTGCCCCTCGAGCCAGCGCCGGACTTCATCGGGCTGGCCGGGTCGGGAGAGCCGACTCTGCACGCGCGGATTGGAGATCTGATCGCCCGGATCAAGAAGGTGACGAGCATCCCCGTGGCCGTGCTCACGAACGGCTCGATGTTGTGGATGCCCGAGGTCAGGGCAGGCCTCGAGAGGGCGGACTTGGTCCTCCCCTCCCTTGATGCCGGAGACCAGAAGACCTTCGAGCGCGTGAATCGGCCCCATCAGGACATCTCGTTCGACAGGATGACGGAGGGCCTGATCGCGTTTGCCGAGGGATATCGGGGAGCGATCTGGCTGGAGGTCTTCGTCCTGGCCGGCATCACGGATGTGCCGGACGGTATCAGGAAGATCGCGGCCATCGCGAAGAGAATCCATCCCACACGCGTACAGTTGAATACGGTCTCACGCCCTCCCGCCGAAGACTACGCTCTCGCCGCTCCCGCCGAGATGCTGGAGCAACTCGGGAGGTTATTCCCCGGCTTCACGGAGGTCATCGCTGAAAGCCGCCAAGCCGAGTCACGCGACTCGACTGCCAGCAGGAACGCCGGAGACGACATATTGGCCTTGTTGACCAGGCGGCCGTGCACGGTCGAGGGTATTGCCACGGGGCTGGGCTTGCGTCCGAGCGAGGTGATCACGCACCTCGACGTGCTGTGCAGCAGAGGTGACGTGCGCCCTGAGAGGAGAGCCAACGCTGTCTTCTACGAAAGGGTCAGGACGCCATGAGTGCCTGCGCGGGTGTGACCAGGATCACCATCCTGGTCGACAACAAGGCGAACGAGGGTCTTCTGGCTGAGCATGGTCTTGCCGTCTGGATTGAAACCGCGGGCCGGCGACTGCTCTTCGATACGGGACAGGGACCGGCACTCTCTCGCAACGCCGGCACACTCGACGTCGCCCTGCACACGGCGGACACGCTGGTCCTGAGTCATGGGCATTATGACCACACGGGTGGGGTGCCTCTGGTCATCGAGAGCGCACCCGGCGTTCATGTCTACTGCCATCCAGGAGCGGCGGGCCCTCGCTACTCCATCCGTGATGGGTCCGCCAAGTCGATCGGCATGCCTGGAGCCGCCAAGTTGGCGCTCGAGAGCGTGTCGCCGGGAAAACTGCACTGGACCACGCGGCCGATCGAGCTCGCACCAGGCATCGGTCTCACAGGCCCTGTCCCACGACTCACAGACTATGAAGATGTAGGTGGCCCCTTCTTTGTCGACGGCAACGGAAGGCAGAGCGATCCGATCGACGATGACCTCGCGTTGTGGATACGAACGGAGACGGGGCTTGTGGTAATTGTTGGGTGCAGCCACGCCGGCCTGATCAACACCCTGAGGCATGCCCAGCGGCTGAGCGGAGCCTCGAGAATCCACGCCGTGCTTGGCGGCTTCCACCTGCTCGAGGCAAGCGAGGCGCGTGTCGAGCGCACCATGGACGCGCTGACGGAACTGGGTCCCGACCTGATTGTCCCATGCCATTGCACGGGAGAGCGGGCGGTCGAGAAGCTCAGGTTGGCCCTCGGTGAGCGTGTTCTGCCTGGCTCGGCAGGGACGACCTACACGTTCGGTGGCGGGAGTGAGCCAGCAACAGCGGAGAAGCGCGCGACACGGGTGTCGCCGTCACGGGCCTCGATGCTCGAGATGGCTCGCCGCTCGTCGATATCAAGGCAGCGTGTTGGTGATCTGCGTCGCCTGTTGCCATATCGACAGGTCTTCGAGGGAGCCTTCTCCGTCTGTGCCGGTCGTGTGCTTGGCATTGCCGCCGAGCTGCGAATCCCCGACTTCCTGCTGAAGCCTTTCGTGACAGCCTATGTCGCCTGATTTGGCGTCGACATGAGCCAGGTGCTCGTTCCAGACGGCGGTTTCGGTTCTTTTGGAGCGTTCTTCGCCAGAAGGCTGAGACCCGACGCGCGGCCGGTGTGCAGTGACCCGAACTCGGTGGTCAGTCCGTGCGACGAGGCGGTGGTAAAGCCACCCGACGTCCGGCAGGTTCCGACGAACCGGACTCAGGCGGAGATCGCGGACAACACGGGCGGCATCCTGCGGACGAGCCGTGTGAGGCTTGACGCAGCCCCCAGGACGATCGGTCCGGACACCGACGCCGTGTTCTTGGAGAGCGCGTACAACGCCGAGTTCGCCGGGCGCATCGTCTTCGTCGGGACCGGGCCGATCACCCAGGGGCCGCCTCGAGCGCCGTTCGGCGCCCTCCGTCATCACGCGGCAGGGCCTGGAGCGGACGCTCGACATCCAGGGCTACCGCGTCAACCGGCCGATCTCGCAGATACAGGACGACGTGGATGCCGCCCTCCAGGGGCTGCAGATGCCACCGGGCTACACGCTGACTCACGAAGGCGAGATCAAGCAGACGTCCGAGTCGTTCGGCCAGTTGATGGCGGCGCTCGCCCTCGGCCTGGTGCTGCTCTACTTCTCGCTCGTGCCCGCCTTCAAGTCATGGGTGCACCCCCTCACGATCATGTCGGCGATCCCGCTGGCGCTCATCGGCGCGGTCTGGAGCATGATCGCCCTCGGCAAGCACAGTCGCATGCCGGCCTTCATGGGCCTGATCCTGCTCGCCGGTATCGTCGTGAAGAACTCGATCCTGCTGATCGACTTCATCGCCGCGGCACGGGCGCGGGGCGAGGACGTCAACCAGGCGCTCATCGGCGCCGTGCGGGTCCGGACGCGGCCGATTCTGATGACGGCGGTCGGCACGGCGGTGGGCATGATCCCGGTGGCCGGGGAGTGGGCGATCGGGCTCGAGCGGTTGTCGCCGCTGGCCGTGGTCGCGATCGGCGGCCTGCTGGTGTCCACGTTCCGTCGAGGACGGGCAGGCGGCGGTGGCGCGGATGTTCCGCCGGTCCTCCAGCGACGCGCAGCCGTCAGCGGTGTGACTGGGAGGTGGATGTGAGGTCGCTCGGATGGTTCGTCGTGACGCTGGTGCTGCTGGGGCCGGCGGCGGCCTGGCACGCGGCGGCCCGGCAGCCGGGGCGATCGAACGCGGATGCAGTGGTGAAAGCCTCGGCGCTCGAACGCGAGGCGCGACAGATCGAGACGATGCTCATCGCTGCGTGCTGCTGGAGGGAGCAGGTGTCGGTGCATCAATCGGAAGCCGCCGAGCAGGTGAAGCAGGACATTCGCGCGATGCTCGCGTCCGGCATGGTGCGGCAACAGGTGCTCGACGCCTTCGTCCAGCGCTACGGCATCCGGATTCTGGCCGAGCCGCCGGACCGGGGTTTCGCGCGTGTGCTCTATCACGCGCCGTGGATCGTGGCAGTGGCGAGCGCCTTCGGACTGCTGGTCTTCATCAAGCGCATCACGCGACGATCAGTGAGGCAAGCTTCGACAGGCGGCCTGGTTGGACCGGACGAGTCAGAGCCGGCGGGCGTTGAGGACACAGTCGGCGGCAACGTAGCCGACCAGTCCTGCAACGAGCGGCTTGACGAAGAGTTGCGGGCGCTGGACTGATGAGACGAGGAGGCAGCCTCGTGTCACCTTTGCGCGCGGCCGGAATCTCTTTATCCCGGGTCTGTCAGGCAGACGGGCGAGCACAGGCGACGCGAGATGATCAGTGTGGGGACGGTTCAACGCGATTTCGAGGCATTTCTGGCGGCGTGGCCTGAGTACGGAGCAACGGGCGCGCTCGACGAGATCCGCGCGCGGGAGTTCGCCAGGCTGGATGCGGCTGGCCAGGTGTACCTCGATTACACGGGAGCCGGGCTGTACGGCGAGTCGCAAATCCGGCGACACACGGAGCTTCTGCTCGAACACGTGCTGGGAAACCCGCATTCGGCGAATCCCACGTCGCAGGTCTCCACCCGGCTGGTCGAAGCGGCCCGCCGCCACGTGCTGTCGTTTTTCAACGCCTCGCCGGACGACTACTGCGCGATCTTCACGGCGAATGCGAGCCACGCGCTGAAGCTGGTGGGCGAGTCGTATCCGTTCGAGCCGAGGAGCCGGTTCCTGCTGACGTTCGACAATCACAACTCCGTGAACGGCATCCGCGAGTTCGCCCGGGCGCGAGGGGCGGGCATCAGCTACATCCCCGTTGTGCCGCCGGACATGCGAGTCGAGCAACCGGCCGTCGATGCGGCGCTGGCGACGGCACGCGACGCGCGCGACAGGTTGTTCGCCTGCCCCGCGCAATCCAACTTCTCCGGCGTTCAACACCCGCTCGAGTGGGTGGCGGCGGCCCAGTCGAAGGGATGGGACGTGCTGCTCGATGCAGCCGCATTCGTCCCGACGAACCGACTCGATCTGCAGCGCTGGCGGCCCGACTTCGTGGTGCTCTCCTTCTACAAGATCTTCGGATACCCGACGGGCGTCGGCGCCCTCATTGCGCGATGGCCGGCCCTCGCCAAACTGCGCCGGCCGTGGTTCGCGGGCGGCACGATCACCGTCGCCTCGGTCGGAGCCGACCGCCACTACCTGGCATCGGGTGCGAGCGGCTTCGAGGACGGGACGTTGAACTTCAGCAGCCTCGCGGCCGTCGATATCGGGCTCGACTTCATCGAGCAGATCGGCATCGATGCCATCCACCGGCGCGTTGGTGCACTCGCCGGCTGGCTGCTCGAGCGGTTGGCCGAACTGCGCCACGCCTCCGGTCGTCCGCTCGTCACGGTCTACGGGCCGGCGGACACGACGGACCGCGGCGGCACGATCACGCTCACCTTCCGCGACGCGTCGGGCGCGTTCATCGACCACCAGGTGATCGAGACGAAGGCGAGCGAGCGAGGCATCTCGATCCGATCCGGATGCTTCTGCAACCCCGGCGCGGGTGAGCTTGCGCTGGGCCTCTCGTCCGACGATATGAAGGCCTGCTTCGCGCGCTCACCCGAGCGCATGACGTACGACGACTTTCGACGCTGCGTCGATGGCAGGAGCAGCGGTGCCGTGCGGGTGTCGCTTGGCCTCGCGAGCAACTTCGCCGACGTCCACGCCTTTCTCGACTTTGCGCGCGGTTTCCTGTCGTGAAGCGCGTCGGCCGGCGGAGGGGCACCGGCGCGGGGCAGGAGCACCGCGGGCGAAGATGACGCCGACCTAGCAAGACGCGTCTGACGGGACCACCTCGTCCTCGCGAAGCGGCTGCTCCTCGAGCGTGAAGATCCAGGCGCAGTGAAAGCTCGCGGGGTGCGGGTCGGGCGGGCACGCGACGACGCGCGTGCGGATGCGCGGGTCGATCGTGTGAGCGAACCAGGCGTACTCCTCGATGCCGACCGGCTTGCAAGGAAAGTCGGGCAATCCTTTTCGCTGGCGCGCCGACTGGACGCGGCACTCGTTCATCTCGAAGCGGATGGTGCGTTCGTCAACGCGCGCGATCGACTGCCGGTTCAGCAACGCGTACAGCCGGTACTGCAGCGCGGTGGCGAGCGCGTCGAGCCCGCCTCCCGGCCTGATGCCGTGGCGCTCCATGATGCGCCGCGCCTCGATTTTCGTGAAATCGATCCACGCTTCCCGGTCGAGTGCGATCGCGGACGCCATCCCATGGTGCCGCTCCACCGCCTGGAACCACAGCCCGTCGTGCGCCAGCCAGTTCTTGGCCTGATCCTCGAGCATGCCCACGAGCGTCTGCCTGTCGAGCGCGAGAAGGTGATCCGTGGCCTTGTTCATCATGGTCCACGCGTGATGAAAGAGTGAGCGTGAGCACGAAGTATAGCGTAATCTTTGCGTTTTCGGCATCGACCCCGTACAATTCGATGTTCTGATGTTCAGCGCCGCGTCCGACCTCCTGCGGGAAAGCCTGATCGACACCCTGCCGGTCATTCCGATCCTGCTGCCCGTCTACATCGGGCTCGAATACTTCTCGCATCACGGCGGGAGGGATCTCGTCGCGCGGCTGCACATCAATCGCCGCAACGGCCCGCTCGCCGGCACCGTGCTCGGCATCATCCCCCAGTGCGGCATGTCGGTGCTCGTCACCTCGTTCTATCTGCTGCGGCGGGTGACCACGGGCACACTTCTGGCGACCTACGTCGCGACGTCCGATGAAGCGATTCCGGTCCTCATCGCCAGCCGCAGCTGGCTCGGTCTGGTCGGCGCACTCGTGCTCGTCAAAGCGGTGGCGGGCATCGGCTGGGGCTACGCCGTTGACGCGCTGATGCCGTCTGACTGCGACGTGTCGTCCACCGGCGATGCCGGCAAGCTCGCGCCCGAGAAGGCCATCCACATGGCGACCGTACCGTGGAAGGAAATCTTCATCCACGGGCTGCGGCGCTCGCTCCACATCTTCTCGATCGTGTTCGTGGCCACGCTGGTGATCGCCGCGCTGCTCGAGGCATCACCTGCGGGGCGGCTGCTGGAACTGTGGCGGGCGCATCCCTACCTGCAAGTCGCGCCGGTGGCGGTCTTCGGACTCATCCCCAACTGCGCGGTGTCGGTGGCGATCGTCGAGGCCTTTTTGAAAGCCGGCCTGTCACCGGGCGCGGCGGTGGCGGGCCTGTGCGCGGGCGCCGGGTTCGGCCCGATCGTGCTGCTCAAGGACGCGGATCGACGAACGGCCCTGCGTATGCTTCTCCTGACGCTGTGCGCGGCAATCGTCACCGGGCTGCTGATCGACTGGCTGTATCCGATGGTCGGCTGGCTTCCGCGGGTTCACGCAGATTGATCCGCAGATTCACGCAGAGATTACCGGTCCACAGATTCGCGCCGATTTGCGCCGATTCAATTCATCAACCGATTACACCGATTACACCGATTGTTCACACGCCCAACTGAAACTCGGGGCGCGAGGGCCGCACAAGACGCCGGAGGTGCGCAAGCCGTCGTGACGGCTGTCGAAGCGCACCGACGCGCCTAATCGGTGCAAATCTGTGTAATCTCTCGTGCTCGGGAGCCGGGAGATCCTCTGGTCGCCGCCGCGCTCACCACGCGGCGGACGCATCGGGAAGTCCAAGGACCAACGCCGATGATGGACGACCAGGGGAAGCCGGACCGCTGCGTAGTACCTGAGAAGCCACCGAACAAGGCTGCGCCCGCAGCTGCGGAGGTGGTGGAGGGACCCGCGCTGGAAGACAAGATTGTCCAGCGGGCCGTCGTCGAGGTGCTGAGCGCGATTTACGAAACGGACTTCCTCGGCTTCTCGTACGGGTTCCGACCCAAGCGCAGCCCGCATCGCGCGCGGGATGCGCTGTCGGTTGGCATCTTGACGAAGAAGGTGAACTGGGTGCTCGACGCCGACATCCGTGCGTTCTTCGATACGCTGGACCACGGATGGCTGGTGCGGTTTCTCGAGCATCGTATCGCGGACCGGCGCATCGTGCATCTCATCCAGAAATGGTTGAGAGCCGGCGTGCTGGAAGACGGCAAACGCATCGTGAGTGAAGAGGGCACGGTTCAGGGCGGGAGTATCAGCCCGTTGCTGGCCAACGTGTACCTGCACTATGTCTTCGACCTGTGGGCCGAGCGATGGCGACACCGGGAGGCGCGCGGCGACGTCGTCGTCGTCCGCTTCGCCGATGATTGTGTCGTCGGCTTCCAGCATCGAGGCGAGGCCGAGCAGTTTCTCGCCGATTTGCGCGACCGCTTCGGGCACTTCGGCCTGACCCGGCACCCGGACAAGACGCGACTCCTCGAGTTCGGGCGATTTGCCGCCCAGCGTCGAGCGGAGCGTGGCGCCGGAAAACCGGAGAGTTTCCACTTCCTCGGCTTCACGCACAGCTGCGCGAGGACGCGGAAGGGACGCTTCACCGTGTTGCGGCAGACGATGCGCCAACGGCTGCAGGCCAAGGTGAAGGCGGTCGGAACCGTGCTTCGTCAGCGCCTGCACCGTCCCGTCCCGGAAGTCGGGGCCTACTTGCGCGCGGTCCTCAGCGGGCACGTCCGGTATTACGGCGTGCCAATGAACGGACGCGCTGTCGGCCTTCCGCGCGGCCCTCGTGCGACTCTGGCGCCGTATCCTGCGACGCCGTAGTCAGCGCACCCGCGTCACCGCGGCACGCATGCGACGGCTCGTCGCCCGGTGGCTTCCCGTGCCCCATATCTGTCACCCGTACCCGCTCGTGCGATTTGGCGTCGTGACCCAAGGGAAGAGCCGGATGCGGAACTCCGCATGTCCGGATCTGTGGAGGGGATGCGGGGTGACTCGCATTCCTACTCCGACGATCCGTCCGTGACGCGCCCGAGCCGGGTCACTCCTCGCGTACCCACCCGCGTTGGCGAGTCAGTTCGCGTACCCGGCTCGCGATGTCATCCCGGATAGCCCGCACTTCGGGGAGTGGCCGCCCCTGCGGATCGGGCAGCTGCCAGTCGAGCACTTCGAGGCCGGGCACGAATGGGCAGGCATCGCCGCAGCCCATTGTCACGAGCAGCGTGGCCGAGCGCGCGATATCGGTCGTCAGCAGCCGCGGTCGCGCGCCGACCAGATCGATCCCGATTTCCTGCATCGCGGCAACGATCGTCGGGTTCACGCGGTCCGCCGGGCGCGTGCCCGCGGAGATCGCCGTCGCGTTCGCGGAATCCGCCAGCTGGTTGAACAACGCAGCGGCCATCTGGGAACGGCCGGCGTTCTGCACGCACGCGAAGAGGACGGTCGCAATCAAGGAATGCCTCGCGTGCTTCTCCATAATGCGCGTCCGCGCGCGGCATGGCTCGCCGCCCGCACTGGTTCACCCGATTGCCGGTTCTTCCCATCGTACAACGCGTGCGCGCGGCGCGTGTGCGCGACGGCCGGCCCTGTCGAGCCGGAATTGAGTGTTACGCGAGGCGGCTTGTCGAACGACGCGATATCGCGTTTAATTGTGTCGCCCCTCGTGACGGAACCTGCTTGCCTGGGGGAGCCAGCCGAACGCCGCAGCCACGCGCGCCCAGCCAGGAGACAAGGACGATCAGCGATGACAGTTGGCAAGGTCTATCTCGTTGGCGCCGGCCCGGGACACCCCGACCTGCTTACGCTCAGAGCGGCCGAGCTCATCAAGGTTGGCGACGTGATCGTGTACGACCGCCTGATCCAGGAGGCCGTCCTGTCGTTCGCGCAGCCATCAGCGGAGCGCATCTACATGGGGAAGCCGGTCGGCCGGCACCAGTCCAGGCAGGACGAGATCAACGAGCTGCTCGTGCGCAAGGCCCGCGAGGGCAGAATCGTAGTGCGCCTGAAGGGCGGCGACCCGTTCGTGTTCGGGCGCGGAGGTGAGGAGGCGGAATACCTCGCCGAACACCGCATTCCGTTCGAGCTCGTCCCCGGTGTCTCGTCGGCGGTCGCGGCGCCGCTGCGGGCGGGCATCGCCATCACCCATCGCGCGAACGCGTCAGCGGTGACCATCGTGACCGGACACCAGTGCGACGGGAAGGACTCGCTGGACTGGAACGCCCTCGCGCGCCTCGACACGCTGGTGTTCCTCATGGCGGTTCATACCGTCGACCGGATCGCGGCGCGGCTGATCGAACAGGGCCGGAAGAGGGACACGCCGGCCGCGATGATCGAGAAGGCCTTCTGGCCGGGCGAGCGCGTCGTGACGGGCACGCTGGCGACGATCGCGCGCGACGTCCGGGCGGCGGGAATCGAGCCGCCGGCCACGCTCGTCGTCGGCGAGGTCGTCAACCTGCGCGGCAAGCTGCAGGCCCTGGGCGCGTGGGAGGATCGCGGGCTCCGGACTGCTCAGGCAGGCTGAGACGGCCGCGCCCGCTGCTCCGGCCCTGCCAGCCCGACACGAACCGCAGCGACGGACGGGGACCGACACGGATCGAGACTGAAACGACCTTGCAACGACGCCGAAACTTGACGTCAGTCTATCAACTAACTAACCTACCGCCATGTTATCGCGAAAGGCCAAGTACGGCCTCAAAGCAATGTTATGTCTCGCCAGCCGTGACGCGGCGATGCCGATGCTCGTGGCGCAGCTCGCCTGCGAGGAGTCGATCCCGAAGAAATTCCTCGAGCAGATTCTGCTCGAGCTCAAGCATCGCGGCCTGCTCCAAAGCAAGAAAGGCAAGGGCGGAGGGTACCTGCTCGCCCGTCCCGCCGGGCAGATCAGCATGGGGGAGGTCATCCGCGCGCTGGACGGCCCGATCGCCCCGATTCCCTGCGTGAGCGAGACGGCCTACATCAAGTGCGCCGAGTGCCGGGACGAGCGCACGTGCGGCATTCGCATGGTCATGAAAGAAGTGCGCGACGCGATGTGCGGCATCCTCGACAGCACCACGCTGGCTCAGGTCGTGGAATCCGTGGGCGAGGCCGCCGCCGAGATGCGGGCAGAGCTGCGTGCCGTCCGTTCGCCTGGACAGGCGGTCGCCGCCACGGCGGCGGCGACGCGATCCTCGGCCGGCAGACCGGTGCGGCTGGACTTTCCGCCGAAGAGGGCGAGGTGACTGCCCGGGCGGTGTGACCGGCAGTCACAGGTCGGTCATCGCCCCCGCGGAGGCCACGGCCCGCCGCACGGTGTCGAGCAATTCGTCCAGGTCCACGGGCTTGAGCAGGTACTCGAAGGCTCCGAGGTCCATGCCGCGGACGCCGAGCTCGATCGACGCGTGACCGGTGAGCAGAATCACGGGCAACGCGGCGTGGTCGCGTCGTATCAGCCGCAAGAGTTCCAGGCCATCCATCCCCGGCATCCTGACGTCGACCACCAGGCAATCGAACTGCAGGTTCTGGAGCGCTCGCAGTGCGTCCTGGCCGCTTTCGACCGTGGCGCACTCGATGCCGCGGCGGGCCAGCCGCTCGGCGGTCGGTTCGAGGAACTCGGCTTCGTCGTCGACCAGAAGGAGCCGCAACGCACGCATGAACACCTCCGGCGTTCGTCCTGTGCCTATCGGACCTGCTGAACCGGGAACCACATGATGAAGGCCGCGCCGCCGCCTTCATTGTTCGCCGCGGTGATGCGGCCGCCCAGCGATCGCATCGTTTCGCGGCAGATGGCGAGCCCCAACCCGCAATGCCTCGATTCGCCTCCCTTGGTCGAGTAGAACGGCTCGAAGATGCGTTCCAGATCCGCTTCGCGGATGCCGGGTCCGCTGTCGGTCGCCAGCACCTCGACCCCGCCGCGAGCGCACCGCACCTGGAGTCCGATCCGGCCATCGCGCCCGATCGCGTCGATCGCGTTGTCGATCACGTTGAGGAACACCTGCTGCATCTGCGCGCGATTGCTGACGACCGGCGGGACGTCGGCCTCGTACTCGCGAACGAAGGTGATGGCCGATTCCTGCGCCTCCTTCGCGACGAACGACACGGTCTCGTCGAGCGTGCCGGCCACGTCGACCGATTCGACCGGCGGCGCCACGCTTCGCGAGAACCCCAGCAGCCGGTGCGTCACCGTCTTGCCGCGTTCCACCTGCGCCGCGATCTTCGCGAGGCGTTCGTGCAGTTCCGGGTACTCGGCCAGGAAGTCCGTCGACCGCACGGTGTCCTGCAGCACGCCGACCTGCGCAGCGATGATCGCCAGAGGGTTGTTGATCTCGTGCGCCGTGGTGGCCGCGAGGCGTCCGATCGCCGCCAGTTTCTCCGACTGGGCGACCGACTCGTGCAGTTTCGCCCGCTCCTCTTCGACTCCCCGAATCTGGCGAAGGCCGCGGCGGGCGATCAGGTACGCGCACGCGGGTACCAGGATGAGGCCGGCGAGCGCCACCGCCAGCATCGGCGACCCCCACGCGATGCCGGCCAGCCCGGGAACCGCCTGCCGTCCGACGAGCACCCACGTCTCGCCCCGCAGCCACGCGGTTGCAACCAGGTCCCGGCGTCCGGCCCGCCGCACCTCGGCCACACGAACGCCGGAGTGAAGGGGAGGCGGAGGCGCGTCAGCCTTCTCCATCACCCGGTGCGGATCCCCGGCGACGAGCTGGTACTCGCCGGCGCGGTTCAGCACGAACACGTCGGTTCCCGACTCGAGTGCTCCCTCGCGCACCATGGCGGTGAGGTGATCCATGTCGAGCGTTGCGCGCAGGACGAAGTCCCGGCCCGCCTCGCGCTGCTTCACGGCAATGATGACGTGGGGAAACCGGCGGAAGCCCAGGAACACGTCGCTCAGGTATCGTCCCCGCACCAGGACCTGCTGGAACCACGGCTGCCCGCTGTAGTCGTTGCCCATCAGGTCGTACGGACCGACATAGGCGAGGTGGCGGCCCGCCGCGCTGAGCAGGCCGAGATCGACGATGCCGCCGGCCTCGCGCTGCATTTCGTCACGGACTGCGGCAAGCCGGCCGGGCCGCGCCAGGTCTGCGGCCGGCACCGCGAACGCGACGAGCTCGAGTTGCCGCATCTTCTGATCGAGGAACAGATCGATCGTCGCCTTCCGGTTCTTGACCATCGCCTCCAGCGCGTTGCGCGTCCGCGCGTCGAACGCGCGCTGCTGCGCAAGGAGGCCGGCCGCCAGCATTGCGGCCAGCGGCAGCAGCCCGAAGGCGCACAGGACGAGAACGATGACCACCCGGAGGTGCCGATGCCCGCGTTGCGGCTTGTCACGCATCCTTCTTCGTCCCGTTGAACCCGTAGTCGCCGGCGAGGAACGCCTCCTCGTACTCCCGCATGACGTCGTCGGACACGAGCGCCATGTCCAGATGGTTCACGTAGCCCATCATCAAGCCCACCTGCCCGATTGCGCGTTCCATTTCCCCGGCGGGCTTGTGGCGGAGCCGCGCGTTGACCAGGTCGGCCCGGCAGTCGGTTTCGAAGCCATGCGCGGTGAGCAGGCGGCGCAGCAGCGACGCGCGGCGGCTGCGCTGCGCAATGCTGGTCGATCCGCCGACGAAGCGGAACGACACGTAGTTGGATTCCACCATCCCGCCGACCCGCGCGTCGACAGTCGAGAAGTGGAAGCCGATGCGCGAATTCAGGTTCACGTAGTCGTCGCTGACGAACGCGTAGGACGGCTCGCCCATCTGGCGCATCCGGGCGTCCTGGTCGAAGTTGAAATTCACCATCGCGGAGACCAGGCCGAACAGCGACACGCGGTGATCGTTGTTCCAGCACAACCGCGGGTCCGTCATGCCGGCCCACAGCGCCCGCATCGGCCGGCACGTGACGTCCTCGATGCGCACCTCGAGTCCCCCGGCGTCGGGCCTGATGCCGCCGCCGAGATCGAACAGGCGGCAGTCGATCGGAACGTTGGTGACGAGCCGTTTCAGATGCTCGCCTCTCTTCAGGGCATGATCGCCGAGGTCGAACATCGTCTCGATCGTCGCCTGGTGACAGAACCGGATGATGTCGTGCAGCGTGTGGCAACCGCGCGGCGAACAGCCGCTCGCGAGGCGATCGCGCAGCGTCAGCGGGGTGATGAACGTCGCCGCCGCCGCGAGCAGCTCGCGGCTGCGGTCGACCGACCGGGCGACAGGCGCGGAACTCGAGTCGGCCGCCGCGAGCAGCTCCTCGACCCGGCCCTCGTACACCACCGCAGCTTCCGCATCCACGGTCACCATCTGGCCGTTGCGCAGCGTCTCGAGCGCGGTCCGCGTCGCAAGCAGCGCCGGCAGGCGCATCTCGCGCGCGACCGTCGCAAGATGGCCGGTGACCTCGCCCATGTCCGCCACCACCGCGGCGACGCGGGGAAGCAACACGGCGAGCCGGGGGCTGGCCTCGTGCGTGACCAGCACGGCGCCGGGCGGGCAGGTCAGCAGGTCGAGGTCGGTCTTTACCTTGTGCACCGGACCGATGCCGATTCCGGCCGACGCCGGCGACCCCGTCGCAACCAGCACGGGGTGGCCGGGCACGCGCCGGGGGGGGGCCTGCGACGCGCGTTGCAGCTCGGTCGGTTGGGATCGCAGCTGCACGACGAATATGCGGCCGGCTCGGTCGATCGCCCATTCGACCTCGACCGGCATCTCGACAGCCGTGCCGAGGGATGCGGCCAGGGACGCAATCTTCGAGACCTGGCCGTCGTCGAGAACCGGGCGGCCGATTGCCGCCGTCGGTACCGCGACGCGCACGGTGCCTTCGGGCGCGGCACAGCCGATCTGCCACTCCTGCCGGCCGATGCGTCGCTCGAGGATGCTGCCCGATCGACAGTCGACCCAATACGAATCCGGCTCGGCCGACCCGTCCACCGCCGACTGCCCGAGACCGCGGACCGCCTGCACGAGGCTCGGCGCTCCTCCACCCGGCGCGGCCGCGCTGTGTGCCACACCCGCGGCCACGGCGTCGATCATCTCGATCACGCAGCAGCACATCACGACCTCGGCGTCGTCGAACCCGCGCGCGAGGCGGTAGGTGAGCGCCTCGGGTGAGTACTTGCTCGCGACCACCTGCTTGAACGCGTCGATCACCCCGTCGGCCGGCACGTTCAGCAAGGATCGGTACTGCCCGGCGAACGACATCTCGAACCCGCCCTCCATGAGGGCGCTCGATCGGACGGCAAAGCGGGTGCCGGGATCGGGGGAGACGGCGCGAACCGCGGCATCGATGGCCGCCCGCACCTCGGACGGCACGCGCGCAGCGTGGATCATCTGGGTCGCCCGGGCCGACGCCTCGAACAACCTCTTCACGTCGCCGTCGAAGCCGCCCTCCAGCACGGCCGCCAGCCGTCCCCGCAGCCCGTCGGTGTTCATGAACGCGTGGAAGGCCTCGATCGACGTGCCGAACCCGTTGGGGACGCTGGCCGGGAGCAGCCGGCGGGCCTCGCCGAGGAACGCGGTCTTCTGGCCGACCAACTCCGCCGAGGCCGCCTGCAGGCGGTCCAGGGCCACGACGTAGTCGACCGAGCTCGCCTGGGACGGAATCTCGATACGACGGGCCAGGGCGCTCTTGATCTGTTCGAATGTCGCCCCGACCTCCGGAAACCGGCCGCTCGTCATCCGGTTCAGGTTGACGATCATCCGGTAGGTCTGGGTCGTCACGCCGGCAACGAGCCGGCGCACGCGGGCCGGCGACAGCGGAGAATCGTCGGCCAACGTCTCCTGGATCACGGCGAGATGGCCGAGCGCCGCGTTGTTCGCGTGCAGCACCTCGCGGAAGCACGCGATGCGTGTGCCGAGATCCGGTTCCGCGGCCCGCTGCCTCCTCCACCAGCGCGTCAGGCGATTCTTCTTCATGCCCGGTTCCGATGCGATCACACGGTCGCGATTCCCCCGGCCTGGCCCGTTGCGACGCGATCGCAGTCCGCGAGGCAGTCCCGCAGATCGTCGACGATCTGTTGAACGGTGGCGTAGGCCGCGCCGCCGCCCTCGGCGAAGCGCATGAGCACGGCATTGAGCTTCGCGGGCACGTAAGGATAGACCTTTTCCAGGTTCATGACGCGGTTGGGGAAGAAAACCGACGCGTCCGAGGTCGAGAGCAGCGGCGCAGTATCCGGTCGATCGCGCATCACCTCCTGGAAGGTGACGAACCCCTGGCCGACCACGCAGTGGAGGATGTTGCCGAGCGTCCAGACGTCGAAATCAGGGTTCTCCTGCATCAGGTCGAAATCGATCCACTTGAAGCAGCCCGAGCCGTGCTCGATCAGCACGTGGTCGTTGCGAATGTCGCCGTGGCAGAGACCGGCGTCGTGAAGCCGGCCGATCG
>Ga0315282_10007251_pt1 | contig 18274 bp, 19 predicted proteins | sample YL17G07_20_MG_FD_203693 | JGI IMG/M metagenome (GOLD analysis project Ga0315282, IMG submission 203693) | Sediment microbial communities from Yellowstone Lake, YNP, Wyoming, USA - YL17G07_20 | ecosystem: Environmental > Aquatic > Freshwater > Lake > Sediment | place: USA: Wyoming | collected...
GATAGATAACCTTAATAAGACTATAGAGGAAGTAAAATTGGCAGATAAGTCTAGTATAGACAAGATTAAAGAGGCGATTAACAAGCTCAATGATGCTATCTATAAAATTTCTACCGAGCTTTATGCAAAAGCTGGAAACCAACAGACTGGTTCTAATCCTTCTGGAGATCAGCAACAGAATCCAAATCAAGGAGAAGGTACCATAGATACAGACTATAAGGTGCAATAAGATATGCCAGGAAAAGACTATTATGAAATCCTGGGAGTGCCTAGAGACGCCTCCCAGGAAGATATAAAAAAAGCATATAGGAGATTGGCTAAACAATACCATCCTGATGTAAATAAAGATGACCCTCAGGCTAATGAAAAGTTCAAAGAGATAAATGAGGCTTATGAAGTTCTAATGGACCCCCAGAAGAGAGCCCAGTATGATAGATTTGGAACTGTAGGAGAATCTTCTTTTGGTGGGCAGAATACAGCTGATTTTGGTGGATTTGGAGACTTCTCTGAGATATTTAATAACTTTAACTTTGGTCTGGGAGATATCTTCAATTCTTTCTTTGGTAGAGAGAGAAGTCAGACATTTACAAGAACTCCTACCAGGGGTGCTGATATCAGTACTTCTGTTGAAGTTACTCTAGAAGAGGTCCTTACTGGAATAGAGAGAGAATTGGAAGTAACACGAAGAGAAGTATGTAATGTATGTAATGGTAGTGGGATGGAGCCAGGGACTCAAGCTGAAAAGTGCCCTTACTGTAATGGAACAGGAGAGATTAGAAGTAGTAGAGCTACTATTTTTGGACAGATGGTAACTGTAACTCCTTGTCCCTCATGTAGAGGGACAGGGAAAATAATTACTCATCTTTGTCACCAGTGTAATGGCAGAGGGATTTTATTCAAGAAGAGAAGAGTTATGGTAAAGATTCCTGCTGGTGTAGAGGATGGGATGAGATTAAGGTTAAGAGGTGAAGGAGAGGCTGGAAGTTATGGAGGACCTCCTGGAGACCTCTTTGTATTTGTGAGGGTAAAACCTCATCCTCTATTTAAAAGATTTGGAGCGGATATTCAGTATGAGGCTACTATAGATATGTTTGAGGCTGCCCTGGGTACGGAGATAGAAGTCCAAACTTTAGAGAAAACTAGAGAGACTATAAATATACCTCCAGGTGCTCAGTTTGGTTCTCAATTTAGACTGAGGGGTAAGGGACTTCCATATGTAACGGATGGAGGAAGGGGAGACCTTATCATAATGGTAAAGGTAGAGATTCCCAAAAAGTTCTCTGAAAAAGAGAGAGAACTTTTATTGGAGATTGCAGCCTTAAGAGGGAAGAATGTGAATAAGAATGGGAAGTCATTTTTTGAAAGAGTAAAGAATACATTTGGAGGGTAGTTGTCTAAGTTCTGGGTAGAGGTAAGTATATCTTATAATAAGAAGGAGTTTTCTAATCTTGACCTAGAGGACATTATTTCAAGTGAGCTGTGGAATGCAGATTCCTATGGGGTAGCTATAGATTCCTCCAGTAATTATGTTAGAATTACTGGATATTTCCCAGTCAATGCTTTTCTCTACAAGAGTTTGGAAGAGCTCTCTCTTTCTCTAAGGGAATATATCATTTCAGGAGTTAGATTTAGTTTTACTATCTCTAGGGAGTCAGAGTGGCAGAGGTTTGGAGATTTTGAACCATTTCAGGTTGGTAGGTTCTTTATTATCCAGGATGAAAAGTTTTCTGATGTCCAGGCAGGGACTATTCCTATTTTTATTAAGCCTGGGATGGCTTTTGGTACAGGTCTTCATCCTACTACAAGAATGTGTATGGAACTTCTAGAAGGTATTCCATTGGAAGGTAAAACAGGCATAGATATTGGAACAGGGAGTGGAATACTTGCCATATGTATGCTGAAACTTGGATGTCATTATGTGATAGGTATAGATAACGATTTGGTAGCTATATCTGATGCCAGAGAGAATGCTTCAAGGAGTGGAGTGATAGATAGATTAGACCTTAAAGTTGGTGACCTTTTAAATGATTATGATGGAGAAAATATCGATATAATAGCTGCTAATTTGCTTCCACAACTTATGGGTCCTATATTTGATAAAGTTAGGTTTATTCTTAAACATGGAGGTTATCTTATAGTAAGTGGATTCTCTAATGATGATTCAGAAGATATTATAAATATGGCAAGTTCTTTTAATTTTACTCTTCAAAATGCGCTTTCAAAAGAAAGTTGGTCTGCTCTTCTCTTGAGATATGTCTCTCCTTAGAATCTTTGTTGAGAAGGCTCTTCCTCTTTTTGATATTCTAGACAAAGAGATTTTACGTCATATATCAGTCAGGCGCCTCTTGCAAGGAGATGAATTCATTATATGTGATGGAAGAGGAAAGTCTTATAAGTACAGGATAGCCAAGAAGAAACAAGGGTGTATAACAGTAGAAAGATTAGAGAATATAAACTCTTTTCAACCTCAAAGGAGGCTAATTTATGCTCAATCTCTTGTAAGACCCAGAAAACTTGAACTTATAGTATCTTTAGGTACTCAGCTAGGAGTAGAAAAGTTTGTATTTTTTGTCTCTAAAAGGTCTTCTATAAGAGAAATTGAAATAGTCGAAAAGAGAATAGATAGGTTAAGAAATCTGGCAATAGCATCAGCGAGTATCTCTATGGATAAATTACCTGAAATTCTTACTGCTCCTGATTTATCTCTCCTCTTAGAAGAATTTCCTGGATATAAAACTCTGATGCTGTATGAAAATGCCGAACAAAGATTAAATTTAAAATGGTTAGAGACAAATAAAGTAGAAGATATTTTGCTTATTATTGGACCTGAGGGTGGTTTCGATGGAGAAGAGGTACAGGTAGTAAGAGAAAATAATGGAGATATTTTTTCTCTTGGAGAAAGAGTCTTAACTTCAGAGATGGCTGGTCTTGTTGTCCTATCTCTTATCCAGTTTGGTGTTTAAGATATGAAGTTTCGTATATATACATTCGGTTGTAAAACAAATCAGTATGATTCAGAACTTTTAAGAAGATTCTTCTTGCAGTTTATGGAGGAGGCAAAATCTAATGAGAGCCCTAATTTTGTCATAGTAAATACCTGTGCAGTTACTCATATTGCTGAGAGAAAGGCTCGTACTCTTATAAGGCGTCTTCTTAAGAACTATCCAGATTCTAAACTGATTGTTACTGGATGTTATGCGGAAAGAGACCCAAATAGTATAGAAGCTATTAGAAATATTACTGTAGTTGGAAATAGAGAGAAGGAAAAGATTCCTTCAATTTTATTCCCTAAGTCTGAGCTGAAACATCCTATCATAGACAAAAATCCCAGAAAGATGAGAGCTTTTGTAAAGATTCAAGATGGCTGTGATGATTTTTGCTCCTACTGTATAGTTCCTTATGTGAGAGGAAATGTCCGTTCTAGAGATATGCAAGATATCTTAGAAGAAGTCAAATCATTGGTTGATAGTGATTATAAAGAGATAGTACTTACTGGGATTCACGTTGGAAGGTTTGAAACAGATGATGGAAAAAGATTACCAGAGTTATTAAAGCTTATATCAGAGATTAAAGGTATAGAAAGAATCAGACTGAGCTCTATAGAACCTCAAGAAGTTACTCAGGACATTATAGAGATGTTTGGAGATATTCCTAACCTTTGTCCTCATTTGCACCTTGTCGCTCAGAGTGGGAGTAACAGTGTATTAAAGGTAATGAAGAGAAAATACACTAGAGAGGAGTACATTACATTAGTTGAGAGATTTAAAAGGGTCAGACCTGATGTAGAGTTCACAACAGATATTATTGTTGGCTTTCCTACTGAAACTGAAAGAGATTTTAAAGAGACTATATCTCTAGTAGAGGATGTTATGTATATCAAGGTCCATATATTTCCATTTTCTCCTAGACCTGGAACAGAGGCATTTAATCTAAAGCCTATAGATAGGAAGATAGTAAAAGAAAGAGAAGAGATACTTAAAGAGATAAGCCTTAATATCGCTTATAATAGGCTTAAAAGTTTTCTGGGAACAACTCAGAATATATTGGTAGAGAATTTTTCGAATGGAATAGTTACTGGCCTTATCCCTAAATATGTAAGGGTTTATGCAAAGGCAGACTCGACAGTAAAATTGGAAACTATTATGTCTGTTAGTATAGAAAAAGTGGAGAAATTGAAAGATAATGTGGTCCTGTCTGGTTTGATAGCCTAGTTGTCTCTATTGACTTTATAGCTTTTAGTAGTATAATCCGTTAACTAGGTGATATTTTATGAGTAACGGGTATAAGAATATAGCTGTAATAGGGCTTGGAAGGTTTGGATTTTCTTTAGCTATAAATTTACAGCAATTGGGCTGTAATGTAATAGCGATAGATAGTGATATGGATGTGGTAGAGGATATAAAAGATAGTGTATATAAGGCTTATGTCTTAGATGCTACCAATAAGGCTGCCCTAGAAGAGGCGGGATTAAGAGATGTAGATGCTGCCTGCGTTTCTATGGGGAGAGACCTTCAATCTAGTGTTCTGGCTGCGCTCCTCCTAAGGGAGATGGGTATAAAGTATATAATTTCTACTGCTATAAATGACCTCCACAAGAAGATTCTTGAAAAGATAGGGGTAGATTTAGTCATTTCGCCAGAAAAGGATATGGGGGCAAGAATCGCCTATAGATTGACCCATCATTCAATCTTGGAAAGGATTGAAGTTTCTCCCGAGATAGATATGATAGAAATAATACCTCCTGACTGGCTGGTAGGTAAAATACTTGAAGAGATAAATTTACCTGGAAATTTTGGGATAAGGATATTTGCTATAAAACGTGGAGAAGGTATCATTACTGAACTTACTGGTAAGACGAGAATCCTTGTTGGTGATAAGATTTATATCTATGGGAAGCATAGGAATTTAGAGAGCTTTGTAGGACACTAATTATGAAGAGAGAAACGAACCCATGGCGCTTTATAGTATTGAGTTTTTTATTTATCATCCTTATTGGAACTTTTTTATTGATTTTACCTTTTTCTTCTCGCTCTAGAGAGTTTACTAATCCGCTTATAGCTTTGTTTACAGCCACGTCTGCCACCTGTGTTACCGGACTTGTAGTGGTTGATACAGGTACTTACTGGTCTCTATTTGGTCAGATAGTCATTCTTCTTCTTATTCAGTTGGGTGGAATAAGCTATATGACTCTATTAAGTTTTTTGGCGTTACTCCTTAGAAGACAGGTATTATTACATGAGAGGATTATTCTCCATGAATCTTTAGGAAGCTGGTCTATAAGAGGAGTTATGCGATTGGCTAAAGTTGTGTTGTATACGGTGCTCTCTTTTGAATCGTTAGGGGCTCTATTATTATTTTTTGTGTTTATAAAAAACTATCCCCCTTTAACTGCCTTAAAGTTTAGTATATTTCATAGTGTTTCTGCATTCTGTAATGCTGGATTTGACTTACTAGGAAATTTCCAGAGTTTTGCTAGATATGTTGATAATCCCTTACTTGTTTTTACCATTACTACTCTAATTATATTTGGTGGTATAGGGTTTATAGTCATTTTTGATATCCGAAATAATCTAAGATGGAGTAGATTATCCCTCCATTCCAGGATAGTTATAATCACTACAGCTATACTAATCTTGATTGGTACATTAGTAATAGCCACTCTTGAGTGGAACAATCCAGGAACTCTTAAATCCCTCTCTCTAAGAGGGAAACTCCTAGGAGCTTATTTCCAGAGTGTAACTCCAAGGACAGCAGGGTTTAATACAATCCCGATAGGGAAGATGCATCCTTCTACTTTACTCTTTACAATACTTCTTATGTTCATTGGTGCATCCCCTGGAGGAACTGGAGGAGGAATAAAGACTGTCACATTTGTAGTACTACTTTCAGCTGTGAGAGCTACCCTTATGGGGTATGATAATGTCGAGATTTTTAAGCGTAGTTTATACTGGGATGCAGTAAGAAAGGCTTGGACAATCTTGTTCTTATCCTCAGGATTAATATTGGTAAGCTGGCTTATATTACTCTTAACTGAAAATGCTCCACCACTTAATATACTCTTTGAGATTGTCTCTGGCTTTGGAACAGTAGGACTATCTACTGGTATAACTCCATCTCTATCTACAATAGGCAGAATAATAATAATCTTAAATATGATCTTAGGTAGAGTTGGTACTGTAGTATTTGGGTTTGCAATTTTGTATTCTTTTAGAAGGAAATCACATATAGAGTTACCTTATGGAGAGGTGAGTATAGGATGAAATTCCCTTGGCAGCGAAGCTCACGTATCCCAACCCAATATGCTATAATAGGGATAGGAAGATTTGGAACTTCTGTAGTAGAGACTTTGGTAGGTTTAGGGTACGAAGTTCTAGCAATTGACCCAGAAGAGAAGAATTTAGAACGCGTAAAAGACATAGCTACTTATTCAGTTGTGGTAGATGTAACAAACGAAAAAGACCTTCAGGAAGCAGGAATTTCTAATGTAGATGTAGCAATAATATGTCTTTCAGATATAGAGGCAAATATTTTGGCTACTCTGATAGCAAAGGACTTAGGAGTAAAGTATGTAATCTCTAGGGGATTAAACGACCAGCATGTAGAGATATTAAAACTTATCGGGGCAGACTTAGTTGTAACTCCTGAGAAAGAGATGGGAAGGAAGATGGCTCAGAGGATAGTTACTCCTGGTATAATTGACCTTATAGATGCTATACCAGAGGCTAGACTTATAGAAATCTCCCCTACTTCTGAGATAGTTGGGAAAAAGATAAAGGACCTTCCTCTTTCTACCAGTGGTATACTAGTTCTAGGTATAAGGAGAAATGGGGGAGCCATAATTGTTCCCAGCCCAGATGAGGTAATTGTAGCTAATGATAAGATATATCTCTTTGGTACTGCTGATGTGCTTAGCCCCTTTTATGAATTTGTGATATAATAAAAAAGTGGCTTGTATCTATTTTAAGACGAGACCATTTGTTTTTTAACTTTAAGATATTATTTCGTCCGGTACCACATCGGACTGGAACGGAGGTGTTTTAAATGCGTATTTCCAATAAAAAAGTTGCTTTAGGTGGGTTATTTGGTGCTATTACTCTGCTCTTAGGTTTTACCTATCTAGGATATATTCCTATTCCTACCCCTGCTGGTGCAGCTACTATTATGCATATTCCTGTAATAATATCAGGACTTCTTTTGGGCGTAAGGTTTGGTGCTATTACTGGAACAATATTTGGACTTTCTGCTCTTTATTATTTCTCTAGCATAGCCCCCCCATGGGTTCTTTTTCCTGCCAGACCTCTTATTGGAGTAGTATCTGCGGTTGTATATAGAATAATGCTAAAATTCTTTGAGAAGAGAAGTTCTACTTATCTAAAATTAATATCCCTTGCGGTAGCTTCTTTCTTGGGGAGTATGACAAATACTATTGGAACTTTGGGGCTTGCAGTAATCTTTAAGGTCTATACTCTTCCTGTAGTTCTTTCTATTCTTCCACAGGGTATCGTTGAGGCTATCCTTGCTGTAGTAATATCTATACCTATAGTATTAGCTCTTGAAAAGAGGATAAAGGTGTGATAATTGCGATTGATGTAGGTAATACAAATATAGATATAGCATTTTTCCAGGGGTATAAGTTAGTAAAGCACTTTGAGCTTTCAACAAATAACTCTGCTACAAGTTATGAATATGCATTAAATCTTTCTTGGCTGTTAGAGAATAACCAACTAGGATGTGATGATATTGAAGGAATAGCCCTCGCGTCAGTTGTTCCTCCAGTGACATTGGAATTAGAAAGGGCAGTGAAGTATCTTTTTGGTTTAAAGCCATTTATAGTTGCTCCTGGCATAAAGACAGGAATTATTATCGATGTCGAAAACCCCAAAGAAGTTGGGTCGGACCTTATATGTAATGCTGTTGCCCTCATAGAAGATTATAAGACTTCTGGTGTAGTTGTAGATTTTGGTACTGCTATTACTGTCTTGGGAGTAAGAGACCGTAAGATGTTAGGGGTAGCTATAGCTCCTGGCATATGGACTGCTAGTTCAGCTCTCTGGGAAAAAGCAGCTAGACTTTCTTCAGTAGACCTGTTTACCCCACCAGAAAGTGTCTTAGGGAAAAATACTGTTACTGCTATGCAGTCTGGAATTATATATGGATTTGTTGGTCTGGTAGATAAGCTTGTTTCGTTAGAACTAGAGGAGATGAAGACTGACCCATTTGTTATAGCTACTGGAGGTTGGGCAGAGAGGATAGCTAAATATTGTCAGAGTATCAATCTTATCGACCCTTACCTTACTCTCAAAGGTCTGTGTAGATTGTATATGAAGAATATATAAGGTCCTGCTCTGTAATTATTTTGTTCAATAATTTCCCCATAACCGTAGGGGCAAGGCTTGTCCTTGCCCCTTTATTATTTTGGGCAGCCACAAGGGTTGCCCCTACAATAAAATGGTATAAAATTTTGATTATATATCAGATAGAACCCCATTGACTTGAATTAACTGTTTTCCTTATAATAGGGCAGTGGACGGCAGGATACAAAAATTAAAGGATAGATGGAGAGAGTCTGTTCTTCTTAGAAATATAGCACTCCTTTATGCAGAAGTAGCCCTTATTGGTATTCTAAATGGAACTATAGGGGTCTATCTTGGCGTATTTGCAATAAGGTTAGGGGCTTCCAATAATCTTATAGGACTTCTGTCTTCATTACCAGCCTTAATTAATGTCTTGCTTATGTATCCTGCCTCTCAAATTGTAAATAGCTGGACAAATAAAATAGAGATAAACAAGTGGAGCTTTCTCTTTACAAGGATATTATATCTACCACTTGCTCTTGTCCCATATTTCCCTAATCCGCCTATATTTATACTAATCGTTGTTACTTTACTTGCCATACCAGCTTCGGTAGCAAATATTGCTCTCAATGTGATGTTTATAGAGTTAGTCCCATCTTCACTTAGAGCTACTGTAGTTTCTAACAGATTGATGCTCATTATGTTTATCCAAACATTCTTCACTATAGTAGTTGGTTATTTCCTAGATAGAATATTATTTCCTGTGAATTTTCAGATTGTTATGTTTGTGGGATTTCTATCAAGTATGATAAGTCTATACTTGATGACATTACTAAAACCTCCAAAGAAGTCGGCTCTGTCTAATAAGAGATATCCTATAGAGCTATCTTCTATGTGGACACAATTTAAGGATATCTATATACTCTTTAAAAGAGACCCTCACTATATGAAGTATCAGCTTGCTACATTTATATATTATCTTGGCTTATATGTCCCTATGCCGTTGTTTTCTATAAGGATGGTAAAAGAATTGCGCTTTTCAAATTTCGTAGTAGGACTCACAAATACTTCTGGCAGTTTAGCTACTGCCATATCATACCCTTACTGGGGCAGAAAAGGGAAAAAACTAGGTGTAAAGAGGGCTTTATTCTGGAGCAATATAGGAATATCATTTTATCCTCTTATATTTAGTCTCTTAAGAGATTCTTCTCAAATAGTTCCATTTTCAGCTGTTGGTGGATTCTTTAGTGCAGGTTTTAGTGCCTTTATGTATATGGCACTCCTTCTATTTTTATCCCAAGACAAAAAAGCAGAATATCTAGCAGTAAATGGAATTATTACAAGTATTAGCCTTACTCTTGGACCTATCTTGGGGACTCAACTCTCTAGAGTTATAGGGACTACACCTGTATTCTTTATTGGGACTCTTATAAGACTTATAGGTACATATCTACTTCTAAAGACAATACCTAACTGATTATGTCCCTGACTCCCAATTTCCCATATATCTTTTCTGTTCTTCCGTCATTTCATCTATGGATATTCCCATTGATTTGAGTTTTCTCTTGGCAACCCCTCTATCTATCTCTAGAGGGACATCCATAACTTTAGGGGAAAGTTCCTTGGCGTTTTTTACTAAAAATTCTACTACTAAAGCCTGATTTGCAAAGCTCATATCCATTACACTTGCAGGATGTCCTTCTGCACAGGCTAGATTTAAGAGCCTTCCTTCTGCTAAGAGGTAGAGCTTTTTGCCATCTGTTAGAGTAAATTCCTCTAGATTTTCTCTTATTATTCTTCTTGAGGAAGATATCTTTTCTAGTCCCTTTATGTCTATCTCTACGTTGAAATGCCCAGAATTTCCGAGTATAGCTCCATCTTTCATCAAAAGGAAGTGTTCTTTTCTAATTACACTAGTATTTCCTGTAACTGTGACAAATATATCCCCATATTTTGCAGCTTCTTTTATAGGCATAACTTCATATCCATCCATAGCTGCCTCTAAGGCTTTTATAGCATCTACTTCTACTACTGTTACCTTTGCACCCATACCTCTTGCCCTAGCAGCCAGTCCTCTACCGCACTGTCCATATCCGCATACTACAAAGGTCTTACCAGCAAGAAGTATATTTGTGGCTCTTAAAATTCCATCAATTGTACTCTGACCAGTGCCATAGCGATTATCAAAGAAATGCTTCGTCATAGCATTATTTACTGCTATTACTGGAATCTTCAATTTTTTATCCTTTTCTATACTTATAAGTCTATTTACTCCTGTAGTAGTCTCTTCAGTTCCCCCTATGACATACTCACCGAATTCCTCCCATTTTTTATGAAGCATAGCAGTTAAATCTCCACCATCATCCATAATGATGTGTGGTTTTATATATAGAGCTTCCTCTATATTTTTATAATACTCTTCCTCTGAAACTCCTCTTTTCGCATATACCTTTGCTGTATGCTCTTTGTTTAAAACATTAACAACATCATCTTGAGTGCTTAAGGGGTTTGAACCACAGAGACTTATTTCTGCTCCCCCCATTCTAAGTGTACGAGCTAAGACTGCTGTCTCTGTAGTAACATGAAGACACATTGCAATCCTTATACCAGCAAAAGGCTTCTCTCTATTGAAATCTTCTCTAAGTGAAAGAATGACAGGCATCTGTTTTTCTGCCCACTCTACTCTTAACTCACCCTTTTCCATTTGTTCCTCCTCTTTCCCAGATATGTGGGAAGTATATTTTTATAACAATCTTTATTATAGCTGCTAAGGGAACAGCAAGTAACACACCCCAGAACCCAAATAGCTTGCCAAAAGCTAGCATTGAGAATATTACTATAAGGGGGTGTAACCCCATTTCTTTCTCCATTACTTTGGGAACTACAACGTTTGCCTCTAATTGCTGAACTACTACATACCATATAACTATCTCTAGTGCTTTCCAGGGAGAGCTTATAAGAGCTATAATTACAGCTGGAATACCTCCAAGGAGTGGGCCTAAATATGGGATGAGTTCAGTAAAGGCTGCTATAACTCCAAGGGTAAAAGCGTAGTCTATCCCCAAGATATAAGCTCCTATCCCATCTGATATACCAACATATAGGCATAAGATTGCCTGGGCTTTTAAAAAAGAACGAAAGCTTATATTTATCTCTTCTAAAGCGTTTAATGTTTGATTTCTTATATTAGCTGGGAGTATATTTGCAAACCACCTTTTTATATTGTCTAAATCTATCAGAAAATAAAAGTTTAGTGCAATAGCCAGTATGAGGATAAATATAGAGCTAGTTAACGTTATGATAAAGTTGAAGGTCCAATTTGCGATACTAGATATAAGTCCCTCTATGCGAGGTTGAAGAGAAGAAAGGAAGGTTTTAACTGCATTCTGCAGTATAGGATTTGTCTGGATTGAAGTTTGCCATTTTTCTATCATATCTGAAATAAATTTATAGTATTCAGGTATATTTTTGGCTAGAGACGTTAACTGACTTGCAAGTATAGGTAACCCAATGGCAAAGAATATTATTATAGGAATGATTATCAATATATATAAGATACCTATTGCCAGTCCCTTTTTTAATCTTAATTTAGAGGCTAACTTGGAAACGAACGGGTCAAATATGTAAGCTAAGATTCCTGTAATTAGGAATAAAAATAATACACTTCTTATCCTATATATTATCCAGATGAGAAAGGATACCCCTAAGACCCAGAGAAGTTCCCGATGCCAAGCTTTCATCTTAGAGCTGTCTTTATGAAACCTAAGAAAAGAGGATGAGGTCTATTAGGTCTAGAGGTAAATTCTGGATGAAATTGAGTAGCGATAAAGAAGGAATGGTCTTTTAGTTCTACTATTTCTATCAAATTTTGCTTTTCGTATATACCACTTACTATAAGTCCATTTTTTTCTAGGAGTTCTCTATATTTGTTGTTTATTTCATACCTATGTCTATGCCTTTCTATTACATAGGGTTTATTGTAAAGATTGAATGCCATAGAACCTTCTTTCAATTTACACTGATACCCTCCTAATCTCATTGTTCCACCCATGTTTTCTATGTGTCTTTGTTCAGGAAGGATATCAATTACAGGGTATGGGGTTGCAGGGTCAAATTCTGTACTATTCGCCCCTTTTAGATTGCAGACATTTCTTGCAAATTCTATTACTGCACATTGAAGTCCTAGACATAAACCTAGAAATGGAATCTTATTCTCTCTTGTATATCTTATAGCCTGTATCTTTCCCTCTATTCCTCTTGAGCCAAAACCTCCTGGGACAAGTATTCCATCAACACCTTCAAGAACTTTTATACCTTCCTTCTCTATTAGTTCTGCATCTATCCATTTTATATTTACCTTTGTCCCTTCCCATATAGCACTATGTTCTAAAGCGGAAACTACGCTTAAGTATGCATCTTTAAGTCCTATATATTTTCCTACAAAACCAATTGTTACAGTTCTTTGTAGAGTCTTTGCCCTGTTTACTAGTTCTTCCCAATCCTTTAAACTTGGAGTTTTACTTTCTAATCCCAAAGTTTCTGTTATTATCTTTCCTACCATTAAACGTTCAAAGTGAAGTGGAACCTCATAAATGCAGGACATATCAGGGGCATCTATTACTGCTTTTGTATCTACATCACAAAAGAGGGCAATCTTATCTTTAACTTCTTGTGATAGATCTCTATCTGCCCTACAGATTATCATATCAGGTTGGATTCCAATACTCCTTAATTCTTTTACACTATGCTGGGTAGGTTTAGTCTTAAGCTCTCCTGAGTTTTTAAGGTAGGGGACAAGAGTTACATGGATATACATAACATTCTCTTTCCCTATGTCTTTCTTCAGTTGTCTTATGGCTTCTAGGAAGGGAAGACTCTCTATATCTCCTACAGTCCCCCCAACTTCGACTATAACTATATCATATCCGTCTTTGCCTAATGCTAAGATGCGTTCTTTTATCTCATTTGTTATATGTGGAATAACCTGGACTGTTCCTCCAAGAAATTCCCCCTTCCTCTCCTTATCAAGGACTGACCAATATACTGTGCCAGCGGTTACGTTGTTTTCTCTCTTCATATTTATATCTATGAATCTTTCATAATGCCCTAGGTCTAAGTCAGTCTCTGCTCCGTCTTCAGTAACAAAGACCTCACCATGCTGATAAGGATTCATAGTGCCAGGGTCTACATTTAGATAAGGGTCAAGTTTCTGAATAGTAACCTTAAATCCTCTTGCTTTTAGTAATCTACCTATCGAGGCTGCAGATATACCTTTCCCTAAAGAAGAGACTACTCCACCAGTAACAAAGATAAATTTCATAGCCTTATATCTTCAATATATAGATTTCAGTAGTTTTTGGCAAAGATTCTTTATCTATCTCTATATAATTTGTATTAAGCTGTTTTACAGGAAAGGGTATATCCTTTAGAAAAGCATCTACAGGTTTTATATTCCAATCTCTAACATAATTAGTCTTATAATGCATTGGTATAGCTATATAGGGATTTATCTGCCTTACTACCTTTTGGGCTTCTTCAGGTTCTATAGTGAAAAATCCTCCAGTAGGTATGAGAAAAATATCTATATCACCAATAGCCTTTATCTGCTCTTCGTTTAATAATTCTCCTAGGTCTCCTAGATGGCATAATCTCATACTTTCTGCTTCTATAACAAAAATAGTTATCTGTCCTCTCTCCCTTCCCTTATTCTTATCATGGAAAGCAGAAAGCCCTTTTATCTTTACCCCAGGGAAGTTGTATTCTCCTGGACTCTTAATAATATGAGGATTTCCTTCTACCCTTTTTACAGCATTATGGTCAAAATGTTCATGAGAGACAGTAACGATATCGCCTTTTAGCCTTCCTACTGGATATGGTATTTCTTCTCCAAATGGGTCAGTTACTATAGTTTCTGAAGAAGTCTCAATAGAAAAGCATGCATGCCCATTATATATAATCTTCATTCTTCCCTCCTCCTACAAGACTTAATAAATTTTCTCCCCAGAAATCTGGTTTAAGGTTCTCAGGGAGCCCTTCTAAAACCTCTTTGGAAGTTATCCCACTTAATACTATACCTGTCTTACACCCCAGTTTTTTCCCAGCTACTATATCAGTTTCGACCCTATCTCCTATAAGAGTTACATCTTTAGGGTCAATCTGTCCTAGTTCTTCTAATATCAATTTTAACCCCAAAATCTCTGGTTTACCTATAACTATTGGCTTTACTCCAGAGGCAACTTCTACAGCCTTCACTATACTTCCACCACCTGGAATTATACCATCTTCTACTGGAAAATTTACATCTATATTTGTTGCTATAAATTTTGCTCCCTTTATTATAGCCTGTTGGGCATTTGTAAGTTTCTGAAATGTAAAGTTTCTATCCATTCCTACTACAACGTAGTCTATTGGAGGTTCATAGTTTGCCCAAAAGAGATTTTTAAATCCCATTCTCTGGAGTTCCCAAACGATACCTTCTTCTCCCACTATAAATATCCTGCTATCTTTACCAGCCCTCTCTGAAAGGTAAAGGGCTGTAAGATAACTAGATGTAAATACATTTGATGCAGGGACATATAACCCAAAACTCTCAAGGAGCTCTACTATCCTCTCTCTTGCCCTAGTAGAATTATTAGTGAGATAGACTATTTTATGACCATCCTTTTCTAAAGTTTTTATTGATTCTCTAGCTCCAGGGATAATGGTTTTCCCTCTTATTACTACTCCATCTAAATCAAGTATAATTAACTTTCTCCCATTAAACACCAAAGATTCGCCCTCTCCTTGCTACTAATAGCGGTTTATTATCTTCTATTATTATTGTCTCTGTATTAATAGCATTTCTTAAATCCTTGGGCAGACTAAATATTAATCTATGAGTCTCTCCATCATAATATTTTAAATTATCTAGCCCTAAGGATTTTAACTTTTCATTTATCTTTTTCTCTTCCAATAGAGTAGGGTCCTTTCCCAATGTTCCCATTACGAATCCCCAATCAGAATCATATAATGGTATATAAGCGTGGTAAGACTTTACTACAGGGAATACCTGTCTTAATGTATTGTGAATGGCGGTATGAATCTTATTGTTTATTATAGAAACACTTAATGCCTGGGTAACAAATATTCCATTCTCTGTAAGATGTTCTTTTATTGTAGTAAAGAATTCCTTAGTAAACAATTTTGATGCGGGACCTTCTTCTAGAGGTTCTGTAAGGTCACTTATTATTACATCGAATTTCTCTTCTGTCTTTTCTATATATTCTCTTGCATCCCCCAGAACAACCTCAGCTCTGGAATCTGAAAATGCTCCTTCAGCCATATTAGGTAGAAACTCTTTACATAGTTCAATGACTTCTTCATCTATATCTACCATTACTACTCTTTCTATTGGATATCTTAGTATTTCTCTAAGAGTAGCCCCTTCCCCGCCGCCGAAGAGTAATACTTTTTTAGGATTATCTGATAAGACCATTGCAGGATGAACCAATACTTCATGATAGACATATTCATCTCTCTCCGAAGATTGACTTTCTCCATCTAAGACGAGCATTCTGCCAAACTGGTAACTTTCTAGTATTTCTGCCAATTGATATTGTGTCTCTCTTACTGCTAAGCTCCGTTTTATTCCATGTACATGGAATTCGTTTGGAACTATAGATTCTAAAAACCATTGCCAGTTATGTGGTCTCGGCATATTTCTTCACCTCTTCGACAGAATGTAGGGTATGGACAAACCTATTTCCTTCTGATGGGATACCTCTCTCTACCTCAGTAAAATAAGCTGACTTAGCTTTTAGCCCTTCAGAGATTACTTCACATGCCTTCCATGGGTCTGTGGTTTCTCCACAGGTATATATATCTACAGCTGCATAGCCATATTCAGGCCAAGTATGTATAGAAATGTGGGACTCAGCTATTACTACTACTCCACTTACCCCAATAGGATTAAATTTGTGGAATATTGCCTCCTCAACATGTGCATTTGCAGCTACCGCCGCTTTTATCATAAGCTCTCTTATCTTTTCTACACTGTCCAGAAAGTTAGCTTGGCATCCAGAGATTTCCACTAATATATGGAGTCCAAGAGTTTTCATCTCAAGTTCCCAACCCCTTTCTTTCTAGAGTTTTTATTTCGGATATAATATATCCTTACACAATTTATAACTATACAGTTTTTTGGGGGAAAATGCAAGAACTTAAAAAGCAACTACTATAGATAAATGCTCAATTAGTTACTCTTCTTCTCTAACTACTCTATTCTTTAGATGGCCTATTTTTTCTATAGAAGCTTCTATTATATCTCCTGGATGTATAGGAGCTATTCCAGAAGGAGTTCCTGTAGCTATTATATCTCCTGCATCAAGGGTCATATGCATAGAGATAAAAGATATAATTTCTGGAATTTTAAATATGAGATTCCTAGTATTATCTTTTTGACGAATTTCTCCATTAACTTTAAGTTCGATGTTTAGACTATGAGGGTCTGGTATATATTCTTTTAAAACAAGGAATGGACCCATTGGACAGAATGTATCAAGGCTTTTTGAACGAAACCATGGACTTGCTATTTTTAAGTCCTCCGCTTGCATATCTCTTGCTGTTACATCATTTACTATTGTATAACCAAGAACATATTCTAATGCTTTTTCTTTAGAGACTTTTTTGGCTCTTCTCCCTATTATTACCCCTAGCTCTACCTCTGGGTCTACTCTAGTAAGCCAGTTGGGATAGATTATAGCTTCTTCTGGAGCTATTATAGAAGAGGTTGCCTTAGAGAAAAATATTGGCTCTTTAGGAGCCTCATACCCAGTTTCTCTTGCATGTTCTAGATAGTTTCTCCCTAGTGCTACTATCTTGGAGGGTTTTATAATAGGGGGAAGTATCTTGGGAGAATCTATAGATAAAAGAGCCTCTAATTTATGAGTTTGAATGAAGTCTATTCGTTCCTCTAAGTATTTAAAGACATTATCTAAAACTAATAAATCTTCTATCTTATAAAAACGTCTTTCCTCTCTTTCATTGATGAGAGGATAAATCTCTATACCCTTGGAGAGGTCTATAAATTTCCCATTGAAATTAATACCTATAAATCTTTTTTCTCCTATCTGACAGTTTGCTAGCTTCATAGTTCCTCCTTCTATGTTAATATAAGGTTTACTCCAAGTTTACGAATTTCTTCCTGTTTCTTCTCTTCCAGTTCTGCATCTGTAATAATCGTATCTACTTCCTCTATAGAAGCTACAAATGCATATTCAACCTTACCGAATTTACTAGAATCTGCTACTAGAATAATCTTTCTTGCACTATGCATCATCGTCTGTTTTAGATGAGCGAAGTGAATATTTATCTCTGTTAATCCTTTTTCTATATCTATCCCATGGATAGCGAGGAAAAGCTTATTAGCATTGATTTTAGTGAAGAATTCTTCTGTTTGAGGTCCATAGAGAGAGTAGCCAACAGAGTTAAATATCCCCCCTGGCATAATTATTGTTATCCCCTTTTTACCTCCTAATTCTGAAGTTACCTTTAGGGATGGGGTAATTACTGTAAGGTCTTTTATCTCCCGAATATTCCTGGCTATATAAGGAGTAGTACTTCCAGAATCAAAGATTATAGTCTCTCCTTCTTCTACTAACTTTGCTGCAACTATGCCTATCTTCTTCTTTTGAGTGGCATGCTCTCTTGCTCTTTTGGCAAAATCTATATCTACTATGGACTCTCTATTTAGCGTCGCTACTCCGTGTTCTTTTATTATTAGTCCTTCTTTTTCTAAAGCAAGTAAATCATGTCTTATCGATTCTCTACTTACCCCAAAGAGGTTACTCAGTGTAGAAACTCTAATATGGTCATTTTCTATGAGTAGCTCTATAATTTTTTCCTTTCTTTCTCTTGCTGATAAATTTCCCATCTATCACCCCCTGAAGTTTTGTTATATTTTAACATATGCAAAGAATATTGCAAAAGATTTAAAAGGTATT
>Ga0315282_10007252_pt1 | contig 18270 bp, 14 predicted proteins | sample YL17G07_20_MG_FD_203693 | JGI IMG/M metagenome (GOLD analysis project Ga0315282, IMG submission 203693) | Sediment microbial communities from Yellowstone Lake, YNP, Wyoming, USA - YL17G07_20 | ecosystem: Environmental > Aquatic > Freshwater > Lake > Sediment | place: USA: Wyoming | collected...
TTCACGGACCAAGGGGCGCACGGCCTGTCACGCTGCTTCCTCATGTCCCCCCGCCCGCGCGGACGGGGGGATCAACTGCCGCTGGCTCGTGCCCCATGCTGCCAGCAGCACTACGGAAGATACAAGGGGCGGCCAGCGAACGGCGAATGCTTCGCATTCGTATGCGTTCGGACCGCAAACGCAGGGCGTTTGAGGGCTGCCCCTACGGGTCACGTTCCTTCCCGCCGCTCGTAGCCGCCCCAATGGGTCTTCTCCCAGTACTTGAGGAATTCCGGCTCGTTCACCTCGCGCGGGTAGTGCTCCTGCTCCTCGAACCATGCCGTCTGCTCGCCGGTCAGCGGCTTCTCCTCTGTCCCGGCGTCCCACCAGTTGGCGCCGGCGTACGTTGCTTGGTTCCAGCTCCGCGCACCCGCGAGCCCGCACTGATGAAGGTTCGCGTGGTCGAGGCGCGCCTGCCACAGCTCGGCGTGTTCCAGGTGCGCCCCCGGCAGGTCGGCCTGTTCGAGGTACGCGAAGGGGAGCCTGGCGTGATCGAGGCGCGCTTTCCAGAGCTTGGCCTGTTCGAGGTGCGCCCGCCACAGGGTCGCGCCGTCGAGGCGCGCCCACGACAGGACGGCGTGTTCGAGGTGCGCCCCCAGCAGGTCGGCGCCGTCGAGCGCGACGTCGCCAAGCCCGTTCCCGTCGAGCCACCGCCTCCGACGAAGCGCTCGACCCTCGGACCACCACTCCGACCCCTTCGGCCACGGCCTTCTGAACCATTCCCGAACGGAGCGGCGCTTCGATGCACGGGCCAGATGCCCGGGTTTCTTCGCCTGCCTGATGATCCGGGCGATGGCGTCCCGGCTCGCACGAAAATGTGGCGAGAGCCGGTCGAGGTCAATCTCGTGATCATCCCACGTGTGCGGCTCGTCGCGCTTCGTGAGGGGCATCTAGGGCGGAGGCTCCTTCATTCCCGGCATCCACGCCGCGAACCATTCTCGGTGCTTGTCCACGAGGATCTGGAGGGCGGGCTGGCCGATCTCGACGAGCCGGTCCCGCACCGCCCCAAGAATGGGCTGCTCGATCTCCGTGGCAAGGCTCTCGACGAAGAGGCGGACGATGTCTTCGCGGTAGGGGTGGTCCACCCTGAACAGCTTGAACGGGTTGGCGGACCATCGGACCCAGCGAGAGCCGAAGAAGCCGAGGGGATAGCGCTGGCGGGTGAGGTTCATGAGGCCGATAGACGCGCCGATGCGCGCGGCCGGGCCGACCGTGAGCCCCTTCTCCTTGCCCCGGCCGGTGAACTGTTCGAGGTACGTGCGGAACGTCTCGTCGAGGTGCGTCAGCTTCGCCGTGCCCTGCGAGACCCAGTTCCGCCATGCGAAGAGCAGCGCGCCGCCGATCGCCGCCCAGATGGACCAGTACCAGTAACCCGCCTGCTGCTCGTCGCGGCTTCTCGCCTGTTCGAGTTCCCGCTCGCGGAGGGCGGCGTGACGGTGCTGTTCAAGCTCCTGTCGACGCAGTTCGAGGTTCGCAGCGGCATTCCCCGAATCGGGGTAGAGGACGGGTGCGCGGATTGCGGCGCTCTCCGGGCCGGTCGTAACCGGCGGGGCCGCCCACGCCGAGGCGACGAAGAGCCAGATCGGTATGAACGCGCGCCATGCAGCCATGAGCCGGTCCTTGCGCACGGTGTGGTCATTTCAACCGGTACAATCGCACGGCGGCTCGAAAACGGCAAGGCAGGATGCACGCTGGCTCAACGCCGCCATGCTCGCGGACGACGGGGCCGGGGCGCGTCAGCACATCGGCGCTCTTGGTTGCGCATGTTCGACGCAGAGGGCTGACGCCCGAATCACCCCGTCCCGCCTCACGCGATGGACTTCAGGATCTCGTTCATCTTGCTCACCGCGTGCTCGTTTCCCGCCTTCTTCGCTGCTTCGATGCCTTTCGTGAGGATCTTCCGTGCCTTCTCCGTCTCATCGAGCGCGACGGCTACCTGCCCCGCCATGAGGTACGCGGCCACGTAGCTCGGATCGCGCCCAAGGAGTTCCTCGAACGTCTTGAGGGCCATTTCGAGATCGTTCGCGCCGCGGTACTCCATCGCCAGCGAGTACCGGGCGAACGAGTTGTCCGGGTCCTTCTCCAGGAATCTCCTGAACACTTCCAGACGCGATTCCGGCATCACGTCGGTTCCTCCCGTCTCCCCTCAATCTGGCTGAGTCCTTCGCCCTCTCGTTCTCCTTCCGGGGCGACAGGCGGAGCTTGCGCCGGGGCTGGTTCGTTCGTCCTGTGGGCCAGCGCGGCAAGCCGGTCGATGTCGTCGTCCCGTTCGAGGACGTTCTGCCCGAGGTGAAGCCTTCGCAGTATGACGTACACGAGCGTCTGCCCGGTGGCCCAGACGCTCAGGACGTATCCCAGGACGAGCGCCGAGTAGAGCGTGAGCGCCGACGCGAAGATGACCCCGGCAGCCCAGACACTCGGCGTGATGGAGTACTCGACGACTCCGCGCGCCCGCATGAACGGGAATACGACGAACCCCAGGCCGGGCACGTACGACGCCGCTGCGAGCATCATACCGAGCATCTTGTCCGGAGCAAACGCGCCCCCGAGGCTCACGACGATCCCCAGCGCGGCAGCCAGGACGGCGAACGCAATGCATCCGGCGACTGCGGTCACCACACCGAGGACCGATTCGTACAGGAGCCAACGCCACCATCGCGCCCACATGAGGGAGCCGACCTGCACGAGAACGTCAAGCCAATCATCCTCCAGGGTGCCTACCACCGCAGGGCCCATCAGGAGCGTTCCCACGGAGGCGACCAGAAGAAGGATGACCCCGACGGAAAGCGGCACGCCCGGAATGATCGCGACGGCGAGAAGCAGCTCTCCGATCCACGGCAGCCGTGCCGCGTAGCTCGCGAGCAGCCCCGCCGCCACGACGCTCACGGTTCCCGTCAGCAGGACACAGATGAGCGCTATGACCGCGTGGCCCCGCCTGCGCGCGAATCTCCACGCCTCGGTCGCACCGAACCGATGGTCGCCCTTCAGGCGGCGGTAGGCCGTCTTGCAGATAGCCACAAGCGCATAGACCACGGTGACGATCGCCGCGACGAGACCCAGAGCCTGCACGCAAGAGCCGCCGGGACCCAGATTGACATGGTACACCCACGGAAAGGCGTGAAGGCGCGCCCACACGTAGCCAACCGGAAATCGCCCGTCAACGAGGATGCCGAGGTACGTCGAAACGGTCAACGCAACCGCTGCAACGACGATCGCGACCGTCCCGACGAGCATGGACGAGCAGTCGAGCGCGCGACGCGGGGCGCTCAGGATGTCCCGCACATCCCACGACAGATCAGACACGGTCTGCTCCCTCTCCCGTAGCTTCCTGAGCGCTTGCCGGTGCTCTAGGGACCTCGTCGAGCACCAGCGCATGGCCGTTCCACACCGGTACCACGGCAGTTGTATCGATCTGAAAACAGAAAGCGATGTCCTGAGCGAAGCCGAGCGCGGCGAGACGTTGCCCGTGGAAACAGGAGCGGAGGACGTGCTCCGCGTTCCCGGCGTTCGAGACGAACCACTCCGTTGCCGCACGCGCGCCGTCGCTCAGTTCTCGCACAACGCCCGGTTCCAGAAGGCGCGAGATGAGCATCCCGCCGCAGTGCAGGTCGTCGAGGGAAAGGCGGCCCTCCGTGCCCGCGCAGATCACCGTCACGTCCTGATCTCGGTTGTGGAGCCGTTCCGCCGCGGCACTCACATTGGCAAGGGACGCTGCCACGACGTGGTCCGCCTTCCGAGCGGCCAAGAGCGCCCGCGTGCCGTTCGTCGTTGTCAGGATGACGGTCTTCCCGGCGACGGCTTCCGGGGTGTAGTCGAGCGGTGAGTTGCCGAGTTGGAAGCCATCGATCTGCAAACCCTCCCGCTCTCCGCCCAGGACTGCGGACCCCCGTTCGAGCCGCGATGCCATCGCACGCGCCGCCTCGACCGTGTCCACCGGGATTACCGCGCGCGCCCCAGAGTGGAACGCGGCCACGATGGTGCTGGTCGCCCGCAGAACGTCGATCACCACCACCGCTCTGCCGGTCAGGTCGACGTGCTGGGCTTCTGTCCAGGTCACGGCGAGGTCGATGTTCATCGCCTTTCTACTCCCGGCTGGAGCGCCTGCTGCCGCGATCGTAGAACGGTATCGGCACAACCTCGACGGGAAGCTGGCGCGTGTCCTCACCCTCCGCACACACGGCAAGCGAGGTACCCTCCGGGGCACACTCTCTATCGACGTACGCGAGCGCGACGCCGACCCTGAGGCTCGGAGAGAACGTGCCCGAAGTGACCGCGCCCACCACCTCCCCGCCGTAGAGCACGCGCTGCCGCGCTCTCGGCACACCCCGTCCAAGCGCGCGCAAACCCACGAGCGTTCGCCTTGACTCGCCCCTGCGCTCCATCACGCGCTCCCGACCGAAGAACGAGGTGTTGCGCGCGTCGAGCGCCCACCCCAGGCGCGCTTCCCACGGCGTGATCGCAGGCGAAAGCTCGTGGCCGTGAAGCGGATACGCCATCTCCAGCCGCAACGTGTCCCGCGCCCCAAGCCCCGCCGGTCTGGCGCCCGCCTCGACGAGCCGGTCCCAGAGTTCCCCGGCTTTCCCGGCGGGCGCGATGATCTCAACCCCGTCCTCGCCTGAGTACCCCGTCGTCGCCACGACGAGCGGTGTTCCCTCCCACCGGAGCGCCACCGCACGCATCGAAGGTTCGGGGGGGACGACGTCGAGAGCGGCGCGTAGGATTCTCCGTGCCGAGGGTCCCTGAACTGCGACCATCGCCGTCCCCTCCGTCTCATCCCGCAGACAGGAGTGCTCCACATCGAGCGATGCGAAATGGCGAAGGACCGCCTCGCGGTTGCCCGCATTTACTACGAGCAAACGCTCGTTCTCCGTGAGGGCGTACAGGATCACGTCGTCGAGCACGCCGCCATCCTCGGTCAGCACGAAGCCATAGCGGGCGTGTCCGACGGTGAGCGCAGGCACGTGGATGGTCACGAGGCGTTCCAGCGCGTTGATCCCCGCTTCGCCTCGGAAGGCGAGCCTGCCCATGTGTGAGACGTCAAACACACCGGCTCTGGTCCGAACGGCGAGGTGTTCCCGCGCGATGCTGCCGTACGTGATAGGCATCGCATAGCCGCCAAACGGACCGATCTTCGCGCCAAGTTCCTCGTGGCGCTCGAACAGCGGGGTCGTGCGCAGCGACGGGGCGTGCTGACTCACGGAAACCTTCTCACCTCCGAAGAGACCGTTTGGGTGCCGGCGACGGCATTGCGGCGGAACAGAGGTCTGCTGAGACGCCCCGCCGAGGACGCCTCGATTCACGCAGGATGAGATGTCTCGGTCGGACATCCGGGCATCGCACCCCCCGCAATGTCGATCGATCCAAGGATACGGTACGGAATGCGCCGAGGAACGCCGCGCGAGAGACAGTCAGCGAGGGCGGTACTCAAGCTGGGCGGCCAACGTTACGTCGGTGCTCCCAGACCATCGCGTCACACCGCTGGCCGCGAGGGACCAGTCGAGCGAGCTACACCGCCCGCCGAGGCGCCCGGACCACGCCGCACCCGTCCCGTTGAGCATCCGGATCGCCCCGTATCCCGGCGCCCGCACGTCGTAGAGATAGAGCGCCGCATCGCTCGTCGTGCTGCGGAATGCCGCGAGCTGCGCGTCCACGGTCAGACGCTCCGATCCCCCTCGCGCACACGAAAGCGCAGCCAACACACCCGTCCCGTCGCGGTTCGCATCCACCCACTCCGCCCGCGACCCAACAGCCCATACCCCCGGTTCCCAGAGGACCTCCGCCCGGTATTCCCGGCGCGAAGCCTCCGCGCCTCCACCTTGGCCGCGTCGGACGGTTGTGCGGTGCTTCCACCTGCCCCTGACCGAAACCTCGCGGGTGAGCTGATACCGGGCGCGAAGCTCCTCCCATGTGCCCTCCCGCGGGAGCGAATCGACGCGACTTGCACGGTCCTGACGGTAGCCCGCACCGAACGCGTCCGCACGCAAGCGCCCGCAGCGCCAGCGTGCCCCGGCAAGCAGGGCTTTCTCATCGGTCGGCTCTTCGCGGAATGACCAGCCGACCCCGTGCGGGAGGACGAGATCCCGCCCGTACGACCACCCCGCCGCCACGAGCGTCACCGGAGGGAGTTCGTACGTCGTAGCCCCGACAGCACCGGTCGGTCCGCGCATGTCCCGTACAACTTCACCCCACACGTCGAGCGGCTCGCGCCTGAGACGAACGTCGAGACCGGCGAGCGTCTGACCGTTCACCGGGTCGGTCTCCGACAGCGAGAGACGGACAGGAAGACTGAACCGGCTCTGCGCCACGCTGACGCCGAACGCGCTTGATCCGCCGGGCAGCCAGCCGAGGTGAGCCAGTGCGTACGTCTCGCCGAGCCGTTTCTCCGCCTGGCGTTCGGCGTCCGTGACATGAACGCCGTCCGTGCGCAGGTTCGTGACGATCCCGTCCTCGGTCACCGTCGCGTCCCAGCGGGGATGCGTAACGAGGAGCAGCAATTCCCACGTGCCCCGACGCACCATCCCGGCGCCGCCGAACAGTTCGCCGGACTCGGTGGCGGCGAGCGTCCCTGAGAGGGACGTGGGACGCGGTCGGATGCCGGAGAGATCCATCCAGAACGCGCTCGGCCGGCTCGCGAGGAGTCCGGAGCCGACATGCGCACGGATGTGCCCGAACACGAGGTCCGCGCCGCCCTCCGAGGAGCGGTACGCGAGCGCGCCGCTCACGTAGTCGACGACCCCCGGTTCGCCGCTGTCGCGCTCCAGGACGAGGCCGCCGTCCCACCTGCCGGCACTCACGAGAAGACGGCTGTGCGTCGCGCTACGCTGCCACAGGGTGAGACTGGCGGGATCCGGGAAAATGGCCCTTGCACGCCACAGCAGGCGGGCCTGCCCCTCTCTGCGCACATAGGGATGCACGAATGCGGGAAGGACCGCTGTCGGAGAGGCGAGACGTCGTGCCAGGCTGTCGTCGACGCCGGGCAACTCCGCAAACCGCTCGATCTCCCCGGCACCGACTCTGATCGGTTGCGCTGCGAGGTCCTCCCACGTGGCGTTCCACTGCGCGGCCTCGCCGGGTTCGGGGATGCCGGTCAGCGGCTCGGACGCGAGCGAAAGCGTGACACTGAGGATCGCGCCAAGGATCGCTCCTGCGGGGACTTCCGTCCGCGACCGCCACACCTGCTCACCCCCGGCGCACGCCCCGATCAGCAAGGGCAGCCGAGACGCGTTTGCCCCGCCCGCATGAGGTCCGGCAGGAAGCGATGGGTTCCCAGCCGTCAACGCCGGGACCTCACCTCATGACGAGACGCCGACCTCCACGGGCGGCAAGCTGGCCGTCGGCGTCAGATCAGCCGCGACGTACGTGTACCCCAAGTCCTCAAACGCTTGCACCACCGTGGCCCGCGTGGTGCTACTCCGGAGAAGCTCCAAGCCCTCTCGCGGCGCCGAAAGGCGAACCATCTTCCCCTCCGGAATAGCCCGGACACCCCCTATGCCGAGTCGCCTCACCGCAAGCTGCTCGGGCGATACGGAGAGCAGCTCTGAACCCGTCGAACGGGGCTTGCCCTTCTCATTCTGACTCCCGGAGCGGAACCCCCGCAAATCGACGGCGACGTGCACGAACCCAACGTCAATGAGCGCCTGAGCGATCCTCCGCGCCAGGGATTCGTCGGCTAGACGGTCGAACTCAGCCGGGCCGAGTTCCAGCCGCGCCGTCTCACCGTGGTACCGCACACGGAATACCCTGAATCCCTCCCTGCGAAGGATCGTCTCCGCGCGGGCAACCTGCTCCAGTCGTCGAGGAGTCACTTCCGTGCCATAGGGCAACCGCGAGGCAAGGCACGCAAACGAGGGCTTCTCCCATGTCGGGAGTCCGAACCGTCTCGAGAGCTCCCGGATGTCCCCTTTCGTGAGACCCGCTTCTTTCAGAGGGCTTCTGACCCCCCGCTCCCGCCCCGCGCGCTCCCCCGGGCGCCAATCGTACCCGTCCTCCGCATTGAAGCCGTCGACGACGCACGCGAACCCCCGTTCCGCTGCCAGATCGTTCAGTTTCGAGAACAGCTCCCGTTTGCAGTAATAGCATCGGTCGTCGTTGTTCGCCCGGTAGCCCGGATCGTCAAGTTCGAAGGTCTCAATGGTGAGCCAGTTTGCGCCGATCTGCATGGCGACCGCCCTGGCATCCTCGTATTCCTCGGGAGCAAGCGACGCCGATACCGCCGTCACGCCCAAGCACCGCTCCCATCCGAGGACATGATGGGCCACGGCGAGCAGAAGTGCGCTGTCTACCCCCCCTGAGAAGGCGACGACGACCGAATCGGCTTCACGCAGTATTTCCTCCAAGCGCCTGTGCTTGTCTTCAAGCGTCACGCAAACCTCTCGGGAATCATTGCCCCTGTTCGGGGACGGGCGGTTCCACGACGGGTGCCGGGGCGCTCACACCCCAGTGTCGCGGGTTGGCCAGGTGCTCCCAGTCCACGACAGGCATGACGATCCCGCCGCGAATGGTCCGCACACATGCTTCGCTGTTGTACCCGTCAGAGGAGAACGTAATCGTGCCGGTCACTCCGGGGAAGCTTCGCGTATTCGCCAGCGCGTCGCGCACCTGGGTTCGCGTGCGTGCGCCTTGCGACACCGCTCTGATCACGAGGGCCGTTGCGTCGTAGGAGAGGGCCGTCACGATGTCGGGGTCTTCCCGCTTCTCAAGGCGGTATCCGTCCACGAAGCTCTGAGCCACGGGAGTCGCAGGGTCGAAATTCGTGGTGAACACCACGCCTTCCGCGTCCTCACCGGCCTGCTCGCGCACGCTCTGGCTCCCCCAGACCGCGCCGCCAAGCACTCGCGCCCAGATCTTCTGCGTCGGCACCTGAGCGGCGAGGTAGACGATATCCCTCGGGTTGCTCGAACTGACGAGCAGCACGTCGATCGTGTTGACCTCGCGCATGAGACGCATCGTGTCGAGCGGCGTCGGCTGGCCGAGGGACAGGCGACGCCGGATGTCTTCGCTCACCGTGGTATCGCGGACCAGCCCGGCGGTGCGAATTCTCGATAGCTGGGGGATCATGTTGCTCGTGTTCGGGAAGAACCATTCCTGAACGAATACCTCCCCGCCCTTCTCGCGCACGACGCGGGCGAACTCATCTGCCATGGCGCGGTCATCCGGTTCGACGGAGCTCAGCGTGGCGACCGTTCGCGCCCGGAGCTTATCCATGGCGACATTGGCGAGCAATCGCCCCTGCGCGACCGGGGTGAGGTTCACCTGGAAGATGTACGGACCGATCTGACTCACGCCCTCGCCGGACGCCGTCGGGGTGACGAGGGGGACGCCGTGCGCGTTGGCAACCGCCGCCGCAACGATGGCGTTGGCCGTGGTCAGCGGCCCGATGATCGCCCGAACCGTCGGGTCGTCGCAGAGTTCCTGCACAACCTTGATCGTCTGGATCTGCGTCTGCACATCCCTGACGACCGGACGAGAGATGAGGGGCGTTCGCTCGCGTCCGAGCGCGAAGATGACCCCCTTCACCATCTCCGCCCCCGCTGCGGAATCAGGCCCGCCGAGCGGTGCGATCACGGCGATGTTGAACTCCGTCCGTTCAGCCCGTCTGATCTCAGAGATCAGCGCGGCGATCTCCTGCCCGTATAGGCCATTCGGCGCGGAACGCTCAAGTGCTTCCAGAGTCATCCGGGCAGCCGGTAGCTGGCCGCCATGATAGAGGCTGATGGCGCGGTTGAGCTGATGAGCGTGGCGCACGAACCGGAGGACACCCGCGTCCATCGCCCGAAACTCGTTCGTGTCTGCCTCCGCGACGACCGCCTGTGCCACGATCCGCGCATCCTCGGCAAGCCGGGCGGGGCTGTCCGGGGCGGAGGCGACTTGGTAGCAGTGCGCGACCGTCACTCGGCGCTGATGGTTGCGCCAACTGATCATCGCCAGAAGGTAGTTAGCGTACGGGAGGTAAGCGCGGCGTTGCTCCATGGTCTGCTGGGGTAGCACGCCGGGCGGGGGCAGTTGACCCAGGCCGCTCGCAGCGTCCTGCGCCGCGGGCAGGTCGCCGAGGCGGTAGAGGGTTCTCGCGAGCATGAGCTGTGCGGCGCCTTGCCACTCGGAGCCTTGTCCGAGCCTGCGCGCGAGTCCGTCGAACGTCCACCGCGCTTCGGCGAGGCGGTTCTCGTCGTAGTGTCGGAGGCCAAGCTGGAACAGCGAGTCCGGCCTCTCGCCGGCAGGCAGCGCCGAGCCGCCTCTGCGCTCAGGGATGACGCCGCCGACAACGCCGACCAGCAGGGCGAGCAAGGTTCCTGTGTACGGAACGTACCCGCGTATCCGATTCACACCCACCTCACCGATATCGTCCCCGTGCACAGCCTACGGGGGGCTGTCCTCACCATGTAGCGAAGTACCAGGTGACTGTGGAAAGACCGTCAGGTTGTGAGCGAAGCGCAGCACTCCTGACACCGAGGCGAGAGGCGCTTCACCTGGATCAACCGGATGCGTCTTCAGGTGGGACTGCCCTCTCAACTGCCCAGCTTGTAGTGGCCAAACTCACCGGGATCCGTGTCGCGGAGACGACGCTGGAGTTCGGCACGCCGCCGCGCTTCCTTCTCGTCGTCGCTTTCTTCCTCCGCCTCCGCCTCTTCGGTGCTCTGCCCCACCCCGGCCAACCGGAAGAGCGATTCGTGCGCATACAACGGCGCCTCGCACCGCAGCGCCAGAGCGATGGAATCGCTCGGTCGCGCGTCCACCTTGACCTCACCTGCCGGCGTCTCGAGCACGAGCTCGGCGTAGTATGTGGCATCCTTGAGCTCAGTGATGTCCACCCGGACGAGCTTCGCTTTCAGACCGTCGAGCAGGTTCCGCATGAGATCGTGCGTCAGAGGCCTGCCGTACTCATGACCTTCGAGCTTCATCTGAATCGCTTGGGCCTCATGGTGCCCGATCCAGATGGGCAACACCCGCTCGCCGTCCACCTCTTTCAGCACGACGACCGGACCGTGAGTGCTGTCGAGGCCCACACCTTCCACACGCACGCGAACCATGTCCACCGGGCCTCTCCCTTCTCTCCGCACTCTCCAGACAGCAAGGCATCTGGTAGTAGCCAATATAGAACCCCTCGCCAAGGCGGTCAAGCTGAGGAAGCACTGCACGAACCGGCACCGAAACCCGTCCGGCGGTCGTCTCCGGGCCATCGGGTCACGGCATCTTCCACGGTGAGACCGGGAAGCGTTGTGAACGCAGTCCCTCATCATGATCATTGAAGATGCCGTGCGCCCGTCCTTCAGTCGCCACGAAGCCCCGAGAGCGGCCTGACGAGACGGGCGTCATTGAGCCTTCAACCTTTGAACGGTGGGTAGGCCCGAACCCCTCCTGTCGGGCAACGGTGCGGGACGGGAGTGTCACGCCTGCCATGGGGGAACCCGCAGCATAGACGTTGAGGACCCACATGCCACACGCCCCATTCCTCGACAGAAAGGAAACAGACGACATGCCGAATGCGACGACGTGCCTGAAGGTGGCCGCGGTGCAGTTCCGATCCGGCGATTGCCTCTCCGGCAACCTCGAACGCATCGGCGAGCATCTCGCACGACTTGCCCACCAGGGCGTGCGCGTGGCGGCGTTCCCAGAGTGCGCCGCCACCAGCTACGACAAGGCCGTTATCCCGACCATCGGCGAGGACCAGTTGCGGGAAGCGGAGGCACGCCTCGCGACGGAGTGTCGGAGAGCGGGAATCTACGCGGTCGTCGGTATCCCGTACTTCGAGGACGGCAGGCGCTATAACGGTGCGCTCGTCTGGAACCCCGAAGGTGCGTGCATTGCTCGGTACGCGAAGATACAGCTTGCCGGGGAGGACTGGTGCGAGGCCGGAGAGCGCTTTGCCCTGTTCCACATTGACGATGTGCTCTGTTCCGTCATCATCTGCCATGACGAGCGCTATCCAGAACTCGTGCGCCTACCAGTACTTGCCGGGGCGCAGCTTGTCTTCTACATCTCCTGCGAGTCGGACATCACCGCCGAAAGCAAGATCGACCCCTACCGAGCGCAGATTCGGGCGCGAGCGGTCGAGAACACGATCTACGTCGTCCAGAGCAACGCACCGATGGGTCCGGTCGTCGTCGAGAACGGGAAGGTGCGCGGTACGTCCGCCGCTTCGAATGGTCACAGCAGGATCATCCGCCCCGACGGCAATCTCATCGCGGAAGCGTCCATGTTCGGCGAGGACGTGCTCGTGGCGGAACTCGACATGAGCGCGGCGACACGCGGTCTCGCCGAGCAAAGCCTCCAGTGCTCGCTCCTGCGCACGTGGTGGGAGGCCGGCCTCAAGCTCGTGGCGCCGCCGGCGCAGGCATGAGCACCGAGACCTTGAGAACCGGGTGGCGCAGAGTTCGTCCCATGTCTCACGTGCGGATCCTCTGTCACAACGTCTTGTGGGCGCAAGGGATGCCGTTTCCGACGGACCAACCCGGCGCGCCAGACCCGACAATCGTCCGCTCGTGAGCGGGCGTGCCGGAAGATTGCACGAACCGCGATGTCGCGTTGCCTGTGTGCTCTTCCGCTCGCTAGATTCTTTCAGAGAGACCTCGCGGCTCACTTTCTCCTCCCTTCGGAGCGTCCGCCCATGGACCGGAACACGTACGATCGCCTCGTCGAGGAGGCGCTCGAACACGACTACCGCTACTACGTCCTGACCGAACCGGCGATCAGCGACGAACAGTACGACCGGCTCATCAGGCACCTCCGCACCATCGAGGAGCAGCACCCCGACTGGCGTCGTCCGGACTCGCCGACCGCGCGCGTCGGCGGGGAACCGACGAAGGAGTTCCCCACGGTCACGCACCGGTGGCCGATGATGAGTCTGGACAACACGTACGACGAAGGTGAGCTACGGGAGTTCGACCGGCGCGTTCGCAGGGCGCTCGACGGGGACCCGGTGGAATACGTGTGTGAACTCAAGCTCGACGGCGTGGCGCTCAGTCTGCGGTATGAAGGCAGCATTCTTGTTCTCGCGGCGACGCGCGGCGACGGCACGCAGGGCGACGACGTGACGCAGAACGCCCGCACGATCCGCACGATCCCGCTCCGGCTTCGACAGCCGGGGGTCGCAGCGGAGGTGCGCGGCGAGGTCTACTACCCCGCCGAGGCGTTTCGGGGTCTGAACGAGGTCCGAAAGGAGCAGGGGGAGAAGCTCTTTGCGAACCCGCGCAACGCGACCGCCGGGACGCTCAAGCTTCAAGACACCAGCACGGTGTCCCGGCGCCCACTGGCGTTCACCGCGTACTGGATCGCGCCCAGCCCTCAGCGCCCCGATACCCACTGGGAAGCGCTCAAACGGTTGGAGGCCTGGGGCTTCAGCGTCAATCCGAACCGTCGCCTGTGCGCGTCGGTCGAGGAAGTGGTGGAATTCTGGCGTGCGTGGGAGGAGAAACGTGACACCCTCGACTACGAAATCGACGGCGTGGTCGTGAAGGTGAACCGCTATGCACAGCACGAGCGCCTCGGCGTGACCTCGAAAAGCCCGCGGTACATGATGGCCTTCAAGTTCCATGCGCGGAAGGCGACGACGCGGCTGCTCGACATCACCCTGCAGGTGGGCAGGACCGGCGCGGTGACACCGGTCGCCAACCTGGTCCCGGTTGCGCTCGGCGGCATCACGATCAGTCGCGCGACGCTTCATAATGCGGACGAGATCGCGCGGAAGGACATCCGGGTCGGCGATATGGTCGTCGTCGAGCGCGGCGGGGACGTGATCCCGAAGATCTCCGGCGTGGTTCCCGAGGAGCGCCCGAGCGAGTCGAAACCGTTCGCGTTCCCGTCGGAGTGCCCGGCGTGCGGTTCCCCGCTGCACCGCGGCCAGGAGGATGTGATCACCCGGTGCGACAACGCCGCCTGTCCGGCGCAGGTGCGCGGTCGCCTCATCCACTTCGCCAGTCGGGGCGCCATGGACATCGAGGGTCTCGGCCCGGCGATCGTGGATCAACTCGTCGAGTCGGGCCTCGCCGGTGACATGGCCGATCTCTACCACCTCACCGTCGAACGGGTGGCCGGACTTGAGCGCATGGGGGCGAAGTCCGCGACCAACCTGGTTCAAGCAATCGAGGGATCGAAGACGCGCCCCCTCTCCGCGCTCATCTTCGCCCTTGGAATCCGAAACGTCGGGGTGACGACGGCTCGCACCCTCGCCGACCACTTCCGTTCCCTCGACGTGCTCATGTCCGGTTCCCCGGAGGATCTCATGGAGGTGGAAGACGTGGGACCGGTGGTTGCGCAAAGCATCTACGACTTCTTCCAGGTTCCAGACAACCGCGATCTCATCCGGGGTCTCTCGGAAGCCGGCCTCGTCGTCAGGAAAGACGGCCTCGTGCCGACCGAAGGCGGAAGCAGAAGCATTTTCGCCGGGAAAACAGTTGTTCTGACCGGCACACTCGAGCGATACACCCGGGACGAGGCCGCCGACCTGATCCGCGCGCGCGGCGGTAATGTGGCCGCCTCGGTGAGCGCGAAGACCTCGCTCGTCATCGCGGGACCGGCCGCGGGTTCGAAGCTGTCGAAAGCGCAGGAGTTGGGCATCGAGGTCTGGGATGAAGCCCGGTTCCTCGCCGCACTCGAAAAGGAGAGCCGGAGTCGGGCGGCTGGGTGCTGACCCGGCACGGTCGGGACACCCACTCGCGGAAGAGGGGACCAAGATCGGGGCGTGGGCAACCGCACCCCGATTTCTTTAGCCGTGCCGTTCGAGCTAAGCGCTCATGTGAAAGCTCCGTCTTCTTCACGGGTCAGATGCTTCGCTGGCGCTCAGCACGAGGTGTGTTCCTGTCCTTCCGAGCGGAACAGGCAAGGCCAAGACTCATGCAGGGCCGCTTAGCGACGGGAGGAGGGGATGTGAACCTTCGCCCGACCTAATAGGTGGAACACAATACGGTTACGCAGCCGCCGACGAGCCGGTCGCCTTCACGCGTGTCCCCTGTCCGTGGGGAGGTTTGGGGCGTTGTATCGAAAACGATAGCGAACCGTCCGGCGCCGTGAGCTACGCCATCTGCCGCGCGGCCACACGGCGGTGGGTCGCCGTTGGCATTCGCTTTGCCAGCATGTCGTATCGTGGTGTTGCGGTAAGGCGGGCAGGCTCAGACATTCAGTCTGTGTTGCCTCGTTAGACGGGGCGTGCGAACCGGTCGCGCGCGGTCAGGTGGACCATTCCTGCCGGCGGACGGTGTTCGGAATCGGATCAGGTGCGAGGTGAACCATGGTACGACGGGGCTGGTGGCGGCCCGGGCGAAGCCTTCTCGGACGATGGCTCGCTTGGTGCTTGGCCCTGTTGATGGGGGTCCAGACGGTCGGGTGCGCCGGGGGGACACGGGTGATCCCGTACCGAACGAACGTCTCTCTCGTCTCCCCATGGCAGTACTACGACCTATGGCAGGCGCTGCGCCTCGGCCGGGGAATACTGATCGGGACGACGACCGGTCAGTTGATCTCGGGCACGTTCGTCTCCGGCGGGCCACAGACAGTGAAGGTCAACACGATGACGGGCGCACGCACCGTTCCGGGAAGCAGCATTCGGTACCTCATCAACGTGATCGATCTCTCGCAGGCGCGGGGAGGGGCGATTGCGGGCGGCCTCATCGGGTTCGGAGCGGGCTTCGCGCTTGGGTACGCCACAGGCGGCATCACGCCCACCCCGAACGGACGGCCGGCGCGCCTGACGCGACCGGCGAACGCTCGTGCCACCCAGGAGCTGTCGGACGACGACCAATCCTCGACGGGGGAATCGGCAGCGGCCGCTGGTCAGTCGGAGAGCACGAACAGCGAGTCGAGCGCGAACACGACCACGAGCGCATCAAGCACCGAGGCGGGCCAGTCGTCGGAATCAAACGCCGCGACGGGCGCTGGCGCGGCGTCGAGCGAGTCCTCCGGCGCCTCCACATCTCCCGCCGACCCGACCCAGACCGGGTCCAACACGTATCAGAACGGCGAATCGTCCGGCGGGTCGTCGGCGGGAGGCGGCGAACCGTCTCCCACCACGCAGCAGTCGGGACAAAGCAACGGCAATTCCACCGTGATCGTGTACATCGAGAACATGGAAGGCAGCAATAGCCGGTCGAGCGCGGGGTCGCGGACCGATGGCCAGCCTTCCGGTGGATCGAGCCTCGCGCCAGCCTGGCGGATGCTCTTTTACTCGGTCGGGTTCGCCGCACTCGGGTCGTTCATCGGATGGGCGGTCGGACGGACGAAGAGGAAAGCCGTGCCGCGCGTGGACTACGTGCTCTTCCCGGCGAACCTCGACGACCGGGGAAACCGTTCTCCCGACCAGTACCTCGCGGACCAGATCGTCGTGCCGTCCGGAGAACATCCCGCCGAGACACTCCTTCCCGGCAGCCGCTTCGACTCGCCCCGAAGCGCCATGCTCTTCGAGCAGTTCGCGCACGAGGGCACGGTGGTCCGGCTTTCGAGCGGCCTGGGCGCTGTCATCACGGAAGGCGACGCCCGCGCATACCACCTCTTCCCGACGGTGCGCCGGTTCACGCAGGCGGTCATCGTTACGTGCGGGAGTTCGAGCGAACGGCTCGGCACGGAGTGCCGCTACCTGGCGGTGGTCACGAGCGGAGGCAGCCAGTCGCCGACCGTGTCCCTGCAACGGCTGTCGCCCCGCGATGTGATCAGGCTTGGGACCCAGGTGAACCTCATGCAGGCGGGGGTGGTCCGATGAAGTGGGCGATGAACCATCTTCTCGCGCTGGCGACGGTTCTCGCGTTCGCATCGTCGGCGTTGGCGCAGTTCCGACCTGACACGGCTGCTCACGAGGGCGGCGCTGGGGGCGTACCGATGGTGAGACCGTCCCGGTGGGAAGACGTGCCCGTCTACCGTCATGAAGGGTTGTCCCGTGCCAGGTTCGCCGTTGCCCTGAGCGGGGTCGGCATTTACGATCTCGCGTTCTACGAGACGTTGAAGAAACCGTGGTGGAGCGGCGAGAAATCGGGCTTCCACGTCATCAACGACTGGTGGGGCAACTACGCCATGGAAGTCGACAAGTGCGCCCATGCCTACGCCGGGCAGTCCATGGCTCTCATCGCCGCGCAGTCGTACCAATGGAGCGGAATGACGCGACGACAGGGGCTGTTCTGGGGCGGCGTGACAGGGGTCGCGATGCTCGCGCAGGTGGAAGTGCTCGATGGCTACACGCGGAGATACGGCTTCAGCACAGGCGACTTCGCAGCGAACCTTGTGGGGGCGTTCTATCCCCTCGCCCAAGAGGTCTGGGACCCGCTCCGCCTCGTCACGTTGAAGATGAGCTGGCATCCCCGCCGATTCGAGGATACCGGCTACGACCACAACCCTAGCCCGCCGAACCTCCTCGAAGACTACGACCGGATGACCTACTGGCTTGCCCTTGACATCAACGGGATGCTCCCGGCTGGGGTCCAGCGGTACTGGCCCGACTGGCTCGGCGTTGCCCTCGGCTACGGCGTGAAAAACGCCTTCTCCCAATGCGAAGGCGACCGGATGCGCGAGTGCTACGTCGCCCTCGACCTCGACCCGACGCGGGCGAACCTCGGCAATGGCTGGCTGGCGCGAGCTCTTGCTCCCCTGCACTACATCCATCTGCCCGCGCCCGCGATCCGCTTCCGCGGAGACGGCACGAAGTCCTTCGCGCTCTACTTCTAGGTGACGTCTCTTGATGTCGCCGTGCCAGCGTGGGTCAGGCTCCGTCTCAGGGCAGGTCACAGCACCGGCCCGAGTACCCACGGTGCGAACTCCTCTTCACCGACGCCCTGAAGCTCGCTCTTCGTCTTCTCGCCGGAGGCAACGCGCAGGAGGGTGCGGAAGATGCGGTCGGCCACCCGTTCCATCGGCGTGCCGGTCAGGATGACCCCGGCGTCAATGTCCATGTCGTGGGGCATCCGTTCGTAGAGTGGGGTGTTCGAGGCGATCTTGAGGGAAGGCGAGGGCACACACCCGTAGCACGACCCGCGCCCGGTAGTGAACGCCACGAGGTTGCATCCGCCCGCCACGAGGCCGCTCACGCTCGGTGGGTCGCAGCCGGGCGTGTCCATGAACACGAGGCCGCGCTCGGTGACGCGTTCGGCGTAGCCGTACACCTCGCGCAGCGGGGTCGTCCCGCCCTTGGCGACCGCTCCGAGCGACTTCTCGAAGATCGTCGTGATGCCGCCGTCCTTGTTCCCGGGGGCGGGGTTGTTGTTGATGGTCGCACCCCACAGGCCGGTGTACCATTCCCACCACCGGATCTTCTCG
>Ga0315282_10007253_pt1 | contig 18269 bp, 13 predicted proteins | sample YL17G07_20_MG_FD_203693 | JGI IMG/M metagenome (GOLD analysis project Ga0315282, IMG submission 203693) | Sediment microbial communities from Yellowstone Lake, YNP, Wyoming, USA - YL17G07_20 | ecosystem: Environmental > Aquatic > Freshwater > Lake > Sediment | place: USA: Wyoming | collected...
GCCAGGTTCGCTCAATACCATTATCTTCACAAAATTCCTGCTCGATAAAATAGATTTCATTAAATCTAAGGTCTTACGAATGGCTGCTTAGTTGATTTTTGGGGTGGATTACGGTACTCTCAAGTAAGATAATATAGAGCATTTTAACCTCATCTTATTATATTCGAAATGAGCAGATAACGTTCTTGGCGGGAAAGAAGCCCATAGGGTTTGGATGTCAATCTTTTCCGCCATGTTATCTGCCGTTGCGGGCAATTTTTTTCATTTGTTTTAAAGTGTATTTTTTTCGGTTTGCCCCCTTCACTCCTGCATAGAAAACATGGAAATACGAAAGACTGTTTATTTGGGCATCTATGTGCCGAATCCCTCTTGGATTCCCTCTTGGCGAAACTTTCGACGCAGTCGCACTATGCGTATGTAGTATCGCCACGCCTTTGCCCACTTGCCCCTTACCAAATATACTTTCCATAACATGGTCAGCGGGACCACCTCATTGGGACTACTCAATTCTGAAAAAACTGCCACGCTCTGCTCCAAGGTGTCTATAGCTTCCTGCCATTTCCACTGTCTTAAATAACAGCCACCAATATTGTTTAACGTTATACCTTCCCCCTCCCTATCTACAATCTCCCTCTCAATGGATAGAGCCTCTTCATAGTAGGACATGGCTTGGTCAATTTTACCTTGCACCTCAAAAATACTTGCCAAACTACCCAACGCCATTGCTGTAGCATGACGATTCCTAAGTTCCTGAAAAATAGTGAGGCACTGCTCGTAGTAGTGAAGCGCTTCTGCCCAATTGTGTCGCATCTTATGAACGCTGCCCAAATTTAGCAATTCCGTTGCCTCACTCGCTTGGTCGCCAAACTCATGAAATATGCCAAGAGCCTCCTCATACAATTGCAGCGCTTTAGCAAATTCTTTACGTCCAATGTAGACGTTGCCTAAAGCGGCCAGCGTTTGCGCCTTGCTAGGCAGGTCGTTCAATTCCTCGCAGATTACAAGGCTTTCTTCGTAGTATCTACGTGCCTCGGAAAGGTGCCCTTGATTATTATAAGTATTGCCAATGCCATGCAGCACCTTCTCTTTTGACTGACGATCCTTCTGGTTACGAAAGACAGGAAGGACTTCCAAGTACATTTGGCGAGCTTTTTCCCAGTAGCCTTGTCGGTAGTAAACGTCTGCAATACCTTCGCGGGCTATCGCTTCACCGTGTAGATTCCCAAGCTCGTGATAGATTTTGAGCATTTCCTCTCTGTATTTGATTGATTTATCCCATTGTCCCTGGTTGAAGTAAATTATGCCTATTATCTGAAGGGCACGGGCCTCCTTCGACTTGTCTGTACTGTGCCTTGCCGCTTCCAGTGCTCTAAGACAGCAACGTTCCCACTCGAACCAATAGGGTCGTAAGCCAAAGAAGAGGGACATCAAATCATTCATCTCAGTCACTAAATCCCAATGGCCTTGGTGGTAAGCCCACTCAATTGAGCAGATGCAATTCAGACGTTCGTGGTCAAAATGCGTTAATGCATTTTTCGTAAGTTCAACAGCCTTCGCGCTTAGCATGTCCTTGGATACATCAGGCAGCAATTGCCGCGCTTTCAAAAGGCTACTGCCCGGTCTAAGGACTTCATTATATTCTTGAAGGACATGACTTAAAAAAATCGCCATATTCTTTTTATAGATTTCACCTTCATTCCCTAATTTTCCCTCCGCATACTCACGCACAATCAGTAACATATTATATCGTTGTTTTCCCAAAACCATTTGCCATTTAATTAGCGAGCGACGATACAATGCATCCAACAACAATTCGGGATTTGATAGGTTGCAGACAGGTTTGACTGCGTCGAGGGAAAAACCACTTATAAAAATAGAAAGGCGTTTAAAAAGGAGTTGCTCGCCATCCGAGAGTAAATGGAATGACCAGTCAAGGCAAGTTTGCATACTGATATGACGACGGCGGTCGGCATCCTCAGTTATGTGTTCAGAGACTTCAGCACGGCGTAAATACTCTTCACGATTCGCCTGCAAGCTGTCCCGAAGAGATACGATCGGTCTATAACCTACCCATGATGCAACGAGTTCAATTGCCAACGGTATACCATCAGTTAACTGTAGAAGATCAGCGATGGTGGACAACTCCACATTTTCTTTCCAGTCCAACTTTTGGTGGCAAGCACGGTCGGCGAACAGGAGAAAGGAGTCAAAAGTATCAAGTGATTCGTGGTGAATAGCCGAGGAAGGGATATCCATAGGTTCGATGTGGAACTTTTGCTCACCGTTAACACCTAACGGATGCTGTGAAGTAGCAAGTAAACGAAGCTTAGAACATTTCCGCAGCAGCTCCTCAAAGAATCCAACAGCGGGCAACACAGTTTCGCAATTATCCAAAATCAGCAGTAATGGGCGAGTTTTCAGAAAGTGCATCAGAGCCTCACGGTCATTTCCCTGCTCTGATTTAAGTTCTAATGCTCGCACTAACGCGGACGCAATGGTAGGGATAAGCACTTCTGTATTGTCTGCTCCGTTCGTTGGTATCAGCAAGTCTAAAAGCTTCAGCAGCATGATTTGTCCTTCCATCTCATCGGCTAACCGAAACGCAACTTCCAGCGCCAGTCGTGATTTCCCGATACCGCCCATACCGAGTATCGTGACAAGACGATGGTTCCGCACCAACTGTTGTACTTCAAGCAGTTCCCGTTTGCGCCCGACGAACTTGGTAAGTTCTTGTGGAGGCAACCAGTATGAGCCTGGAGGGCGTTGCGGTTGTTTGTCTCCCCACAAAACTTCCCAAATAACTACATGTTGCTCAAATCCTTTCAAGAGATACTCACCCCAATCATGGAAGCTCCCATCCTGCATCCTTCGCACATCCCAATAGGTATCCTCTGAGATGAGTATCTGCCCACCGACAGCTAATGCCTCTACTCGCGCAGCACAGTCTACTGTATTGCCTGAATAGTCAAGTCGTCCACTTGTCTCATCCCAATAGCCAATGACTTTTCCAGTGTGAATGCCAATACGAACTGCCAAAGTGATATCTCTTTCAACCAGTGGCTCGTGCTGGAAGTGCTGGTGCACTGCCACAGCAAAATTCACTGCATCCGTTGCATCATCAAACTTGATCATAAATGAGTCACCAATTGTTTTGACTTCACACCCACTATGCTGTTGGAGGTGCTGGCGTAAGCGAGCATTGTGGGGTTGTAGCAACCTTTTGAAATAAGCAAGGTCACCACCAACACGAGGTTTTGTTGCTGTAGAGTCCACAATATCAGTGAACACCATTGTGATTCGTTCGGTTTTAGGTTCGGTGTTAGAAGGTTTTGTGCTTATCAACATTCCTTTTTACCTTATCTCTGTCACTGAATCCCTTTGCCCGCAATGAGCAGATAACGTTTCCGTTGCAAAAGAAGCCCAAAAGGTTTGGACGCAAGTCTTTTGCAACGTGTTATCGGAAGTTGTGGGCATTCTTAAATAAAACAATGTGGCAACCCATTATATCTCTATCTTTATGAATACAATTAAAGGGCTATCCGCTTGACTCAAGTAGAATCCATATTTAGTGGAGGAATCCTATATGTTATTAGTCCTATCTACTACAGCTTGTACTTACTTGAGTCAAGCGGATAGCCCTTTACAATTATTCATTCTGAATTTTTTTCCACCATTCTTCATGTTCTGGTAAAACATCAATATATTTTTTTTCTGCTGGGTCTTTCTTAAAAACTTTTTTTAACTCTGTTAACAAAACTTGTCTGGTGTTTATACAAGGCGCAAGATAAACTCTCAAGACATATTTTGTTCCGTTTCTTTTCTTTATCAGTTCTGCATATCGCTGCGAATCTTCATTAGTACGAGGCATCTTAGAAACCAGCTCATCAATTTCAGAATTTATTTTCAGAAGGTCATTTTGATGATTATGCACGGATTCCAAACTTGAATAATAAAAAGTTAAATGCTGAATGAGTTCTTCAGGACAAAGTTTCGTTAATGGTGAAATATTATTGCTATAGAATTTATCCTGAAAACTGGCAAGAACAAAATTTGGTTGGTCATCCCCATCTTTTTGAAGTTCCACTATTTTGTGATGTTCAATTTCAAAATATAAACCTATCTGGATGGCTTTTTTCAGTGACTTACGTCCAGATAAAAATTTCACTATTTCAATTACACCATTCGCAAGTGTCCCAAAGATTGCACCGAATATTGCAGCAGTAATTTCAACGCTCATATGATCTATCCCTTATTCCTTAAATGCCCACAATTTACGATAACTCGTTCACATCCTCACTTGGTGCGGATATACTCCAGTTTTAGGGGTGATATCAGCACCTATTTCGGATACCCTACTTCTGGCAGAAGTGCCAGGACCCTTCTCCTTGTCAGAAAATGTCACTCATCCCCTCCTTTTACCAAATTTAGGGTGTCCAACGGACTCCTTATCTTTCCCAGATTTTTTGTGCTTACGGGGTCTTTTGATTTCATAGGGGAATTTCTTTTTGAGCATGGTTCCATAATAAAATTTCAGGGCGTTGATAGCTTGGTTCAGTGTTGAAGTTGCGGATTCTTTTTCTTCCACAAGATGAAACAGATAGTCTTTTATGTCGTTGTCATTAATATCAGAGGGGCTTTTACCTATAAATTGCAGGAAGTCCTTGTTGTAATATAGATAGCCTTTTACGGCCTTGTAACTGTATTTCCGTGAGACAAGCTCTTTTCTGAGGTCTTCAAATCCCCCCTCGCCCCCCTTTGCTAAAGGGGGGATGGGGGGATTGCTGGAATAAGTTTCTTGAGATTGCTTCGGCCTCGCCTCGCAATGACTTATAGGAGTCTTAGAAAGTTCAGCTTGCAGGGCAGGGTCTATATGAATTTCTTCGCCTTTAAAGACCCCTAAAATTTTCTCTAAGGTTCCATCAGTGTTGGGAAAACTCCAGTATTTCTCAATCTTATGCCATTTACGACCTTCAATGGTTTTGACTTTAGCAACAAGCTGTGTGTCATATTGGAAGGCAACTATTATCCTACCAGAGACATCTTTACTAACCGTTATTACCCCATAACTGATTCCTCCATTGGAAAGATGAGGGTTTAGGTTTATGGTCTAATTATTGATTAAAACATTTGCGTTGTCAAGGGAGGTTCCTACTTAGAGTAATAGTAGAGAATCGCTTTAATCACCCTCTCCTTAATCCCCTCCTCTACGAGTCGTAGACCATCAAGGGAGGGGAAACAAGGAGTGAGCTTTTTGTCGAAAAAAAGGGCTCTCTTTCCGTTTGTTCTACGATTTGTAAGACATTGAAAATTAAGAAGTTACGCAAACTGAAGTTTGCGGCTACGGTATTTACCAAATTATCCAAATGACATTTGAACCCTACATTTGTCATGCTTAATTTGATATTTCAGCATCTAATAAAAAATGGAGGAAGAGACCCTGAAACGAGTTCAGGGTGACAAAAGAGCGAGTTTCTCTAGTGTATCAAGTTAGATCAGATATATTTATGATAAAATGGTTAAATATCCAATTTAGAGAAAGGATTATGAAAGGCAAGGTCTATTTAGTGGGCGCAGGGCCTGGTGATATCGGGCTTCTGACTGTGAAAGGTCTTAAGTGTCTTAAGAAGGCAGATGTGGTTGTTTATGACTTTCATCTCAATGCACAGGTCTTGAATTATATAAACCACGATGCAGAGTTCATATACGCTGGGAAACGCGGCGGACATCATACCCTGACACAGGATGAAATCAATAATATCCTTGTGGAGAAGGCAAAGGAAGGAAAGATTATATGCAGACTGAAGGGTGGAGACCCATTTGTATTTGGTCGCGGTGGAGAAGAGGCAGAGGCATTATCAAAAGAGGGAATAGAGTTTGAAGTCGTACCAGGTGTCAGCTCCTGTGTCGCAGCACCAGCTTATGCAGGAATCCCGTTGACTCATAGATTATATTCGTCTTCATTTGCAGTCATCCCAGGGTATGAGGATACTACAAAAAATGAGAGCGCTCTTGATTGGTCAAAACTTGCTACTGGTGTCGGGACACTCGTATTTCTTATGGCAGTAAAAAATGTGGATCTGATTACTCAAAAATTAATCGAGCATGGTCGTTCTCCTGATACCCCTGTCGCTGTAATCAGATGGGGCACAAGACCTGATCAGAAGACAATTACCGGGTCACTGAACAATATTGCCGAGCTTGTAAAAGAAAAGGATATCAAACCACCTGCAGTAATGGTGGTAGGAGATGTTGTAAAGCTCAGGGAATCCCTGAACTGGTATGAGAAAAAACCTCTGTTCGGTTATAGAATACTTGTTACAAGAGAGCATGTTGAAGGATTTGAATCATTAGAGGAGCTCGGTGCAGAAATAATCGAATTTCCAACAATAGAGATTTTACCTCCAGAAAGTTACGACGAACTTGATATGTCAATAGATAAGATAGGGATGTATGATTGGCTGATATTTACAAGCAGAAACGGTGTGAAATATTTTTTCAAAAGATACTTTGAAAAAGAAAGAGACATCAGAGATTTAAGGGGGCTGAAGATCTGTACCATAGGTACAAAGACAGCAAGGGAGCTAAAAAAATATGGCTTAAAGGTTGATTTAATTCCTGATGAATTTCGTGCTGAGGGCTTAACCAAATTAATTCAAGAGGTTGAAGGTTCAAGGGTTAAAGGTTTAAAGGGCATAAGATTTTTACTCCCACGGGCTGAGAAGGCAAGGGAAATTTTTCCAGAAAAGGTAAGGGAATTAGGTGGAGAGATAGATGTGCCGGTAACATACAGGACGATAAAGCCAGAATCTCACGGCAAAAGACTGAGAAGATTTTTAAAAGAAGGAAGGATTTCAATAGCCACCTTCACAAGTGCAGCAACATTTCATAACTTCAGGGAGATAATGGGTGAGGATGCCGAAGACCTCCTTAAAGACATGGCCATTGCAGTCATTGGACCTGTGACAGCAAAGGCTGTTGAGGATGCTGGACTTCATGTTGACATCAAGCCAACAGAGGCAACCATCGAGGCTATGGCAGACGAGATTATTAAATGGATAGGAAAGAAAGATAAGAGAGTAAAAAAGAACGTGAGTGCAATAATCGATGAGCCTTCCTGAGATAGATACGCTTGTCTTTTTTGTTATAAATAGAGACCTACAGAACAGCTTGTTCGATATCATAATGCCTTTTGTAACACACAAGTCGTACACAATTTTTCTGACATTATTTTTGTGGTTCCTTTTCAAGGACAAAAAAAATGCATTGATAGTCCTTGTGCTTGCCTTCACATCGCTGTTAATCGCTGATTGGTCTGCGAATACACTGAAACATTACTTTGAACGTATTAGACCATGTAATACACTCGAAGGTGTCCATCTTCTTGTCGGATGCAGCAATTCCTTTTCCATGCCTTCAAACCATGCAGCAAATGCCTTTGCCTTTGTAACCCCATTTTTTATCACGTTCAAAGATAGGATGAGATATGCCCTCGTTGTTGTTGCATTCTTTGTAGGTCTTTCGAGGGTCTATGTTGGTGTTCATTATCCTTCCGATGTTATCGTTGGAGGAGTGATAGGAGTTGCCTTAGCAATATTTGTGAGTGTCTTGTATACCAAAACATATGAAAGGTTCAAAAAACGCAATCAATAAACCAACATATATATACCCAAATCCAGCGATAAGAAATGTCATTGCGAGTGAAACGAAGCAATCTCGTCTTTTTCAATGAGATTGCCACGCACCCTTTGGGTGCTCGCAATGACAGGCAAATGAACCGCTTACTATTGGTATTGCTGGATCTGGGATATAGTAAGTTTTGGCTAACAGTCTTACTACTACTCAGGCAATTTTCTGAATAAATGTATTGCAATAGTAGCAAATAGTGCCGGCATAAGCCACGGAGCCAGAAAAGGAGGTATAATGCCGGCGTTACCCATAGAAATGCTTAAAATATAACCCATCCAGTATAGTAGGCTAATAGAAAGCCCGATACCTGCTGCAATCAACCCCCTGCTAATACGACTTTCTAAGGGAAGGGAGACTCCCAAAATGAGCATGAATAAATTTATCAAGGGATATGAGAGTCTTGAATGAAGATCAACAATAAGTTTTGGATTTCTATATCCTGACTGTTTCATCCGTTTTATATATCGTAACAATTCTCCTATCCCCATCTCTGCTGTTGTTTTGAGGCCTGCCTTAAAGTATTTTGGTGCTTCAAGATTTGGATATGGCATCTCTTTTATATTTTCTACCTCCCCATTTTTGAAAAAGTATCTTGTAGCATTCACAAGTGTCCACATCTTCCCATTCCACAAAGCCTTCTCTGCTTTTATATGTCCACTCAAAGAGCCTTTTTCAAAAAGAAAGATGTCCAAGTCATGTGCAATTTCATTCTCATATAAGAATAATCCAATCCTGATTATTGAGTCATCCTTCCCTTTCAACCATACTGTGCCTTCTTTAAAGAATGGTCGCTGATAAGGCAACCTCTTTGAGATATCTTGTTGCTTTGGAGAGATCATTTCTATTCTTAATTCTTCAGCCTTTTCCATAGAAAGTGGCATTACCAGTTCACCAAGGAGAAAGGCAAAAGTACTCAGTATTAACCCTATGAAAATAAAGGTTATAAGGAGGGATCTTATTCTTCCCCCTCCTGCCTTGAGAGCGACCATTTCCATACTCTTTGTTGCACGGGCAAAAACAAAAAGGCCACAAATGAGTACAGCCATTGGAAGGAGATAAAAAAGGTTTTTAGGGATGTTTAAAACAACATACAGTGCAATATCTTCAATAGTTGGGCTATACTTCACAAAATCGTCCAGTTTTTCTATGAGGTTAATCAGACTCAATATGAGAGAGAGGCCAATCCCTACAATGCTCAGTAATGTTAGAAACTCCTTTGTATAAAGTTTCTTCAAAATCTTCATAATCTTTTTGCTGTCCTGTAAAAAACAGCCACTGCTCCTATACCGAGCAGAACTGTTGGTGCCCAACCACCAATGATGTGATGTAGTTTCCCGGCTCTTACCATGTTATCAAGATAGATGGAAGCCATGTAGTAAATTACACACACAGACAGGCCAATGCTGAGACCCCAGAGACGACCGGTTTTCCCGGTCATCGGTAAAAGTGGAAGACCAACGAACATCAACAGTAGAGAAACTATCGGGAGTGACAGACGCCTATGGAATTCGAGAGCAGCACCTACATCTTTCATTTCTTGGGTTCGATGCAATAGTTCTCTGAGGGACAATTCATGGATATTTTTCGTTGTATTTGGTAAATCAAGCTTTAAAGATAACGTATATTTATCAAAGGCTATTTCTGTCACAGTATCCTCTTTCACCAAATGCATAAAATGCAATGTGCCATTTTTTAACTGTATGTTTATGCTGCCCAGGTCCTTTTGTAAAGCAACGATACATTCACGAGCCCATATGACTGCTGGATCTTTCTTTCGGCCATCATAAATAAATATTCCCTCAAATGTATTCTGTGAAGTTTTTTCACGTGGCATGATAACAATATGCTCAAAAGCGGTATTAAAGATACCTTCTTTAATTGATAGTGATAACCTTGTTGACATGATCTCGTTGATTTTCTCCCTGAGCTTTGAAACACTGAAAGGACCGAGATAGAAGCTAATAAAAAGTCCCAGGACAAAGCACAGAACACCTGTTGTGAATACAGGTTTTCCAATGCGAACGAGAGACATACCCGATGCTCTGAGTATTATGAGCTCACTGTCGATGCTAAGCCTTCCATAGGTAATGAGGATACTTAATAATAACGCAATTGGAATGGTAAGGAGCATTAGTTGAGGTTGTAAAAGTAAAGCCAGTGTAAAAAAATCAATGAATGATATGCCAACCCCCAGAAACTTCTTGCTGATACTGAATAGATTATTCATCATCAATATCGAGTTAATAAAGGCAAGACCAAGAAGGAAGGTCAAAAACAATTCCTTAAAGATGTATTTAAAGATAATCGATATCTTCATGTTTTTAAGAGTATAAAACAACTATTCATTTTAGTCGATAATTGTCCTGGCTCATGATTGTATTACTGATTAAAAAATGCTAAATTATAGAAAATTATGAAGCTTTCCTTAGTTGGCACTGCCATACTCTCTTTTGTAAACTAAAGCATACAAGATGAAGTCTCTAACTATCTTATGCCATTGATAATAAATAGTTGAACCGTTCCCTCAACATTGAAGGGATCTCCAGAAATGAATTGATATGCCTAACATAGAACTTATTGGTTTTAATATTAAACTGTTTAAGTTAATCAATGGACTGAACCATCCACTTTTTGACACAGTCTTTTATCTGATAACTTATTTAGGAAGTGGTCTGATACTCGTACCAATTCTCCTTGTTCTGTATGCAATAAGAAAAGAGAAAATCCTGCCCGTAGTGACTTCCTACCTGTTATTGAGTATCGCAGTTCAGGTAATAAAATACTTTTGGAATTTTCCGAGACCTGCGGCATTATTTGACAATATTCATATCGTGGGAGAGACTCTTAAAGCAGCATCATTCCCATCTGGCCATACTGCAACAGCCTTTATGCTTTTTTATGTGTTAACACAAGGGAAAAGCATATCATTAAAGACATTTTTAATAATTTGTGCACTGGCAGTAGGATACTCAAGGATCTATGTTGGTGCACATTTCCCAATAGATGTTCTGGCAGGAGGAATAATAGGTTATCTATCAGGTTATTTTTCTGTAAAATATATCGGATTTTTTGAGAAATACAAAAATGAGCTTCTTGTCCTCCTTCTTATCCCAGCAGTTTTATTCCTCTATAATTTAGATGCATTCCCCTTCTATATTGTGGATGAAGCCAGAAATGCAGAGGCTGCCAGGGAGATGTTAGAGAGATCAGATTTCATAGTACCCACATTTAATTATGAATTAAGAACAGATAAACCCCCTTTACATTACTGGATTTTTATCTTGGCTTATAAACTCTTAGGTGTAAATGAGCTATCCAGTCGGATTGGTAGTGCTATCATTGGGGTTGCCACGGTCTTGCTGGTTTACTTTTTTGCTGCCCGTATCTTAAATAAAAAAATCGCTCTGATTTCAGCTTTAATCCTACCCACCTGTATATATAGTTTCTTAATTTTTAGAATGGCTGTCCCGGACCCTTACCTTATATTTTTCAATACGTTGGCACTCTTTTCTTTCTACCTTAGTACCTCTAAACCTGTTTACACATATGTCTTTTACATATGCTTGGGTTTGGGAACCCTTACAAAAGGACCTGTAGGCTTTATCCTGCCATTCGGCATAGCTTTTGCCTTCACATTCTTTAGGGAAATATTTGTGCACCCTCATAATGACAATAAGGGAACCCGCCATCTCTTATTCTCAGGACTGAAAGCCCTTAAGGTATTCTTAACATCAAGGCATGTGGTTGGATACATGATAGTAGCTGTTATTGCAATCCCTTGGTATATAATTGTCTCGATAAAAACAGGGGGGAAGTTTGCATCTGGCTTCTTTTTATATCACAACATAGGAAGATTCTTATATTATTCTATAAAAGGGCCTGAGGGACCTTTTTTTATTACCTTCCTCTTTCTTCTTATGGGCTTTTTCCCGTGGTCTTTTTTTACCATACAGGTTTTGGTTTCTTCTTATAAAGAAAAAAGGGATTCGTTAGTACTTTTCCTCTTACTGTGGGTTGTTCTGTATTTAGTTTTCTATTCAATAAGTGCAACAAAGCTACCCCAATATCTTATACCCATATATCCTGCTCTTTCAATTCTCACCGCAAAATATCTCTCTCGAGACATGTCATATAGGAAGGCCTCTGCTGCATTTATTGGTATATTTGGCTTGTCAGCGTGCATTGCCTTATCTATCCTCGGCAATAAATATGCCAAAGAATTGATGCCTTATATAACGTTTCTCGGTCTTCCTTTCTTAATAGGAGGTGTTATTGTCCTGTTACGAGACAGACACATCCCCCAGACAATTGCAGTCTCAACATTAGTCTTTCTCTTTCTTGTTTCGGGATGGTTTATGCCTAAGACAGAAAAATACTTCATACCAAAAAAGATTGGCCGTATTATAGAAGAACAAACCAAGAAGTCCGGGGGGGAACTTATTCATGCTGTTTATTCCTACAAGTATTATGACCCGGCCTTCGAATTTTACATCAGGAAAAAGATCATAAGGATAGATGAACCTTCTTTACTGCCTGAAGGATCTTTACTGATAGGTACCGAGGATAAGCTTATAGATTTAAACAATGTAACATATCGCCAATTATTCAAGATCAGAGATTCACTGAGGAATAAGGAGGTTCTTGTAGTTCAAGTAGAGGGCAAGTAATCGTGGCCTTTACCACAGATAATGAGATAGAATATACTTAAACATATTTTTACTTCTTCGTTATGTATTGAAAAGCATAAAAGAAGAAAAAAGGAACTATGAATGACACTCTCTATAGTCATACCCATTTATAATGAAGACGAGAACATCCAGATTCTTTATGAGAAGCTGAAAGAGGCACTCGATCCTCTTAAGAAAGAATATGAAATAGTCTTTGTAGATGATGGTAGCACCGATAGAACGCTTCCTATCCTCGAGGAGATTCAGGCAAAGGATAAAAGGGTAGTTGTACTCAGTCTGCGGCGTAACTTTGGCCAGACTGCAGCATTTGCAGCTGGATTCGATTTTGCACGTGGAGATGTTATTGTAACAATGGACGGTGACCTCCAGAATGACCCTGCTGATATCCCGAAACTTCTTGAACTGATAAAAGACAACGACCTCGTGAGCGGCTGGAGAAAGAAAAGAAAAGACCCGTTTTTTACAAGAAGACTCCCTTCCATAATAGCGAATTGGCTGATAAGCAATGTCACAGGTGTAAAACTTCATGACTATGGATGTTCTCTCAAGGCATACAGAAGGGATGTAATAAAAAATCTGAAACTCTATGGAGAGATGCATAGATTTATCCCTGCTGTTGCAAGCTGGTATGGTGTCAGAGTCGCAGAGGTCGAAGTCTTCCATTATCCGAGATTGAGGGGTAGATCAAAATATGGCATATCACGAACAATCAAGGTAGTTTTAGACCTGATTACGGTAAAATTTCTCCAGAGCTTCTCTACAAAACCGATTCAGTTTTTCGGGCCAGTTGGTATGCTAAGCGGTTTCTTAGGTTTCCTCATATTACTCTACCTGAGCATCGATAAACTCTTTAAGGGCCACGATATTGGTGGAAGGCCGCTTCTTTTGCTCGGAGCACTTTTAATTATTGTTGGAATCCAACTTATTGGGATGGGACTGTTGGGAGAGATGCTCGTGAGGGTCTATCACGAAAGCCAGAGAAAACCTGTCTATGTAATTAAGAGGGTCCTTGGCCCTGAAATTAAATAGGATATACTTTCTCATCATCAAACTTGCTATAAGCTCTGCACTTCTTTATATTGTTTTATCAAAAGCAGGGCTTAAGCAGGTCTTCTCGATACTCAAAGATATGAGCCTTCCTGCCTTTATCTCAGCCATATTCCTCTATATACTTGCTCAGTTAATATCCACGCTAAGATGGAAGCTCCTTCTTCCAGGGGTGCTTGGGATGAGAAAGCTCTTTTCCTTATACATGATAGGTGCCTTCTTCAATACTTTTCTTCCAGGTGTCATAGGAGGAGATGCTGTTAAGGGTTTTTATCTTTATCAGGTAACAGGAAAAGGCAGTCTTACCCTTGCCTCTATTTTTATGGATAGGTATCTCGGCTTTGTAGTGTTGATGGCAATCTGTACCATTGCTTTCCCTTTTGGGTATACATACTTTCAGGGTTCACGTATAGAATGGCTTCTCCCGATAATCGTGTTATCGTTCATTATCGCAAGTCTTTTAATCTTTGGCCTGCGTCTTGGCAAAAGGATAAAGATAGTCTCAGGTTTTTATGACTATTTCCACGCATATCGAAATCAGAAAGGTGTCATTGGAAAGGCCCTCCTTCTGTCAGCGTTTATACAACTCTCTGGCATTTTTTCCGTATATATCCTTGCACTCGGCATTGGTCAGCATATACCCTTCGTTGCGTGTCTGATCTTCTTGCCACTTGTAATCTTATTTACAACACTCCCTATATCAATATCCGGCCTTGGTGTAAGAGAAGGTGCTTTTGTGCTATTCTTCGGACTGGTTGGGATCAAGCCAGGAATTGCAACTGCTCTTTCTCTCGCCTGGTTTGTCACTTTCGCTATAGGTAGCATTTTAGGCCTTGTTGAGTACATCAGATACAAAAAAGAAAGTATAGAAGATCCTCAATATTCTCAAAAGGTAGCCATCGGATCTGAAAACAAAAAATAAAGGAGGTTAAAAAAGATGTTTCTTTATCTTGTACAGCATGCAGATGCAAAGAGAGAAGAGGAAGACCTTACAAGGCCGCTCTCTAAAAAAGGTCTGCAGGACATAAATAGGGTTGCTTCCTATGTATCAAACCTCAATATCAGGGTTTACAAGATATTTCATAGCAATAAATTAAGGGCGAAACAGACAGCAGAGGTCTTATCTGAAAATGTGAAACCGATAAAGGGAGTATCAGAAGTAGAAGGGCTGGCACCTCTCGATAATCCTGATATATGGGCAGAACGCCTCAAAGACATACCAGATGATGTCATCCTTGTAGGGCATCTCCCACATCTCGCTAAACTCGCATCTTTATTAATCTGCGGAAATGCAGATAAAAATGTTGTTGGATTCAAAATGGGTGGAATCGTCTGCCTTAAAAAAGATGATGCTGGAGTATGGTCATTTGAATGGATGTTAACGCCTGAGATAACCGCGGAGCAAACGATAACATAGGGAGGAGTGAGAATATGAAACTCAAATTTCTTGGTGGGGTAAAAACCGTCACAGGTTCTTGTTTTTATATTGAGTACAACGAGCTTAAGATTCTTATTGAATCTGGTATGTATCAAGGTGAAAACGCTGACGAGATTAACAGGGCTGCTTTTGATTTTCAGCCTGAAGAGATTCATTATATTTTCATCACACATGCACATCTTGACCACTCAGGGATGCTTCCAAGGATCGTCAGGGATGGCTTTAAGGGTAAAATCATCACCACTCCCGCAACAAGGGATCTCCTTGAATTAATGCTTTATGACTCTGCACACATACAGGAAAGTGATGCAGGGTGGCACACAAGAAAGGCTATCAGGGCTGGGAAATCTCCTGTCCTTCCACTTTACACCGTTGATGACGTTAAGGGTGTGATTCCCCTTTTCGATGTAAAACCCTATGACAAGATATTTCATCTCGGTAATGGTATTAAATACAGATTTGTAGATGCAGGTCACATACTCGGTTCAGGCACACTTGAATTGTGGTTTCAAGACAGTGAGAAGGAAAAAAAGGTTGTATTTTCTGGAGATATAGGGAAGAAAGACAATCCTATCATCAGAGATCCAATTACTCCTCTAAAAGCAGATTTCGTAGTCATGGAATCAACATATGGGAACAGGTTGCATAAACCTCTCAAAGAAAGCATAGATGAATTGGTAGAGGCAATAAAAACAACATTTAAAAAAGGGGGTAATGTCTTTATACCATCATTTGCAGTTGGAAGAACTCAGGACTTGCTTTACATACTGAATAACCTCGTCCGTGAGGAAAGACTATACGGAATTCATGTTTATCTCGATAGCCCCCTTGCAGAAGAGGCAACCAAGGTATATCTTTCTCACCCTGAATGCTTTGACGATGAGGCAAGAAAGCTCTTCTCCACAGAGAATTTCGGCAACGCTATTAAACTACATTTTGTGGAAAGTGTCGAAGAATCAATTGCATTAAATAGTATAAAATCAGGCATTGTTGTGATTGCTGGAAGTGGTATGTGTGAAGGTGGTAGGATCGGGCATCATTTAAAGCATAATTTATGGAGACCCGAGTGCAGTGTTATATTCGTTGGATTTCAGGGGAAAGGTACACTTGGAAGAAGAATCGTTGATGGAGCAAAGTCTGTTCACATACTCGGAGAAGAAATAGCGGTTAGGGCGTCTGTCTATACAATAAATGGGTTCTCAGCGCATGCAGACCAGGCAGAACTCATCGAATGGTTATCATCTTTTAAAGATTCACCTGAGGTGTTTATAGTGCATGGAGAAGAAAATGTCGAAGCATCTTTTGGTGAACTCGTAAAGGAAAGATTTGGCTTTACAACGCATATACCTGAAAAGGGAGATGTTTTTGAGCTTTAGATGACATTGAGCAGTTATAAAAAGCCATTTAGTTGTATAAATTGTCATCCTGACCCCTGAATGTGTCATGCTGAATTTATTTCAGCATCTCTTTAGAGTAGGCTTGTATTACATCTAATAATAGAAACCTTGTGTTATGAGACTCTGAAACGAGTTCAGAGTGACAGAAAACAGACTAATGCAAACGCAATAAATGAAGTGTCATTGCGAGGAGCAGAGCGACGAAGCAATCTCAAAGATAAGATTGCCACGCCCTTCGGGCTCGCAATGACAATGTAAAAGCATTTAGTGCGTTAGCTATATTTAAAGCATCGTGATGACACAAATCACAGAAGAGACCTTTGAACAGTTCCTACATAATTTCAAAGAATCTTCAGCCATTGAGCTGCGAGAGATAAACTTTATTGACCCGTATGGAATGGTTGGGCTTCTTGAGATTGGAGAACTTTTTAAATCAGAGGGCATCCAGAAGATCATTTATCTTCCAGAATCAGAAGAAGTCCTCAAATATCTTGAAAGAATGGATTTCTTTCAATTTGCTGAAAGATATTTCATTCTTGAGCCTTCAGATATGCAAATAGCTGAAAAATATTTAAGGAGCTCTTATTCTGATGTTTTGCTTGAGATTACTCCTATAGAAAAATCAGACGACATCCATTTTATCGTTGGAAAGGTGAAAGACCGCAGTCATGCAATCCTTGCAAGACATCTTAACTATGATGAAAATGCAATAAATAACTTCATAGTAGCCCTTTCAGAGGTATGCCAGAATATCATCGAACATAGTGAATATAAAGGATTTGTAGGGATACAAAAGTATCGCTTTCAGGGGATAGATAAAAATGTTGTGAAGATTGCTGTTATGGATGTTGGTATTGGTTTCAGAAAATCTTTATCAGAGAGGTTTTCGTTAAAAAATGACCTTGATGCTATAGAAAAGGGACTGCTTCACGGTGCATCACGCTTTACAGAAAAAGGAAGAGGGCATGGATTGTCAGCAGTGAGGCGGTTTGTAAAACAATGGAATGGAAAACTTTCTATCCGTTCAGGAACAGCAAAATTTTCAATCATACCTGAATGGGCACGTGGGAAAGCAAAGGAAATGAATCTTGCCTATTTTCCTGGAGCACAAATAAATATAATGCTGCCAGAGGTATGAAGTCTGTTGAAGGAGCTTTATTTGTCACCCTGAACTTGATTCAGGGTCTCATAATCCCTTGGCTTTATTAGATGCTGAAACAAGTTCAGCATGACATTTTTATATTCAGAGAGTGTATGTTGAAAATAAGGATATATTGTTAGAAGAACCAGAGCTTTATTGAACAAAAATACTTATAATACCCATATGAAAGCTAAGAAGAACCTCATAATCGTCGGTGACAGAGTTCTTATAGACCCTGATGAAGGAACGGGCAAGACGAGTTCAGGGCTATACCTTCCTTCTACGGTTAAAGAAAAGGAGAAGGTAGCATCAGGGTATGTTGTAAAAACAGGTCCTGGCTACGCTATCCATGACCCAAATATTTCAGAAGAACCCTGGGCTGTTAGTAAAAAGAAGGAAGTAAAATATATTCCGCTTCAGGCATCTGAAGGTGATTACGCAATCTTCCTCAGAGAATCAGCTTTTGAGATTGAGTTTGAAGGGAAAAAGTATTTGATCGTTCCTCACTCTGCAATCCTCGCCCTCGTTCGAATAGAGATAACAGAAGGGGAAACAGAAACTTGAGTTACATACTTTTCTTTTGGTCATTTCTACGAAAGCAGGAATCCAGAGGAATAAACTGAAGCAGAAATCCTTAGATTCCATCTCCAAGCAAGTCCTTACTGAAAGTCGCTTCGATAAATGATGAATCACAGACTTACTACCTTTAAGCTCTGTTGTGTGTAAGTTCAATACCTAAATAAGCATCTGTAATCCTTCAGTTACGTGGGGTAAAAGCACTTTAACCGAAAGACCTACCTTTCACCATAAGAGTACCTTAACCGGCTTTCATATGTCTCAATAAATATTCAGCGAAATATTCTCTTGCATTT
>Ga0315282_10007254_pt1 | contig 18267 bp, 12 predicted proteins | sample YL17G07_20_MG_FD_203693 | JGI IMG/M metagenome (GOLD analysis project Ga0315282, IMG submission 203693) | Sediment microbial communities from Yellowstone Lake, YNP, Wyoming, USA - YL17G07_20 | ecosystem: Environmental > Aquatic > Freshwater > Lake > Sediment | place: USA: Wyoming | collected...
ACATCGGCGGCATCGTGGTGGATCCGCGGAGTGCCGACAAGATCCTCGTCGCGGCGCTCGGTCCCCGCACTGGAGGACGAGGTGCGGCCGGGGCCCCGCCGGCCTTGCCTGCGGCGAGCGCGGCCGGTGCCACCGAGCGGGGTGTTTACCGATCGATCGATGGCGGCCGAACGTGGACGCGTGTGCTGCCCGCAGACGGATCGTCGGGCGCGTCCGATGTCTACATCGATTACGCCGACCCGGACATCGTCTACGCGTTGCTGGCCAGAGGCTTTGGTCCTCCGGGAGCAGCGCAGCCCGCCGCTTCGGGGTCCGGCGCCTACAAGTCGATTGACGGTGGCGCGACGTGGCAGCCGGTCAGCGGACGCGGCCTGCCCGATGGCGCGCGTATTTCGGCGTTCGCGGTCGCATCTGGCACACACGGACGGCGCCTCTACGCGGTGGCGGGCGTGGGCGGGGGCCGCGGTGGGGCGGGCCGCGGCCTGTATCGCTCGGATGACGGCGGGGACACGTGGACGTTCGGCACGCGTCAGCTTGCGAGCGCGGGCGGCAAGATCTACGCGGATCCGCAGCACCCTGACGTCGTCTACCTCATGGGCACCGCGATATACCGATCGATCGACGGCGGCGGGCACGTCGCCGCATTCTGGGGCGCGCCGAGCGGCGCCGACCCGCGCTTTCTCTGGATCGATCCCACCAATGCCAGGCGAATGCTGGCGGGAGTCGATCAGGGCGCGGCGATATCAGTGGACGGGGGCGAGTCGTGGACGCCGTATTACGGACTGGTCAACGGTCAGTTCTATCGCGTCTCGACCGACTACGATTTCCCGTACCACGTGTGCGGCCCCCAGCAGGATTCGGGCACCGCATGCGTCGCGAGCCGCAGCGACTTCGGCGAGATTCGGCCGAACGACTGGTTCCCCGGAGGCGGGTTCGAAAACGGGTTCCTCATCGCCGACCCGCTGGACAAGCGCTACATGTACACGCAGGGGTGGTACCACGTCCTGCGGCGCTTCGACCGCACGACCGGGCAGGTGGTGGTGTTGTACCAGCCGACACCCGAGGACCGGTTCGGCGGTGCGCCTCCACTCGTCTTCTCGCCCCAGGATCCGCACACGCTGTACATGGCGGCGCAGCACGTTCTCGCGTCGAACGATCGGGGACTGACGTGGCACGCCATCAGTCCCGATCTCTGCGTACTTCCAGGCACGAGATCACCGGCCCCGCCGGCCGGAGCAGCGGGCGGCGTGGGCGCGCCGGCACCCGGCGGATCGATTCAGACGCTCGGGGCTTCGACGCTCGCATCCGGCACGATCTGGGTTGGCACGAGCACAGGGCTGATCCAGCTGACGCGCGATGGCGGCAAGACGTGGAGGAACGTGACGCCTCCGAACCTGCCGCCTGCGGCCATCAACGTCATCGATGCCTCGCACGCTGACGCCGCCACTGCATACGCGGCGTTGCTGTCGCGCGACGCGCATCCGCACATCTACCGGACCCGCGACTACGGGCAGAACTGGCAGGAGATCTCAACCGGGCTGGCCGACGGCGGGACGGCCCGCGTCGCACGGGAGGATCCGGCCGATCCGAACCTCCTCTACGCCGGCACCGTCACCAGCGTGTCGGTGTCGTTCGACCGCGGCGACCACTGGCAGTCGCTGCAGCTGAACCTGCCGACGACGGTCGTCAGCGACCTGACGGTTCACGAGAACGACGTGGTGATTTCGACCTACGGCCGCGGCTTCTGGATCCTCGACGACGTGTCGCCGCTGCGACAGGTGCGGGCGGTGACCGCGTCGAGCGCGCCGGCCTACTTCTTCCGCCCGGCTCCGGCGCCGCGGGCGCGATGGGACAACACGCAGGACACGCCGTTGCCGCCCGAAATGAAGGTGGGCGACAACCCGCCCGAAGGCGCGATCCTCGACTACTACCTGGCCGCCCCCGCCTCGGGCCCCGTAACGCTCACGATCAGCACGGCAGATGGCGAGGTCGTCCGCCAGTACTCGAGTGTGCCGCCGCCGCCGGACACGACGATGGCCAACGTGCCCGAGTACTGGCTGGCTTCGCCCCTGGTTCTGCCGACGACGGCGGGCATGCACCGGATTGCGTGGGATCTGCGGTATTCCGATCCGGCCGCACTGAACTACGGCTACAGCGGCAACCTGCTCGACTATCGCGAGTACACGTTGAACTGGCACGCGCTCCCCGGCCTGACGCCGCGGTCGATAGTGGTCGGACCCATGGTGGTCCCGGGAACGTATACGGCCAAACTCACCGTGAACGGCCACAGCTACACGCAGCCAATCACGGTGGTTCCCGATCCGCGCGTGCCCGTTCCACCCGCCGCGCTCGCCGCACAATTCCAACTGCAGCAGCGAATGGTTGCCGGCATCACCGCGACGTACCACGCTCTGACCTATCTTCAGCAGTTGCGTGCCGCGCTGGCCGCCCGAACCAGCGCGGCGGCCAACAACGCCGGGGCGGCAGAGATTGCGACGGCCGTGCGGGCGCTCGACGCGGCGTTGACACCGCTCGCGAGCGGGCCGGCCGGGTTCGGTACCGCACACCGCGACCTCGGACGCCGGCTCAACGACCTGCTGGTAGGAGATGTCCAGCCGACTGCGAACGTGATTGCGGGGGTCGACGGACCATGCCGTGCCATCGACAACGCGCTCGATGGTCTGCGGCGGCTTCAGGCCACCAGTGTCGCGCCGCTGAACTCGCTGCTCGCGCGCGCCGGCCTCGGCGCGCTGCCGGCGTGGACGCCGCCCGCGGCTCCGGCGTGCGGAAAGAGGTGAGGGAGTCGGTGTCCAACCCATCTGGGGGAGGCAGCCGATGGCGATCATCGAAACGGCGCTGTCCATCCTGACGCTGGCCGGGTTCATCTGGGTCTTCCTGTTCCTTCTGCCCAAGGCAAGACGCGACCACGACAGATTCGCGATCGTCTGTTCGCTGCTCACCGCGCTCGTCGCGATCTTCGCCTGGCTGTTCATCGGCATCGCCGCGCACTCTCGATAACGCCCGTCATCGGGTTCTCCGAACGCCTGCCGCGCCGAACCCCGCGTCGCCGAACGTCGCCCGATACCCACCGTCCAGGGCACGACTGCTGGCGAAGGATCTGGCCGGCCAGGAACGGGCTCCAGGAACGGGCCTCGCCGCCGACAGAATGTCGGCGGTGCTACAATTCGTCTGTCGCCTCTCTTCACGCCTATCGCCAGCGGGTTCCCGTGCGGCTCGCCCCGGGAACGGGCCCTCCCGCCGTACGAGATGCAATCGGCGGTGTCTTCGCACGTTTGCGCTTGCAGAGGTGTCGCATGCCTGAGAGTTTTGGTGCTCGACTGCGGCAGCGCCGTGAAGAACAGGCGATTGCTCTCAGCACGATCGCCGAGCAGACCAAGATCAAGCTGTCGCTGCTCGAAGCGCTGGAGCGGGATGACGTTTCGCATTGGCCCTCTGGAATCTTCCGCCGTGCCTACATTCGCGCCTACGCCCACGCGATCGGTCTCAATCCAGATGTCGTGGCCCGCGAGTTCCTGGAGGTCCACCCTGAGCCGGCCGAAGTCGTCGAGACGCTGTCGGCGATTGCGTCAGCGGCCAATGGCGCACGGACAAATGCAAAACCGCCGACTCGGCTTCGCTACATTCTGGACTCGGCGATTGGGTCTCTTTCCCGTCTCCGGCACGGTCCCGCCGTCAAGGATCGGGCGCTCGGCGACCTCGCTCCGGTCAGCGTGGCGGCCTCGGCCGATCCCGATTTGCTGGCTGTCGCGCATCTGTGTACGGAACTTGGTCGAGTCGAGAACATAAACGACGTGCAACGCCTGCTGCAGGAGGCCGCCAGAATTCTCGATGCGGTGGGCCTCATCGTCTGGGTCTGGGACGGGCTGGCCGCGGAATTGAGACCCGTGCTGGTACACGGATACTCGGACAAGGTGCTCGCGCAGTTACCGGCGGTAAGGCGTGATTCAGACAATGCGACGGCTGCCGCGTTCCGATCGGCTCAGACGTGCGCGATCAACGGCAACGACCACACCAGTGGCGCGCTGGCGGTCCCCCTGCTCACACCAGCGGGGTGCGCCGGTGTACTCGCCATCGAACTGCAGCACGGCAGCGAGCAGAGGAGATCGGTCCGCGCAGTGGCGACCATTCTTGCCGCGCTGCTGGCGCAATTGATCGACGGCGGCCGAGCCGCCGAGATCCAGCCGTAAGGGGCTGCTACTGTCGAAGCATCGCGGCAGGCTTCGCGCATGGAAATGGTCAGGGCGCGCTTCGCGTGAGTGCCGGCGCTCTCGCGTGGTAGACTCGGCCCGGCATGAGCATCGACTTTCACCCGACCGAAGTCTGGAACTTCACCACGCCAGACGGCCGCCACGTGCGGGCGATGCTCTTCCCACGCGGTCTCGAGGTGACGCTCGCCTGGTTCGTGAACGACCATCTCGAGGATTCCGAGGACTTCACGGACGTGGACGCGGCGATGCGGCGGGCCGACGAGTTGCGCGCGACGTTCGAGAGCTGAGCGAAAGGCCGGGAATCGGGAGTCACGAGCAGGAATCAGGAGCGTCGGGGTTCATTTGCCCGCCAGGTAGCCGGCGCGCGCCTTCACCGACGCGCGCCGGTTCTTCACTTTCACCTCGATCCGGTGCCATCCCGTGGGATCTGCCCCGTATCATCACCCTGCAGAAACCGCACGAGGTGCTGGTGGCGATGCCCAGTGCCGATCCCTCGACGGTGCGGGAGGTCGTGGGGCTGTTGCAGCCGTTCAAAGTCCCAATCACCACGCTTCCGGGACTCCGCGACATTCTGGACGGCCGGGTGTCGGTCAACCAGATCCGGGAGTTGACGATCGAAGATCTCCTGCCCCGCACCCCCATCGACCTTCGGCGACGTCACCGACGCGATGCGGGTCCGCCAGGTGCTCGAGCAGTACCGCCCGCAGATCGTCTTCCACGCGGCGGCGCACAAGCACGTGCCGCTGATGGAGCACAATCCCTGCGAGGCCGCGAAGCGGTGCAGCTGGTTCTCCACGCCGCGGCGATCGGCGAGCCGGGCATGGTCTACGTGCTCGAAATGGGGGAACAGATCCGCGTGCTCGACGTCGCGCGCAACATCATCCGCCTGGCCGGGTTCGTCCCCGAGCAGGAGATCCCGATCGCCTTCGTCGGCCTGAGGCCCGGCGAAAAGCTGTTCGAGGAACTGGTCGCGCGCGACGAGACGGCGGAACCGACTTCGGTGCCGAAGATCCTGAGGGTCCAGAGAGCGGCCGGAGCCGACCTCCACGTCCTCGACTCGGAACTGGCGGAGATCGTGCGGCTCGCCGTGCAAGGCGAGTCGGCCGCGGTCGTGGAGCAACTGCGGCGGCTGTCGCCGACCTTCGAGCCGGCCTCGCGCATTCATCAGGCCGCGCCGCTGCGGGACGGGGCGGGCGGCGATCGGGTGGTTGCCCAAGCGACGGTCGAGGATGCCTCGCCCGGGCAGGTGAGCACGCGGCAACGGATGCGAGTGGCGTGAGCACTGTGCACCAGGCACCCGCACCGCACCACGCACCAGGCACTTAGCACCAAGCACTCGGGACGCGACAGGCAGGTGGGCATCGCCCTTCCTGCCTTTTTTCTTGTACACGCGTATCCGGCGCAGCTCGGCCTTGCGCCGAATCGCGAACGGTGTTAATTTCTGCGAACGATGTTCGCGCATGGGGCCCGACCTTCGGCCCCCGGACTTTCCCGCTTCCGGACGATCGAGATGGGCATCAGAGAGCGGCGCGACCGGGATTACGAGGCGAGGCGGCGCGCCATCCTCGCTGCCGCCCGCGCGCTGTTCCTCAAGGAAGGCTACGAGAACGCCTCCATCAGGAAGATCGCCGAGCGCATCGACTACAGCCCGCCCGCCATCTACCGCTATTTCAGCAGCAAGCAGGACATCTTCTTCGCCGTCGCCGAGCAGGGCTTCAGGCTGTTCAATCGCGCGATGACCACGATCGAACCATCGTCCGACCCGGTCGAGACGCTGCGGCGCCATTTCTGGCGCTACTACGAATTCAGCAAGGCGCAGCCGGAGTACTTCTCGCTGATGTTCGTCGACCGTACCGTCCCGCGCATCAGCCGTGAATGGGATCGTCTCGCGTTCATGCGGACGACGCGCGACGAGCTGCGCCAGGTGATCGCGCGATGCGTGCAGGCCGGGCTGTTCCCCCCGGCCACCAACCCCGACGTGGTGTTTCACATCGTCGCCACGGCCGTGCACGGCGCCGCCGTCGTCCGCCTGAGCGATCGCTTCGTCCCGCGCCAGACCGCCGACGCGCTCGCGCGGGACGTCATCGAAACGGCCATCACCGGACTGCGCCACGGGGTGCCGATCACCTTCGACGCAGAGATCTGCTTTCACTCGGCGGCCGCGACGACCCGCCCCGATTCGACACGAGTTCGGAGGACGTAGCATGCTTCGTGATCTGCGATCGGCAAGGCTGACACCTTGCCCTGCCGGACACACCGCGACAACGCGGCACCGCCGTTGCCCCGCCGCCAGGATTCTGATGTTGCTCGCCGCGGCGCTCGTCACCGTTCCCGCGTGTGGGCGCGGCCCCGCGAACGACCAGTCGTCCGGCGCCGGACAGGTGATCGTCGACGTCACGACGGCGCGGGCCGGCTGGTTGCCGGTGACCCGGGTGCTGCGTGTCACGGGCAGCCTCATGGCCGACGAGGAGGCCGAGGTGGCGGCCGAGACGGCGGGCCGCGTGATCGAGACGCCGGTCGAGCGGGGCAGCCGCGTCGATGTGGATTCGCCGCTGGTGCGGCTGTCGCAGACCGAGGCGCAGGCCTCGCTGCAGGAGGCCGAAGCGAACGTCGGGCAGATCGAGGTCCGCCTCGGCGTCACCGCCGATCAGGGGTTCGACGCCGAGCGGGTGCCCGACGTGTCGACCGCGCGGGCGGCGAAGGAGCTGGCCGCCGCGGAGTTCAACCGCATCAAGAAGCTGTACGAGGATCACGTCGTGTCGGGATCCGAGTACGACCAGCGGCGCACGCAGGTCGAGTCGACCGAGCGGCAGTACGAGACGGCGCGCAACGGTGCGCGCCAGCTCTATCGGTCGCTGGAGGCGGCGCGCGCCCGTTTGACACTCGCACGGAAGGCATTCGCCGACACGGTCGTCAAATCGCCGTTTTCGGGCCTCGTCGTCGAACGCAAGATCGGCGTCGGCGATTTCGTCACCCGCGGCACGAAGGTTGCGACCGTGGTTCGCATCAACCCGCTGCGCGTCGAACTGACGGTACCCGAGCAGTACCTCTCGACGATTCGATCCGGTCAGCAGCTCGAACTCGCAGTGGATGCCTACCCAGGGCGCACCTTCAAGGGACAGGTCCGCTTCGTCTCGCCCGCTCTGAGGGCGGACCAGCGCGCCCTGACGATCGAAGCGATCGTTCCGAACGCCGACGGAAACCTGAAACCGGGGCTGTTTGCGACGGCGGCGATCCAGGAAACGGGGCAGGGCCGCGCGCTGTGCGTGCCGGCGGTCGCCGTGCGGAACCTCGCCGGCAGCACGCGCCTCTACGTGGTCAAGGGCGACCGCGTGCAGGAACGCATCGTCACGCTCGGCCAGGCGGTCGGCCAGTCGATTGAAATCGTGGACGGCATCGCGGAAGGCGACGAGGTGGTGCAGACCAACGTCGATCGGCTCGCCGATGGCGCGAGGGTCCGCGTAAGCCGGCGTCCCGTGAGCCCGGACCTGCCCTGAGACGATCGTGCCGGCGAAGCCGGCTTACTAGGCGCGTGCCGCCCTGACTCGGGCACGCGCCTGGGAGACCGAAGCGATGCAATGGCTTGCTGCGCTGTGCGTGCGTCGGCCGGTATTCGCCACCGTCCTCATCCTGTCGCTGGTCGTCATCGGCGTGTTCGGGTACCTGCAGCTCGGCGTCGATCGGATGCCGAAGGTCGATTTCCCGACCGTCATCATCACCACCGCGAATCCGGGCGCGTCGGCCGAGGAGGTCGATCGGGAAATCAGCGACAAGATCGAGGAAGGCGTCAACACGATCAGCGGCCTGGACGAACTGCGCTCCACCTCGGCGGAAGGCGTGTCGATCGTGGTCGCGACGTTCCTGCTCGAGAAGAACGGTGACGTGGCGGCCCAGGAGGTGCGCGACCAGGTGAACCGGGTGCTGCCGAATCTGCCCGAAACCATCCGGCAGCCGGTCATCCAGAAGTTCGATCCCGATTCCACCCCGGTGCTCACCGTCGTGGTTTCGTCGAAGCGGCCGATCAGGGACACGACCGAGTTCACTGACAAGGTGCTACGGCGCGCTCTCGAGAACGTGAACGGCGTCGGCCAGGCGCTGCTCCTTGGCGGCCGGCAGCGGCAGATCAACATCTGGCTCGACGCGGCCAGGCTGCGCGCCTACAACCTGACGGTCAATGACGTCTCCCGCGCGCTCGCCATGCAGAACATCGAAGTGCCGGGCGGCCGCCTGGAGAGCGGGCCGCAGTGGATCAGCGTCCGCACCCGCGGGCGCGTGCAATCGGTGCCCGAATTCAACGACATCGTCGTTCGCGAGATCCAGGGGCATCCGATCACGATCGCCGACGTCGCGAGGGTCGAAGACGGCATGGCGGAACCCGCCTCGCTCTCGAACGTCAACGGCGTACCGGCGGTCACGCTGCAGATCCGCCGCCAGTCGGGCACCAACACGGTCGCCGTCGTCAACGAGGTCAAGCGGCGGCTCGCCGAACTGAGGCCGACGCTGCCGCCCGATTACGACATCCGCACGATGCGCGACGCTTCGACCTATATCGAGGCGTCAATCCGCACCGTCAAGGAACACCTCATCCTCGGATCGATCCTCGCCGCCCTGGTCGTCGCCTTCTTTTTGTGGAACCTGCGTTCGACGATCATCGCCGCCATCGCCATCCCGACCTCCATCGTTTCGACGTTCGGCCTCATCTGGTACGAGGGATTCACGCTCAACGTGATGACGATGCTCGCGCTGACGCTCTGTGTCGGCATCGTCATCGACGACGCGATCGTCGTCATCGAGAACATCTATCGGTTCGTCGAGGAGAAGCAGATGCCGCCGATGCAGGCGGCCGTCGAGGCCACGAAGGAGATCGGCCTCGCGGTGCTGGCGACGACGATGTCGCTGGTCGCGATCTTCCTCCCGATGGCGTTCATGGGAGGCATCGTCGGCCGGTTCATGCAGAGCTTCGGCATGACGATGGCGTTCGCGGTGCTGGTGTCGCTGCTCGTCAGCTTCAGCCTGACCCCGATGCTCGGGTCGCGCTGGCTGAAGGCGACCTCGGCCAACCTCGGCCGCGAGCACCACGGTTCGAAGGACATGTGGCTGTTCCACCACCTCGACGTGTTCTACACGCGGTTGCTCCACTGGGCGCTCGCGCACCGCCGTCGAGTCGTCCTCATCGCGGGCCTCGTGTTGTTGTCCACGGTGCCCCTGGGCATCGTCGTCCACAAGAACTTCATGCCGATCGACGACCAGTCGGAATTCCTCGTGGGCATCCGCGCGCCCGAAGGGACGAGCCTGCAGGCGAGCGAGCTCGTCGCGAACCGTGTTGCGACGATGATCCGCGAGCGTATCCCGGAAACGGACTATACGCTGGTGACGGCTGCGAGCGACACGGCGGCCACGCCGAACGTGTCGTCGATCTACGTCAAGATCGCGCCGCTCGAGAGGCGCCGGCGCGACCAGTTCGAGATCATGGGCGAGGTGCGGTCGAAGATCCTGCCCCAGTTCGCCGCCGAGCATCTGCGCACCTCCGTGCGTCCGGCATCGAGCATGGGCGGCGGCGGCGCCGACGTGCAGTTCGTCCTCAACGGTCCCGATCTCGACCAGATGGCCAGGTACGCGCAGAACATCGCGGCGGCGACGACGAAGATCCCCGGCGCAGTGGATGTGGACACGTCGCTCAACCTCGGCAAGCCGGAAGTGCAGGTGGCCCTCAACCGGTTGAAGGCGGCGGACCTGGGGGTGCAGGTGGCCGACGTGGCGGGCGTGCTGCGGCTGCTCGTCGGCGGCGACCAGGTGACGACCTACAACGAAGGCGGCGAGCAGTACGAAGTGCACGTGCGCGCGCGTGCAGAGGATCGGGCAAGGAGCAGCGACCTGGCCGCATTGACCGTGCCATCCTCGCGCCTGGGCGCGATTCCGCTCGAGAACGTCGCGATGCTGCGCGACGGCCAGGCGCCGACGCAGATCGATCGTTACCAGCGCCAGCGCCAGGTGACCGTTCTCACGAATCTGCTGCCCGGCTTCTCGCAGACGCCCGTGATGACCGCGATGCAGCAGGCGGCGGGGGATCTGAAGATGCCCGCTTCGTACCAGATACGGTTCACCGGACAGTCGCGCGAGATGGGACGGGCGGCGGGCGACTTCCTGATGGCGTTCGGATTGTCGCTCATCTTCATGTACCTGATCCTCGCCGCGCAGTTCGAATCGTGGCTGCACCCCGTGACGATCCTGCTGTCGCTGCCGTTGACGCTGCCCTTCGCCCTGTTCTCGATCGTCGTCGTCGGGCAGTCGATGAACATCATGTCAGCGCTCGGCCTGTTCGTGCTGTTCGGCGTCGTCAAGAAGAACGCGATCCTGCAGATCGACCAGGCAAACCGGCTGCGCGCGGCCGGGATGCCGACCACCGACGCGGTCATTCGCGCGTGCCGCAACCGGCTGCGTCCGATCCTGATGACGACGTCGGCGTTCGTCGCGGGCATGGTGCCACTGGTGCTTTCGGGCGGCACGGGCGCCGGCACCAACCGATCCATCGGCTTCGTCATCATCGGCGGCCAGTCGCTGGCGCTGCTGCTGACGCTGGTCGCCACGCCGGTCGCGTATTCGTTGTTCGATGAATTGCGTGTCCGTTTGCGGCGGCGAAAGGGACAGCCAGAGACAGTGTAGGGCGAGCCTTAAGGCTCGCCGCACGGCGGGGCGGCGGGGTCCCCGACGCGGCAGCCGCGTTGGGGCGCCCTCGAGCCCCGCCCTACATTGCCGACCTGCTATTTCAACCTCGGAGATCTCCATGAATGCCGGAATGATGTGGCGCGGGACTTCAGCGGCGTGCTCCTTCCTCGAGTGGCACAGGAGTGTGGTCCTGTGCTCGATGCTGATGTCCTTCGCCCCTGCCATCGCGTTTGCCCAGACGCCGGCCGCGGCTCAGGATGCCGCACCGACGCGCCTCACCCTGGACGACGCCGTGCGGCTGGCGCTGCAGAACAACCTGGACATCGCCGTGGACAGGCTGGAGCCGCAGCTGGCCCAGCAACGCGTCGCGCAGGCCTCGGCGGCCTACCTCCCGTCGTTTTCCGGCCTGTTCGGCCGCAATCATCAAGTGCAGCCGCCGAGCAACCTGCTGGTGAACGCGGAGGGCACCAGCACCGACACCTTCAACTCGACGCTGGGTGTGGGCCATCGCCTGCCGTGGGCGGGAACCAGCTACAACGTTTCCTGGAACGCGTCGCGGCAGACCACGAACAGCTTCTTCCAGAACTTCAGCCCCAACCTCGGATCCACGGTGCAGGTCTCGTTTTCGCAGCCGCTTCTCCGCGATTTCGCCATCGACAGCCCGCGCCAGCAATTGATCGTCACCAGGCGCAACAAGGAGATATCCGACACGCGGTTCCGCGAGACGGTGGTGCGCACGCTGGCCGACGTCAAGCGCGCGTACTGGAACCTGGTGTCGGCGCGCGCGTCGGTCGGCGTCCAGCAGAAGGCGCTGGACCTGGCGAAGGAGCTCGTGCGAACCAATACGGCACGGGTCGACGTGGGCAACGCCCCGCCGCTCGACCTGCTGTCGGCAAAGGCGGAACAGGCGCAGCGCGAAGAGAACCTGGTGGTCGCGCAGGTGCAGGCGCGGCAGGCCGAGGACGCGTTGCGCGTCCTGATCTTCGATTCGACCTCGTCGTCTTTCTGGAGCGAACGGATAGAGCCGACCGATTCGACGCCGGTCGGCGCGCCGCTGCCCGACGTGGACGCGGTGGTGCGCAAGGCGATGCGGGGCCGCCAGGATCTCATCCGGGCGCGCGACGACGTGGCCAACGCCCAGACCGCCGTGAAGTTCTACCAGAGCCAGCGTCTGCCCGACGTCCGGCTGCAGGCGAGCTACGGCGCGACCGGCCTCGGCGGCACCCAGTGGATCCGCACCGGGGGATTTCCGGGGACAATCACCGGCACCCAGATCACGAGCTTCGGCCGCGTCATGAACCAGGTGTTCGGGCGCGACTTCCCGTCCTGGAGCTTCGGCCTCAGCGTGAGCTATCCGATCGGCTACAGCTACGAAGACGCGGGGTTGGCCAACGCGCGAGTGCAGGAAAGCCAGTCGCGAGTCCGCTTGCAGAACGCGGAGATCAAGGCGGTCCGCCAACTGCGACAATCGGCCTGGCAGATGGAGGCCAACACCAAACGCATCGAGACCAGCCGCGCCGCGCGCCAGTTCGCCGAGCAGCGGCTCGACGCGGAACAGAAGCGCTTCGAGGTGGGCATGTCGACGACCTTCCTCGTCGTGCAGGCGCAGCGCGACCTGGCGCAGGCGTGCAACAACGAGCTGGCGGCCTCGCTCGATTACGTGCGGGCGATCATCGACTTCGAGGCGCTGCAGGAAGCCGCGCCGGCGGGCGGCGCGACGGGGAGCAGCATGACCGTGTCCGGCGGCTCCATCGTGTCGTTCCCCGCGTCGACCGGGACGAGCACGACGACGAGCAGCAGTTCGTCAGGAATGCCGGCTAGTTCCACGACGACGGGAAGGCCCGGAGGCATGTGATCTGGTTGATGGTCGTTGCTCGATCCACCCTGATCCCTGATCCCCGGTCATCCCACATCCCTGCACGATCTTCTTGACATGCGTCGCGTCGCACTGTATCGTGCAGCTACGCATTGCGGCACGACGTATCTGAGGCCCATGCGGGCCGGAGGCAGCATGACGCAACCCGAAGCCGACCTCGCGCGCTACCTTCCGATGACGCCCGCGGCGTTCCACGTGCTCGCCGCGCTGGCCGAAGGCGACCGGCACGGCTACGCGATCATCAAGCAGGTTGCGGAACGAACCGCGGGCGAGGTCGAACTGAGTACCGGGACGCTGTACGGCATCATCAAGCGCCTGCTGTCCGAGGGGCTCATCGCACTGTCGCGGGCACCACACGGCGACGAGGATGACGAACGCCGGCGCTACTACCGGCTCACCCTGCACGGCCGCGAGGTGGCCGTCGCGGAGGCCCGGCGCCTCGAGAAGGCGGTGGCGCTGGCGCGGGCCACGCGACTGCTGCCGCGGCACGCCTGACCGCCGACGGCGCCCGAAGATCACGCCGACCTGCAAGATGGAGCGGTCTGATGCCCGCACACAAACGATCCCGATCGGATCGCGCCTACCGCCTGCTGCTGCGACTGTTCCCGTTCGATTTTCGCGGCGATTTCGGTCCGGAGATGGAGGACGTGTTCCGGGAGCAGCGTCGAGACGCCGCCAGAAGGGGCCCCAGGGCACTGATACGACTCTGGTGGCGCACCGCGCGAGGCATCCTGCGCACCGCGCCGCGCCAGCACGCGGACATGCTGGCCCAGGATCTCGCCTATGCGTTCCGTCTGCTCCGGCGCACTCCCGGCTTCACCGTCACGGCCATCCTGACCCTGGCGTTCGGTGTCGGCGCGAACAGCGCGATTTTCAGCGTCGTCGACGCGGTGCTTCTGCGACCGCTCCCCGTCCGCGACCCCGATCGGCTCGCCATCGTCCTCGAGCAGCGCACGGGCGGCGTCAACCACAACCTGTCCTATCCCGACTACGTGGATTACCGTGATGGCAACCCGGTGTTCACCAGCCTGATCGCGTCCTCGCCGCTGGATCTGGCGATCGCGTCGGTGAACACCAGCCAGCGCGTCAGCGCGGAAATCGTCACGGGGAACTACTTTGCGGCGCTCGGCATCCGCCCCGTGATCGGGCGAACGTTCTCGCCGGACGAAGGGGAACCGCCGCACCGCGCCCGTGTGGTCGTGCTCGCGCAGAGGACCTGGAAGCGCCTCTTTTCCGGCGCCCGCGGTCTGGATCCGGCCGCTGCGCGACTGCCAGCGGACCGCGAGCCACCGCGAGACCAGACGGCAGCGGCACGAACAGTTGAGCGCGCCGCGGAGGCGGGCGGAACAGCCGTGACGGTGAACGGGAGACCGTACGCGGTCGTCGGGGTGATTGGCGACGCGTTCAAGGGAACGGTCGTTGGCGGCGACGTCGAGGCGTGGGTTCCCATGTCGGCGGCGGCGGAACTTCTCGATGTGCGGGAATCGTCGGTTACGGGACGCAGCATGAGCTGGCTGACCCTGATCGGCAGGCTGAAGCCTGGCGTGCCGATTCGGCAGGCGGAAACCGGGCTGAACGCCGCCGAACGACGCATCGCCGCGCTGCGCCCGGGCGGCCGGCCGCGTACGCTGCGCCTGGCGCCCGGCCGCCAGGGCGACTCGATCCTGCCGAAACTGCTCTTCATGCCGCTCGTCGTGCTCAGCGTCGTAGTGGTGCTCGTCCTGCTGGTCGCGTGCGCCAACATCGCCAATCTCCTGCTGGCACGGGGCCGCGCGCGGCGGACGGAAATCGGCATGCGACTCGCGCTCGGCGCTGGCCGGGGACGGCTCGTGCGCCAGATGCTGACGGAGAATCTCGTGCTCGCGCTGCTGGGCGGCGCCGCCGGCCTCGCCGTTGCAGCCGCGACGTCACGACTGCTTGTTTCGTACCTGGCGGCGTCCGATGCCACCGGCCTCGAGGTCCACCTGGACGCGCGCATGCTTGCCTTCACGCTCGGTGCCTCGATCCTCGCCAGCCTCGTGTTCGGCCTGGTCCCTGCGGTCCAGACGTCGGCGATGGCTGTCGCCGATTCGATCAAGGGGACCACGCAAACAGCGCGACGCCGGCAGCTCTGGCGGCCGGTCGTTGGGCGCCACGCGCTGATCGTCGGGCAGACCGCGTTGACGGTCGTCCTCCTCGTCGGTGCCGGCCTGTTCGTGCGAACCCTGCAGAACCTGCGCGGCGTCGACGTGGGCTTCCGAGGCGAAGGGGTGCTTCTGGCGTCGCTGGACCTCGCATTGAACAACTACGACGCGCCGCGAGGCAGGGAGTTCTACGCGCAGCTCGCCAACCGTCTTGCGAGGTTGCCCGGTGTCCGTGCCGTGGGTCTCGCCAGTGTGCCGCCCGTCAACGTCGGCGGGTCGCGAACGACCGTCGCGGTGCAGGGATATGGACCCGGTCGCGACGAGGACATGGAGCTGAACTTCAACACGGTGGACGCCGGCTACTTCGCCGCCGTGCGGATTCCGATCGTTCGTGGCCGACCGTTCGATGCGCACGACCGGCGTGGCGCTCCGCGTGTTGCGATCGTCGACGAGACGATGGCGCGGCGATACTGGCCGGGGCAGGATCCGATTGGGAAGCGAATCGGCATGCAGGGCGCTACGGAGGCGTTCGACATCGAGGTGGTGGGCGTTGCGCGCAACGCAAAGTACCGGACGCTGCGAGAAACGGCGGCGCCGTCGTTCTATCTCGCGATGGCGCAGGCGTACCGGCCTTTCGCGACGATCCACCTGCTGACGGACCAGGATCCGTTGATGCTGGCGGCGCCGCTCAGGCGCGAGGTGGCGGCGCTCGACCCCGAGTTGCCGTTCTTCAACATGCGATCGCTCGACCAGCAGATGGATCGGGCGCTCAACCGGGAGCGGATGGCGGCGACGGTTTCCGGTCTCTTCGGCTCGCTCGCCCTGGTGCTGGCCGCGGTCGGCCTCTCGGGCGTGCTGTCGTACTCGGTAGGCCGCCGAACCCGCGAGATCGGACTGCGCATCGCTCTGGGCGCGCGACCGTCGCAGGTGCGGCGCCTCGTGCTGCGGCAAGGCCTGACGCTGGTCGTGGTGGGCGCGGGGATCGGCGTCGCGATTGCGCTGCCGCTGATGCGCCTGGCCGGCAGCATGCTGTACGGGGTTGCGCCGTCCGATCCGCGGACGATCGCGGCGAGCATGGCGCTGGTGGTGGCGGTGGCGTGGCTGGCGAGCGACCTGCCCGCGCGGCGTGCGACCCGGGTGGACCCGATCGCGGCGTTGAGGACCGAGTGACGTTTCACCTCGCGAACGCGAGTTGACCGCGCTCCAGCTCCAGCAGCCACTCCTTCGTCTTCAGTCCCCCGCCGTAGCCGGTCAGCTTGCCGGTGCTGCCGATGACGCGGTGGCAGGGGATGACGATCGAAATCGGATTCGCGCCGTTCGCCAGGCCGACCGCGCGCGAGCCGGTCGGCTTGCCGATGCGGCGGGCGAGTTCGCCGTACGAAATGGTCTTGCCGTACGGGATGGCCAGCAGTTCCTGCCAGACACGCCGCTGGAACGGGGTTCCTTCCGGCGCGAGCGGCAGATCGAAGCGGCGCAGCTCGCCCGCGAAATAGGCGCGCAGCTGACGGACCGCGTTCGCCAGGCGCGTGGCGTCCTCGCGCCAACCTGGTTGCGGCTTCGCCTCCGATCGGCCCTCGCCGAACAGCACGTTGCGGAGCCCCGCATTATCGCCGGCGACGAGCAGCCTGCCGACGGGCGTATCCATCCAGACGTAGTCAACCACGTCGACCATCTCTGGCTCCTTGCCACAAGTGCAGCGCCGCGTAGGCACGCCACGGCCGCCACGCCTGCGCGCGTGCGTTCAGCGCGCGCGCGTTCCTGATTCCCGTTGCCCGCAGCAACCCGAGGTCGCCCGACGGAAACGCGTCGGGATCGCCAAGGCCGCGCAGTGCCATGTACTCCGCTGTCCACTCACCGACGCCTGGAAGTTCGCGCAGCACGTCGCGAAACGCTGTTGGGTCCATGCTGCCATCGAACGAGACGGCGCCGCGCGCCACGGCCGTCGCGAAGCACCGGATCGTTTCGGCGCGCTTCGCCGGGACGCCGATCTCCTCGACGCGGGCCGACGCGACGTCGGCGGGGGCGGGGAAGGTATGCGTGAGCCCGGTCACCTCGGTGGCGAGCGGCCGGCCGAACCGGGCGACCAGCCGCCCGGCGAGCGTCGTCGCAGCCGCGACGCTGACCTGCTGCCCGAGAACCGCGCGCACGCCGAGCTCGAAACCGTCCCAGGCGCCCGGCACGCGCAGTCCCGGCCGCCGTCGGACGAGCGGCGCAAGCAGCGGGTCGGCGGCCAGGTGCCCGTCGATGATCATCGGGTCGGCGTCGAGGTCGAAGATGCGGCGCACGCGCGACACGATCCGGAGCATCTCGCGCGACTCGGGAAAAGCGATCGCCAGCCGCAGCCCGCCAGGCTTCCCGGCGGCGACCTCCAACCATCCTCGGTGGGCGCCGATCTCGATCGATCGGCGGTACACGGCGGCTTCGACCGCTTCCACGCCGGGAATCGCCCGCGGCGCGAGAAACGCGAGCAGCGCGTCCCAATCAAACGGCGGTCGATACCGGAGCTGAAATGAATAAGGAGGACGGGTCCGATGTCCGGTGTCCGAAGTCCGACGCCGACCTCGGACCTCGGACTTCGGACTCCGGACTGCAGCTTGTCGCAATTCGCGAGGACTGCGGCCATAGCTCGCAAGGAACGCCGCGTTGAACCGCCGGATGCTGCCATAGCCCGCGGCCATCGCGATGGCCGTGAGCGGCATGTCGGTTTCGTCGATCAGCCGCTTCGCCGAGAGCAGTCGGCGCGTTTGCGCAACCGCGATCGGGCTCGCGCCGAGGTGTTCGACAAACAGGCGCCGCAGATGCCGGGCGCCGATGCCAAGGCGCACGGCAAGTCGGTCGAGGCCATCACCCTCGAGCGCGCCCTCACCGATGAGCCGCAACGCGCGCGCAACCGTCGTGGGCGCCCCGGCCCACGCGGGCGTGCCGGGGGCGCATTCCGGCCGGCAGCGCAGGCACGCGCGGAAGCCCGCCTCGGCCGCAGCCGCGGCGGTGGGGAAGTACTCGACGTTGCGCTCCTGGGGCGGCACGGCCGGGCAAATCGGCCGGCAAAACACCCGCGTCGTCTTCACGCCGATGAAGAAGCGGCCGTCGAACCGGGCATCGCGGGCGAGGCGAGCGCGGCGGCAGGTGGTGCGGTCCAGGTCCATTGCCCTCTTCCTGCCTGCGACTATAGCGCGGCGGGGGAGGAGAGACTAGCCGTTTTCGGACGCGGATCCACAGATTCACGCAGAGGTACCGATCCACAGATTCACACGAATTCACGCAGATTATTGAAGAATCTGCGAGAATCTGCGTAATCTGCGGACCGGTACCTTCTGCGAGAATCTGCGGAACACCGATCCACAGACCCGCCGTCGCTCGCCTGCACTCGCCG